>Ga0315905_10006836_pt1 | contig 11591 bp, 1 predicted proteins | sample LakEriMetagenome_5_FD_203522 | JGI IMG/M metagenome (GOLD analysis project Ga0315905, IMG submission 203522) | Freshwater fungal communities from buoy surface, Lake Erie, Ohio, United States - Buoy 4 MA121 | ecosystem: Environmental > Aquatic > Freshwater > Lake | place: USA: Lake Erie, Ohio...
CGCTTATTTAGCTTTATCAGGTGATAAATTAGAAGATGTATGATTTGATTTTTGTGTTGTTTATTAGCACTCGTTTAGTGTCTACTAGGCCTGCGCCCATTTGCCGAAGCAATACCTTATTCTTATCCTGGACTCTCACATGATGTTTGATTCCATTTGGTGCCCGGCACCCAATAAGGCTGTTGACCAGGAGCTAGTGCTCCTGCTCGTTTGGTTTGGAGGCCGTCCCTCCTTTACCCTTCTCCACTTATGTTACATGTATGCACACATAGGTATGTACACATGGGTATGTACACTTGCAAGGTCGTCGACTGCAGCCGTTCTTGCCGTGCTGCACCCGAGGCAACCGCCCTTCCTCCTCGGTCCTTACGCATCTCCACCGCCCCATTGCTTTAGTGGTTATCGCCTTTCCCATTCTAAGCGTATACATCTCTTCCGAGATGCTCTGCTTCTCCACCGCGACCCGTTGGTCTGTCACTTGTGCCTCCTCCTTTCTTTTGAGCGAAGAAACTCCTTAATACTCTGTCTTGCTCCTCCATGAGTTTGAACACGTGCTGTCTTCTTATTTCATTCCACTTGCTTTCTATGACACCCAGCAGTTCCATATTCTTGTTGAATGTCTCTGTGTGTACCGATCCACACATGCCTCCGACTAAAATGACTAAATGTACTGTCCACTTACTAGCCCCTTTTAGCCCATGCATTAAGCTCGCGTACTGATTCGTCGCCCTGTCCGCCGCCTCCTCCCTGTACCCCATCCGTCTGTCCATTTTCCTTTTAAACTCTAGAATGTAACAGATTTCCTTTTTTTTGTCGACTACAATCCCGTCTGGTCGTCGCGCCCAGAAGCGTCTTTGATACTTTTCCTCCCTTTCCCCCTCGTTTTCGATTGTTTCCTTGAGGGGTATGCTTCTCTCAACTATACTAGCTTCCTTCCACAACTCCTCCTTGCTGCACACTGCTTCTAGTCCCTCATGATCCCACAGTGTCGCTAGGGTCATTTCGGTGTCCAGGGTTGTGAAAACTCTTGAGCTCTCCTTTCCGACATGTTTGGTCACATCTGCCATGAGTGCATCGAAACAGTTGTGGTGTGCTGCTGTGACTGCAGCTCGTTGCCCCCAACACCCGGCACTCGAAATGTGGCCAATGGTTTGGTCTGGTACTTCTTCCTCACTGACGTTTCTGCCATTCGTCGCACGCTCTTCCAGGGCTTGTCTGCACATATTGCACTTCCCAGATGCAATTTGCTTCGTCTTATGTAGCCACTTACCACATGGGAAGATTCCAAGGGTCATTTGCATTAGTCTTCTTCTCCAGCTCGGCCTTGAGGGATTATTTAACCACTCTCCTCGATACTCTTGGCTCTGCCCACTTCTCATGACAAAGTCTGCGCACCACGTGTTGGTGGCTGGATTGTCACGTTCTGCAAGTCCTTCCAAGTCTTTTAGACATTTCGGTCCCCAGACTTCCTTGACCTTGAAGGCTCCTCTTCTGATGCTTTCTCGGCCGAGCTTTGAGGGCTGCATCCACTCCTGCTTCCCTGGCTTCCAGATCCTTCTACGCCAGTTCCTTTCCGCTTGGTCATATACACGGCGGCACACTGCCTTCCCTGCCTGAGTACGAATCCACTTTCGAACTCCCTGTGTCCATGTCGAACTTCTGCTGTCACCTTCTTCTCGACTCGAAAAAACCAGCCGTCTTGTTCTTTCCGTCCACCTTGCTTTCTTGTCCTCAATAAGTCTTCCTTCGTCGGCTAATGTGTCTGCTCTCTCGTTCAGGGGGTCCCCCCTGTGTGATTTGACTTTGACTAGGAAGGTCGCGCTTCCCCTCTCAATTCTTTCTCGCAGCTTCTCAATGATTTCTGAAAGAATATCCGCGTTGGGTGCGTTTGCTAGGGTTGCCTTGCTGCCTTCACCCACCCATTTGTTGATGTCCGTTAGTACTGATTCATTGTCCCCTAGGTACAGTAAGTCATCCTCCGCCCGTGTTGCTCGAAGAGCTAGAAGCAGCGCTCCCCCTTCTGGTCTGCTCGAACTGCACCCTTCTTCTGCTCTGCCTACTTTTGCGCGTCGTTCTACACTAGGATCCTGCAGACAGCAACATCCCGCCCCCATGCTCCCTTTTTCATTCGCTCCGTCTCCCCCGAATGTCACTCCATGAAACCCATACCCTCCTAGCATGCCTACCTCACTCCCTGACCAAAAGAACTCCTCATTCCCTTCCAGCTGCGCCACACACTCGTCTTTGCTGTCTTCACACTCCCAGGTTGCTGCCACATTTCTTACTGCTTCGTCTCTTATTTCCGCTTCCTCGTGAGTCCAGCACGACATGCTTCTTACAGCATCTTTTGTTGTGATGTCGCCTCGTCGCCACCACCCTTTTTTCCGGGTGGGCTTGCCGGCTCCTTCTCCTGACGTTGCATCACCCTGACCGTTTTGATTCCGCTCCCGCGCACTGCCCACAAAGACGACTTTGCTTCGCTGCTCAAAACCTCGTATCGTTTTGTCGTTCTTTTCCTGTCGTGTTCTTGCCCATACTACCCAGTCCCGGCGCTCTCGTATTATTGTCTCGCTCCTCTTTCTTCCTTCTTCGTCTAAGCTGTCCCACAGGATGACCGTGGGCCCCTTTGCCGTCCCCCAAAAGGGTGACGCCCCCCGACTAGCTCCATCGAAAAAGGGAGGGGCAGTGACTGCCGATTCACCTAGGAGGCAAGTCCCGTTGAGTAGGCCTCTCAGCGCTCTCTGCAACCTCCACGTTGGTGAGCAGTATCCCGTTGCTTCGATTTTACCTTGGTACTCCACTTCCTTTTTGATGAAGCTCATCAGGTCCTCTTCCGTGCCACCTTTTCTCTGTCGTAAGTGGTTCCAAGTTCCACTCATGATTGTCCATCCATGGTTAATGTCAAAGCAGGTTGTGAGGCCTTGCAGCGTGAAGATACTCGAGTTCTGCTTTGTTTGCCATCGGATGGATTTTGCTGTGACTGAAACATATCCTGTGTTTGATCCGTGCCTCGGTATTTCTTCGTCTAAGAAGAAATCTTGGCCTAAGCGGGTCTGGATACCGTTGTCCAGGAGTAGCGCTGGGTCGTTTGCCACCAGAGGCGTGGATCGAGATTCCCATTTGATCGCATGACTCTTCATGGTTGCTCCTACGACTTGTAGTCCGGCCTTATCAGTGTCCTGTTGTTGCCTTTGCATGCCTTCGTTTGTTGGTTCATCGTCACTTGCCCATTGTCCCCAAATCAGGTCAAGTTCCCACGCTGCTCTCAAAGCTGTGTCTTCTTGCACTCCTTCTTCCCATGTCTCGCTTGCGCATGCAGGTCTTATGAAAGCGGAGATAGCGGGTGCTAAACATCGACGTGTAGGTGCGTCCTCCTCCCTTCCGCTGGCATCGGCAACCTCGTCTTCCTCTTGAGTAAGCGACCAGCCCATTTGTCGCGATGTGAGCCACATACACCGTGGCTGCCTGTGTCTGTCAGTTTCACATTCAAGGATTCGTCGCACTTCGTGCACCGTCAAGGTGATGTCTCCCCCGTTAACATTGTCTGGTTGTCCGATGTACCTGGGATCCGCTGTTGAGAAGACTATGTCGTGCTGAGCCATGATACTTACTGGTGTTTCATCCTCCTGACCGTCTGAAGACTCCATATATCCTTCTCTCTCCATTTTCCTGCACTTCCGTTTGGGCAACTCTCGTACCGCACTTGGTCCTTGTGATGAGTGTTTGTTTTTCCTCCCGATACTCTTCCTTTGAGTACTGCACTTCTTACACGTTGCGGGTATTTTTAAAGAGAATTCAGTGGGCGCAAAGTCTGACCAAGGTTGCCACTCCATGCATCTTTTGCATTGCCTACGCAGCACTTCTTCTTTTGCTGTGTACCACCACCCATTCATACCAAATTTCGGGGTGAACTCCGGCCACATATCGCCTGGTATGAAGATAAGGTCACCTCTATGCCGTAGCGCGCTCCTTAAGCCGATGTCCGTCATATCGAGGAGTGCTGCCCTTCTGTTGCTCCGCTCCCCTTCTTCCCACCCTGTCACTTCTACTTTGAATTCGAGGTGTGCTTCTCCATCCGTCGTCTCCTCTGCGACTCCCTGCTTCCATCGAACGGCGAGAACCCGCTCAATAAACTTCTTGCCTAATTCCTGGATATTAATGAGTCTCTTCCGCCCTGCCTCTGCAGACGCCTGTCGTCTCTTCCTTCTGCTCCTGTCTTCTCCTCTTGTCATGTCTGAGGTTCCCTCCCACTCCTCATCACATATTTCGCAAGTTGTGTCTGTATGCGAGCATCGTTGGCCTCGTGTGGCTCCACATTTCTCACATTTTAATTCTTTCTTCGTCTGGCATCCTCCACCTTCATTTTCCTTCCTATTGAGGAAGGTCGTGACCTGCTCACGTCTTTCCGTGCTTGTCATTGCTTTCACCTCGCTGTGGTCTCCAATTTTTCCTTCCTTTTTCCACCCAGGTGGTAATCGACGTCCGATGGCCCGTGCGACTTGATCGCTCGCCGTGTCGCTCACCCTTCCCCCCCACAATATGCGAGCCAAACATCTGATAGATTGGATCGGACGATAGCCTGGGTTTAGTTCATTGACTACTTGTTCTAATACCTCCCTTCGTTGGTCTTCTGTTTCCAGATTGACTGCCGCTTCCAATTTCGCTGCCACCTCTCGAGTTTCGACTGGGGTCTTGTTCCATGTGCCTTGTGCTTCTATTCGTTCTTGCTCCTCCACCCAGCGCCCTGCTGGATGTCCTTCTTTTATTTCTGCTCTTGCTATCTTTCCGAAATAGTGTGTTATGTTGCTCTTCTGTTTAGATGAGCAGCTTCGAATTTTGGACATCCTCCAATCCGCCATGTCTAGCCACCTTTGTACGGTGCCGAGAATTTTGTCGCTTACTCCCGGGATTCTCTGTGGTAAGAGAACTCGAAAGAATTGTTTGTAATGTTCTCCTGAGTTTTCATCCTGGCGCATGAGACGGGGAATGCTGGCGCCCCCTCTTGCCCCGTACGCTTCCTGTTGCGCCTCCTGCACTGAGCCTAGCCCCCTTTCTAGCAACCTTGGTACGATTTGCCAGAACCTCTTTTCGCCTTCCCATACTAGGTTCCATTGATCTCGCTCCATGTGCCATGTACCCGTGTCCCAATGGAATTGCTTGCCTCCTACCGCCTCCAGTCTACACCTTAGTCGTCGTAGTTCGCGGGTAGCTTCCGCCCAGCTTGTTGATTCCTGAGCGTCCTCATTTGCCTTCTCGCCCCAATCTACTCTCATGTCCAGCAGCTGGAGGCATTTGGACGCTCGTGCCCATTTGTTCTGTAAGGTTTGATCCCAGCTCCATACTTCCATCTCTTGCTGCAGATCATCTAAAGAGTTGCATGCCCATTGTTGTTTTGCTCGTTCGAGTTCTTGCTGGGTAAGTTGCTGCACCACATCATCATGTTTCATGCATCTTTGCAGGTGCCGACACAACTCCTGTGTCATGATCTCTAGCGGTGTCGTCTTACCCAAGCCCCCGTGAGAGCTTGGTAGCACGAAGAAGTCAGATGCTGCTGACACCGGGAGAGTCGCTGCCAGTTTGTACGCTTGGCTCCATATGGACTCTAGATAATTGAGCTCCTTCAGTGTCCATGGGACTAACGCTGCCGAGTATCTGAATGCCCCCACTCCGACACTCGTGAAGAGAGAGACTGCTAGTTTCTCAGTCAGCGGGTGGTGCCGCATCAATTCCAGTGCCTCTTTCGTTTTTTCCACCACTCTTCTTTTCGTCTCTGCCATGTCCCCTTTCGCAGTGCCCCATAGTCCTAGATACCGGCATGCTTCCCCTTCCGGAAGCACCCGGACGAGAGATTTTTGGTAGAATACTCGCGGTACTTCCACTGGTGTCTTCTTTGTCCCGTCGATTACCATGATGCAAGTTTTCTTCCTGTTGACCTTGAGCCCGCTCCACTCTTCAAACTCCTCAATCGCACCAAGGAGAGTCTGTGCTCCCTCGATTGAGTTGGCGAATAAGGATAGGTCATCAACGAAGCCCATGTTGTTAAAGGCGTCTGCTCCTGCAAGACCATGCCATATACCGTGTTTCTTTCCTTTGGCTGTGAGTAGTCGTAAGAGGGCGTTCATGAAAATAATGAAAAGGAGAGGAGATAGGGCACTCCCTTGAGCCACTCCAGTGTCAAAAGATATCGTCGCACCCTCCTCTTGGTCTGCTTGCGATGCTGTGGGGGCCCCTTCTGCCCCTGTTGCACCTGTTTTCGACATGCTACCCTCCTTTTCTTTCGGTATTGGCATCCTTACTGTAGATCTTTCATAGATTGATTGCAATAAGTCGACGTCCGGGATGTTCAAGTTCTTCATGACGCTCCACAGTGCCGCCTGATTTAGGGCATTGAAGGCATTCTTAAAGTCTACATCCACCCGATAGACTTTCTTCCCTTGTGCTTGCGCTTCTCTTGTGACCCAACTTAGTCTGCTCATGTTGATGTCGGTGCTTCGTCCTTGTCTGCCACCCGCCTGTCCTGGTTCTATCAAGCCAGCTCTTTCAACGATATTTCTCAGGCGTGAGTTCAAAATGTGCATGATTAATTGATTGGTGCTATTCAGGAGGACTACTGGTCGCCAGTCACTTGGCCGGTCAGCCGTCTCTCCCCCTTTGTGCAGAAGGCTTATCACACCGCTCATCTCCCTGATCGTCATCATCCGAAAGGATCCTTTGTCTGTCGTCAGGATCTTGTTTGCCCATGTTTTTAAAAGATTGAGCTCCATCTCGGACATGGTCCGTATCGACTCGTTGGAATGTCCATCTGGTCCCGTCGACTTATTGCATTTAAGGCAGCTGTCGACATATTTTCTGAATTCATTGTCTGTGAGCTCCCCTCTTAATCTCGCGTGTGTCCCCTCTTTCAGCGCCTCATCGAACACCCCTTCGTTACTCATGAAGCCCATGTCTCCTACCACCTCGCTCCCCTGTCGAAGGTCTGTGATTCTCCAACACCTCTCGCAGAATCCTTCTAGTTGTCGTTTCGCTTTGCTTGTTTTGTTGCACCCATCCTCGTGCCTGGTACATATGACCAGCGGCGTACCACCTCGGCACTTCTCGTTTGTACACTTTGCATGCGGGGAGAGGCCCTGCTCCTGAAAGTACAGCTCCCATGCGATCGTCATGTTGCTCCCGATCCATGGGCCCTCATGGGTGAGCACTCGCTTACTCGTGGCAAAGGTCCACTTCTGGCTCTCTGCGAGAATGTCTTGCATTTCGGTGAGAGATTGGGTTGTGATGGTCACTACTGTCATGGGCGTGACACCTCCCATACTGTCCTCATCTCTCGCCTGCCCCAGGAAGGTTTCTGTGCCGAATGGGCATCCCTCCCCATCGGCGTGTTTTTGACGGTGCGCTCGACTTTTGACTTGCTCTGTCACTTCCCAGACTCCGGAGAGTTCCACCCCCCCAGTCTCTCTGTCGATGATCCAGCTTCGGCCCGGTGTTATCGACTTAACCCGTATACGGCCGTTTTCTTGTCCGACCTGCACGTCGTATGATAGATCCTTTTCCTTTGCTTCACCCCTCAGGTGGTGGATCCATTCTTCCATTTCTCTCCTCGCTTTGGGCCCAGCTGCTGTCCACCGAAACTCCTGTCTACCTCTCACTCCGTCGCTCCCTATTCCCCCCCCAGGGCAGTCCTTGACAGACTCCGTCCACATCTCGTTTGCTACACGGTTGAGCACCTCTTCCGGTAAGTGACTGTCTTCTTCGCCTAGACTGTGATGCTTCATCTCAAGGGCTATCCTCCTGATGAACTCCTCTTCATTTTGGCTTGCTGCACTTCTGCGCCATGAAGCCACCGCTGTCTGTACGCATAATACTGCTTGTGAATCACAGTGGGGTTTAATTGGGAGGATCGCTACGCACACCTCGCCCTGCTCGATGGAAACAGTGGTGTCCTTGCACTTAAGTCTGATGTTCGCCGCCCTCTTCTCCCATGCATCCTTGCTCTCATTATCCCGCTCACATATTACTTGAAGCCCATTTGGCACCGCCCACCATAGGCGTTCCGGGCGGCAGATTCCGCCCCGCTTCCCTGCAAACTTGCTTGGGCCCTTATGCTCCTCCAAAAACTCGCGTCGTGCCTGTCTGTCTGCTTCGCGTCTGCTGTCATTTACTTGGCGCTCAGTCAGGCGAGCAATCGTATTCTCTCGTGTTGAGATGCGGGCTCGCAGTAGTTCTTTCCATGGTCGCGATGCTGCCAACAGAATTTTCTCCCCCTGGGATAGTTCTGTGCCATCCGAGATGTCAATTGAGCGCAAGACTTCCTCTTGAGCTGCCGTGATGCGGTTCGATGCTGGAGCGGCTGCCAAAGCCGCCTTTGCTTGAGCTAATTCTCGAAATGCTATGATCTGTTCGTGGCATCGGTTGGGGTGCCGCCCATGTGCCCTCGGGCATTTTTTGACGCTGTAGATATCAGTCATCACTTGGTCCCGCTTGCTCATGGCATTCTCCATCGCTTCTCCGACATCCATTCTTCCTGCCTTGACTTCCTCATGTAGTGCTGCCACTTCTGCCTCTATTTTGACTTGGATTTCTGGGGCAGCATCCTTCCACTCGTCAAGTTTGAACTTCCGTTTTCCAGCGGTGTGCGTCACTGCTGCGTTTCTAGGTGGTAGCATGAGCTCTGCAACCCGAAAAGTAATCCTGGCATGGTCGTGCCGAGTTGATCCAACCCAGTCGGCTCTCCCCATGCTTGATTTCTCTATCGGCAAGTTCCACACTAGCAAGTGGTCAAGCTTCGCTTCCTTCTTAGCCATTATGTTTCTCCACGATACTGTCTCTGGCGAGACGAGTGTTGCTTTAGTCGTTTCAATGAAGTCACTTAACGCTGAATCGACTTTCGCTAAATGGGCTGCATTGGAGACTGCATATCCTTTCCTGTGACCTGTTGGATCTGCGTTGAGGTCCCCTCCCATAATTGTGGCTCTGGACAGCCCGTGCTCTTTCGTGATGCCACTTTTGAGTGTTTGCTGGACGTACTCTTGGAGGTCCAGGTGTCCTGATGTAGCCTGGTGGAGGTTGATGACGCGGAGCACCTGGTTCTCTCTAGTGACTGCTTCAACCCAGAGTACTCTGCCGCGTGCCATGTGTTTCAGCTTCTTCTTCGGTGCCCCCGTGTCCCATTCAACTCTGCGTGCCGACTTGAAAACACCTCTATGCAAACATGTGGCGACTGCCAGATTCTTACCATTGTGCCATCCAGGATGGCATTCGCTGTACTCAGCACTCACTCCGCTCTCTGGGCTCGTTCTGTCTACCGAAGATTCCAGGAAAACTAGGTACTCTGGGCAGGCTTTCTCTAATTCTCGCTTCACCCGTCTCTTGGCGCCCGGGGGGAAGCTCATTTCCTGAAGCATTACGATTGCATGCCCCTTTTTGAGTGTGTGTATGATCTGCTCTTTGGACCGCTCGTATCCTTCAGGGCCCACATTCCACGAGGCAATGTTGCCTCCCACTTGCTTCCGCTCATACCTGCACTCCCCCTCTAGCCACTGCATCCATCCTGCCTTGTTCCCCTCTGCCTCTTTTGTCTCTGCTCCCCGTTTTTTCCCCTGCCCTTCCAAGAAAAGCGCTACCCCAGCGTTGGCAAGTCCGACGTGGCCGTTTTCACGTAATTCCTGGAGAAACGAATCCATTGTTCCTTTTTCCATTGCTTCCCATGCTCTCGCAACCGCCTCCGCTCCAGCCCATGTTCCACCGTAGCTTGTGCCTGCTTGTCGTTGTGACCAGTCACCTGTCACAGCCGATGCTCCTGCCCAGTCCCCATTGAGGTATAGGTTCTCACTTTTTTGTTGAGTCAAGGTTGTCGCAGAACCATCCCTCTGACTCCCACGTGGGCAGATGCTAGTGCTTCTCCACCACTCTCGCTGTGTTGGCAACCTCTGTGCTTTCTCCACCCGTCGTTCACTGTTGGTCGACTTCCCAGAGACCTCCTTATCAGATTGATGGTCTTGTCCGCCCCTCACCACCCCGTACTTGTTCGCAAGTGACTGCATCATCACGCTCCTTTTGCGTTCCCATGGTCTCACTTTTAGTCTTGATAGCAGGTCCTCTTTCGATCCCCCTTTGCACAAGACCGCTAGGATTCTGCGCACAGTAGCTTCCCGGTCATTGGTAATGTACCATGCTCTGTACCCCGCCACCTGATGTCCGAAGACGATGTCGCGGCGCGGTAGCCCTGCCCACGTGCATGCTGCCGTAATGCCTGTGATGCTGCATGCCGACTCCCCTCGGAGTCCCACTGCCGGGCACCACCGCATGTCGGCCGCCTGCTGTACGCGATTTCCGATGCAAAACGCGAGAATGACCCCTGCTAGAGTATCTGCCGTGAAGAGTTCCTTTGCTCTCTTCTCCACCGTGATCATCCCTTCCAGCGCTCCTCGGGCGTTTAAGAAACCTGTGAAATTAACTTCTTCTATCTTGAAGTCAGGATTGCCTAACCCGCACCTTGCTTGAATGTCATTGAGCATGTTTACTGCCTCCTGTCGAACGCTGTGGCGGTCGCGGCCGCCCCTATCGCGAAAAGTTCCCTTGGTTTGCACCATTCGAATACAAATTGAGCTCCCTCTCTCCTGTCTATCACTCTCTACTAGGGGCTCCCACCTTGTGTGCATCGAACATTGCTGCAACCAGCTCGGAGCTCCCTCTAACATGGCCGCAGTGTTCGCAGGTGCACTCTGCCGCGCTTCTCTTGGAATTCTTCTTGGAAGGGTGAGCTCTATCTTCACACTCTTTACCGCCCGTGTTGCGCCCTTGGGGTACATGTCCTTTGCCCCCGGTTGTCGAGCTTCAAAGCTCTCCCTGCCTGCCACCGCCCATGCTGCTTGAAGGTTGTGTGTGTTTCGATCTTGTCCTGGAATCGGTTTTCCTGTGATGCGGAGTTGCCCTTGTGCTGCGCCGTTTCCCTCCCACACTCCCGATACCGCGCGAGGGGAGTTTGGTGACCACACCTGGAGGGCGTTGGCGCCCCACTCAGGCATTTGCACTTGGACATTGAGCAGAATCACCTCCCGTACTTCTGTCTCGGTTATCCCCGTGTGTTTCCAGACCTGCATCCATTGTTCCCAACGGCTTCCCGCTTCCGTCCCCACCGGGTGAAGGGCTGCTGTTATGTGGTTGCTGTCCTGTCCGTCATCAGTCGATCGATCCAGGTCGCACGTTACCTCCTGCCCACCTAGCTTGTACTGCTCCGCGCACGCCTTGAACAGGGCCTCGTTCATGACCACTCGCACTGTCATTTCCGACGCTGCTCGCTTGCCCGATCTCATGCGTCTCACCTCAAATCGCGCTTTGTCCCAGTTTTCATCTGTCGCGTCGATGCCCGTCGCTCTTAGGAGGGCGATGGCTTGCTGCTCATTGTCAGCTGGAATCCCCTGGAAGCGTGCGTGCGCTTCTTCCCCTAGGTGCCATTCTTCTCTCAGCTTTTCATACCGTTCGTATCTAGCATTCGCTGCCCAAGGACGGAACACCTCCTCCACCCACTTATCTGCATCCACGACCCTCTTCTCAAGCTCACCATCATCCTGATGCATTTTCACCCGCGCTTG
>Ga0315905_10006837_pt1 | contig 11590 bp, 7 predicted proteins | sample LakEriMetagenome_5_FD_203522 | JGI IMG/M metagenome (GOLD analysis project Ga0315905, IMG submission 203522) | Freshwater fungal communities from buoy surface, Lake Erie, Ohio, United States - Buoy 4 MA121 | ecosystem: Environmental > Aquatic > Freshwater > Lake | place: USA: Lake Erie, Ohio...
CTGCTGCTTGATCCGTTTCATTTATTTTCCGAACCAATCCATGAACACACTTAGCACATTCACGACCGGCTCCGGCATTGAGGGCAAATTTCATTCGCTGCCCGCGCTTGCGGACCACGGTTTCCCGGGCATCAGCCGTCTGCCGGTCTCGATCCGGATCGTTCTCGAAAGCCTGCTGCGCAATCACGATGGACTGAAGGTCGGCGACAAGGACATTGCCAATCTGGCCTCCTACAATGCCAAAAACCCCGGTGATTACGAAATCCCTTTTGTTGTGGCGCGGATTGTTCTGCAGGACTTCACCGGTGTGCCGCTGTTGGTGGATCTCGCCGCGATGCGCTCTGCCGTGGATGGCATGGGCCGCGATGCGAAAATGATCGAGCCGCTGGTGCCGGTGGACCTGGTGGTCGACCACAGCGTTCAAGTGGACTACGCCGGGACCGGTGATTCGCTCGCCCGCAATCTCGATCTCGAGTTTCATCGCAATCGCGAGCGCTACGAATTCCTGAAATGGGGCGAACAGGCGTTCGATACGTTCAAGGTCGTGCCACCGGGCATCGGCATTGTCCATCAGGTCAATCTCGAGTATCTCGCGAAGTGCGTACTGGAAAAGAACGGGGTGTTCTATCCCGATACCCTCGTCGGCACGGATTCCCATACGACGATGATCAACGGCCTCGGTGTTGTCGGCTGGGGAGTGGGCGGCATCGAGGCGGAGGCGGGCATGCTCGGACAGCCAGTGACTTTCCTGGTGCCCGAAGTCGTCGGCGTCCATCTCACCGGAGAATTGGCCGCAGGAGTCACGGCCACCGACCTGGTGCTGCGGGTCACGGAACTGCTGCGCAAAACAAAGGTAGTGGGCAAGTTTGTGGAATTCTACGGTCCTGGTGCTCGGGCTCTCAGCCTGCCGGATCGCGCGACCATTGCCAACATGGCTCCCGAATATGGTGCGACCATGGGATTTTTCGGCATCGACGAAATCACCACGGGCTACCTGCGCGGGACAGGCCGCAGCGAAGAGCTTTGCCGGACGGTAGAAAATTACTATCAGGCGCAAGGCTTGTGGGGGATTCCCACGGCAATCGATGCCTTGGATTTTTCTCAAGTCGTCGAACTCGACATCTCATCGGTCAAGCTGGGAGTGGCCGGGCCCAAACGTCCGCAGGACCGCATCGACGTCGATCAACTCAAGAGCCGTTGGGGCGAAATCCTCGCCGGTCCCGCACCGGATGGTTATGCGAAAAGCGAGTCACCCACGGTCGAGGTCACGGTGGACAGCAAAGGCGGCATCGCCGACACCATCACCCATGGGTCGGTGTTGATCGCCGCGATCACCAGTTGCACGAATACTTCCAACCCCAGCGTGATGCTCGCCGCCGGATTGCTGGCGAAAAAGGCCAACTCGCTCGGGTTGAAAGTCAAACCATCGGTCAAAACCTCGCTCGGCCCGGGATCGCGGGTGGTGACGGATTACCTCAACAAAACCGGTTTGCAGGACGAGCTCGACAAACTCGGCTTCCAAACCGTGGGTTATGGCTGCACGACCTGCATCGGCAACTCGGGTCCGCTCGACAAGGGGATCGAGGATGTGGTGAAATCAGCCGACATCATCGCCGCTTCTGTGCTCTCGGGCAACCGCAACTTCGAGGCCCGCGTGCATCAATCGATCAAGGCGAACTTCCTGATGTCGCCTCCGCTGGTGGTGGCCTACGCGCTCGCAGGCACGGTCAATATCGACCTCTCCCGCGATCCTCTCGGCGTGTCAACCGACGGCAAGCCGGTGTTTCTTGCCGACATCTGGCCGAGCGGCAAGGAGGTCGAGGACGCGCTGAATTCCTCGCTCAAACCCGAGGTGTTCCAGCGACTCTACACCGGATTCTCCGATCAGAATCCGAAATGGAACGAGATCAAGTCATCGACAGGAAACGTGTACGAGTGGGATCGGAATTCCACCTACATTCAGGAACCGCCGTTCTTCGAGGGTTTCGCGCCGACACCCCGCGATATCGAGGAAATCATCAATGCCAAGCCGCTGGGAATTTTCGGTGACAGCGTCACCACCGACCACATTTCTCCGGCCGGGGCGATCAAGAAAGCCAGTCCTGCCGGTCGTTATCTCAGTGAACACGGCGTGGAGTTTGCCGATTTCAACTCCTACGGATCGCGGCGTGGCAACGACCGGGTGATGACACGCGGAACTTTTGCCAATGTCCGCATCAAGAACCTGATGGTCCCGGGCGTGGAGGGCGGCGTGACCAAAATCGGCGCGGAAACCGTCGATATCTTCGATGCGGCACAGGCCCACGCCGCGCACCATACGCCGTTGATTGTCATCGGTGGCGAAGACTACGGCATGGGCTCCAGTCGCGACTGGGCGGCGAAGGGCACCAGTCTGCTCGGCGTGAAGGCCGTGATCACCAAGTCGTTCGAACGCATCCATCGCAGCAATCTCGTCGGCATGGGCGTGCTGCCTTGCAATTTTGTCAACAAGAGCGACTACGACAAGGTCGCGGGACTTGCCGACGCCACCTTCAGTCTGGTTGGTATCAGCAATGCGATCAAACCGCAAAGCCAGGCGACCTTGGTGGTGAAACCCGCCGTCGGCGAAAGTTTTGAACTGCCTGTAGTGGTGCGGCTCGATACGCCGGTGGAGATCGATTACTACCGGGCGGGCGGCATCCTTCCCTACGTGCTGGCTCAGATCATTGCCTGAAACGCGCTATTCCTTGACGATTTTTCCACCGAGGGAAAGGATGCGCGCGTTGCCCTTGGCGGCTTCGGCTTCGCTGATCTGGCCATCCTTGACATACATTTGTGAGAGAGCGGTCCAGGCCAGCAGGTCGTTCGGTTTGAGGGTTGTGGCTTGGAGTCCGCAGCCGATCGCTTCCTTGGTGTGACCGAGTTTCAGCAGGGTCATGCCGAGGGCGTGCCAGCCGTCGAAAAAACCGGCATCCATCGCGACGCAGCGGCGGTATTCCGCCACAGCCTGCTCCAGTTCGCCGAGCGCCAGGTGGCCGTTCGCACTGTCAAACAGCTCATCTGTCTCGTTCACGGGGAAAAGTCAGATGCTCAGGAGGAAACTTTCGCACCGGCATTCTTTTCGTCCAGCCATGCCTGGAACGCCTGGATTCTCAGAGTGTCTTTTGCTTGCTGGACCCTGCTTTCGATCGTTTTGTCAAAGTTGGGGTCCTTGTAGATCTCGCGCTTGTCCACGGCGATGATCAGCGTGCCGCTGTCGGTGATGAGGTTTTCGGTGAGTTCACCCGGGTTGGTGTGTTTTGCCGCCGTGAAGATCTCCTGGGCATTCGACTGCCCGGCCACTGTCTGGCGGTCGCCGATTGGTCCGATGGTGGCTGCGGTGTATCCCGCTTCCTTGGCGGCATCGGCAAACGATTTGCCCGCTTTCATGCTGTCCGCGATCTTTTTGTGAACCTCTTCGGCGGCTGTTTTGATTGTCTCGCGCGCTCTCTGGTCAATCAACTGCTTGCGTGCCTCCTCTTTTGCCTCCTCGAAGGTTTTCACGCGGGAAACTTCCTCGGCATCGAGACGCCCGATCAACCAGTCGGCCTCACCCACGGGGAAACTGGTGGTGAATTTGGAAAGCGGATCCGCGGTGGTTTGCAGGGAGAACAGCAATTGCTGCACTGTTTTCTGGGTCTTGCGCGGTGTCAGTTTCAGCAGTTCATCCGGAATGGTGCTGGCCGTGAACAGGTCGGTGACCCGCAGTTCCCATCCCGCTTTCTTGACCTGCTCCTCAAAGTCGCTGCCCTTGCTTTCTTCTAACGAAATGCTCAAGTCGTCCATGGTTGCGGCGACGGCGCGTTCGGCGACACGGCGATCCTCGGTGATTTTCTTGTCTTCCGCCGATGGTTCGGGTGGAGCTTCGCCGGGTTTGCCCGGCACCGGAGGCGCGGGTGCCTTCTCCGCACCGGCGGGGTATTTCGGCGCGCCGATGACATACGAAAATTTGCGGCGGATTTCCGTGTTGAAGCTGTCCTTGCGCTCTTCCCAGAATTTTTTCACGTCCTCTTCGCTGGGGTCTTGCTTGCTGGTGAAGTCGGCCAGATTCAGGGTTACATACGAGGCGCTGATTTTCTGGCGCTCCGACTGTACGGTTTCCACGACATCGGCGGGATTGACGTCAAGGGCTCCGGCAATGACTGTCGAGAGTTTTTCATAGATCAACATATCCTTGATCAGGGCGAACAGGTCTTTTTCCGACATGCCATTCTTGCCCAGGCTGTTCATGAGGAAAGCATCGTATTTCTCCTTGTTGAAACTTTTTTTGCTTGGATCGGTCGGGTCGCTGTCGGTGAAAACCGAACGATCGCGGATATAATCCTGGATTTCCGATTCACCCGGTTCGTAGCCGAAATCCTTGCCGGCGTTCCGCAAAAACAGCCGGTTGATGAAAAAGCTTTTCTCCGCCGCCTCCTGCGTTTTCGCATTCCTGTCCACAAGTGCCATGGCGAATTCATAAAGCGACATTGATTGATACGTGGTCAACATCGAGCAAAGCTTCTGGGAACTCGGACCGAGACGGTTGTATTCGTTGATGTCGTAGGAAGTCCCGTTGATGGAGATCGCGTTATGACCGGACTGGCGGAAAAATCGTTGGGAATCCATCAGCAGGAAACCGATAAAGACGGCGACAAGGGCGGCCAGAATGACTCCTGGGTATTTGCGTAGATTTTCGATCATAACTTCAGCGGGACATCGCGCGCTTGACGGCGCGGGCGGAAGTAAATCTCGCCTTACGATTTATCGCAATCACAAATGATCGGCAAATCGGGGGTTTTTTTGCTGCGTGGAGCCTTCACCGCGCTGCCGGAATTCCCCGCGAGCAGTGAGGTTCGACCTACATCATGCGTCCGCCGCCGTTCGATCCGGCGATTTTCGCACAGCTTTTGCTTTTATTCGTCGGACGATGGCCCTACGGTTGCCGCGGCACATGGATGAACTGATTCTGGCGAAATTCAACGAATTTGTGAAACGCCGTTCGTTGCGACGGACGACGCAGCGCGACTCGATTGTGCGCATCGTTTTTGCCAAGGATGAACATTTCACCGCGGAGGAGTTGTTCGAGCGGATTCACCGCACCGAATCGCGGGCATCGCGGGCGACGGTATACCGGACGATCAGCCTGCTGGTTGATTCGGGCCTGTTGCGGGAGATCGACCTCGGCGGCGAGCAAAAAACCTACGATCCGAACTTTTTCGAAAAGCCCTCGCACAATCACCTGGTCTGTGTCGACTGCGGCAAAGTGGTGGAGTTCGAGGACGCCCATATCGATCTACTCAACGACTGCATCACCCGGCGACTCGGATTCCGGGCCATCCGCCAGTCGATCCACATCGAGGCCGGCTGCGAGCAGTTGCGGCTGAAAGGCCGGTGCCCGAATCTGTTGGCCACGCGGCTTTCGGGGAAAAGAATCAAAAAACGTTAGAATTACTCATGAATCGCATTACCCTTACATTCGAGCGGCTGCAGGCCGATGGCAAAAAAGCCTTTGTCGCCTATGTGGCGGCGGGCGATCCCGATTATCATCGATCATTGGAAATCCTCAAAGGACTGGCCGATGCCGGTGCCGACATTCTGGAGTTGGGGCTGCCCTTTTCCGACCCGCTGGCCGATGGCATCGTCAATCAAATGGCCGCCGAGCGAGCGCTCAAGTCCGGCATGAGCACCGCGCGGGCGCTGGATTTGATCCGCGACTTTCGCAAGACGCATGAAACGCCGCTGGTGTTGTTCACTTATCTGAATCCGGTGTTCGCCTATGGATATGAAAACTTCCAGCGCGATGCGGCTGAGGCCGGGGCCGACGGCATTCTGCTGCTGGATTTGCCGCCTGATGAAGCCGAGCAAAGAAGTGGATTTGCCAACAACAGCGACTTGTTGCAGATCCGCTTGATCGCTCCCAATACTCCCCCGGAGCGTGCGAAGATGCTGGCGGCGAAAGCGCAGGGTTTCATCTACGCCTTGTCCCGCACCGGGGTTACAGGTGCCCACGGCGCACCGTCGGCGCACATCGGTACCTTGGTGGCCGAATTGAAAAAACATGCGCGGGTGCCGGTCTGCGTCGGTTTTGGCATTTCCACGGCCGAGCAGGCCCGCGAAGTCGCATTGGCGGCTGATGGGGTGATCGTCGGTTCGGCACTGGTCAAGCAGGTGGAGCTTCACGCGTCGGAGCCGCACCCGGTGAACGCGGTTGTGGACTTCGCGAAGGATCTGATCGATGCCGTGCACGGTGTCTGACCGGGGAATGCGGAATTTCCGCATTGGCACATCATGCAATTGAAATTCCGCGACCGCTGTTTGGTTTTCACCGGACGACCGCTGGTGATGGGGATCGTCAATGCCAACGACGATTCCTTTTCCGCCGATGGCAGCCTGGAAAAAGACCAACTGGTGTCGATCATGCGAAGTCACATCCGCAACGGCGCGGACATCATCGACATCGGCGCCGAAAGCGCGCGCACCAATCGGGCCGCCATCTCCGAACAAGAGGAACTGCGCCGATTCCGTCTGGTGATGGACGTTTGGGAGGAGGTCTGGAGCGCGGTCCGACCGATCGATGCCGCGCAGCTCTGGCCGCCGGTTCTTTCCGCCAACACCTGGCGTTCGACGGTGGTGCGCGGAGTCCTTGAAATGGGCGCGGACTGGGTGAACGACATGAGTGGTCTGCCCGATGGCAGCAATGCCCGGCTCTGTGCCGATGCCGGGGCCGCGCTGTTGATCATGCACAGCGCGGGTGAACCGAAGGTGCCTCATTTTCATCAGCAGTGGGATGATGTGATGGCTCGGATGATGTCTTTTTTTGCCGAAAAAATCGCTCTGGCACGGAACTGCGGATTATCCGAGGAATGTGTTTTGTTGGATCCCGGAATCGATTTCGCCAAGCAGATGAATGACAATCTAACAGTCTATCGGAATCTTTCGATGCTCGGGGATTTTGGCCGTCCGCTGATGATTCCGGTTTCGCGCAAGACCGTGATCGCCGATGTGCTGGGCATTGCCGAACCGAAGGAGCGGGATGCCGCGACTCTCGCCTGCCTCGTCTGGTGCATGAAACAAGGCGCGAACATTTTCCGGGTGCACAACGTCGCTGCGGCATCGCAGGTCGTCCGCTTATTTTGACGAAGCCAGATAGGCGATCAGATCGGCGAGTTGGGTGGGCGTAAGGATGCCGTCGTAGCCCTGCGGCATCAGGGAAGTGGCGGCGGGCTGGAAAGACAGAACGTCGGCGCGCGGAATGTGGGTTTCCACTCCCGGAGCGGAGCGGACCACGACCTCTTCGGGCGTGTCCCCGATGATGATTCCCAAAGCGCTGGTGGTCTTGCCTTTGACAATGGTGGGCTCGTAGCTGCGGACAAAACTGGAACTCGGATAAACGACGGCTTCAAGCAAATCGCGGGCGGTGCGGATCGCGCCGACCTTGGTGAGGTCGGGGCCGAAGGTGCCGCCATTTCCTCCCTGAGCGTGACAAGTGGTGCAGGCGGATTTGGCGTCGAGGAAAAGTTTTTTGCCGCGCTCGGGGTCGCCTTTCTTGCTGACGGCGAGAAGTTCTTCGAGTCGGGCGCGCTGGCGGGCGAGTGTGGCGGCATCGGGACCGGGAACGGCGGGCTCGACGGGGATGGGTTTCATCGCGGCTGCGGGTTTGGTGGTCGCGCTCGTGGCGAGCATTTCGCGGGCGATTTTTCCGGGGCCTTCGGCGGCGTTGGACAGGCTGGCGGCATCGCCGATTTCGTAGAGCGCGTAGGCGACGCTGTGTTCGAGGAAGCGGTCACCAGCCGTTTCGCTGGCGAGCAGCGGGGCGACGGCGCGTTTGTCACCGATGCGGCCCAGTGCCTCGGCCGCGGCGCGACGGGCGTGCAGGTCGGTATCGGCGAGCAAGGGGAGGAGCGCGTCGGTCGCTCCCTTGTCGCGCCAGAGCGCGATGCTGAGGGCGGCGGCGGTGCGAATCTCGGCATCCATCGCTTTCAGTCCGCGACGAACTGCAACGCGCGCTGCGTCGCCGGTCATCCGGCTGAGCACCCAAACGCATGCGATTCTTTCACCACGAGGGCGGGCAGAATCCGGGTGCTTGCTTTCGGTCATCACTTTGACAAGAGCCGGTATGGCGCGGTCGCCGTGCTGAATGAGTTGTAGAGTGGCACTTTCACGTTGGGCAGCGGTCGCTCCGTTTAGTTCCGGAATCAAGTGAGAGCCGTCGGCGAGCGGCTTGGAGAGGTTGAGCGGCGGGATAGCACGAGCGTCCGTTTTCCTCACGCGGTAGATTCCCCCCAGCACCTCCGGCTTCACGAGCTGCGAGGTGGGGCAACAGATTTTATACCAACCGCCGGTGTCGGCGATGAGCAGGGAACTGGTAGCGAGTGCATCTTCCAGGACATCCGTCGGATGAAAGTCCGTCTGGTCGCTGACGAGCAGGTCGCTGTCGGTGGATCGAAATGTCGCCCCTTCGGGCGTGAGGATGTGACGCGTGACTTTGCGGAGATTGAAATTCGTCGCGAAAAGGTTGCCCCGCCATTCGTCGCCCCAACCGGAGAGACGCGACATTTCCAGGCCGCACGCAGCGGCGGGTCCGAGCTGGGTCATCACGGGCATGAGCGGACCGGTGCGCGGGTGGCCTTTGAGGCAGCGGTGCTCCTTTCCCCACACGCCGCCATAGACCGCGTGGTAGATGCCATCGCGTTTTCCGTTCGCGGGGTTTTGCAAAAAAGTGCCGCAGACAAACGGCTCGCCGCTGGGCGTGAAGACGACATCGACGGGGTTGTCCATGCCGGCCGTGATGACCGCCTCGAAGCCCGTGCCGTCGGGCCGCATGCGGTAAACGTGCGAGGCGCTGCTGACGAAATCCCGGCCATCGCCGAGCTTGAATCTCTGTTCGGCGAACCCGCCTTTGCACCAATAGATGAAACCATCCGGCCCGGCGTAGGGGCCGTGGAGATCGTTGGCGCAGCCGGTGAGCGTTTTACCGTCGAACCACACTTCGCGTTTGTCGGCCACGCCGTCTTTGTCGGTGTCGGTGAGCTTCCAGATTTGCGGCGGCGCGGAAACATAGAGCGAGCCGTCGAACCACAACGTTCCTTCGGGAAACATCATTTTGTCGGCAAAAACGGTGCTTTTGTCGAACTTGCCATCAGCGTCGCTGTCCACGAGACGCACAATCCGATGGGGTTTCTCAGCGAGCTGCTTTTCGACCGGGTCATTCGAGCCCGAGCTGTCGGCCACATAAAGTTCGCCCGCATCACCGAAGGACATCGTGATCGGCCGGTCCACGAGCGGCGGCCCGGCGGCGAGTTCGACCGTCAAGCCGTCGGGCAGGGTGAAAGTGTGGAGGCCGATTTTGATTTCGGCGGCGCTGGAAACGCAGGCGAAAAGCAGGGTTGAAAATAGCACGCGCATGATCCGAGGCAGTGGTTTTAGGTCAATCAACGCATCGGGTCAAGAGAAGGCTTGGATGAATCAAACTTACTCGCGGACTTTCAGTGTCCTTGTTGGGATCGTCAACCCCACTCCACGCACGGCGATCAAGCCAGGGAAAGGATTGACAAGAAATGTCGCAATCAAAAGGCAGGGAACGATCTCCGAGCGTTCCGGTGGGAGACGGTCGCGGATCACCCTAACGTGATCTACCCTCACCCCACGCCCTCGTGCGCCAAAAACGCCGGTGAGTCAGGAAGAATGATGACCCGTCAACCATCCTGTCCCCACCGGATCGCCAGGGACAGCGTTCCCTGCCATTGAGCATCTCCCTGGCTTGATCGCCGTGCCACTCCACGCGGGCTTTTTGTCGAAAAAAGTTCCAGCGTTTTTTTAAATCCGATCTCTCGACCATGCCCTCCACCGGTGATGGTTGGCAGATACACCGGCATGGCGGATTTTTTCCACGCGGGATCGAATTCAATCGACCGTTGGAACGACGCGGTCTGTTGCGGTGTCAAGGAAGAATTAAATCATCGAAAGCAGTCAAGCGTTCGATTAAATCAATCGATTTGCTGTCGGCGCAAGCGCTATTTTTGTCGCGGTTTAGCCAGACTACGCCGCGGATGCAGGAAAGGACGACTAATGGTTTTCCTTTTGCTTTTTTTACGGAAAAATAAAGATAATCCATTGATCGTAAATGGTTTTATTTATGTAACGCATGTTGAAAAATGCCTTCAACATTACTGGCAGAGCAGTATTTTTGCGATCCCGCTTTACAGTTGGAATTTTCATCGCGGCTGATGAAACCGACATTCTTCAGATCCACGCGAACGAAGTTCTATTGCGAATTTTGCGGAAGCTATTCAAACGAAAGTTTGTTTTTTGTTCCTTTTCCAGTCCTGGAACTCATCGGCGCGGAGCTGTGAGGCATGAACAAGGAGAACCGCAAAAAACTTCGAGGTGAGTGATTTCATAAACGGCGCATGGATTGGGGACGAGGGTTAAACCCTCATCCACGGAATTGGTTGTGTCTCTTCTCCAAGCTTTGCACTCAGGCCTTCCACTCCGGGAAAAGAATGAATGCAAAGTCCTGTTAAAACGACATCACCAGCACGCGCAAGATTCCCGGAGTATTGCGGAGGGTTTCCAGCAGGGTTGCCGGGGGCTCCGAATCCACTTCGATGACGGTCACCGCGCGCGAGCGGTCGGACGTGCGGGACAGCGCCATGTTGGCGATGTTGACCGAAGCGGCGCCGAGCAGAGTGCCCACGGTGCCGACCATGCCCGGGCGGTCGTCGTTTTCGACAAACAGGAACTGCCCCGAGACGTTGGTTTCCACGTTGTGGCCGGCGATATGGACGATGCGGGCCTGGGTGCCGAGGAATGTTCCTGCGACGGCGATTTCCTCGCTGCCTTTGATGATATCGACCTCGATCAATTCGTTGTAGGGTGTTTCGATCGCAACGGAAGATTTTTGCACCACCAGTCCGAAGGCCTTGGCAACGGCGGGCGAGTTGATCAGGTTGACCTGGGCTTCGTTGCGGGCCGACGAGAGATAGCCGGTCAATACCGAGCGGGTGATCAGTTCGGTGTCCAGCTCCGCCACGGGTCCGGCGAACGACACCCGGATCGCATCGGCCTGGCCGGGACCGATTTTGGCGGCGAGTTTGCCTAACGAAGCCGCGAGGTCCATGTACTTGCCTACCTCGGCAATCGTTTTTGCATCGAGGTTCGGCATGTTCACCGCATTGCGGATTTCGCCGCTGATGAGGAAATCGCGCACTTGGTAGGCGACCTCGATGCCGACATTTTCCTGGGCCTCTGCTGTGGAGGCACCGAGATGCGGGGTGAATACGGTGTGCTTCGCGGCGAACAACGGAAGATCGGCGGGTGGCGGTTCCACCTCATAGACATCGAGCGCGATCCCGGACAGTTGCCCCGAATCGAGCGCGTCCTTGGCGGCGGCTTCGTCCACCAGACCACCGCGGGCGCAGTTGACCACCAGCGCGCCTTTGTTCATCAGTGCCATGCGGGAGGCGTTGAGGATGTGTTTGGTCTCGTCGTTCAAGGGGATGTGCAGTGTGACGACATCGGCACCCGTTAAAGCCTGCTCGACCGTCTCCGCCAGTTCAACCTTCAGCGCATGAGCGCGTGCGGCAGTGAA
>Ga0315905_10006838_pt1 | contig 11589 bp, 8 predicted proteins | sample LakEriMetagenome_5_FD_203522 | JGI IMG/M metagenome (GOLD analysis project Ga0315905, IMG submission 203522) | Freshwater fungal communities from buoy surface, Lake Erie, Ohio, United States - Buoy 4 MA121 | ecosystem: Environmental > Aquatic > Freshwater > Lake | place: USA: Lake Erie, Ohio...
GCCCCGTGCCACCCGCTCCTCCCGAGTGGAAATCGGGCCAAGCCGGCGTCACCGTTCCAATCCCGCGGAGTGCGAGACCAGTCATGGTGGACTCCCGCAACCGGCGGAAGGCCACTGACGCAAGCCGTCATTCCCGCAAGTTCCGGGGCGGCGGGCAAGTGCAAATTCCACGAGTTAGGCTGGAGCGCGGGGCGTAGTTTCCTCCGGCTGAAGGGGAGGGTTGGGGGTTTCGTCGGTTCGGCCGGGGAAGGATTCCCCGGCTACATCGAGCCGATGCAGTGGGTTCCGTAGTCACTAACCGGGGCGACGCGCCCCGGCTACATCGACCCGATGTGCCTAGACCAGCACCTCGTTCCTAACGCCACGACGCGGTTTGGTGTAGCCGGGGCGTGCCGCCCCGGTCAGCGCGACCAAAACCCGTTCCGCAAAGCGATCCCCCACCCCACCAAGAGAAAGGGGGTTGGGGTTTCGTCGGTTCGGCCGGGGAAGGATTCCCCGGCTACATCGAGCCGATGCAGTGGGTTCCGTAGTCACTGACCGGGGCGACGCGCCCCGGCTACATCGACCCGATGTGCCTAGACCAGCACCTCGTTCCTAACGCCACCATGCGGTTTGGTGTAGCCGGGGCGTGCCGCCCCGGTCAGCGCGACCAAAACCCGTTCCGCAAAGCGATCCCCCACCCAACCAAGAGAAAGGGGGTTGGGCTTTCGTCGGTTCGGCCGGGGAAGGATTCCCCGGCTACATCGAGCCGATGCAGTGGGTTCCGTAGTCACTGACCGGGGCGACGCGCCCCGGCTACACCGAGCCGATGAGCCTAGACCAGCACCTCGTTCCTAACGCCACCACCCCGCTCCTAACGCCACCACGCGGTCTGGTGTAGCCGGGGCGTGCCGCCCCGGTCAGCGCAGACGAAAACGCAGCCGCGGCCTAGGGTGAGGTTTAGACCCTAAATTAGCACCCGGCGAGGGCGGCCCCGGGGGTCCGGTCGCAGGGCAGAAAGGAGGCACCTTGGAAGCACACTGGAGGCAGACCGAAGGAGAACCGAACGAGAACCGAAGGAGAGCGCCAGGAACCCAACCCAAGCCCGCCGGGGGACCGGCAGTCCCGCATCTTACCACCTAAACATCATCCTATGCGTGGGTTGCAAAACTCGTGGTAAAACCCTGCGGGAGTCGGACAAGCGATACCTTGCCCCGCGAAACGCCCCGAACGCGGGGCCGGGAAGCGGGGTGTGGATAGGGCGGATCACCCATTTTACCCCTCTGACGGGGGCTCTACCCCCTTAGCCCGGCTCAGCGGGTGATGTCGGCCTGGGTGAGGATGCGGAAGCCGCGTTGGGCGAGGGCTTGGGCGGCGACCTCGGCGTCCTCGGCGTTGATCGCGAGGGCGGATTTGCCCTCGGGGCGGCGGATAAAGCTGTAGACGTAGTGGATGTTGATCTCGGCCTCGAAGAGGGCGGCGAGGACGCCGCTGAGCTCGGCTTCGCCGGCGAGTTCGACCGCGAGGACCTCCACCTCCGTATACGGGAAGTCGTTGTTCACCATCAGTTCCCGGGCCCGCTCCGGGTCGTCGACGATCACGCGGACGATCGCGCTGTCGGTCGTGTCGAGGACGGTGATCGCGATGATGTGGACCTCACTCTTGCGGAACAGGGAGGTGAGGTCGTGGAGTCGACCGACGCGATTTTCGGCGAAGATCGAGAACTGGCGCACGGGATCGCGGGCCGAGAGGGAGACGGAGGTCATCCTGTCGCAAAACTAGGGCGTGAGGGCGGCGGGTCAATGGTGCTTTCGGCGCGGGGGCGGGGGATTAAGCCCGCAATTCCGGGTCTAGTCGGACTCGGAGTCCGGTTTAGCCGCCGCTTGCGTCCGGAAGGCACCCGGGCAAACCTCCGCCCTTCGTATCGCACCTATGAACACCACCCTACTCCGCTCGCTGCTGGCGATCCCCGTCCTCGGCGCCTTGTTACCGCTCGGGGCCCAGACCGCCCCGGCTCCCACGCCGAACGCCGCCGCGGCCGCGGAGACGGCGATCAAGCTCGAGGCCTTCACCGTCACCGGCTCCAATGTGAAGCGGTTGGAAGTGGAGAAGGTCCTGCCCGTGACCATCTTTGATGCCGCGGCGATGGAGGTGCGGGATCCCGGCCAGCCGTCGGACCTGATCACCGCGCTGCCGCAGGTGACCGGCCTGCCCGGCAACGAGACCGCGACTTTGGGCGCGACGGCCCGTGGCGACAACGCGAGCGTCTCCCTGCGCGGCATCCCCTCCAGCAACACCCTCGTGCTGCTGAACGGTCGCCGGCTGGTGCCGCACCCGATCAGCCAGAGTGAGGCGGGCGTGCCCACCCTTTCCACCAACATCAACCAGCTGCCGAATCGCGGGCTGGAGCGGGTGGAGGTCCTGCGGGACGGGGCGTCTTCCGTGTACGGCTCGGATGCCGTGGCCGGGGTCATCAACTATTCGATGCAGCGTAATTTCAAGGGCACCGAGCTGGCCCTGCGGTACGGGGTGACGGACTATGGGGATGGCACCGAGTACCGGGGCACCCTGACGCACGGTCTGACCTTTGCCCGCAACCGGGGCCGGGCCATCGTGACCGCGGACTATTACCTGCGCGACCCGATCTATGCGCGGGACCGGTCTTTCTCGGCGGACGGCGACAACAGTGCGCGGGCCCCGGCGCCTTGGCAGCAGGGCGACACCACGGCGGCGGGGGCTTTCAATGCTCGTTCGGCCACCACCCCGTTCGGCAACTTCCTGCTGGGTACCGTGACCGCGACCAACGCCTTCGGGGCGGTGAGTGGGTTCGCGGGCAGCCGTCCGGCCGGCGTCCCCGCCACGATGGCGGCGACCTCGGGCCTGTTTGTCCTGACCCCGACGGCGACCGGCGTGGGCTTCGCACCGGCGGCGCCGATCCGCACCGGCATCACGCGGGATTTCTATTGGAACAACAATGCTTACCGCGTCATCCAGCCCAAGACCGCGCGCACCAACGTGCACGCCGCGGCGGAGCTGGACCTGAATGACCGGGTGACGGCCTTCGCGGATTTCACCCTGTACCGGGCGCATTCGGTGACCTACCGCGAGCCGGACGGCATCACGCAGAGTACCGATGGCTTCATCATCGTGCCCGTGACCAATCCGTGGAACCCGTTTGGCAACCGCTTCTGGTCGCCCACGGGCGCGCCCAATGCGGACGGCACGGCGCGTCTGACCGGCACGCCCTCGGCCGTTTCCATTACCAACAAGCGCCTGGGCGATCTCGCGACGCGGACCGACTATGTGGACACCGCGCTGTACCGGGGCGTGGCGGGCCTGCGGGGCAAGCTGCTCGACACTTGGAGTTGGGAAGCAGCGGTGCTGTGGGCGCAGGGGCGCGTGACCGAGAACGAAGAGGGGCCGACGCGGAAGAGCCTGCTGATCCAGGCGATCAACCAGACCGAGCCCGGGCGGGCGTTCAACCCGTTCACCCGGACCTTCGCGGTGCAGAACGGCCAGCTGGTGGTCACCGGGCCGTATGTGAACCCGGAGAGCGTGCAGTCGACCTTCCGTTCGAGCTTTGTGCGGAGCGGCATCACCAAGCTGGGCAGCGCGGATTTCCGGGCGAGCGGCGACTTGGTGCAGCTGTGGGGCGGCAATGCGGTGGGCGCGGCCTTCGGCGGCGAGTTCCGCTATGAAGCTTACGATGATTTCCGTCCGCCGTTCGCGGGCTTGAACCCGCCGGGCTCGGGGCTGGATCCGGTGGCGAACGATTTCCTCGGCTTCTCGCCGAATTCGGACACCCACGGCAACCGGCACGTCGCGGCGCTGTACGCTGAGGCGGTGGTGCCGCTGGTCGGCCGCAACTTCCAGTTGCCGCTCGTGCGTTCGCTCGAGCTGTCGGCCTCGGCGCGGTATGAGAGCTACACCGACTTCGGTGAGACCACCAAGCCGAAGCTGGGCGTCAATTGGCGGCCCTTTGACTGGGCGATGGTGCGGGCCTCGTACAACGAGGGGTTCCACGCGCCGAACCTAGCGCAGCTGTTCACTGGGACCCTGATCCGGACCGTCACCGGGAGCACCGATACCTATCGCAGCACCGTGACCGGCCTGATCACGGACGGTCCCTCCAATCGGCGCAGCGTGGCCTCGGGTAACCGGGACCTGCAGCCGGAGGTGGCGCGGGGCAAGTCGGCGGGCGTGGTGATTGAGGTGCCGGGCGTGCGCGGGCTATCCGTCTCCGTCGATTACTGGGAGATTCGGCAGCGCGATGTGATCGCGTCGGGTGGCGGCATTGCGGACGACACCGCGGCGCTGCTGGCGGCGACCCAGTCCGCGTTGGCGGCGGGCCAGACCCTGGGGCAGATCGACCTCGGTTCGGGCACGGGGGCGTACAAGGGCGATCCGTCCGTGGTGCGCCTGCCGGTGACGCAGGCGGACCGGGACGCGTTCGCGGCCTACAATGCCACGCGGGCGCCGGGCAACCAGCGGGCCGTGGTGGGGGCGATCGACATCCTGCGGACCAGTTACTTCAACAAGGCGCAGCAGTTCGTGAACGGGTTTGATTTCGATGTCAGCTACCGGTTCCCACAGCTGAGCGTGGGCCAGTTCCGCACGAACACGACCTGGACCTACCTGAACGACTTCCACGCTTATAGCCTGCCCCCGGGCGACAGCCGGCGGGCCCGGGCCAATTACCGGGACGGCAACAGTGTGAATGCGGGTGGGGCGACCCCGATCTGGCGCGGCAGCACCAACCTGACCTGGAAGCGGGGCGACTGGGGCGCGGGCCTCGGCTGGTACTACACCGGCAGCTTCACGGACGTGAACATTACCACCACCAAGGCGACTTGGGATTCCTTGGGCAACCCGGGCTATATCCGGCCCGTGCTGAACAACGGCTCCCTGTCGTACCGGTTCATCGTGAAGGCGAGCAGCAGCTACAACCTGTTCGTGACGCACCGCCTGAAGCTCCCGGGCAACTGGCTGCACCACACCAATGTCCGCCTCGGCGTGAACAATCTGTTCAACACCGAGCCGCCGTTGTCGGGCGATTCCCGCGGGTACGAGCCGTCCGTGTACAACGTGATGGCACGCGGCCGCACCTACGCGCTGCAGTTGACGCGCAAGTTCTGAGCCGAACTCGACCTGGCCGGCGGACGTGGGTTGGACCCGCGGACGCCGGCCACGGCCGGGATCGTTGCTTGATCCCTTTGTGTTAGCGGCGGCCGGTCCGCCGCACCCTTTGTTTTCCCGATGACCTCGAATCCTTCTGTTCCGCTTTCCCGCAACGAGCACCTGCTGCGCTGGGTCGAGAAGATGGCGGCGCTGTGCCGGCCGGCGGCGATCCACTGGGTGGATGGCTCGGCGGCGGAGTACGAGGCCCTGTGTGCGCAGTTGGTGGCGGGGGGAACCTTCACGCGGCTGAACCAGGAGCAATGGCCGGGGTGCTACCTGGCGCGGAGTGATCCGAGCGATGTGGCGCGGGTGGAGGACCGGACCTTCATCTGTTCCCATTCGCGGGAGGCGGCGGGGCCGACCAATAATTGGGAAAATCCGTACGAGATGCGGCGGAATCTGCGGCATTTGTTCAGCGGCTGTATGGCGGGGCGGACGATGTACGTGTTGCCGTTCAGCATGGGCCCGGTGGGTTCGCCGATGGCGCAGATCGGCGTGGAGCTGACCGATTCTCCTTACGTGGTGGTCAATATGCGGATTATGGCCCGCATCGGACTCCCCGTGTTTCAGGAGATCGACAAGAAGGACCGGCGCGTGGTGCCGTGTCTGCATTCCGTGGGGGCGCCGCTGGCGCCGGGGCAGGCCGATGTGCCGTGGCCCTGCAACCGGGAGAAGTACATCGTGCACTTCCCGGAGACCCGGGAGATTTGGAGCTACGGCTCGGGTTACGGTGGCAACGCGCTGTTGGGGAAGAAGTGCTTCGCGTTGCGCATTGCTTCCAATATGGCCCGGGACGAGGGCTGGATGGCGGAGCATATGTTGATCTTGGGCGTGGAGGATCCGCGCGGGGAGAAGACCTACGTGGCGGCGGCATTCCCGAGCGCGTGCGGCAAGACCAACTTCGCGATGCTCATCCCGCCCAAGCCCTTGCAGGAAAAGGGGTGGAAGGTGTGGACCGTGGGCGATGACATCGCGTGGATCCGGCCCGATGCGCAGGGGCGGCTCCGGGCGATCAACCCGGAGGCGGGATTCTTCGGCGTGGCGCCGGGGACGTCCGTCCGCACCAATCCCAACGCGATGGCGGCCTTGGCGCGGAACACCATTTTCACCAATGTGGCCCTGACGCCGGACGGCGGGGTTTGGTGGGAGGAGATGACCCCGGAGCTGCCGGCGCGGTTGACCGACTGGCAGGGCAAGGAATGGACGCCGGAGATTGCCCGGGCGACCGGGGCGAAGGCGGCGCACCCCAATGCGCGATTCACGGCGCCGGCGGCGCAATGCCCGACCATTGATCCCGCGTGGGAGGATCCGGAGGGCGTGCCCTTGAGTGCGATCGTGTTTGGCGGGCGGCGGGCGACCACGATGCCGCTGGTGTACCAAGCGTTCAATTGGAGCTCGGGCGTGTACCTGGGGGCGACGATGGGTTCGGAAATGACGGCGGCCGCGGCGGGCACCGTGGGCAAGGTGCGGCGGGACCCGATGGCGATGCTGCCGTTCTGCGGCTACCATATGGGCGACTATTTCCGGCACTGGATCGGGATGCAGAAGCGCCTGACCGAGACTCCGCGCATCTTCCACGTGAATTGGTTTCGCAAGGGGCCGGACGGGAAGTTCCTCTGGCCCGGGTTTGGCGACAATATGCGCGTCCTGAAGTGGATTGTGGACCGGGCGCGCGGCCGCGCGCTGGCGCGGGAGACCCCGATTGGTTGGATGCCGCACTACGAGGACCTCGACTGGACCGGGATGGAGTTCCCGCGGGAGCAGTTCGACGCGTTGCAGCACTTTGACCGCGCCCTGTGGCGGCAGGAGGTGATCGGGCACGAGGAGCTCTTCCTCGATCTGCACTCGCGCCTCCCGAAGGAAATGATCTACGAGCGCGAGCTCCTGATCTGCCGGATGTAGGCGGGGTGGCGCGGGGGGTAAGTGCGGCTTGCCTCCGGGGCGGCGCGCGCAAGCCTCGCCCCGAATGTCTCTTCCCGAGTCCCCGCCGCTGCCGGTGACCGTCGCGATTCCCACCTACAATCGCGCGGGATGGCTGCGCCAGACCTTGGCGGGGCTGGTGGCGCAGGACTTTCCGGCGGGGGAGTACGAGATCTTGGTGATCGACAACAATTCACGGGATGCGACCGCGGCGGTGGTGGCGGAGTTTGCGGGGGCGAATCCGGCGCCGCGGCATATCCGTGAGCCGCGGCAGGGCCTGGATCACGCCCGCAACCGGGCCGTCGTGGAAGCGCGGGGGCGGGTGCTGCTGTTGGGGGATGATGACATTCTGGTCGGGCCGGACTGGATCCGGCAATTGGCGGGGCCGTTGTTGGGGGACCGTTCGGGGCGGATCGGAGCGGTGGGGGGCGAGGTGATCCCCGTATTCCCGGAGGGGCAGCCCGAATGGATCCGGGACTGGCACGCGCCGTTGGCGTTCCGGGCGGACGTCGGGCCGTTGCCGCCGGAGCAGTGTCCGATGGGGGCGAACTTGGCGTTTCCGCGCTGGGTGTTTGAGCGGCTGGGGTTGTTCCACACCGGGTTGGACCGGGCGGCGGGCAACTATTTCTCGGGGGGGGACAGCGAGATGATCCGGCGGGTGCGGCGGGCGGGGTTGGAGGTGTGGTTCAGCCCGGGGGCGGCGGTGCGGCACCAGATGCCCGCCAGTCGCACTACGTTTCGCTATGCGGCGCGGCACGCGTTCGATTCGGCGCGTTCGCGGGTGATTGACCGGGCGGGGCAGCCGGGGGGCGCCGCGTACCTCCTGGGGCGGCTGCCGGCGAACGGGCTGAAGCTGGCGGCTTTTGCCCTGCTGGCGGGCCTGCAGGGCCTGTGCCTGCGGCCGGGGGCGGCGAAGCAGGCGCTGGTACGAGCGTGGCGGTCCTGCGGTTACCTGTACCAGATCCCGCGGAGCCTAGCGGGGAGGAGATGAGGCGATGACGGAACACCCCTCCCCTAGCCCGGCGTTGGCGGTGGTCATTGTGGCCCGCAACGAGGCCGCGAACCTGCCGCGTTGCTTGGCTAGTGTGCGGGGTTGGACGGCGGAGGTGATCGTAGCCCTGAACGGGACGACCGACGCGAGCGCCGAGATTGCGCGGGCGGCTGGGGCGGTGGTCCACGAAGTGCCGTGGCAGGGCTATCGCGACACCAAGAACGCGGCGCTGGCGCTGGCGGGCCAGCCTTGGGTGCTGGCGCTGGATGCGGATGAGGAGGTGTCGGCGGAGCTGCAGGCGGAGATCCGGCGGTTCCTGGCGGCGCCGGGGGCGTATGCGGGGGCGCGGTTTCCGCGCAGGACGTGGTTCATTGACCGCTGGATCACGCACGGGGATTGGTATCCCGATCATTGCCTGCGCCTATGGCGGAAGGGGCGTGCGCGGTGGGTGGGGGACGCCTTTGTGCACGAGCGGGCGGAGTGTGAGGGTCCAGTGGCGACCCTGCGGGCGGACCTGTTGCATTATTCCTTCCCGAGCTTGGCGGCGCACGTGGCGAAGGTGAATCCGTTCGCGGATCTGTTTCTACGGCAGCAGCAGGCGCGGGGACGGCGGTTCTCGCTGGGGGCGGCGGTGTTCCGGCCGGGGTGGCGGTTCTTCCGGGGATATGTGCTGCGGCGGGGGTTTCTCGATGGTTTCCCCGGCTGGTACATTGCGTGGGCGACCGCGTTTGGGGCGCTGGTGCGGTATGGTCGGCTGTATGAGGCCGAGCGGCGGAGGGAGCCCGATGCCTAAGGCGCGCGAGCCCCAGGCGTTCAGTCGGCTGGCCGAGCAGCTCGTGGCGGACCTGCGGGGCGTGCCTTCGAACGTGCCCGCGCGGTCGCGTCCCCGGGCGACGCAGCCTTTGGCGGGGCTGATGGAGGCCCTGCGGCAGGAGTATCGGCTGGGCCGGGACGCGCCGGAGTATACCTTGCGGGAGCGGTGGCGGGAGATCGTGGGGGCGGCGGCGGCCGGTTACTCGCATCCCGTGACCTTGGAGCGCAATCTCCTGCTCGTGCTCGTGTCGCACGCGGTGGTGCGCAACGAGCTCTTTCACCACCGGGATATCATTCTGGGCCGCATTCGGGCCGTGCCGGGGTGCGAGGGCGTGAAGGGGATCAACCTGCGGATGGGTTGAGGCGAAGGGCGGAAGGGGCGGCGGGGCGGGGGGGGCCGCGGCCGTTGCCGCGGATGGAGGAGAGGCGAAAGAAGTTTCGTTTGCCGGGACCGGGGCGGCGCGCCCCGGCTACACCGAGCCGCGGCACGCGAGACTTGGTTCGTTGTAGTCGGGGCATCGTTCCCCGGTCGAACCGGCCGAAACCACGTTCCCGCCGACCGGGGCGGCGTGACTGCGTCAGGCGGCCGCCGGAACGGTTGGCAATCCGCGGCTGCAGCCACGGCTCCCTGGCGATCCCGATCCGATGCCGGCAAAGCGCCCTCCATCTCGCTTGGAGGAGGATTGGAGGAGTATTCGAGGAGGACTGGAGGCACGTCGCCCCCGCGACGAGTTCAGGGCGCGGCCAGCGCGCGGAGGCCACCGGCGAGGCGCGCGACCGCCTCGGCGGCGCGGTCCGGGGGCAACGCGCCGTAGGCGAGGCGTAGCCGGCAGCCATCCGCGCACCCGAAGGCGCTGCCCGGGACCACCGCCACCCCGTGTTCCCGGATCAGGCGTTCCGCGACCGTGAGCGGAGCGAGCGCCGTACGGAGGTCGGGCAGGAAGTAGAAGGCCCCCGCCGCCGGGGGCAGCGTGCAGATGCCTTCCGCGACAAGTGCCGCCAGACCTTGCCGGAGGCACGCGCGGTTCCCGCGCAACGGACCCAGTTGACTGGCGATCCATTCCGGACCCGCGGCCAGGGCGCCCAGGGCGGCGTGTTGCGAGATCACCGGGGGACAGATGAGGAGCGTGTCCTGAATCTTGCGGAGGGCCGGCTCGAGGGCTGCCGGGCAGACTAGCCAACCGATGCGCCACCCGGCGAAGCCGAACGCCTTGGAGAACGAATGCAGCGAGACCGTGTGGCCGGCGGTGCCGGGGTCGGAGGCGGGGGCGTGGTGCGGCGGCCCCTCGTGGACGAACTCCGCGTAGGCCTCGTCGCTGAAGTGGTACAGCCCGCGTGCGGCGCAAAGCGTGTTCACCGCCCGCAGCGTCGACGCAGGGTAGACGGCGCCCGTGGGATTGTTCGGGGAGACCGTAACGATCACGCGCGTGCGGGACGTCACGGCCGTGGCCAGGGCGTCGGGATCGAGTTGATACGCGGCGTCGGTGGGGACCGGGACTGGGCGGCACCCGGCCATCGTGACTGCCATCTCGTGGTTGAAGTAATAGGGAGTCGGCAGGATCACCTCGTCGCCCGGCTCCGTCGCGGCGAGGAGTGCCGCGTAGAACGCATTGTTGCCCCCGGCAGTGACCAGCAGGCGATTGCCGTGGGCGGGGCCGACCGGGACTCCGTAGCGGCGCGCCATCCATTCGGCGAGGGCGGCGAGGAGCGCGGGCAGGCCGGCGACCGGCTGGTAGCGATGCAGGGCGGGATCGGCGCCGACGGCGGCGAGCCGCTCCGCCACCGCGGGGGGTGGGGCGTAGCCGACGATGCCTTGCCCGAGGGAGAGGGCGCCGGGATGGGCGCGCAGGAGATCCGCGAGCACCGGGATGATGGGGCTCTGGACGACCTCGAGGCGGTGGGATCCGCGCATCTCCCGAGCAAGGCGAGGGCGGAGGCGGGGCGCGAGCGGGAACGCGGCCGCGCGCGGCCGGATCAGACGGAATCCAATTGATGTACCAGCCCGCGGATTTCCCGCACGAGGCGGCGGACGCGGGCGAAGCGCGCCGCGCGCGCCGCGGGGCGGGGCGACAGGACGGCGCGCGGGGTAGAAGCGGAACGCGGTTTGCGTTTGGACATGTGAGGCGAGGAGCTGCGGCAGACGGATGGCGACGCGAGGTTGATTAGACGAGACGCCGCTGCGCGGCGGCGGGCGCTCATACCATAACCCCGAATTTGGGGTTAACCTGCACTTGAAGCTGAATTGCCGATGGTGAGCGACTTTCAGCAACAATACGCAACCGTCTGCATATCAAGGTCTAAAAAATGTCCCCCCCGCATCGCTAGGCTCGCTTTCACTCTCGATTGCAGTCTCTGCTCGAAGGGGTTACTTCCTTTATGCCACGCGAAAATACGACCCAGGGAATCTCATTCACCCCGACGCTCCTGACGCAGGCCAAGACGAGAGCGAAGGAAAAAGGCCTCTCCGTTTCCGCCTACGTCCAGCAGTTGATCCTATCCGATTTGGCCGACGACGAAACGCGGCTCGATGCCGCAACGCTCGTCCGAATCAAGGCGCTGCTCACTGAATTGGTGGACCTGCGCCAAGCCAACGGACGGGGTTCGGAGAAGCGCGGCGGTTAACGGCGGCGCGTCCGCGGGCGCTTCGACTCCTGCGGCTCCATTGTGCGCAGCAGGGCGCGGATTTCGCGCACCAAAGCAGCCAGCTC
>Ga0315905_10006840_pt1 | contig 11587 bp, 6 predicted proteins | sample LakEriMetagenome_5_FD_203522 | JGI IMG/M metagenome (GOLD analysis project Ga0315905, IMG submission 203522) | Freshwater fungal communities from buoy surface, Lake Erie, Ohio, United States - Buoy 4 MA121 | ecosystem: Environmental > Aquatic > Freshwater > Lake | place: USA: Lake Erie, Ohio...
CACAGCTCCCTCTCACCTGCTGCAGCACGCGGTGCAGCGCCGCGTACGGCGCGCGTATCGCCTCGTGCCCCCCGACCCCGGCCTCGGCGCAGAACGCGTCCGCCAGCTCGGCCCGCCCGGCCCGGTACAGGTGCGCCGCCACCGCCGCGTCCAGCGGCGCGCGCGGCGGCCGCCAGCCCTCGCCCGCGGGGAGCGCGCGCCAGACGCCGCCCGCGGCGGCGGCCGCGCCGCCGGCCCCCGCGTCGGCCGCGCGGTCGACGGCCTTGGAAAGCTTGGCCACGGCGCCGTGGAGGGACTTGGTCGAGGCGGCGAGGTCGCGCGCGAGCGAGGCCGGGGGGGCTGGCGTCGGCGGGGCGGAGGACGAGCAAGCGGAGGCCAGCGCGGCGGCGAGCAGCGCGTCGCACTCGGCGGCCGTGGCGCGCTGGCGGTCGCACGCGCGCGCGGCCTCGTCGAGCGCGGCGGCGAGGAGCGACGACGGCGACGCGGCGGTGGGAGGGGGCGGCTGGTCCGTGGCCATGGGCGCGGGAGCGGTGGAGGCCGCCATGACGCCCGGCGCGCGCGCGCGCGACACCAAGAGCTTTCGGGATGGCAAGGCGAGTGCTTGGTCGGCTGCGCTTGGGCTCGATGCGCGCCGCCGTCGTCGATTCAAACACGGAGGGTCGGATGGAGCTGGTGAATCGCTAGTTCGCGTGGCGTAGTGCCTGGCTGTTGCTGCGCGCGCGGGCGGGGGCGACCTGACTTTCTTGGTGGCTGTCTCCATCGGCAGCAGTGTGCATGTCAACCCAAGACGCGCGCGCCGCCCAGCCAGCATCGGACGCCACGCAACAAGCACACTCTCCGACCACTTGCTCACAGCACCGCCGCGCACGCACACACACACATCGCGCTTGCATCGATCGCAGCGACTCACACAAGCACGAGCATCAACTCTCGACGTTTTCAAAACAAGCAGGTGAGAGACTCGTCGCTCTTGCTCGCGGCTCTCTCTGCGTGCCTGCGCCCTCCGCGTCCTCCACGAACGCAGGACGCAAGCAATGCACCCAACCGACGAGCTGCCTCTCTGAGCAAGCCGCGCGCGCGCTCCCGAAGCTCCACGGCGCAAAGGCAAAACCGCCTCGACACCCTCATTCGCCCACGCGCCCTCTTTCTCTTTCCCACGCTTCAAAAAAAAAACGCCACAGGCCAAGGGACGAGCAGCAACACAGCGCCCACGAGGATGGCGGCCCCGGACGTGGCGCCGCCGCCCGCGCCCACGCCCGCCGCCCCCCGCCCCGCCGCCGCCGCCGCCGCCGTCGCCGCGCGCCACTCGGGGGCGCCCTGGGTCGAGCGCTACCGCCCGCGCCGCGTCGAGGACGTCGCGCACCAGGAGGAGGTCGTGGCGACGCTCCGCCGCGCCCTCGACACGGGCAGCCTGCCGCACATGCTCTTCTACGGGCCGCCCGGGACCGGCAAGACCTCGGCCGCCCTCGCCGTCGCCCGGCAGCTCTACGGGCCCGAGCTCTGCCGCTCCCGCGTGCTCGAGCTCAACGCCTCGGACGAGCGCGGCATCGGCGTCGTGCGCGGCAAGATCAAGGCCTTCGCCTCGGCGGCGGTGGGCGCCCCGGTCCCCGGCTACCCCTGCCCGCCCTACAAGCTGCTCATCCTCGACGAGGCCGACTCCATGACCCAGGACGCGCAGAACGCGCTGCGCCGCACGATGGAGGCGCACAGCCGCGTCACGCGCTTCGTCTTCATCTGCAACTACGTCAGCCGCATCATCGACCCGCTGGCCTCGCGCTGCGCCAAGTTTCGCTTCAAGCCCCTGCACCCGGAGGCGATGGCCGGCCGGATCGCGCACATCTGCGCCAAGGAAAGCGTGGCGATGGCGCCCGGGGCGCTGGCGGCGCTGGGCCGCGTGTCGGGGGGCGACCTGCGCAAGGCGGTGACGACCCTGCAGTCGGCCGCCCGCCTGGCCGCGGGCGGGCCCGTCGACGCGCAGGCGGTGGCCGACGTGAGCGGCGTGGCCCCCGCGGAGCTGGTGGACGGCCTGCTGCGCGCGTGCCGCCAGCCCGCGTTCTCCGCGGTCGAGGGGGCGGCCCGGGGGGCCGTCGCCGAGGGGTGGTCGGCGCAGCAGCTGCTGCTGCAGCTGCAGGAGGCGATCCTGGCGGCGCCCGTGGACGAGGACGACGGCGACGAGGATGACGATGCCGAGGGGGCGGCGATGGAGGCGGAGGGCGCGGGGGCGGAGGGCGCGGGCAAGCGGCGGCGGCCGCGGCCAGAGGGGTGGGTGCCCGCGTCGCGCCGGCGCGTGAGCGACGCGCAGCGCGGCGCGGCGTGCGCGGCGCTGGCCGAGGCGGACAAGGCGCTGGTGGACGGGGCGGACGAGTACCTGCAGCTGCTCAACGTGCTCGCGCGCGTGCAGGTGGCGCTGCGGAGCGGCTGAGGGAGGGGCGCGACGCGCGCATAGATTCTAGAGAGGACGCGAGGCGCACACGCTTTTGTTTTCAATGCTTCTTCTCCTCCTCCTCCTCCTCCTCCTCCTCCTCCTCCTCCTCCTCCTCCTCCTCCTCCTCGCGCCGCCCTCCTCGCCGCCGCCCCCGCTGCTGCTGCGCCGGCGCGAGCGCCGTCAGCGCGCCGTGCAGCAGCGCCAGGTCGCGCTCCCCCAGGGCCTCGACGCGCCGCAGCAGCCCCGCCAGCGACCGCTCGACGCCCGGGCGCATCGTGCGCTCGGTGAAGAACCCGCCCGCCTCGAGCGACGCGTACAGGCGCGCGAGGAGGGCGTCGACCTGCCCGGCCGCCGCCGCGGGGTTGCTGCCGCTGCCGCCGCTGCTGCCGCTGCTGCCGCCGCCGGCGCTGCCCCTCCCCTCGCCCGCCTCGCGCCCTTTTTCTGCCCCGCTCGCTGCTCCCGCGGCAGCGGGGGGCGGCCGCCGCACGCGCCAGAGCTCGTACGCCAGGGCGCTCACGGCCGCGCCCAGGTTGAGCACGGGGTAGTCGGGGCACGCGTCGATCTCGACGACCGCGTGGGCCATGCCGACCTCGTCGTTCGTCAGGCCGCTGCTCTCCCGGCCGAAGACCAGGGCGACCGCCGCGCCCGCCCCACCGCAACGCCCTCCGGCGCCCGCGGGCCCGCGCTCGACGCGCGCGCACCGCTCCGCAAAGTCGCGCGCGAGCTCCCGCGACGTCAGCGACGCGGGCGCCTGCCTCCGCGCGCGGGCCGTGGCCGCGTACACGACCTGCCGATCCTGGAGCGCGTCCTGGAGCGAGTCGTAGCACCCCGCGGCCGCGACCAGGTCGCTCCCGCCGCAGGCGACGTCGAACGCGAGCTGCGGCGGCGGGCAGCCGTCGCGCGGGCGGACGAGGCGCAGGTGCGGCGACGCGCCTGCTCCCGCCCCTGCTCCTGCCATGCCGCCCCCGGCGTCGTCGCCGCCGGGCCGGATGCCAAAGTTGCGCATGGCCCGGGCCGCGGCGCCGATGTTTTCGCTGATCTGGGGCTCGACCAGCACGACCGCGACGTGCGCGCGGCGCGCGGCGGCCCAAGCCGCGGGGGGGAGCGGCGAGACGCCGGGCGCGTCGTCGTCGTCGAGGTCGGCGGCGCGGCGCGCGCGCGCGGCCGCCGCGAGCGTCCGGGTATTATCTGCTCGTCGGGATGTCTGCGCGCATCGGCTCTGCGCGCATCGGGCGCACCCGGCGCGCGCGCGCGGCATCACCGGCGCCATCGGAGCGCGATACACCGACACGAGTCGGCGGTGAGTCGGCCAGTTCGCCTTTCCGTGACGGATGAGGCGGCTTTCCAGTGTTGTTTCTCACGGCGTCCAGGGATAGAGAGAGGGAGAGGAGAGAGAGAGAGAGGCAGACGCGCACTATCGTCCCGTCGCAGAGACCGACTGCGTCTGCTGCCTCTGGAGCTCGGCGAGCCGCTTCTTCCGTCGCGCCAGGATGGCGGCCAGTTCGCCGCCGACGGCAGCCACCTCGTCGTCCTCCTCCTCCTCCTCCTCCGGCTCCTCATGCTGCTCCGCCGCCCGCTGCTGCTCCTGCTGCTGCTGATGCTGCTGCCTCTGCTTCTGCTCCTCCTCCTGCCGCTGCTCCCCCTTCCCCTCCTCCTCCTCCTCCTCCTCCTCCGCCTGCTGCTGCCTCCGCCGCCGCTGCAGCGCCGCCTCGAGCTCGGACGTCGGCGCGCCGCCGCCCGCGCCCGCGTCCGCGCCCGCCGGACGGCCGCCGGACCGCCCCGAGCCGCCCGACCCGAGCGAGTCGAGCTGCAACAGCGCCGCGACGGCCGGCGGCGGGCCCTCCTTGCCCGCCCGGCGCGCCAGCGCCGCCGACAGCTCGTACGCGTAGGGCGCGGGCGAGGGCGGGCGGAACGAGCGCGGCGACGCAGACGCCGACGCGGCGCCGCCGTTGACGCCCCCGCGCCCGTAGGAAATGACCTCGTAAGCCGGCCCGTAATTGCGCCGGGCGTTGGCGAGGGGGAGGGCGGCTTGCCCGAGGGCCGGGACGCCGCCCATGGCTTTCAGGCGCTCGGCGAGCGCATCGGCATCGTTTTCGGCGGCGGCGGCGTTCGCGGCGTCGGCGGCCGCGGGCGGCGGCGGCGCGACAACTGCCGCCGCCGCGGCGGGCTCGTCCTCGCCCATGGGGTGCTCCCCTCCGGTGCGTCGAGCTTTGGCTGCCTGCGTCGCTGCCCAGCGCAGGCAATTGGCGCCCTTTTTCGGCAGGGCGCCGAGCTGGCACGAGGGAGTTTGGCGCGCGCCCGCGTGCGAGAGAGCGAAAGCGAAAACCGACGGGAGCTGCCGCGAAGAGGTGCGCGCGGGTCTGAGGGACCGAGATGCGCAAGCGCGCGCAGCGAGAGAGGATGATGGTGTCTCGGCGTGACGAGAATTGAGGGGATGCGGCAGGCAGGCAGAGAGAGGCAAACGTTCAAGACAAGCGGCCGGCGCGCCGCCGCCGGTCGCCGACGCCGGCGCGCGGCCGCTCGCCCCGCCCGCTCGTCGTCCCTCTCCCGCCAAAAAAAGCTCGCGCGCCTGTCGCTGCTGCTGCTCTTCGTGTTGTTTTCAATCCACGCGCTCGAACACGACGCACCAGTTGCTCTTGTCAAAGAACGACTCGACCACCACGCAGCGCGGCGGCGGGGCAGCGCGGCGGGAGGCGGCTGCCCCTCCTGCTGCCGCCGCCGCCGCCGCCGCCGCCGCGCCGTCGTCGCCACCCCCGTCCCCCGCTTCCGCCTCCGCCGTCGCCGCCGCCGCCTCTGCCTCCGCGCCACCCCCGCCCCCGACCGCCGCCTCGACCAGCGCCTCGAGCTCCCCCGCGCCGAACAGGTGGTAGTAGCGCCCGTACACGACGGAGCGCTTGGCCGGGTCGAAGCGCGGGGCCGCCAGCTCGGGCGGCACGCCGGCCAGGGGCGGGGGCGGGGGCGGGGGCGCGCCGCCGCCCCCGCCGCCCTCGCCCGCCGCCGCCGCCCTCCTCGCCGTGGGCAGATGCCACGGCACGAGAAAGTCGCCCCCCTCCGCGGCCGTCGCCTCAGCCCCGACCACCAGGGGCGCCCATCGCGCCAGCGTCCTGCCCGGGTCCTGCTGCTCGCGCGCCCAGACCGTCACGAGCGCCCGCGCCCCGCCGCCCGGCCTCAGCGCGCGCGCCATCGCGCGCACCGCCGCGGCGCGCCGCGCCGCGCTCGCGACGTGGTGCAGCACGGCGACGCACAGGACGGCGTCGCAGCGCCCGGGGGCAAAGGGCAGGGAGAGCGCGTCGGCGACCAGCGCGTCGCTGGCCGGCGGGGGCGGCGGCGGCGGCGGCGGGCGGCGGGGGCCCTCCGAACCATCATCCTTGGAAACCGCGGCCGCCGCCGCCGCCGCCTCGCCCGCGCCCCGCCCCGCGGCCGCGCGCACCAAGCCCTCGGAGCGGTCGCACCCGAGCGCCGCCACGTCCCGCCGCACGCCCAGGTACTTGCCGTTGCCGCAGCCCACGTCCGCGAGGATCGCGCCGGGGGGCAGGGCCGCCAGGAAGCGCGACACGGCGGGCCACACAGCGAAGCGCGTCGCGTCAAAGTGCGGCGCGATGGCGTCGTAGACGTCGTGCACGTGGCGGCGCTCGAGCGAGCGCGCGGCGGCGTCGAGGGCGGCGGCGGCGGCGCCTTCGGCGGCGGCGGCGGCAGGATTGTGGCCTTGTCTTGCCGCGGCCGGGCCGTCCGGCTGACGCTGCTGCTGCTGCTGCTGCTGCTGCTGCTGCTGCTGCTGCTGCTGCTGCTGCAGCACTTGCGCGCGCGTCGGGGGCATCCCCCCGCCCTGGTCGTCGCAGCACTCGGGCCACGCGCACGCACAGGCGGGCGGGTCGCCGCGGGGAGGGGAGCGCACGCGCCGGAACGTCAACGAGACGCGCCGGGCGGCGCGCGCCACGAGCTCGACGGCACCGGCGGCGGCGGCGGCGGCGGGTCGGTCGCCCTCGCCCTCCTCCTCCGCCTCGACGTAGACGGGGTCCGACTTGCGGTGCGGGATGTAGTGGTGCCACCCCAGGCGCGCCTCGCCCGACAGCACGAGCAGCGAGCGGGGCGGCAGCGCGAGCGCGCCGGGGCGGCCGCGGCGCGCGGGCGCGCGTCGTCGTTGTTGCTGCTGCTGCTGCTGCTGCTGCTGCTGCTGCTGCTGCTGCTGCGCGTACCGCCGCATCTCGATCACGCAGGGGCCCCCGAGCGACAGCGACAGGACGGGGCCGGGGAAGGCCGAGTGCGTGTCGACGTGCGGCGCGAGGCCGACGCCGGGCGCATACTCGTTGGCCGTGATCTGGTTGAAGAAGGACGGGCGGCGGCGGCGGCGGCAGCGGGGGGAGGGCGATCCCGGTGGCGCTCCCTCGCCCGCGGGCGGGGGCAGGATCCCGCGCTCGACGAGGGCGTCCTCGACGCGCGCCGCCAGGTCGGCCGCCCACGCGGGCAAGGCGCGGGTGCGCGCCGATGCCGCCGCCGCCGCCGCTTCCGACGGCGCGCCGCCCTGCGCCTGCCCGCCGCCGCCGGCGACGGCGCCGCCGGCCACGACCCCGCGCGTCGCGTAGTCGAAGGCCGCGCCAAAGTGCCGCACGCGCCGGCGCGCGAGGGCCTGCCACGCGCCCTCGCCGTCGCCGTCGTCCAGGTGCGCGAGCAGCCGCGCCTCCTCCTCGGCGCTCACAAACCCGGGCAGCAGCGCCAGCCCTGGGATGCCGAGCGCGGCGGGCGAGCGGCGCGCGGCGAGCGGCTGCGGCGGCGGCGGCGGCGGCGGTCGCGGCTGCTGCTGCTGCTGCTGCTGCTGCTGCGGGGGCGGTGATGGTGGAGGCGCGGCCGCCGGCGAGGGGTAGACCATCGTCGACGTCCTGCGAGGGGTCACGGTATCCTGGGCGCCCGCGCGGGCCCCATCGTTCGGCGAAACGAGCACAACGCCCAGCTCGAGAGAGGATGTTTGTTCTCTTCGCTTTTCACAACTGCTCGGACGACGCGCCTTGGTGTGCTGTCTCAATGTGGTCAAGAAGCGGGGGTGCTGATCAATGAGCGACCCGAGCGGGACGGCGATCGGCCTGCCGTTTTGTCCTTGACGCCGCCCGCCTGTCCTTGACGCCGCCCGCCTGTCGCCGCCGCGCCGCCTCGTCGCGTCGGTCAATGCGCCGGCCGCATCGTTGCCACGAGCGCCATCGCTGCAAACACGGCGCCAGTCGCGAGCGCGCCGCAGAGGCCGCGGCCGGGACGCGGGTCGTCCCCCCTCAGGCCGGGAGGACTCGTGCGCGCCATGGCCGCCGACGCCGCGGCCAAGGCCAGCGCCGCGGCCGCTTCGTCGTCCGCGTCGTCCTCCTCCTCCGCGCCCTTGGCCGCCGCCGCCGCCGCGACCTCCTCCTCCTGAGCTTTGCCAGCAAGGTCCCCCGCGCTCGACGAGCTCGCCTGGCTGTACGTGGGCGTGCGGTCGTCGGTGGCACCCATCGACGACGACGACAACGACGACGACCGCGTGCGCCCCGCGACGACGACCGTGTGCGAGATCACGCGCGCGCCCGCGTCGCCGCCGCTCGTGCTGCTCGAGCCGCCGCCGCGGCCGCCGCCCTCGTCGCCCGCCGCCGCGCCTGCCGCCGACGCGGCCGCGGCACCCAGCAGCTGCCACGAAGACGTCGTGGACGGGCGAGAAGCGGGGGAGCGGTCGGCAGGAGGCGAGGTGGGGCCGGCGCCAAACTTGCGCAGGGTGGACGCGAGCATGGTGATGCGAGCGGCGGCGCGTCGTCGTCGTTGTTTTGCAAAATGGTGCGAGGGGGGGCCCGCGGCTCTAAGTTTGCGTGCAAGCGCGTGTAGAAGATACAAAGAGTGAGTGCGCGTGTGCGTTTGTATGTGGTGTGTTGTTTTTGACCGCGTGCTCCCCATCCGGAGAGAGAACGCGAAAGCCAAGCGCGTCGAACTCGCGGTTTCTTAGCGCCGCGCCGACGCCGCCGACGCCACCGCGCACCCGCGCATCGCCGCGCGCACAAACTCGCGCGCCGCCGCCGGCCGGCGCAGGATGGCCAGGCACACGATCGCGATCATCGCCGCCGTCAGAGCGCCGAGCCACGTGTCGGCCGCGTCCTCGACGCCCTGCTCGGCCGGGGTCTTCGGGCGCGCGGCCCGCGCAGACGAGGCGGCGGCGGCGGTCTTTGCGACGCCCCCTTGCGCCGCGACCTCCTCCTCCTCCTCCTCCTCCTCCTGCAGCCCGTCCTCGTCCGCCAGGCCCAGCAGCGGGTCGACGACCTTGGCGCGCAGCCACGCGCCGAAGCGCGACAGGTGGTGGCCGATCGTCGCGCCGATTGGGCCGAAAAAGTTGCCGTCGTCCTCCGCCGCCGCCGCCGCCGCCGCCGCCGCCGCCGCCGCCGCCGCCGCCGCGCGCTGCTCCGCCTCTGCCGCGTCCTCGGACGACGCGCCGAGCTCGCGCGCCGCGGCCGAAGCAGGAGGCGACGCCGGCAGGCGCGGCAGGCCCAGGCCCACGGCGGGGCGGTGCGGCCCCTCGCCGCCGTGCAGCGCCTGCTGCAGCATCCGCAGCACGGCGGGGTCGCTCCCGATGCCGCCGACGATGGCCGCCTGCACGTCCGGCTGCAGCAGCAGGCGCTCTGCGGCGCCCAGCAGCGGGGCGGCCGCGGCGACGGCGCCCGCCGAGCGGATGACGGCGTCCGCGGCCGCGCCCTCGGCGGCCTCCTCCTCGGCGCCGACGTCCGAGGACGACGACGACGAGGCGGCGCGAGCGCGGCGGCGGCGGCAGCCCGCCTCGCTCGCGACCAGGGCGCGGAGGTCGGCGGCGGCCTGCGAGATGGCGGCCGGGCCGAGCAGAGGCACGGCGATCGCGCGCTGCTGCTGCTGCTGCTGCTGCTGCTGCTGCGGGGAGACGAGCTCCCACCCGCCCGTGCCGTCGTCGCACGCCGCCAACGCTGACGGGGCGGGGGCAGCGGCGGCAGCGGCGGCAGGTGGCGGGGCGACGCGCGCGTGGGCCGTTTGCTGCGACGCGGCGGCGGCGGCCGAGGCCGCGCCGGCCGCGGCGGCGACGCCCGCGCGGGTGATCATGATGACGTGCTTGATCGTGGGGGCGCGCGCGGGGTTCAGGCGCGGTGCATGGAGAGATGGGGGGGCGTGTGTGTCGGAACAGAGGGGGAGCGATGGAGCACTCGCTGACGCGCGCTGCTGTTGCGCGGTAAAAACAGAGGGAGGCGAGCACGAAGCACGCCAAGGTGGTACTTTGTGTCCAAGCGCTTGCGCCTGTAGTGTGTGGTGGCAAGGCGGACGGCCTGCGCGGCGCTTTTGCGGGCGGATCCCCGTCCGGCTTCGACGCGCGCCGGCGCCGTCCCCCGCGCGGGAGAGAAAAACCGCCGCCGCCGCCGCCACCTTCGCACACAGCAGCAGGCAGAGATAACACAAAAAAAAATGCAGCCTGGCGTGCATAGGTCGCCTCCGCCTTCGCCAGGCACCGATACCGGAGGCAGGAGCGGGCGGTCCGCCGCGTTCGAGGTCAGGCTTGCGATCAAGCGAGAGGAAGTTGGTGTCGGTGTCGGGTTCCGATCGCGCGCGCGCGGCGCGCGACACGCGCGCGCGAGGTCCCGATCGACAAGCGCCGTCGTTGTCACCCAGCCCAGCGCGCTCAATCTCCGGCCCTCTCCCCTCGCAAAAAAACCTCGACTCAAATCCTCAACAGGCGGAGGCCCCCGGCACGGCGGCGGCGATGGCGCGCAAGGCGGCCGCGCCCGTCGCGAGCGGCGGCGGCGGCGCCGGCGACGACGAAAACGACCTGGCAGCCTTGCTCGCCGAGCTGACCTCCGGCGACCAGGGGGGCATGTTCGGCGCCGCCGGGGCGGCCGACGCGGGCGCCGACGTCCCCCCGCCCGACCTTGAGGCGCGCCTGGCCGACGAGATCGCGGCGCTCGAGGAGGCCAACGTGCGCGCGCTGCTGCGGTCGGCCGACGCCGAGGCGGCCGGGGGGGGGGACGACCCCGCCGGCGGCGCCGAGCGCGCGCTCGCGCTGGCGCTCGGGCGCGCCGGCTCGCTGCTCGACGACCTGTCCGAGTCCCTGCGCGTCTTCGACTTCAAGCTGCGCCACATGCGCGCCGACATCGCCGCCATCGAGCGCTGCGGCGGGGAGCTCGAGGCCGCCGACCGCAACGGCGCGGCGCTCGGCGAGGCGCTGGCGCGGCTGCTGGAGGACACTTGTTGTTCCTCCTCTTCGGCGGCGGCGGCGGCGGCGGGGGGGCGGGGGGCGGCCGACGGCGGCGGCGGCGGCGGCGGCGAGGGCGAGGGCGAGGGGAGCGGCAACGCCTTTGCGGGCCTGGAGGCGCCGAGCTTCGACCCGTTCGGGGGCCTGCGGCAGACGGTCGCGGCGGCGTGGGCGCTGCGCGACCGGCTCGCGCGGCTCGGGGCGCTGCCGCCGCCGTCGTCGTCGGCCGCAGGCGCCGCGCCGCCGCCGCTTGCGCCGCCCGCCCTCGGCCCGCTGTCCGGCGCGCGCGCGGTGCTCGACGCGCGCCAGCGCCTCGCGCGCGTGTCGGCGCGCTTCGTCGAGCGCGCCTCGGGGCACCTGCACTCGCTGGTGGCGGCGCTCGCGGCCGAGGCGATGGCCGACTGCAACAGCAGCAGCAGCAGCAGCAGCAGCAGCAGCCCAGAGCGGCGTCTGCGCCCGCCGCGCCGCGCCGCCATGCGGGCGACGCTCGGGCGGCACGCGGCCCTGGTGGCCGCGGTGGGCGCGCTGGACCCGGCAGCGCTGGCTTCGCTGCGGCTGCACTACGCGCGGACGATGGGGGCGCTGCTGAGGCGGGAGATGCGGGCGGCGGTGGGGGACTTGCGCCGGCTGGCGGTGGCGGCAGGAGCATCGGCAAGAGGCGGCAGCGGCGGGGGCGCCTCCTCCTCCTCCTCCTCCCACCGCGCCGCGCCATCTTTGCCGCAGCTGTCGCCGGCCTTTGCCCTCGGGCCTACGGCGGAAGACCTCGAGTCCCTGCTGATGCTGCCGTCGCACGCGGCAGACGACGGCCAGGGAGAAGACGGCGAGCCAGCGGCGGAGCTGCGGCTGCGAGAGCGCCGCGACGCGGCGGCCGCGACGGCGGGCGCGGCCGCCGAGCGGCGGCGCGGCGATCGCGCGCGCGCCGTGCTCGCGGCCGCGGCCGCGGGCGCGCC
>Ga0315905_10006841_pt1 | contig 11587 bp, 4 predicted proteins | sample LakEriMetagenome_5_FD_203522 | JGI IMG/M metagenome (GOLD analysis project Ga0315905, IMG submission 203522) | Freshwater fungal communities from buoy surface, Lake Erie, Ohio, United States - Buoy 4 MA121 | ecosystem: Environmental > Aquatic > Freshwater > Lake | place: USA: Lake Erie, Ohio...
GCGGCGGTCGCGAGGTCGAGGGCGCGGCGCACGTGCGCGCGGCTCTGGGCGTGGTGCGCGAGGGCCCAGATGAGGCGGAGGCGCGCGGCACCCGGGTCGCCCGCGGAAAAGGCGGCCTGGTACTCGGCCTGGAACTGGGCGACCTGTTGTTGTGTTTTGGTGGTTTCGATTGGAGGGGGGGGGGGGGGAGAGCGAGCGAGCGAGCGAGGTGGGGGGGCGAGCGCGGCGTCGGCGGGCGTCGTGAGCGTCGTGGTCGTCGGCGGCGAAAGCGAGAACCACCGAGCGCGGTGCGTCGCGCGTGCTTGATGGCTCGACTCGCTGGATCGGCCGGCCGGCAGGGGCGGACGCCGAGGCGTTGGGGGTTTGGGAGGAGGACGAGGAGGGCGCGCGCGCGCGTTCAGGCGCCCTTTCGGAAGTCGTGTGGCTTTCGCGAAGCAAAAGAAACGCACCTGCTCGTCGTTGGTGACGGGCAGCTCCATGGCTGCTAGCTGTGGCGCTTGCCCTTGACGCTGCTCCGCCGCCCCACCCGCGCCGAGGGGCGACGCAGAAGCAAGCAAGCAGGCGAGAGAGGAGAGGTGAATCGTCGTGAGAGTCGTCGTGAGAGTCGTCGTCGTCAAGCGCTCCGTCAAGAACGGCGTGCGTGGACGCGAGGCAAACTGATGTGATGAGTATGCTGTTGCTGCGAGTCGATGATGTGAGCTGTGTCACACACATAGCGCGGGCTCGCGCGCAAAAGCAGAGCGTCTAGCGCGCCGCCGTCCCGCCGCCGCCGCCCACAATCCGCCGGCGCCCCGCCTCGGCCTCTGCAGCCTCCCCGACCCGCCGCTCCCGCCACTGCGCCCGCTGCTCGAGCCGCGCGCGCTCGCGCCGCAGCGCGGCGCGCACGGCCGCCAGCTCCTGCGCGGGGAGCGGCAGGGGCGACGGCAGCGGCGGAAACTCCGCGGGACCGTCGTCGTCGTCGTCGTCGCCGACCCCAAAGGCCGCCGCGAGCCGGGCGACGTCGCGCCGCCTCGCAAAACCGCCGCCGCCCTCGCCGCGCCGGCACAGCTCAAACGTGCGCGCGGCCACGAGGCGCGCGAGGCGCGCGCGGCCGTGGCCCGCGGCGGCGAGGGCCCAGGCCGCCAGGGCCAGGTGCTCGGGCCGCACCGTGGTGGCAAGGGGCGACGCCGCGGGGGGCCGCGCCCGCCGGCCCCGCTGCTGCTGCTGCTGCTGCTGCCGCTGCTGCCGCTGCCCGCGCGCCAGCACCGCCTCGGCGCGCCTCCCGAGCGCCGAGAACAGGTCGGCCGGGGCCCAGCCCGCGCGCAGCATGCCCGCGCTGGCCGCGGCCACGCCGGCCAGGTCGAGCGACGCGCAGGGGCTCGCAGCGGCGGAAGAGGCGGAGGCAGAGGCCGGGCTTGCCGCGCCGTCCTCGTCCTCGTCCGGCGGCCGCCCCGGCCGTTGCTGCCGCCGCCGCCGCCGCCGCCGCAGCAGCAGCGCGCGCGACACGGATCGGTACAGCTCCGTGCCCGTCCAGCCGAGCGCCGAAAAGCCCGCGGCGAGGGCGGCCAGCTGCGCCGGCCCTGCCCTGCCCGCGTCGGCCGCCTCGGCCGCGCGTCCGGCCAACGCCGCGAGCAGCCGCCGCTGGCGCTCGGCCGCCGCCTGGTCGTCGTCGCCGTCCCCCCCGCCGCCGGCCGCCGCCGCCTGCGCCGCCCCGAGGCGCGGCAGCGCGCGCACGAGCAGCAGCACGTGGCTGGCCGGCAGCCCCTCGGGCGCCTCGTCGCCCCGCCGACGCAGCAGGTGCGCGGCTGCCGCTGACGCCAGGGCGCCGGGCCCCCCCGCCGGACCGGGGGGCCAGCACCCGAGCCGCGCGGCCGCCCACGCGACGGCCGCGACGTCGGTCGCGCGCCAGCCGCCGCCGCTTTCCGCGTCGGCGACGAGGCGCTCGGCGGCGGCCTGCACCGCGTCGCGGGCGTCGCGGCAGGCGCGGGCGACAGGGTCGTCGCCCGGCGACAGAGGGCCGGCCGGCCGCGCCGCCGCCAGCGGCCGCTGCGGCAGCAGCGCCGGCGCGAGCAGCCCTGCCAGGAGGGCCGCGGCGCCGAGGCCGTCGGTCGCGCTCGGGGGCCTCTCCTCCGGGGGCAGGAGCGCGGCCAGGGACCGCGACAGGAAGCGCGCGGCCACGGACGCGTAGGACGACGGCGGGGCCGTCGTGGTGGGGAGGGCATCCCCTGCTGCCCCGCCGCCGCCGACGGCGGCCGCCCAGTGGGCCAACGCCTGGGCCAGCGGCCGCAGCCGCCCCGGGTCGGCGGACGACGATGGCGCCGCGTCGCCGTCGCGCCCCCCTGCCACCGGTCGCGCGGGGACGGCGCCCGCGGCCGCGGCCTCGACCAGGGGCCGCAGCGCGGCGGGCGGGGGGCGCGCGCCGCAGTGCGCCGACAGCACGACGAGGCGCGCCGCGAGCGCGGCGGGCGGCGGCGGCTGGCCTTCGGGCGGCCCCGCCGACGCCCCCCCCCTCGACCCCGCCGCCGCGGCCGCCAGGATCTCGCGCTCGCGCGGCGTCGTCTCGACGCCGGGAGGAAGGGCGGCGGCCGGCGGCGGGGGCGGGGGCGACGCCGCCGCCGCCGCCGCCGCCGCCGCCGCCGGGGCCTGCTGGCCGCTGCTGCTGCTGTCGCAGCGCCGCGCCCCCTCGGCCACGAGCACGGCCGCGAGCGCGCGCGCGCCGTCCGCGCGGAGCGCCAGGGCGCCCTCGAGCGCCTGTACTGCCTGCGCGGGGGAGAGCAGGCGGCACCCACGGGCCACGGACAGGAGGAGCTGGTGGGCGGCCGCCGGGCTCGCGGCCGACAACGGAGAGCGGGAGCGGCGGTGCCGGGGCTGGTGGTTGTCGTCGTCGTCGTCGTCGTTGTCCTGCCCCTCCTCGCCATCTTCCGCGGCCGCCGGCGCCTCGAGGGCGCGGCCCAGAGCTCCCAGCAGGAGCGCGGCGTCGGCGAGGGGCACTTGGCGCGCGGCGGCGGCCGCCGGGTCGTCGCCATCGCGGCCGCTGCCGACGACGACGAGGGCGGACAGCACGCGCGCCGCCAGCAGCGGGGACAGGCGGCCGGAGCGCGCCGCCGCCACGGCCAGCCGGCGCGCGGCCGCGGGCCCTGCGTCCGCGAGGGCGCGCACGGCCGGCGGCTGGCTCGCTCTGGCGACTGGCAGGCAGCAGGAGCGCGCGACGAGGTCGAGCAGGACGCCTGGGGCCGGAGGAGGAGAAGCGGCGCGCGGCGACGGGCGCCCGACGAGGGCGTGCGCGACCGCCGCGGCCGCGCCGACCGCCAGCGCGCGCGCCCTGCCGCCTGCCTCGCCCGCGCCCTCGTCGCCATCGCCATCAAACGCGGCCGCGAGGCGCCGGCGCGCCTCGGCGTCGCACACGGCCGCCAGCGCCCCGGCCGCCGCCCGAGCGCGAGCGCCCCCGTCGCCCTCACCCGCCGCCTCGGGCAGCGCCTCGGCCGCGGCGAGCGCGAGCGACGCGAGCGACTGTCCGGACGCGCGCGGGGCGGCCCGGCGCGCGGCCGGCAGCAGCTGCGACTCGAGGACCGCAGACAGATCGCCGTCGTTGTCGCCGCGGCGCAGCAGGTCGGCCGCACGCTGCACGCCCGCGACCACGACGGCGGCGCGGGGCGCGGCGCTGTGGCCGCCGCCGTCTGGCGAGCAAGGTCCCTCCGGCCCGCACCCGTGCGCCGCGAGCGCGCGCGCCAGGCCCCGCGCGGTGGACGCCCGCCGCACGTCGCCCACGGCCGCCTCGTCCTCGGCGCGCACGACCAGGCGCTGCACGGCGCGCCGGCGCTCGTCGGCCAGCGCGGCACCGGGCAGGGGGGCGTGCCGTCGGTGGCGGCGGCGGCTGATGCTGCTGCCGCCGACGAGCGCCGGGTGCTGTTGCTGCTGCTGCTGTTGCTGCTGCTGCTGCTGCGTTTGCTCGTGCTGCCACTCCGCGCCGTCTGCAGCGGCTGGTGCCCTCATCGCTCCTGCTCCTTGGGAGGCCACGACAAAGCTGCGGGGGACGAACATGGGCGCCGGCTGCTTGGTCGGCGTCGATGCCGGCGGCGGGGGCGGCGGTCGCGGCGGCGGCTCGGCTGCTGCTGCTAGTGGTGCGGAGGCGGCCGCGTCGGCCAGCGCCTGCGCGGCGCTCCGCCTCTCCCGCGCGTCGAGCGCCAGCGTCAGGGACAGCTCGGCGGAGAGGGTCGGAGCGCCGCCATCGTCCTTGGTGGCGGAGGGGGCGTCGGCGGCGGCGGGCCGTCCCTGCTGCCCACGCTGCCCGCGCTGCGGGCCCCCGCGCCCAGCCGCCTCGAGCACGCCGCCCCGGCGCACGAGCACCTGGGTCTCGAAGACGCGGCCGCCGGGCAGCGCGACGACGTCGAGCGGAGGAGGGGCCGATGATGCCGGGGAGAAGGAGGGCGGCGCTGCGTCTGCGCCTCCGCGGCCGCGGCCATCGCCGGCCGCCGCTGCCGCCACGCGCCGCCCTAGTTGTCCGAGGCGCGCGCGCAGGCCGGGGGCCGACGCCGGCGGCGCGAGGGGCATCGATGCCGACCTCGTCATCCCTAGCGCGGTGCCCGAGCTATCATGGTTGTGTCTCGCGCGGCGGCGAGGGCAAGAGGGAGACGGAGGGGTTGAGTCGGTCCCGAAACGCGGCGTGGGTTTTGAGTCGCGCGCGCGCGCGCCTCTGTGGGTCGACAGTTCGCTTGAGCTTCTTCGTTTGCACCAATGCGCGATCCTCTATGCGTCTCAACGGCAAACACAGAGAGCGCGCCCCACAGCCTTTCACGCCCTGCGCCGCTTGCTGGCCGGCGGCGGCGCGCCGCCGCCGTCCCCGCCGCCGCCCAACCGCGCCCGCTCGGCCGCGCGCAGGGCCTCGGCGATGCGCCCCAGGCGCTGCAGCTGCACGCCGCCGGCCAACTGCGCGCGCGGGCGCGTCGCGGCGGCCGGGTCGCGCCCGGCCAGGCGCGCAAAGTCGAGCGCGCTGCGCGCCTCGCGCTTCTGCGCCATCGTGAGCGGCGGCGGGAGCGGCGGCGCGAGGGGGGCCGCGGCAGGCGCGGCCTTCTCCTCCTCCTCCTCGCGCGCGCGAGCGTCGGCGGCAGGGGGTGGCGGCGCGGCATCCGCGACGACGGGCGCGGCCGCCGGCGCCCCGGGCGGCACATCGGCGCCCGCTGCCGGCGCGTCGGCCATCACCACATCGCCGGCGGGGGCAGGCTCGGTCGCCATCGCCGCCGTCGCCTCGGCCGCCGCCGGTGCCTGCTGCTGCTGGTGCTGCTGCGCCGCGGGCGGCGGCGGCAGCAGCAGCGCCGCCTTGCTTGGGGGCGCCGCCGCGCTGCCGCCGGCCCCGACGACGACCGGCGACGCGCACGCGCCCGCGGCGGCGGCCGTCGCGGCGGCCGCGGCGGCCGCCATCGAGGTCGCGGTGCGGCGCGGCGCGGGCGTCGCCAACGCAGCAGAGGTGCCGGCCCCCGCCCCGCCGCCGCCGCCGCCCCCGCCCCCCCGCAGCCCCGCGGCCGGGCCCGAGTCGGGCGCCCCCGCCGCCGCCGCCGCCCCGAGCCCCTCGCTCGCGCGCCACTCGGCCGCCACGCGCCGCGCCACGTCCCCCGCGCCCTCGAGGCCCCCGCGCGCGCGCTCGGCCGCCGCCAAGAAGGCCTCGGCGCGCCTCCACCCGCGCCCGTCGAACCAGAGCTCGGCCAGGGGGGCGCCCCGCTGCTTCCAGACGCCGTAGTAGTAGGCGACGAGCTCGCGCGCCGCGCGCGCCGGGAACAGGGAGGAGCGCATGCGCCGGAAGCGCCGGGCGTAGCGGGCGGCGCCGATGGCGAAGGCGGCCTCGTCCTGGGGGGTCCAGCGGCCGGCGCGGCGGGCGCGGGCGCCGGCGGCCGACAGGAAGAGCGGGTCGTTGTCGGCGGCGTTGGTGGCGGCGTTGCCGCCGTCGCCGCCGCCGTGAGCAGCGGCCGCGGGCAGCAGCGAGCGGTCGGCCGCGTCCAGCGCCGCGCACAGCGCCGCGAAGCGCAGGGAGGGCGCGGCGTGCTCGTCGGCCCGCAGGCCCTCGAGCGCCGCGATGGCGCGCGCCGCGCCGGCGTCGGCCGGCGGCGGCGGCAGCAGCGCGGGCGCGCGCTCGAGCGTGAGCGGCAGCGCGGCCAGCGGGTCGGCGGCGGCCGCGCTGGCGGAGCCCATTGTCGCCGCCGACGCCTCCCTGGCGCGGGCGATCAGCTCGGCGCGGCGCTCGGCCACCTCGGCGTCCGTGGGCGGGCGCTTGGCGCCGCGGTGGCGGAGCTCTGCGCCCAGCCACCGCGCCTCGTCGGCGTCGGGAACGCGCGCGCTCGGCGCTGCTGCCGAGCCCGCGATCATCAGGGCCGGCAGCTCGGCCTGGTGGCGCTCGCCGACGGCGAGGTGGGGCGAGGGCTCCGGGGTGACGGCCGTGACGCTGCGGGCGCGGCCGCCGGCGACCGCGCGGCCCGCGGCGACGGCGCCGCCGCCGCCGTTGGGGGCGCGCTGGTGCTGCTGCTGCTGGGCGGCGCGCGAGGTCGGGGCGGCGGCGGGGGGCGGCGCGCGGAGGTCGGCGCGGCCGATGGCGCTCTCGAGCGCGAGTCCCCCGGCCCACGACTCCTCAAACGTGCCCGGGCGCGCCCACCACCAGTCCAACGGGGTGTTGTCGGCGTCGGGGGCGGCGCCGCCGCTCCCGCCAGCAGTGGCGGTGCGCTGCCTCGGGGCCGGCTGCAGCAGCGCCTCGACGTCATCGCGCGACATGGGCCGGCAGCTCACGCTGGCGTAGCGGCGGAACATGGGCCGGTACCGCCGCGCGAGCTCCGCGTTGCGCGCGAGCGCCGCCGCGCCCTCGGCCGCGGCCGCGGTGGCGGCCTTGCCGTCGTCGCCCTGCTCTCCCTCCTCCGGCGCAAGCACGGGCGGCGACGGCAGCAGCGCCAGCGACGCCCCGCGCAGGAGCGCGAGCATGCTGCGGATCGGGTCGCCCGGCACCGGGTCGGGGACCGCCGGGGCGCCAGCGGCGGCGGCGGCCCGATGATGGCGCGACGACCCGCCGCCGCTGCCGCCATTGTGGTGCGGCCCCCGCATCCACGCCCCGCCGTCCCCGTGCGCGCCGACGGGCGCGCCCGCCGCGCCGCCAGGGCCCCCGCCACCGCTGCTGCGCCTGCCCTCCTCGTCGTCGCCCGCCGCGGCCAGCGCCGAGGCGCGGCCGCGCTTGCCGCCCGCCGCGCGCCGCCCGCCGCGGCTGCCACCCCCGCCGCTGTCCGCGGCCGCGGCCGTCGTCGTCGCTGCCGCCCCGCCCGCCGGCTCGTGCACGGCCACCAGCGCGTCCATGTAGTCGTAAAACCCGGCCATCCAGTCGGCGTGCAGCATCACGAGCGCCGCGGCCGCCATGTCGACGGCCTGCCCCGGGAGGGCCGGGCTCGCGGCGGGGATCCGGGCCGTCTTGCGCGCGACGGTGCGCCAGTCCTCGCGCGTGGTGCCGCGCAGGAGGCCCGCGCGCAGGACCGACTGCTCGTACAGGTCGTGCAGGTCGATGAGCACGGGCGCCAGGACCGCGGCGGCCTCGGGCGGCAGCGCGCTCAGGTAAGGGCGCAGCGGCGCCTGCAGCGTGGCGGGCGCCTCGGCGGGCGGCGGCTTGTTGTTGCTGCGCTTGTTGTTGGCGTTGTCGTTGTTGTTGGGACCGGCGCCGCCGGGCACGCCGCCGTCGCGGCAGTAGGCGCGGAAGTAGTGCTCAAAGTCGGCGCGGCCCATCGTGTAGAACTGGCGGTCCTGCTGTTGTGGCGGCTCGGCCGGGGGCGGCGGTGGTGCGGCGGCCGCCGCCGCCGCCGCCGCCGCCGCCGCGCCCGCCGTTGCCGACACGGCGAGGCTCATGGCGGTGGCGCTGACGCGCTTGCCCCCTGCCGTTGCTGCCGGTCGATGCTGCTCGGGGTCGCCGCGGGCGAGGGCGGGCTGCTGCGTCATATGCGAGCGAGGGAGAGCGCGAGCGCCGGCGGGTCGCGCGCGCGCGCGCGGCTCTCTTGCGGGGCGGGGCGCGCGGTTCGATCCGAGCGCGCGCGCCGCCGCCGTCGCGCAACCGTCGGCGCGTTGTTCCTCCCGCGCCCGTGCGCCTTTCGGGGGGCCCCCCCTACGACGTGACGCGAGCCTAGGCTGATAGCGCGGGGTATGGACGCGCGCCCCCCGCGCGATTTGAGTTCACGCGGGGTTCACGCGCGCGCGCGCGCGCGAAGGTTTTCGGCTTTGGTAGACTCGTGCCTCTCGCTCTCCGCGCCCGCCCCTCGGAAAAAAAAAATTCGAGTTGTTTTGGTTGAGGGCCGAGAAGACGAGGGAGGGCAAAGGGGAAAAAAAAGGGGGGGGGGGGAGCAGCAAAGGGGGGCCTTGTCCCGAGGGTGGGTGGGTGTGGGCCCCCCCGCGTCGCTCGCTCGACCCGCCCGGTTGCGCGCGCGAACGAGGTCAACCCGCGAGCGTGTGCGCCCGCTCGATATGGCCCGCGAGCGTGCGTGGTGGACGGACGCGAGAGGCGCGCGCCCCCCCCCCGCCCCCCCCCCCCCCCGCCCCCCCCCCCCCAGAGAAGAAAGTCCAGATAAATCGCTTTCGTTTGGGGATGCGAGAGAATAGCCGAGGTAGCTTGAGAAGGCTTGGCTTAGTGGATAGGGGGCTCCTGGCTAGCTAGAGCCGAGCGGGGCTGGACGCGCGGTGGCTGGGGGCAACGCCGAAGCGGACGACAACGTTTGCCCCCTTGCCTCCCTGGAGTTTTCCTGATCCCCCTGAACAAGGACCGCAGCCGGTTTTCGGCCCGCGCGCGCGCGACGCGTCCCTTTACAGCGCCCAGCACCCTTCCTGGGTATTCCTGACACCCTCAGAAACCTCCTGACGGACGGGCCCGGCCGCTACATCACCGCCCCAGTGCGGCCAGGCGGGCGTACATGTTGCCCACGCGGCCCGCCTCGGCCGGCGTCGGCGCCGGGCCCCCTCGAAAACCCACCTCCCCGCCACGGCCCGCCGAGGCCGCGCCTGCCCCCAAGGCGTGCACCAAGCCCTGCAGTCCAAGCTCGGCGATCAGCTGGCGCAGGATCGGCTCGCGGCCCGGGGCGACGCGGTCGCGCCACCAACTCGGCGGCGGCGGGGGCGGCGGGGCGGCCGTCGGCAAAAAGCGCTCGGCGGACGAGGGTGCCGCCGCCGCCGCCCCTCCTGTCCGAAAGTCGCCCGCGCCGCTCAAGCCGACGTCCATCCAGGCGAGGCCGTGCAGCAAATCGAGGACCGCCGCGAAGCAGTCTGGCGGGTACGGCAGGAACACGCGGCCCTGCGAGTCGACGGGCAAGCGGGCTGTGGGATCCTCTTGTTCTTCTTTTTGTTCTCCTCCTGGCCCTTTGTGATTTCCTGGTTCTGCCGGCTCCCCAAACATGCGCGCGAGGACGGGAGACCGCGCCAAAGCGGAAGCCAGGGCATCCATTGGCACTCCGGATACGTTGAGACCGACGACGGCGGGGGCAGGGCCCTTGGGCGAGCTGCTGGTGCCTTTTGCGGGCGCCGCCCTCTTGTGGGCGTCGGCGTCGGCGGCAGCGCCGCTGGGCGCTGCTGCTGCTGCTGCTGCTGCGGGCGGTGTCTCTGCAGCAGCAGCAGCAGCAGCAGCAGCTGGGTGCGCCTGCGCGTTCGTCAGCCAGCGCGGCAAGGGCGACGCGGAAGGCGGCGGCTGGGCGGCGCCTCCTCCATCTGCTGCTGCTGCAGCTGCCGCTCCTGCCTCGGCGGCGGCACCACTGCCGGCCGCCGCCAGCAGCTGCCGCTGCAGCTCGACCGAGAGCGCGAGGGCGCGCGCGATCGGCCCGTCCTGGCCTGTCGGCAATGACGCACCTCCAGACTGCTGCTGCAGCAGCACCAACCGGCGCTCCAGCTCCCGGGCGTGCCGGGCCAAGCGCTCGTTTTCGGCGCGAAGCGCAGCGTCGACGGCGCTCGGTGCGTCGCCCGGCGCAGGCGGCAGTCCGGCGTACTCGCGCCGCACCACGTCGAGCTCGCGGTCCTTGGCCGCGATGATGCACTCGAGCTGCAGGATGCGTGCGGCTGCTGCTGCTGCTGCTGCTGCTGCTGCTGCTGCTGTTTCCGCGGAGGTCTCGACACCAGCGCCAGCAGGAACCGCCTCCTCGTCCGCCATGGCTTCCTTGGTCCGCTTCTGGCCGCGCAGCATGATCAATTGAGAGTGGCGCCGTGCAAGTGCGGTGCGCTTGGATGGGTTTACGGGTCGCGATGGGGGGGGGGTCCTTTTTGTTCGGGAGCGACTTTTTTGCTGTCGCTCTCCTGCCTAGTGGTCTCCTCCTTCCCTCGTCCTCCTCCTCCTTCCTCCTCCTCGCTTCAACCCGACGCCTCGCACACACAACGACCACAACGACCACAACGACCAGCCGCCCGCTCCTCACGCGCCCACCACCCCGCAGCACACCGAAGCGCACGCACGCAAAAAAACGCGAGCAGGGGCAGCAACAGATCGACCGAGGCGAGAGAGCGAGGTACGTGGAGACGCGGCTCTCCTTCGCCGCCGGCGACGACCGCGCGCCGACGCCGCGCACGCCGCGGCGCATCTCCACGCCCCCGGCGTCCTGCCAGCCGCGCGCGCAGCGCGCCCGCGCGCGCGCACCCAACACACGCGGGGCGGGAGCTCACCAAAACAACCCCCCCCCTCCCCCCCGTTTCTCCCGCTCCGCACACACGCAGGAACGCCAGCAGCAAGCAACATGCTCGAGGAGGCCCTGCCCGTGGCGGCCGGCGTCGGCATCGCCCTGCTGACGGGCCTCGCCTACGGCGGCATCTCGGCCTGCACCAAGTTCGCCATCCTCGGCGCCGAGGACAGCGGCTTCTTCAAGGCGCTCGAGGAGGGCAAGACGGAGGACGAGGCGCTCGCGCTCGCCGTCGGCGGCGGCGGCGGCGGCCCGACGGCGGCGTCGGCGCGCGAGCGCTACTCGCGCCTGCCGGCCGTCGCGCTGGCGGCCGGGGCGGCCGGGGCCGCGGCGAGCGACCTGGCGCGCAGCCTCAAGCCGTCGGCCATGGCGGTTCCCTCGTGGGGCTTTGCCGCGCGCGGGCTGCGGCAATGAGCGGCGAGGGGCGCGGGCCCGCCATCGACGCCCGAGCCTCTTGCGCCGCAAAAAAAAACAACAAAAACGAACGCTCTTGCCAACCAGGGCCTTTTCAGCCTGAACGTCGACCTTGACTGCCGCCCGTCCCCCCTCTCCTTTAGAGGCCCTTTCATGTAAAAGAAAAGCGAAGAACCGTGCGCGCAAGGCGTCGTCCAAAGCAGCCCCCGGTCGAGCGCTCGCCTCTCGTCTCGTCGTCGGACGCCGGCGGCGTCGTCCGCTTCTCCAGCTCGCGCCCCGGGATGGGTCGCGGGATCGCAATTCATTCACATCGCAACATCGACTGAACACCGCGCGCTAGCTACTACGCGCCTCTCGCATGCCCCCCCCCCCCCCCCCCGGGCCCCCGCCCGCCCCGGCCGCGGCGGGGGGGGGGGGGGGGGGGGGGCCCCCCCCCCCCCCCCCCCCCCGCGCCCCCCCCCCCCCCCGCCCGGGCCCCCCCCCCCCCCCCCGCCCCCCCCGCGGGGGGGCCCCCCCCCCCGGGGGGGCGGGCG
>Ga0315905_10006842_pt1 | contig 11586 bp, 21 predicted proteins | sample LakEriMetagenome_5_FD_203522 | JGI IMG/M metagenome (GOLD analysis project Ga0315905, IMG submission 203522) | Freshwater fungal communities from buoy surface, Lake Erie, Ohio, United States - Buoy 4 MA121 | ecosystem: Environmental > Aquatic > Freshwater > Lake | place: USA: Lake Erie, Ohio...
TCCCCCGAGTCAACGATTCGGTCGTAAACCTCGACCTTGGGGCGGGACGTCGCTACCTCGGCTTCGAGGGCGAGGACCTTCTCGACGTTTTCGAGAAGCAGCTGACGGAGCGAGGCCGGGTCATTCAACGCCTTGTGGACGTCGGTGGCGCCGTAGCTCCCGGTCTTGCGGATGCTAGGGAGCACCTCCGATGTTACCCAGCGCTGGAAGCGTTTGACGAATTGGCGCGCCGCTTCGTCCTTGATGTAACCGGCCTGACGGCTGAGACATATCCGGTAGAGGCCGGACTCGGTAACGACCGTCATTGCCTGTTCACCTCCAGGGGTGCGCACCATCCGCGTACCCTTTTCGTCCTCGTCGAGGACGCGTGTCATATCGGGAGCGTTCCTGTACCCAAGAACCATCGCGAGGTCCGCGGCTACGATGCAACCGTCCTCAGTGAACCGAGTGGACCGCCCTTCAAATGTTGTGAGCATCATGCCGCCGAGTCCCCTGGAACCTCGGTTTTTTCGGCAGGCTCATCCCAATCCAAAATCTCTATGGCTGCGACTGGGAACCTCGCGCGGATGAAAACACGCTGCTTCGTGTTCGGTGTTCGCTCCCCGTTGATCCAGCGCGTAACTAAGCTCGCGTCAGCATCAACATCGTGCGAGAAACGCGCTCGCGCCCCTCGCCCTTCGGCATCCAGTGCCTCCCCGAGGCGCTGCCCAGCTGACTTTGGTGTTGTTCCGGTTTCCACGGTTGCCAATATGAGTTGTCGGGCGGCAACTTGTCAAGTGACAATCGATGTCGACGGTTATCGAGCAAGGGGCACTGTCGTATGCCTGGCGCAATGAGTGGAACAAAGAAGAGGCAAGGCGCGAAGTCCGACTCTGAAGTCGTAAAGCGACTGGACGTCGAGATCTCTCGCTTAGGCTTCACGACTGACAAGGAATTCTCCGCTCACTCGGGGGTTTCAGCCTCCACCGTCTCGCGCCTCCGATCTGGAGAGCGGGGCATGGATATCGAAACTGCGGTAAAGATCGCACGCGGTCTCGGGCGTAGCGTGGATTGGCTACTGACCGGTGAGGAGGAGCGTCGGCCTCGGATCTTTACCTTCACAGAAACGTCTCTTGAAACCATCAGGGATGCCCTCGATATCGCCATAGAGGACGCCAAGGCCCGGAAGGGTCGCGAGGACTAAATCCAGAGGCCCGGCGACTATCGCCACCAACTCGCGCCCACGCCGAACGGGGGCAAGGTACTGAACGCCATCTGAGCTGAGTCTCAGCCGCACCGTAGCCTTTTCTGTTTCTATGAATTCAGTCATTGGTCATTTTCTCGTACACCGTCGATTGTCCGTTGACAAGTTGCCGGCTGACAATCAATATGGGTACCGAAGGAGACGGCACCCAGATGAAAATCACTCACACCTCAGATCCCACCCCTAGGGGTAGGTCTGCAACCCGCGACCCTGGCCACTGCGGTCAGGAAATTAGCGTAATTACACGCATAACAGACCGAACGCACGGCCGGGCTGATTTCGGCATTACAGGCGATGACAACCGGGATTCCCTCGCGTGGCTCACAGCCGAAAGCGCCCTAGGCCGAGTCCGAGAGGCAACCCTAGTTCGGGCATCACTGATCTCCGGCGAGCCATGCAAGCCTGAGGCACTTACCTGGCTCCGGGAGCTGACGACGCTGAAGGTGCTGAAAGCACTCTGGGCAGCTCAGGTCCTCCGGACGCTCCATGACAGGGGGCTAGCGTGAGCCCTCTAGACGATGCCCGCGACCTGTCAGCCGCGGCATACCTCGACTCGGATCGAAACGCAGACCTTCCGATCCTGGTTCGGGCGTGGTTCGCGCAAGGCGAAGGCGCCGAACAAGACGAGATCACAGCTCTGCGCGTCGGCACTCCGGAGCACATTTACGTCAGACACCCCGCGGGGGAGCTGCTCCGCCGTAGTTTTCAGTGCGAGTGCTGCGCCGCTTCCACGGATTGCCCGACTGACTGGCATCTGACTCTTGCTGCGTCCGAAACGTGCCACGAGACGACGATCGACGGCGTGCTTTGCCTCGAATGCGCCGAGTCCTGGTCACTCGCCGAGCTTGCGTTTCGGGCCCGCTCAGTTGCGGCGACTCGCCCCGACGGCGACCTAGAAATCGTTCGCGAACTCGTTGCCGCGATCCCTGCGAATGACGCGACGGTGAGCCACAGAGCCGCCGCTCTCGCGTATCTCGACGACATGATCGATCGGAGGGTGGGGTAATGCCGATCCAGGAGATGATTCAGGCCCTCGTTGACGAGGGTCGCAAGCGCTCAGATCTGAGTGCGCTGACATACGGACAGGTGTCGACGCTCTATCGGGCCTACGTCCCGCTCGCTAAGCGAATCGCGATTCAACACGCAAAACTCGACGCATGCATCGCAGCTAAGCGCCCGGTCACTGACGAGGGCTCTTGGTACGACGAGCAATCACGTTCCGCGGACGAGTTTCGTTTTCGTCTCGAAATTGCGCGCCTTGAATCTGCACCGTCGGACGAAATCTGGCGCCTAGAAAAAGAGCTGGAATCGGCTCGCTACGTGGGGGACTGATGAGCAACGAAACAACAAATGAGGCCCTCAGGCGCCACGGTTACGAGCGAGCTTCTCATGAGCCAGGCGACGTCACGTGCGAAGCGCTCCGCCTCGCATCTGGGGCAAAGGTCGGGCCCTGCTTTGGTCGCCATATCCGCCGGATCCTGGACGGTGAAATCGTCGGTGGTCTCGGGTGCTCGCCTCCTGTGCGCGTGGCCAACGAATGGATCGCGAGAGGTTGCCCGGTGGAAGACGAGCCGAGAAGGTCATCATGATCAAGTTTAAGCAAATCGCAGTTGTTCCAGTTTTGGGGCCTAGCCTTGGCGGACTCTCTCACGAGACCACTGAGCTGTACGCGCTCGACGAAGACGGGCGAATATGGCGCAACACGCACGCCTGGGGCAAGACAGCTGACACATGGGTGATGGTGGAATCCCCTAGCGAAGAGGTGACCACATGAGCGCCTTTCAAGATTCGCTCCGAAAGACGCTCACACACTACCGGTACCTGTTCCAGGCGGCGCGTCGACGCGGTGACGTGGGCGACGCTCGCGAGTGTGGGATCATGGTCGCGCGGCTCAGCCTGGATCTGTCGAGGCTCCCTAGTGCCAAGCCCGACACAGATGAGCAGGACGAAGATCACCTCATCGGCTGGGTGCGGATGCGGCAACTCGAGTTCGCCGAGGTCGAGCGGCTTCTGGTCGACGACCGCGCGCTGGGTGTGATGTTGCTGGCTCGGCTCGTCGTGGAAATGGGCGAGCGGTTCGAAATGGCAATGAGTTGGGAAAACGAAAACGAGAAGGAAAGCAAAGCATCATGAACAGCGAAACAGTTACGCACTTTCACGCCGCCGCCGAGTGGACAGGGATCATGGACTCCGACCGTGACGCATGGTTAGACGCTCGACACACGATGCTCACGGCGAGCGACGTCGCGGCGGTACTCGGCCACGACCATCGCAAAGACGCGCTCGCGGTCTACGCGGAAAAGATCACGCCACGCGGCCCACGCGAGGAAATTGGGATCGATGATCCACGGTTCTGGGGTAGCGCCCTGGAACAGCCGATCCTTCGAGCCGTCTCCGACTATTACGGATGGGGATATCAAAAAGGCGGCGCCCTGCTTCGTTCCCGCTCGGCTCCGTGGCTCGGAGCGACGCTGGACGCCGAGGTGTGCATCGATGGAGTCTGGGTGGACCTTGAGGGGAAAACCACGCGCGTCGGCAAGGAGTGGTCAGAGGAAGAAGAGAACATTCCGGTGCACATCATCCTGCAGGTCCAGTCCCAGCTACTCGTCACCGGGGCACCATATGCCGTCGTTTTCGCCCTGCTTTATGGCTCGACACCGTGTCGGGTGCACATGCAACCGAACCTCGACCTACATGCGCTGATACGCGAGGAGACAGAGGCGTTTATGGCGCGCCTGCGGACGCTCGACCCGCCGCCGCCTGGTGCCACATCAGCGTCGGCTAGAGCGCTCGCACGGCTCCACCCTGTAGATGATGGATCCGTGGTGAATTTGCCGCCCGAGGCGCTCGAATGGTCGCGAGAGCTGCGCGAAATTGCAGCACAACAGAAGCTCTTAGAATCCCGAGAGCTGCAACTCAAGAACCTCATCAAATCGAGCATCGGGGACGCTCAATTCGGCGTTCTCCCGGACGCTGTCGAAGGCAAGCGCTTTTGGCGCTGGAAGACCCAGGAGCGCGCCGGCCACGTTGTCGCGCCTTCGTCGTCTCGCGTGTTGCTCGCGATGAAAAGCGGCCCACGGCTGGCGCTGCCACATGCTCCCACCACAAAACAACTGCTCCCATAAGCGAAGGAAACGACATGAACGATCAACTAGTGCGCTCAGAATTCAGCGGGACGTCAGTCCACAAACAGCCCGATACAGCGGCGACGGCAATGGCAGCGCGCGCGAAGGCAATGATTGAGGCGCGGTGCATCATGGCAATGCAGAGGCCTCGAAACTGGGACGTCGTGCGAACAAGGCTCCTCGATGAGTGCAAACGTCCTGGGTTCGCCGCCGCCGCTCGCTATCACAAGCCCATCGGCAAAGGCGTAGAGGGACCTTCGATCCGGTTCGCCGAGGCAGCGATCCGCTACATGACCAACTTGGCGGTCGAGACCACGGTTTCCTACGACGATACTCAGAAGTTGATCCTGCGCGTCTCGGTGACCGACCTTGAGGGTAACGTGCCGTTTGAACAAGACGTGGTGATCGGGAAAACTGTAGAGCGCCGAAAGCTTGCGCGCGGGCAGATCCCAATCAGTCAGCGCACGAACAGCTACGGTGATCTCACGTATCTCGTCGAGGCAACGGACGAGGAGATTCTGAACAAGCAAAACGCACTCGTTTCCAAGGCTCTGCGCACGCTCGCCCTTCGCCTGCTTCCGGGCGACATCCTAGAGGAGTGCATGGATCTATGCATCGCCACGGCGCAAAACGAGAACGCCCAGGATCCCACCGCGGCGCGGAAGAAGATCGTCGACGCGTTCCACTCAGTCGGGGTCGACGCCGAGCGGCTTGTTGAGTACCTCGGCCACCCACTGACTGAGAGCACCCCTGCCGAGCTTACGAAGTTACGAGCAATCTACTCAGCCCTGCGCGACGGAGAAACCACGTGGCGCGAATGCCTGGAGGAACGATTTGGCGGAGGAGCCTCGCCGAGCGAGGCCGAGCAGGCGAGCAAGGTTAAAGACAAGGCTCAGGCGATAATTGATGCAAAGAAAAAGACGCCGCCCGAGAAGCCTGCGCCAACCGAGATCGACCGCGGCGACAACCCCGACAACTACTGAGGACCACATGAAAATCATCAAACTAGAAGCTCAGAACATCAAACGCCTAAAGGCGATCACCATCTACCCGAAGGGCGGCGCTACGCTCATCGGCGGGCGCAATGCTCAGGGGAAAAGCAGCACGCTCGATGCCATCGAAATGGCGCTCGGTGGAACCAAGTCGATTCCTGAGGAGCCGATCAGAAGAGAAGCCAAAAAGGGTCATATCGTTCTCGAGACGGACGAGCTTCTGATCGAGCGGACCTTCTCTTCGAAGGGCAGCAAGCTCCTCGTTCGGAACAAGGCCGGGGTTGAGCAGAAGGGCCCACAAGCGCTCCTTGATTCGCTCTTTGGTTCTCTGGCTTTCGACCCATTCAAGTTCTCCACCGAGAAACCACAGAAGCAAGCTGAGATTATTCGCAAGCTCGCTGGGCTCGACTTCTCAACGCTCGACAATGAAAGGGCCAGGGCATTTTCTGATCGAACGGAAGTGAACCGCGACGCGAAACGACTCTCGGCGCTACTCGAAAGCCTCCCAGAGTACGACGGGGTGCCAGCTGTCGAGGTCAGCGCCGAGGACATTAGGTCTGAACTGGCGCACCGAAATGCCCAACAGGCAAAGTCGCTCCAGCTCACGAACACGGTCAACGAGCGTCAACGCGACGTGTCGGAGGCGCGGTCAATGTTGGCAGCGTCAAACAAGAGGATCGCTGAACTGGAAGCCGCTCTCTTGGCTCAAAACAACAACGCGACCGAACTGCGCTCTGCTCTGCTAGCGAGAGAGGAAAGCCTCGCTGAGGCCATGCGGCTAGCTTCAGAGTTTGAGCCGGCTCCAGTAGATGAGCCTCTCGAGAAGCTCCGAAAGCTAGAGGAAACAAACCGCAAGGTACGAGCGAACGCCGAGCGTGTCTCTGTGCGCCTTCAGCTAACCGAGAGCGAGGAGCAGGCCGCAGCGCTCACCGCTAAAATCGAGGCCATCGACGAGAAGAAAGCGGCTCTCATCGAGTCCGCGAAACTCCCGGTCCCTGGCCTGGGCTTCGACGAGAACGGGCCCACACTGAACGGCATTGCTCTCCAGCAGTGCAGCCAGGCCGAGCGCCTACAGGTAAGCGTTGCTATTGGCATGGCGTTTAACCCCAAGCTCAGGGTGATGCTCGTCCGCGAGGGGGCCTTCCTTGACGAGGACTCGCTCGCTCTGCTGGCTCGCCTGGCTGAAGAGGCGGACGCGCAGGTCTTCATCGAGCGCGTCGGAAACGCTGACGCGGGGGCAATCATCATCGAAGACGGGATGATTTTCGAAGAAGCACAGCAGGGGGCGGCCGAATGAAAACGATCACAATCTCCCTACTGCTCCTTATGCTCGCGCCTTCCGTGGCTCTGGCCCATGACGAGGCCGCCTGTCATCCATGCGGCTGCTGTCACCGGGCGGACTATCATCAAGCAACGGTCCGAAGCTCTTGCCCCTATGAGCGCGCCGAACTGCGCCGCAAGGCCGCTCAGCGGAGGCGGTTCCGTGAGACTCGCACCGTCTACCGGTGGAGCTGGAGGTGGCCGTCGTGAAAAACGTACTAATCCTCGACACCGAAACCACCGGCCTCGACCCTAAAACTGGACAACTTCTTGAAGTTGGCGCTGTGCTTTGGAGCTTAAAGCATCGCTCGATCGTTCGTGTATTTTCTACGCTGTACCCAGCGAAGGGAAACCCGGCTGAATCCGTCAATGGCATTCCAGCTAGTTTGCTCCTTGAGCAAAAGGGGGGGCCTGATGCCATGGCCTCGTTTGAGGTCCTTCAGGATATGTGCGTCGAGGCGGACGCCGTCGTAGCGCACAACGCCGAGTTCGATCGGCAGTGGTATCCGCTTTCATGCCCGTGGATTTGCACGATTGAGGACTTCGTTTGGCCGAAGCCCAGCCCCAGCAAGAGCCTAACGGCGCTCGCTCTGGCCCACGGTTGCGCGGTCGTTTCGGCTCACCGTGCGATTCACGACTGCTTGCTTCTCGCTCGTTGCTTCGAGGCGATTCCGGACGTTGACGCTCGACTAGATGCGGCGCTTAAGCACGCGCTGCTACCGAAGGGCGAGGTCGTTTCTCTGGCGCCATTCGAGGAGAAGGACGTCGTGAAAGAACACGGTTTCCACTGGGACCCAGCTCGGAAGGTTTGGCATCGAACGATGGCTCTGGCGGACGCTGAGAAGCTTCCGTTTCGGACAAGGATAGCGAAATGAACGCCTCAATCGGAAAGCGCGATCCGCAGAATCAGGGACACAGGACGCCCCCAGAATTCTTGCACGCTGTGCAGCGCCGCTTCGGTCGGATCACCTTCGACCTGGCCGCGACCGAGGACCATCAAGCTCTCGGAGTTGACTACTATTTCACGCCCGAAGTCGATTCTCTTAAACAAGACTGGTCGAGCGTGGATGTGTGGGCAATGAGGAATCACGAACTCGGCAAGCCGCCGCCGATGCGTGTGAGCTGGCTCAATCCGCCGTTTTCGCACATCACGCCATGGGTTGAAAAGTTGGCGACAGAATGCCGCACGCTCCCATGGTGGACACTTTGTCTCGTGCCTGCGTCAATGGGTTCGAAGTGGTGGGACCAACACGTGCTAAACAAGTGCGTCGCGCTCGGTGTGACCCGCATGACGTTCGTCGGCTCTGACAATAGCTACCCGAAGGACCTCGCTCTGCTCTGCTACGGCTACGGCGTTTCCGGGCATGGGTTCTGGGACTGGATGAGGGCGGCTGAGTGAAACGTACCCCCCTTAAACGAAAATCCCGCCTCGTCACACGGAGGAAAACTCCGAGGACAAAGGCGGGGGTGAGCGAACCTGACTACCTGGACCACGTGAGGCGTCAGCCGTGTGCGGTACCTGGGTGCACGGACAAGCGGGTTGAGGCGCACCACTACGGGCGCCGTGGGCTCGGGCAGAAGTGCGGGGACGATGAGGTCACGCCTCTTTGTGGGACGCACCACCGGGCCTGGTGGCACGACAAGGGGCACCTCCCCGGCTTGACTCCCCAGGAGAGTCGGGAGCTAATCCGGAGCGTGGGGATGCGGATCCGGAAAGAATGGGAAGGCAATCCGATTGGGTCACTCGCCCAGGGCGGCGCGAGCGGCCGAAGCCAGGAAGGCTGACCGCGTGACACCTCGCCGGTTGGCTTCCTGGTCGATGGCCTTGGTCAACGTCTCGTCCATGGTGATGTTGAGTCGGAGGACGCGCCTGGCGACTTCAGGCATAGGAATCAGGGTGACGACCACCCCTTCCTCGATACTGAGGTCGTCTGGAGAGCTTGGCTCCGGAATAGCCTCGCCGTCCTCGATCATGCCTTCCACGTGAAGCTGGAGGGCCTCGGCGGCTCCCTGGATTGCCTTCCTGAGAGTATCCCCAGCAGAAATACACCCTGGGAAGTCCGGAAACTCCACCCCGAAGATCGAGGCGGGATCCTTTCTGAGAAGTGCGACGTAGTGCTTCATTTGGCCAGTTCCTTGTCTAGTCCGGCTTGGCGCAGGACGCTGAGTACAGTACCGAGTGGGATGTCTTTCCTGGGGTGTGGGACAGTTACTCGGCCCTTCTTGGTGGGGTGCTTGAGCTGCACGTGGCTGCCTTTTTGAGCCACCTTGGCCCAACCGTCGGCGGTTAGGATGCTGAGCAACTCCCTGCTAGTCATGTGTATAGAATACACACAGTTGCGCAAGCCGGCAAGGGAAATTTTCTTTGTGCGTGCGATTTCCGCTTGCATAACTACGCGCCGGATCCATGTTGAATGCCTTCGTGATGCGTGCGACTTTACGCATGCATAGTTTATGATGGAGGTTCAAAGATGGATAAAAATTCAGATAAACCAGAGTCACAGCAGACCGACGCAGCGAAAAAGCGATGGGTGAAGATCAATCCTAGCGAGAGAAAGGCGCTCGCATCACAAGCGGCCCACGCCCGCTGGAAGGATAAGGGCATCGAGGTAGCCGACTCCCGAGGGACTGTGGTCCTGGGCGGTTTTGAGCTTGCCTGTGCCGTTCTAGCCAATGGTCAGAGGGTAATTTCTGAGCGGAGCTTCAACGACGCACTAGGTCGACATCGACACCCCGCGGACTACTCGGCCAAGCGGGAAGCTGCTCTCCAGGGAAAACCGACTCTTCCGTCGTATCTCGGGGATGACCGAATCGCTCAGTTCTTGACGCCGGACGCGAAGAAGAAGCTCGCTAGCCCCATACGCTTTCAAGTTCAGAAGGGATTTGGCATTCCCGCTCTCGGGCTCGAGGCAACTCTGATCGGCGATGTTTGCGACGCCTACATCGCGGCTCAGCAAGCCGGTGTGCTTCGAGATGACGAGCAGGCGATAGCCGCGCGCTCCCTCAGTCTGATTCGTGCGTTGGCCAAAGTTGCCATCGTTGCACTCATCGACGAAGCGACCGGGTACCAAGTCAAACGTTCGCGCGACGAGCTTCAGCAACTCTTGGCGCAGTACGTGTCTGAAGAACATCGCCCTTGGTCCAAGATCTTCCCCGACGAGTTCTACATCGAGCTATTTCGACTCCGTAACTTGAAGCTTGAAGCCGTCCGCAAGCGCCCTAGTTATTTTGGGCATCTCACAAACGACATCGTCTACAAGCGTCTGGTCCCTGGTATTCTTCCGAAGCTGGATGAGGTAAACCCAGCGAACGAGAAGGGCAGGCGCAAGCATACGCACACGCAGCATCTCACGAACTCCATTGGCGAAACGCACCTTCGTAGCCATCTGTCCGGCGTGATCATGTTGATGAAGGCGTCCACTAGCTACGAGGAATTTGTACGCCAACTAGACAAAGCAGCTCCGAAACAGGTGGCGGATGCCGACACTACTGGGGAGTCACTGGACGATGACTTGGACAACTGAGGCGCGGAGCCACAAACACCGAAACGCCGCACCATTTGGGTGAGCTCAACAAAATGGTTGTCGAGTCGCCAACAAAATGACGAAACCCCCGAGCCTTTCTAGGGGCTGGGGGTTTCACCTGAGATGGATCCGAACGGAGCATTTCAGGCCTTTGCACGGGCTCTGAAAACATACTCCATGAGTCGAGTTGCTGCTATCTATTTCGCTGCCACGTGCGATTTGATGACCTGGATCTCGGTGTTGACCGAACTCACCCGCGTGTCGATTGCGTAGAGAGTGGCCTGGTGCGTTGACTGACTGTCCCTGATTGCCTCAAGAGACCTCGCGATGCTCTCCAGGCGCCGGTCGTGCACGCTCATCAACTCAGCGATCTCCGGCCTCGCCGCGCCTCGCCCTGCGTCTCTGCCGGCCCAGTAGGAGCCGCAAACAAGGGCAATGATGAGGAGCAGGGAAACGCTCATCTTGGCGCTTGAGGCCTCGCGCATCGCATGCGGGATTAGGCTCCCCACGCTACCTGGTGGCGTCGGCTTTGCGTGCCTCGTCGGAATGCCTGGGAAATCAGGTGGCGACATGGTTCTCCTCAAGCCGCGCGATCCTGCGATCGTGCTCACAAACTCGCGCTTCGATCTCAGTGAGGCGCAGCGCGATTACGCGCATTTCCCCGGCTAGATTCGCTATATTTGATGCCCCCGCGATCAGGTCACGTGCAACCGTTTCGAGGCGAATCGCAACGGAGGTCAGCAGGTCCGCCGGCTCCATGTCCTCGTAGTTCGGGGGGAGCGTATCGCGCTGCTCTTCTTCGATCATGGGTAGATACTCCTTGGCAGTTCGAAGTGTGGTCCGTCAAGAAACGCCTTCTTCCCTGCTGATTTTTGGCGCGCCACGTAGTCGGAAACCTCGTCCTCTAGGTCGTCCCCCATCTCCCCGAGTAGACGGTCCCAGACGCCGCCCCATCGGATCGGGATCACGAGTTCGCAGCTCGCTGTGCGCATGGCGCGGGCAATGTGAAAATACAGCGGCCAGTCCCACGCGATAGTCCCGGCTACATAGGCGCCCAGGTCAACTGCATGGCCTGTCAGGTGCCTGGAGTTGAGCGTCTTGGAAGCACCAGCGTCCACGAGCTGTTGCTGCCTCGTGAGCGTCCGCAGGCCTTCCAGTACGCTAAAATCTTGGGTTGTGATCTCGATCGCTCGCCTGACAACACTGACCAATTCTGGGTTTACGCCCACAAGTTTGCGCTGCGAGGAAGGGCCTAGTCTGTAGATCTTCATGTTGTTTATTCGCGCCTCACGTCAAACCGCTGCCGGGAGAGCCCGTTTCCCGGTGATCTCCCACGTATCGACGACAGGGGTGTACCCCACAGGCCCGTCTGCAATCTCCAC
>Ga0315905_10006843_pt1 | contig 11586 bp, 8 predicted proteins | sample LakEriMetagenome_5_FD_203522 | JGI IMG/M metagenome (GOLD analysis project Ga0315905, IMG submission 203522) | Freshwater fungal communities from buoy surface, Lake Erie, Ohio, United States - Buoy 4 MA121 | ecosystem: Environmental > Aquatic > Freshwater > Lake | place: USA: Lake Erie, Ohio...
GAAAAAAATAGATTCCACAACATCACAGAAACTTAAAATTGAGTCAAAATGTCAATAAACAGAAATTCTGAATCTGATCTGTAAAAATAACTGTAGATAGATTTATCAAGAAACAGCAAAAACTAGGCTTGTAGATTAGGTTGTGATTATGCGATTTCCCAAAATATCCTCGTCTATCCGACAACTCAGTACCCATATCTTAGCGATTTTTATGGGAGTGCTATTAACTGCTACCTCCCTGCGGGTGTTACCTTCCGTAGCAGAACCGGGTCCTAATGCTGTCACGGAGTCCTTAACAAAAGTGGCTCAAAAGCCATCTTCCGCTGCGGCTGCGATTGGTGGTCATAGTTTTGTGACAACAGCAGTGAATCGTGTTGGGCAGGCAGTGGTAAGAATTGATACAGAAAGAACGATTACGCGCCGCAATGATCCTTTTATGGAAGATCCCTTTTTTCGGCGGTTTTTTGGTGATAGTTTTCCCCAACAATCACCGACTGAACAGTTACGGGGTTTAGGTTCTGGTTTTATTATTGACAAAAGCGGTGTCATTCTTACCAATGCTCACGTAGTTGACAAAGCTGATAAAGTCACAGTCCGTCTGAAAGATGGTCGCACTTTTGAAGGTAAAGTCCGTGGTATTGATGAAGTTACAGACTTGGCTGTAGTTAAGATTAATGCTGGTAATGATTTACCCGTAGCACCTTTAGGTTCTTCTCGTAATGTTCAGGTGGGAGATTGGGCGATCGCTGTTGGTAATCCGTTAGGATTTGATAATACCGTTACTCTGGGAATTGTCAGCACCTTAAAACGTTCTAGCGCTCAGGTTGGTATCAGCGATAAACGGTTAGACTTCATTCAAACCGACGCAGCGATTAACCCTGGTAACTCTGGTGGACCATTATTAAATGGTTTAGGAGAAGTAATTGGAATTAATACAGCAATTCGCGCTGATGCCATGGGGATTGGCTTTGCAATTCCTATTGACAAAGCTAAAGCGATCGCTACTCAATTACAACGCAATGGTAAAGTAGCTCACCCCTACTTAGGTGTACAAATGGTGACATTAACACCAGAATTAGCAAAACAAAATAACAGTGATCCTAACTCCATGTTTACGATTCCTGAAGTCAAAGGAGTTTTAGTCTTGCGGGTTGTTCCTAATTCTCCCGCTGCAATTTCAGGTATCCGTCGTGGAGATGTGATTGTGCAGATTGACAATAAAGCTATCAACAGCGCAGAACAATTACAATCTATAGTAGAAGACAGTACCCTGGGTCAAGCGTTGCAGGTAAAAGTCCAAAGAGGTAATCAAACACAAATACTTTCAGTTCGTACCGCTGAATTGAAAGACCTTTCTTAGTTAGTTTTCTGGGGTATGCTTCAGTGTACCCCAGAATGTATTGAACTAGAAACTGCTACTAATCAGAGATTATTTCTACATACAGACTTCGTTTCGATGACAATGAAACGGGTTATATTGAATATAATATACATCAAAGAGAGAACAAAAGCAAATTATTATGAAAATTCAAAATATTAAGCTCAAATATTTTAAGAAATTTCGAGATCAGGAGTTAGATTTTACTGATCCTGAAACTGGTTTAGCAGAGAGTTTAATAGTTCTCATTGGTGTAAATGGTGCGGGAAAAACCAGTATTTTACAAGCTATTGCATCCACATTAGGTACAGCTACAGAAAGATTAAAAAAACCTGCTGATTTAGATTGGCCAGGATTTAATTATGAATTATTAGGTAGTAGTTGGCGTGGTTCTCCCACCAATGTCACTATTAATGTACAATTTTCTAAATCCGAACTGCAAGCTATTAGCGAATTTCACCAAAAATTAAGAGAAATGGGACGCGATTTACCAGTTTCTCCTGCTCAAGAATATCTTGTTAACTTAAAATGGCAAGGTGAAAGTGTAACAGCAAATAGCGCAGCAGAGTTATTTCAATTTAAAGGACGAGAATATGCTAAACAATTATCTCGTTCAGAAGGATTTTCAGTTTTTGAAAGAGTGGGGACAGTTTTTTGGTACACAGAACAGAGAACAGCAACTAGTCTCACTCCTGAAGATCCAAAAAATCAATTAGAAATTACAGAGGATATTTTACGCGATCGCCTAGCAAAGTGGCAAATTTTTCATGAGAAATATGGAAAAAATGGTAAAAGTTTTCGTCCAGGAGCAAAAGACTTATACGCAAAAATATCCGAAATTTATAAAACTGTTTTTCCAGGACGTGAATTTGCAGGTTTAGAAATGCGAGATAATATTGATGATATTCTCAGCGAACCTTGGTTTTATATTTATAACAGTAAAAATAAAACTCACTATGAATTTTCGGAAATGTCTGGGGGAGAGCGTGCTACATTTCCTATACTTATGGATTTTATGAATTGGAACATTCACAATTCAGTAATTTTAATTGATGAAATCGAATTGCATTTACATCCACCCATGCAACAGGCTTTACTCAGAACTTTACCGAAATTAGGTAAAAATAATCAGTTTATTATTACCACTCATTCTGATTATGTAGCGCAATTAGTATCTGAATCATCTATTAGAATCATAGAGGAATAATTGAATGATGGGAGTAGTTCGGAATAAAGTTATTTTTTGTGAAGGTGGATCGAAAAGTCTAGATTTCCAATTGATTAATAATAGGGTATTATCAAATAATATCACAATTATTCCTGTCGGTGGTAAATTTAATTTTTCACTTTTTATTCAAGCCTATTTTTATATAGATAAAAAGAAAAATGATGAAAATAATAAGAAACAAAATAATGAGGAAAATCAAAAAGTTACAAAAAAATATATTATTTTTAGAGATCGTGATTTTGATATTGAACCTACATCAGAAAATAAGTTACTACAAATAGATAAATTAGGAAATAGAGCTTTCCTATCTCATCGTACCTGTATTGAAAATTATTTACTTGATCCTGAACTCATTCATCAATATTGGATAACCAAATATGAAGAACAATTAGAAAATCCTATTTCTAAATGGGGACATAAAGATTCACCAGGAGTTGATAAAATTACTCAATGGATAGAAGAAGCTGCGAAGAATTTACAAGATTATCAAGCTGTTAGATGGGCTTTAGGTAATTTATGTCAACTTAGTGCTAGTAGAAAACATTTAGACACAAGCTGGACTAAAGATACAATTCCAGATTCTCTAGATTTATCTCATTGTAAAAGTCAGGCTTTGTCTTTAATTCATGACTTTAAAAATACAGTTGCAGAAGTGACAATAGATAAGTTTGAAGAGAGTCTGTATAGGTATTTACAGCTTTTTAATCAACAGGAATTTTGGCAGCAAAAACATTATTTAATTTGGTTTAATGGTAAAGATATTTACAAAGCAATGCACAAAATAAGTCAAGATAAAACACGCCCATATAAATCATATATTTCTATGGATAAATTTTCTAAATGGGCAGTTAATAATATTGACATTACTCAACATCCTGATTTAATAGAGTTGAGAAATAAAATAGAACAGCTTTAAAACAAATATTTTGAAAAGTTGAAAATCAGATTGATTGCTAATTTATTCTGGAATTCAGCCAGTTAATCTTTTGGGAAAATAACAGTTAAATCACCCCGTCGCATTTGTGGATGTTTCCCACCAGCATAAGGTCCTTCAAAACCTAACTCACGCAAACGCTTAATTAAATAATTCCAAGAAACAGGTGTTAATCTATGTATTTTATACAGATTGTGTAATTTGATTTAAATTAATATCCTCAATTACAGGAATATCTAACCCCAAACGTAAACGCAAAGCCAACCAATCACTTAACGCCTCTCTTAACTTACGCCGACAACCTTCTAAAGTTTTATAATTTGCCCATACTCCCTGTAAATCGGGAATTTCACCCCAATAAGTACCATCATCTTCAACAATTTCATAAACTGCTAACTCCATTGCTTTATCAATGTAACTTGCCAACATTTTTACTACTTCCTTATCACTTGAGTCATCATAGACTTATTTCATTTATTGAAATAACATTCATATTATTACATATTAAATATCTAATAAATAAAATTCCTATCCATAACCCAAACCTTAGCGCCTTTGCGCCTACCCTTCGGGATCTCTAAGAGAGATTGCGCGAAACAAAAACCTTTCTTCCTCTCTGCGTGAAAAAAAACAACCTCATAACTACTTGAAAAAAACCACATAAACAGCTACCCTGCATTAACATCAAAAACGTAATTTTCACAACCATGACCAACCACCCCCAAATACCTCCCTGCACCTGGAAACGTCCCATTGGCCTAGGCTGGAATCAGCCCTACACCGTCCGTTATCCTAGTAATATAGATGATGGTCCCTGGCACGGAATGCCCCTTGGTGGCTTTGGTGCGGGGTGTATAGGCCGTTCCTCACGGGGAGACTTTAACCTGTGGCACATTGACGGAGGAGAACATACTTTCAAAACTGTTCCCGCTTGTCAATTTAGTATTTTTGAATCTGGCCAAGCCTACGCTTTATCTACCCAACCTCCAGAAGATGATACACTACAATCTTGGCAATGGTATCCACAGTCTCCCCTCTCTGTGGACCAAGAGGGGTTGGGGGTGGGGGTGAAGTCAGGAACATATCATGCACTTTATCCCCGCAGTTGGTTTGTTTATGAAAATGTCTTCAAAACTCAATTAACCTGTGAGCAATTTTCGCCAATTTGGGCAGATAATTATCAAGAAACTAGTTATCCTGTAGCGGTTTTTTTGTGGAAAGCGCACAACCCCACAAATGCACCAATTACTATTAGCATCATGCTAACTTGGGAAAATATGGTCGGTTGGTTTACTAATACTTTAAAATCTCCCGAAGTGCAAGTTAGAGATGATGGTAGTCCTGTTTATGAATATCAGCCAGCCTGGGGAAAAAGTCAAGGAAATTATAATTGTTTAGCAGAAGATGATCAATATTTTGGTTGTGTTTTCGGTCAAGTTTCTGATCATCAAACCGTTCAAGAAGGAGACGGAACTTGGTGTATTGCAACTGCAAAAAATTACCCGAAAAATAACCAGGTTGAAATATTTTATCATTCCCGTTTTCATTGTTTAGGTAATGGTGCTGATATTTGGCAAAGTTTCTCGGAAAATGGTTCTTTACCTAATTATATAGATGAAACTCCCGCAGATGAAAATACCAGATTAGGCGCTGCAATTGCGGTGCGTTTGACTTTACAACCAGGAGAAACTTTAGAAGTTCCCTTTGTCCTCAGTTGGGATTTCCCGGTAACAGAATTTGCCGCAGGAGTGAACTATTACCGCAGATATACAGACTTTTTTGGGTGTAATGGTGAGAATGCTTGGCAAATTGCTACTACTGCTCTTAAATCATATCATAATTGGCGATCGCACATTCAAAATTGGCAAAATCCTATTTTAGAAAGATCAGATTTACCCAACTGGTTTAAAATGGCTTTATTCAACGAACTCTATGATTTAACTAGTGGAGGAACTCTTTGGAATGCAGCCTCAGAAATTGACCCCGTTGGTCAGTTTGCTGTGTTAGAATGTTTGGATTACCGTTGGTATGAAAGTCTAGATGTGCGGTTATATGGTTCTTTTGGTTTATTGATGTTATTTCCTGAACTGGAAAAATCAGTAATTCGCGCCTTTGCTAGAGCAATTCCCCAAAGTGATGATACAACTAGAATTATCGGTTATTATCTGACAATTAAATCTCAAAGTCCCCTGGCAGTTCGTAAAGTCGCAGGTGCGACACCTCACGATTTAGGCGCTCCCAATGAACACGTTTGGGAAAAAACCAATTACACTAGTTATCAAGATTGCAATCTTTGGAAAGATTTAGGTTGTGACTTTGTTTTACAGGTATATCGAGATTTTTTGTTGACAGGTGCTAATGATCTTGACTTTTTAGCAGATTGTTGGGATGCTATTGTGCAAACTCTCGATTATGTGAAAACTTTTGATCTAGATGGGGACAGTATACCAGAAAATTCTGGCGCACCTGACCAAACTTTTGATGATTGGCGCTTAAATGGTGTTAGTGCCTATTGTGGTGGTTTGTGGTTAGCTGCTTTGGAAGCTGCTATTGCTATCTCTAGGATTTTAACGAACCACAGAGGCACAGAGGTCACGGAGGTGGAGGTGCAAGGGTTAATTTATCAAGGTTGGTTAAATCAATCAAAATTAGTATACCAAGAAAAGCTTTGGAATGGCAAGTATTACCGTTTAGATAGTGAAAGTGGTTCTGATGTGGTTATGGCTGATCAATTGTGTGGGCAATTCTACGCTCGTTTATTGAGTTTACCAGATATTGTCCCCAGCGATCGCGCTTTGTCTGCTTTGAAAACTGTCTATGATTCCTGTTTTCTCAAGTTCCAAAATGGTAAGTTTGGCGCTGCTAATGGTGTTCTTCCCAATGGTTTACCAGAAAATCCTCATTCTACCCACCCTCTGGAGGTTTGGACTGGAATTAATTTTGGTCTAGCAGCCTTCTTAGTGCAAATGGACATGAAAAATGAAGCAATGCGGTTAACTGAGGCTGTGGTGAGGCAAATTTACGACAATGGTTTGCAATTTCGCACCCCGGAAGCTATCACCGCTAATGCTACTTTCCGCGCTAGTACCTATCTCCGCGCTATGGCTATTTGGGGAATTTATTTGCTGATGTGTTAATTTTAGTGTTTTTAGGACTTACGCACAATTCACGGAATTAGAAACCACGCAGACCCAAAGGAAACTAATAAAACAGAGTTTTTCGGAGATTTTGCGTAAGTCCTGATACTCTAATTCGTTGAAGCTCTTTTATTTTCCTGTTATTTCCGGAATTTAGTGAAAAAATCAGTAATGGTAAGAGTTAAGGAATTTTAATCTGAAAACCTATGTTGGAAAATCTGTCTCTTTTCCCTAATTAAATCAGGGTTTGCTCAAAAAATCTCAAACCTTTATCTTCTCTCCTACTCTAGTGTGTCCCCTGTCCTCCTGGGTTCTTTTCAAGTATAATTTTCTTGATTTTCACTCCCAAAGCCACTGAAAAATCAGAAATCATTAATTGTGTTTTACAGAGTTTGTGCCTATAATGGCACATTTGAGCGATGATCTGTTAAAGTACATTTTTTACCCAGGTTCGCAAAAAATAATCACCAATTCCCTACTTTATTTCGGGTTATGGGAGATAAAAAGATTGAAGTTATCTACTTAAAAAAACTTTCTTCTGTAGTTGGAAATAAATTCAGAATTTATCAGTAGACTTCAATTATCTAAAAATATACGTAGTTGCACGTTAGATAAATAAGGCCAGGACAGCAGCAGCTTTATCAATCTATTTGGTCAGGTTGGCCAGGTTCAAATGCAGCTGGTATCTATGACACCTATTTTCAGTTATAAGTTCCCGGTTAGTTTCAAGATCATGAAAATTTTGATCTTGATTTAGCTTTTACTAAGTGCAGCGTATATCACCCTGCAATTCTTGTCCCGTGACTGAAAAATTTATAGAAACTTCAACAGCCTTGGGAGTTACACCTTAACCTCTTCATTGTTATTTGTCAAGCAATTTACTTTTGTATTCCCAAAGTCAAACAGCAGCAGTTTATATACTGAGAATTTCAGAAGTCTTCATATTTCTATAATTACTTAAATATACTTATTTAACCTGGCCTATATACCGAAGTATCCGCTTTTCATAGCTAACACCACAGTCCGCTATCAGAATCATCACCAATAATTGATATTAAATAATAATAGTTATTCCTACTCAATCAGTTTAATAACTATCACTGCAATCTCACTTATTCCTATAACTTATATATAGATAATTACTCAGTCTGTTATTTAATTAAATGGCAATATTATCTCATAAATAAATGAGATAATAACTAAATGTTTCTGCTGATACGGTTTTTCCTGTTCACAAATGAACGGATGGATTTTTGTATTTGAATAAAAATCTACCAGTAAATTAAAATAATATTCCCAATCTGGGCATTAACAATAAATTAAAATAACGATGCTTTAATTATTTTTTTAGCAGTTATTTACACCTGTTTTTAGGATATTTATTGAGAGCATAGAACCTTGTAATCCTTATCCAGTAAAGACTTTGTTAAAGAAATTCATAAATAATCTACTTTGTAAACATCAAAAACTGTTGAATACAAATAGGATCTTTTGTTGATAGATATATAGTATTTGCCATTGTCTAGATGCTAATAACATAGATAGAAGACATTGCTAGTATTTTTGCTTTACATAACGATGATAGCATCCGCCATTGAGATTAAAGTGGGGGGTAACACCCCTCATTTTTTGCCCAGAGGGGTCAAAACTTAAACCTGCACAAGAGATGGGTAAATCTCTAGATAAGTTGAGTAAATTTAACTTAAATTTTGCTAGTTTGGCAGATGACATTAGCGAGAAAAAATAGTATAAATAAAAATGTGGCTTTTGAAATTGAGAAATCAACGGTTTTCCTGATTCCATCCAGCAATTGTGAGCTTTTACAGAGAAGCAACAAAAGTAATGGTAAGAAGTTATACAGCAGTAACTAAGGAAAAGCAGAAGATTAACCCTTGGAAGTTTCAACAGCAGACAACTGTATCTATGAAAAGCTACGTCAAATTCGAGTTCTCTCAGTAGAAACCAGACAAAAGGAAAATATTTACCTTTGATTCATTAGTAAGTACCAACCTAAATCCTAAAAGTGATTAATATACATTACTTAGACAAGGAATAGGGTTTACCAACTAAATGAAAACTGTAAAACTGCCCAGAAAACTAGGATATATACGGCAAAAACGGTACAGAAGCTTGATTAATTAAAAAAAAGTCAGGTTTTCAATCACAGGTCAGGTTATGAAAAAAATCATCAGGTCAAATGCGCTTTTTAGCTTAGTTGAGCGGGTAAATTTAGAGATGCAGTTCTCTCAATTCCATACCCATCATGTATTCATGTTATCAAGTACCGTACTTTTAAAACGGGTTTTTGCTTTCTTCAACATCTGCCAGCAATTGATTACCTATAGATTCCGGTCATTCCCGCACCAGCAACTTAGCTGAGGCTATTTATCAAGTGCAATGCAGAAACTGGACTAATTTACTCAATTTAAAGACAACTAAGATTATGAATCAAGATATTGCTGGCAGTGGTAACAACTTAGGACCGAAAATCCATCCTGAACAATTAGACCAAGTAGTCGAAGCGATTTTAGCAGGTAAGTATTCTTGGGCTTGTGTTTTAATGTTGCGGTTTGTTGGTTATAATCCGATGCACTATATTCCTTATCGGACTTATAACCGCATATTGAAAGAAAATGCCCGCACAAATAGGTCTACTTCACAAAATAATGAAAGTCTGAAAATTGCTAAACCAACCACAGACAAGTCTGAAAGCAATCTGACCTCTGGCTGTTTAAGCAAGATTAAAGATATAGCTTATCTGGAAGTGGGAGGTAAGCAAAAAGCAGAAGCACGTGCTAACAGTAGGGAAAAAAAGTCAGCATAGTTGCTGAATATACTGTAATTGCTTGTTACCCAGTACAATTGGATCTGAAATGTGAGTAACTGCAATTACTGAATCCCTATCTGCCGGCATGGTAAATATACATTTGTAACATCTTATAAATTAGAAATAGCAGCCTAAACAAAGGTGCATGGCAGACTGCATTTTTCCCAAAAAGCTGATTGCTTGTAGCACTTGTGTCTCTTAATAATTAAATAAATCAGGATTTACGCAATTGGCATATTAGTAATGTGTGTCATATTTTTTAAACCCTGCCAATAAGCAGATATTTAAGATTTGACGCATCTTATCTAATATTCAGCGTGGTGCATTTATCTAAGGTAAAATATTAGCGGGCAAGATGCCCGCACCACAAGAGTTTGATCATGGGAATTTACTAAACATATTTTTACCAGATTGAAGTTTCTATAAATTTTATGTAAAGATATCATGAAGTTTAGATAAAGATTTGATTTTTTACATAAATTTTCAAAGAAGATATAGCAAAATTTAAAAATAACAGTCCAAGCTTTGTCACTTTTTTATCTAAACTGAAGGGCTAACGCTAAGTTATCAGACAGACAATTTCATATTTAGAAAGTTTGCTGATGAGAATTTTTTGATTTTAGGCTACTGTAAGAGATAGATTACATTCTTCCTGAACTTATCTACTTTGAGGCTGCAATATTTGGAATAGGTGCGTCGTAATTATTGAGGAATTAAAACTGCATGAACTTAAATAGTCTAGTCTTGATTGATAAATATAAATACCAGTGTTTATGAATGTCCTGAAATCTAAATTAGGAATAATATCATCCTTGAAGTGGATTTTTCGATGATTAACTAATGGGGATAAATTTAGTATTAAGGATAGAAATGAATAGAGTTTATCTGTAGCTATTTTAGCAGATAAAGCTGTTTTTAGGGGGGAAAACAGCAAAGATCCTACAGATTAAATACTAAATATCTGTGAAATTTTTTGCATCTGTATTTGAGCAATAGATGTAACAGATAGATTTGCCAAAATTTGAAAGTAGAAGGCAACTGGTAAGAATTATGTCATCTTATTCTCATCAAGATCAGGTTGTTAATATTTACGATACTTATGAAAGTAAGTTTTTAACACCTTTTCAGCGGAAGGCCTTGCTAAAAAACTTACAAAATAATTCACAACCAGAATATCGGCGACGCATTGAGATAATGTTGTTAGCAGATATGGGAAAATCACAAACTCATATTTGTGAAATCATAGGTTGTTCTCAAGAAATGGCCAGGTATTGGATAGGTATTGCTGAGGCAGGTATGGCGCATAAATGGAATCAGCGGCCATTGGGTAGACCCAAGATTGTTAATCATCAATATATTGAAAGATTGAAAGAATTAGTTAATTCTAGTCCTCGTGAATATGGCTATGCTTTTAGTGATTGGACGGCTCAATGGTTGAGCAAACATTTAGCTAAAGAGTTGGGAATTAAAATTAGTGATCGTCATATTAACCGTTTACTTAAACAAATGGGACTTTCCACAAAACGTAAAAATTCTCCATTGACAACTGCTGAAAATCAGGATATGACAATTACAATTAGTGATTTGCATTCTTTACCTGAACCTAGTTTTCATTGGTCATTTAATCTCATGCAGGCCAATCAATAATAGTGGGAGGTTAGGAAATGCTATCAACGTTTTCTCAGGAACAGTTAGCTACAAACATTAAGCAAGTCTTGGGTGATTCCCTATCAAATCAAGCAGTTGCAGATTGTATCGAGGCTTTAGAAATTATTGAACCACCAGTAGCAAAGCAATTTTGGCAAGGGACGACAGCAAAGCCGGGAATTTATATTGTGCTAACGGGTAAGGTGAGATTACTTGATAACTCTAATAACTTAATTACTACTCTCGCGCCAGGGTCATCATTTGGGGAGTTAACTTTATTTCCAGAACAAGAATTTAGTAGTTATGTTGCTAGAGCTTCTGTGAATTTAAAAATTGCCTATCTTCCCCAACAGATGGTGAAAAAGGTAATGGAAGAATTTCCTGATACTTATGATCTTTTGCTGAAAAAAGCACAATTAATTAGCACTGTCAAAC
>Ga0315905_10006844_pt1 | contig 11584 bp, 9 predicted proteins | sample LakEriMetagenome_5_FD_203522 | JGI IMG/M metagenome (GOLD analysis project Ga0315905, IMG submission 203522) | Freshwater fungal communities from buoy surface, Lake Erie, Ohio, United States - Buoy 4 MA121 | ecosystem: Environmental > Aquatic > Freshwater > Lake | place: USA: Lake Erie, Ohio...
TTAAGAATCGTTACAACTCCAATCACCATTCGCAAATAGGAACACCAGTAAATTTCTACTGAATTATGATTAACTCCTAATCCCAATAAAGTCACAGATTGATCAGCCAAAGACAAATGCTGTTCTGCTTGAACTGCGAATAGTCGCCAATCACCCTCATCATAGCGGGCAAATTGGCGAACTGACTTAGTTTGATCATGACAAACCCAATCAGGCATGAAAAAAGCTAAACATTTTAATATTGTGTGTGCTGCTGAACGGTACTGCTCTCGAAAATCTAGATTTGCTAAAGCACCTTGTGGTTGTGCGTCTTTTGAGTGAAACTCTGCTTGACTAATTATCTTCCGCAGATAGTTCCTTTCTTCTTGGCTCAAAGCTCTTCCTAACCATGACTCCGCACCAGAACCTTCTAACCAGCGTTTGGCTTCTCCTCGTGAATTAAAGGAAATATTTGATCTGATGAGTCCATCAGGTTGAATCTCTTCCTCAACTAACGGCTTCTTTAGTTTTAATTTTGCCCCTGCATCCAGGAAATAGTTTCCTTCTAATTCGATGGTAGGTAGTGACTTGTGACGCTTGCCTTTAAATGACCAAGCATTCATCACCGCACTTGTATATATTAAAAATGCTTTATCAACTCTTTCCCCGAAGCTTTTGTTACAATTATCACAAATTAGTTGTCCTGTTTGATGAGAACCAGCCCACGAAGCATTAAATATGTGTTCTTGTATTGAGGCCGGAAGTAAACAAGAGCAATAAAAGCATGATTTTAGTTCGGACGCTCTTATATGCAATTCTTCATGGAACTTAAACATAGATATAGAAAAACAAACTTATTTCACAGCATATCCTGTATGTCGCCTAATATCAGTATAACCACAACAATCAAATCCCCCCAATGTTATAAAATAGATAAAAGCTCACCCCTCACTCTATACTCATGAGTCTCCATCCCCTGTTAAAATTTGACATTGCTGAACTCAGCATTGCAGAACGTATTCAACTTGCTGAAGATTTATGGGACAGCATCTTAGAACATCAAGAAGAACTTCCCTTGAGTTCAGCACAACAACAAGAATTAGAGCGACGGTTAGAAAATTACAAAAAAAACCCTACAACCGGTTCTAGTTGGGAAGAAGTTAAAAAAAGGTTAGGATTTTCCCAATCAACTATAACCTGATTATTCAGCCAGAAATTTAATTAAGTTTTGTTACATTAGTTATCTACTTAGCAAATAAACTAAACAAAAAATAACTCGTGAAAATCTTTACAACTGTTATTAAATATGATTATGCTTGAGTATATTACTTGCTGCATCAGTCAATAAACTAAAGGAAACCAATGAAAATACAATCACCATTAAAAAAATATTTTCCAATATTTTTAATTATTAATATGTTAGCTTTATTATCCTTGCCTGGAGTGGCTAATACATCTAAAACAAAAGTTAAATTTCGGACACTTGCTCAAAAAACTTCATTAACCATAAATCCTATATCTGTTAAAATATCTATTCGTAATGACAAAAATAATCCCATCTATAATGCACAAGTAATTTTGGTTGGTAAAAATAGCACATATTTAGAAGGTGCTACAAATAAAAATGGTATAGCTGAATTAAAGATAAAAGCCAAACAAAGTTATACCCTTTTAGTTGCTCATCCAAATTTCCCAGGTATAATAGTTAAAAATTTTTCTCCACAAAATGATTCCAAACAAATTCTCAAACCTATAGGAAAGATTGGCTCAATTATTTTTCCTAATCAAACTGGATATATTAAAGGTTTAAAAGGTCGTTTAAATCCCATTCTAGACAATTTATATAGAACTTATGTTTATGCTGATAATATAGCAATAAATGGAGGTAAACAGCAACCTGTATATTTTCAAATTGGCAGCCCAATACATCTTGAAGATTCTGAAGGATCAGCCATGCAAATTACTGTCAGATTTGCACAAGGGAATACTTTCCTTATTCAATTTGTCAAGCTATCTTAGCACTGTAGGTTGGGTTGAATAAAATGAAACCCAACAAACACTCTCTAACAGCAATATTGATGTTGGGTTGCGTTCCTTAACCCAACCTACGAGATCAGCGATCGCACTAAATTTCAACATTGTCAGATTTATCTCGATTGCATGTAAAACAGGTGAGTCTAATGTTGTGTTCTTCAGAACTTTCACCTCTTGCAACTGGAATAATGTGATCAAATTCAACTTCATCATCTTTTAGATGTTGACCGCAATTCTGGCATGTATAATTGTCACGACGCACTACTCTCATTTTTGTTTTAAATGGTAAGTACCTTCCTTTACGTCTTAATTCACTGGTTTCTGTAACTGCTTCACCTACAAAAATAACTGGGCAAATGTGTCCAAACACATTGCATTTCATTATCTCAACCTCTTCAGGTATATCCTCTGGATAGTCTTTTTCCTTAAAGTTAAGAACCTCGGTTTCAAAGGATCTACGTAAACTATCATTTAGTTCCTTTATATGCTCATCTATGCCAGTTTCAAGAGCTTTCTTCATTCTACTAGCTTCGTTTTGTGCAAGTTTTACTAACTCAGAATCTAATGTTTTCTGATCAGAGAGTTGTACTTTTTGATCAAAATCGAGAGGAATAGGAACACGGTATTGCTCAATAGGTTGATCTTCATACTTTAATACTTCTCGAATAGGATCATCTAATTCTGAAGCCATCTCAACTAACTTTGAAAACCTCCATTGAGGTTCTATAAAATCAGCAATAATCGTTAAATCTTTCTCAGCATCAATGAGAATTTTAGTATAAAATTCACGAGTTTCATCATCCAAAGACTCACATCTATGTATGTATCCAGTTTCAAGACATTTTTTAATAAAGTCAATATGATCCTTCATTTCTTTACGCAAAAGTGGCAGGAGTGGTGAATGCTCAACAAATGGACCATAAGGACAGTATTTCAGTTCCCAACAAGGCTTACAAACTTGGGATGAACGTTTTTTCCAATCTTCAAGAAATTCTTTATCAGATGTATTTTCATCATAGCCAAGGTTTTGTTTGATAGAATGATGTATTGGACTATTCCTTTTTTCCATAATATACACAAAGAGGTTATTTAATCTTGACAGAAAATCTACTTTTTAATCCTTTATTACATTGAAACTTTACGTATATGTATCATGAATTTATTTATTAACCTTATATCACAGCAATATGATATTCTACCAGGTTCTAGACGACTCATCTCTACATAATTCAGGAGTTCAGATGCAAATTCCCCAATCCCTAGCCCTAGAAATGCTAAAATCAATGACTTGATTCCTTAAAGATAACAATTATGGCATCCATCCGCGAATTGCACGAACAGATAATCACTAAAGAACGTTCTGCCGTTGAAATTACCCAAGAAGCATTAAATCGGATTCAAGAGTTAGAACCCAAACTGCACAGTTTCCTCACTGTCACGACAGAACAAGCCTTAAAACAAGCTCAAGCTGTGGATGCAAAAATTGCTGCGGGAGAAGAAATTGGACTGTTAGCCGGGATTCCCATCGGCATTAAAGATAATTTATGTACAAAAGGGATTGTCACCACCTGCGCTTCGCGGATTTTAGAAAATTTTGTCCCCCCTTACGAATCCACCGTTACCCAAAAACTAGCTGATGCTGGGGGTGTCATGGTGGGTAAAACTAATTTAGATGAGTTCGCTATGGGGAGTTCTACAGAAAACTCCGCTTATCAAGTTACCGCTAATCCTTGGGATTTATCCCGTGTTCCGGGTGGTTCTTCCGGTGGTTCAGCAGCAGCAGTAGCAGCAGATGAATGTGTGGTTTCTCTGGGTTCTGATACCGGGGGTTCAATTCGGCAACCTGCGTCTTTCTGCGGTGTGGTAGGAATGAAACCGACCTATGGCTTAGTTTCCCGTTATGGTTTAGTGGCTTATGCTTCATCTTTAGACCAAATTGGACCATTTGGACGCAGTGTAGAAGATGCAGCGATTTTATTGAGTGCGATCGCAGGTTATGATCCCCAAGATTCTACCAGTCTCAAGGTCCCAATTCCTAACTATGCAGCTAGTTTAAAACCGGATCTCAAAGTTGGCAAAAAATTGAGAATTGGTGTAATTACAGAAACCTTTGGTGCAGGTTTAGATCCTCAAGTAGAAGCTGCTGTTACTAAAGCTATTGAACAACTGCAAGAATTAGGTGCAGAAATTCATCCTATTTCCTGTCCCAGTTTCCGCTATGGTTTACCAACTTACTACATTATCGCCCCCTCGGAAGCTTCAGCTAATTTAGCCCGTTATGATGGCGTTAAATATGGTTTACGTTCTCCTGATGCGGATAATCTTTTATCAATGTATACCCGGACTCGTTCTCAAGGCTTTGGTGCGGAAGTGAAACGCCGGATTATGATTGGTACTTATGCCCTTTCCGCTGGTTATTATGATGCCTATTATTTGAAAGCGCAAAAAGTCCGCACTTTAATTAAACAAGACTTTGAAAAAGCTTTTGAAAAAGTAGATGTTTTGATTTCTCCCACTGCACCCACTACCGCATTTACAGCCGGCGAAAAAACTACCGATCCTTTGAGTATGTATTTGAATGATTTAATGACTATTCCCGCTAATTTAGCTGGTTTACCAGGGATTAGTTTACCTTGTGGTTTTGATAGTCAAGGTTTACCAATTGGGCTACAAATAGTTGGCAAAGCTTTGGGAGAGGAGCAACTTTTCCAAGTAGCTTATGCTTATGAACAATCAACTAATTGGCATTTACAAAAACCAAAAATTGTTTAATTTGTCAGTTGTTAGTGGTCAGTTGTCAGTTGTCAGTTGTTAGTTATCAATTACCAATTACCAATTACCAATTACCAATTACCCATTACCCATTACCAATTTCATCAAGATCATATACACTGTTTTTTTAAACTCAACAATCATCGAAAGCAATATAAACAAATGGAACAAAATCGTCAGTCAACCGTAATCATTACAGGTGCTTCTTCGGGAGTAGGTTTACAAGCAGCAAAGGCTCTCGCTAATAGAGGACAATGGCACGTTATTATGGCTTGTCGTGATTTAATCAAAGCTGAGAAGGCTGCTAAAAGTGTGGGAATGCCTGCAAATAGCTACACACTTATGCACATTGATTTAGGCTCTTTAGAAAGCGTTAGGCAATTTGTCAACAATTTTAGGGCTACTGGTAGAAGTTTAGAGGCTTTAGTTTGCAATGCTGCTATTTATATGCCTTTAATTAAAGAGCCTTTATTTTCTCCCGAAGGTTATGAATTAACTGTCACTACAAATCACTTGGGACATTTCCTACTGTGTAATCTGATGTTACCAGATTTGCAAAAGTCATCTGCTACTGATAAAAGATTAGTCATTCTAGGAACTGTTACCCATAACCCAGATGAATTGGGTGGCAAAATTCCCCCTCGTCCAGATTTGGGTAATTTTGAGGGTTTTGCAGCAGGTTTTCAAGACCCAATTACAATGATTAACGGTAAGAAGTTTGAACCAGTTAAGGCTTATAAAGATAGTAAGGTATGTAATGTTCTGACTATGCGCGAACTACATAACCGTTTTCATGAATCTACTGGAATTACCTTTAGTTCTCTCTATCCTGGTTGTGTAGCTACAACGGCTTTATTCCGTAATCATTACCCTCAGTTTCAAAAACTTTTCCCTCTGTTTCAAAAATATATTACTGGGGGATTTGTCTCTGAGGAATTATCAGGAGAGCGTGTTGCTATGGTAGTTGCTGACCCTGAATACAAACAATCTGGTATTTATTGGAGTTGGGGAAATCGTCAAAAGAAGGATAGAACATCTTTTGTACAAAAAGTTTCTCCCCAAGCACGAGATGACGAAAAAGGTAAACTGATGTGGGAACTTAGCGCTCGGTTGGTTGGCTTAGGAAAAGAGTCTGAAAAAGCAAAATCTCTCATTTAATTAGGGCTTGCTGAATAAGTTGTCTGTGAGAGCAGGGAACAGGGAACAGGGAACAGGGAACAAGGAACAGTTTTAACTGTTTGGATATCCTCAATTTTCCAAATCCGACAAGGAAAAATGCAACTATTTTGAGACACCATTAGCCAAAACCTGGCACTTTTTTGTGGTAAAAATCCGCGAAAACCTTTGTTAATAAATAGTTTCAGGTTTCTTCAACAAGCCCTAATTACTAACTGATAGTTGATAATTGATAATTTAAAGTTGTCAATTGTCAACTATTTATTATCTATTACTAATTGTTGGCTTTACATTACTGTTTGATTGCCTTACATTACTAATTGTTGGCTTTACATTACTGTTTGATTGCTTTACATTACTAATCGTTGGCTTTACATTCCCTCTTTTTAGATTGAATAATAAAGAGGAAAGGATTTAGCATCTTTAGGCTTGACATAAACTTTTTCTTGTGGTTCTAGCTTTAATTCATCAAATCGTTCTCGTGTTAAATGGGCTGTCATCATTTGTCCATCATCTAAGGTTAATTCTACTTGAATTTCCCACCCTAAATGAATGATTCTACTGACTGTAGCTGGTACTGTTGTGCCATTAGCAACTGTTTCAATGATAATATCTTGAGGACGCAAAAATGTTTCTGGATGTGTTGACTCAAATCCACTACTTTGGAAAATTTTAGCAGAACTAGGTAATACATTCACAGGACCGATAAAACTCATCACAAATGCGGAAGCAGGATGATCATAAATTTCTGCGGGTGTTCCTACCTGTTCAACTTGACCTTTATTCATCACTACAATTTCATCAGCAACTTCCATTGCTTCTTCTTGGTCATGGGTAACAAAAACTGTGGTAACATGAACTTCATCATGCAGACGACGCAACCAAGCTCGTAAGTCTTTACGGACTTTAGCATCAAGTGCGCCAAAAGGTTCATCTAATAATAGTACATTGGGTTCTACCGCTAATGCTCTAGCTAAAGCTACTCGTTGTCTTTGTCCTCCAGACAATTGCGAAGGATAGCGATCGCCTAATCCGCTTAATTGTACTAGTTCTAGTAGTTGTTCTACCTTACCTTGAATTTTCTTTTGCGGAGCTTTGCGAATTTCCAAACCAAAGGCGATATTTTTACGAACAGTTAAATGTTTAAATAGAGCATAGTGTTGAAAGACAAAGCCAATATTTCGTTCTTGCACACTTTGATAAGTAGCGTCTTTCCCTGTCAGAATGATTTTACCTGTATCCGGCATTTCTAAACCAGAGATTAACCGTAATAAAGTAGATTTACCAGATCCAGATGGACCGAGTAAAGCTACGAGAGAACCACTTTGAATTTCCAGATTTACCTGTGCAACGGCCTGGAAACTACCAAATTGTTTAGAGACGTTTTCTACTACTATACCCACTGATGCTACACCTCTGCAAATAATCTACGGTTTTTAAGTAGGAATACCGTACTTTACTTATATCATAAATATTTGCCGTGTTGTGATTAAGATTTGTAAATGAAAAGATATTCAGTCTGTTTTTCAGATGGGATGAAAGATAATGGATTCAGAAAATGTCTGATCTCCTCACCAAATTACCATAAAATAATGAGCGGGGTATCTCCAAAGATTGAGGAAAATGAGATGAGTTTATTAAAAGATCAGGTAGCAATTGTCACTGGTGCATCACGAGGAATTGGCAGAGCGATCGCTTTACAATTAGCCTTTGAAGGTGCAAAAGTAGTTGTTAACTACGCTAGTTCTAGCACAGCAGCAGATCAAGTGGTAGCAGAAATTACCGCAGCCGGAGGTGAAGCAGTTGCTATTCAAGGAGATGTTTCTCAAGAAAATCAAGTAGATACACTGATTAAAACCACCTTAGAAAAATTCCAGCGAGTGGATATCTTAGTTAATAACGCTGGTATTACTCGTGATACCCTGCTGCTAAGAATGAAATTAGAAGAATGGCAAGCAGTGATAGACACTAATTTAACTGGTGTATTTTTATGTACAAAAGCAGTCAGTAAAATTATGCTGAAACAACGTTCAGGACGGATTATTAATATTGCTTCCGTAGCTGGACAAATGGGCAATCCTGGACAAGCCAATTACAGTGCTGCCAAAGCAGGTGTGATTGGTTTTACCAAAACCGTAGCCAAAGAACTTTCTTCCCGTGGAATTACTGTAAATGCCGTTGCTCCAGGTTTTATTATCACTGACATGACCAGCGATATTAAAGCCGAAGGAATCTTGCAATATATTCCCCTGGGGCGTTTTGGTCAACCGGAAGAAATTGCTGGCATGGTAAGATTTTTAGCATCTGATCCCGCAGCAGCCTACATCACTGGACAAGTATTTAACGTTGACGGTGGCATGGTGATGTAGTTTGATCATACTAAAATACACAGATCCCTGACCCCTTTGAGAAGTTAGGGATCTATGCTTATAATCATTTGCGTTGATTATTGAGTATTCTTTGCCAAACAGTAAAGCCTAACAGCAAGATAATACCAGCAGCAGTAGCCAGGATCACAGATAAAGTCATGCCCTGAACTTTCATAGCCAGCAAATTACAACCCAAAGTAATGGACCATAAGATAAAAGCCGCATTGCGTTGGGATACTCCCCAAGCCAGCAAACGGTGGTGCAGGTGATCCTTACCAGGTGTACTCAAAGGGTTTTTTCCGGCCATAATCCGGCGTATAAACACTTGAGTAGTGTCAATAACTGGTAACAGTAAAAATAAAACTGTAGGTATGAGGGCGTAAACAGTATTTAGTTGGAGTTTACCTAAGATGCTGGTTGCTGCTAAAACATAACCAAAAAAGTATGCTCCAGCATCACCCATAATAATGTGTGAGGGGTAAAAATTATGGCGTAAAAAGCCCAAGGCAGCCCCTCCCAAAGCCGCTAGAACTAAAGTAGCAGCAGCGCGATTATCAAACTGGGCGGACACTCCTAATAAACTAATAGCAGTAATAAAGCTGATACCACCTGCTAAACCATCCATACCGTCCATGAGATTAATAGCATTAGTGATTCCTACTACCCACAGTACAGTTAAGGCCATGGATAAGAGAGAATCAATAGGTGTACCAAAGACAACGTTAATACTGATACCGTTACCAACTAACAAAAGTGCTGTCGTCACCTGGGCCCATAACCGCACAGAGGGAGGTAAGCCAAATTGGTCATCAATAAAGCCAACCAGAACTAAAATAGAACCACCCAGGAGAATGGTTAAGACTTGAGCTAAAACCCCCTGAATTTCAATTGGCCGCAAGAGACTAGCTAGAACCAAAGCGGCAATTACACCCGCGTAGATTGCCAAACCGCCGGCATTAGGCAAAGGTTCTTGATTCAGTCGTCGGGCATTGGGTTGGTCTGCCCAACCTACCTCTAAGGCAAATTTGCGAATTGTGGGAATTAAAAACCAGGTGACACCTGAAGCTAATAGAAATGTAAACACTACAGCTAACCAGCCGGACCCGCTAGGTTTAGCAATGCCAAGGGATATAAGGAAGTTTTCTAGATTCATTTGCTCCCAAGACAATCATGGGTTTTATAGTTAAATATTAGTATCAACTGTTAATAGTAATGTACTTTGGGATTTTGATTGTTCATCTCAATTGTGAAATAAGAAATAAATTATGAAAAGGGATTAGCACTCTTGGTCAGTGAGTGCTAAATTGTCTAATGGAAGTATATAGAGAAATAAAACATGGCCAAGGTTATTGCATTTAAGGAAGAATCACGGCGTGCTTTAGAAAAGGGTATTAACACCCTAGCGGATGCGGTGAAGATCACTTTAGGTCCAAAAGGACGGAACGTTCTATTAGAGAAAAAATTTGGTATTCCCCAAATTGTTAACGATGGGATCACCGTTGCCAAAGAAATTGAATTAGAAGATCCTTTAGAAAATACTGGTGCTAGACTGATTCAAGAAGTAGCATCTAAAACCAAGGATATAGCTGGGGATGGCACTACTACTGCCACAGTTCTAGCACAAGCCTTGATTAGGGAAGGTTTAAAGAATGTTGCAGCGGGAACAAATCCCATGAGTTTGAAACGGGGTATTGATAAAACCGTTGAGGGACTGGTAGCAGAAATTGCCAAAATTGCTAAACCTGTAGAAGGAAGTGCGATCGCTCAAGTGGCCACAGTTTCCGCTGGTAATGATGCTGAAGTTGGCAATATGCTGGCATTGGCTATGGAGAAAGTAACCAAAGATGGTGTCATTACTGTAGAAGAATCTAAATCCCTGACTACTGAACTAGAAGTAGTGGAAGGGATGCAGATTGATAGGGGTTATATTTCTCCCTACTTCATCACCAACAACGAACGGATGACAGTAGAATTTGAAAATGCCCGCATCCTGATTACTGATAAAAAAATCAGCAGCATCCAAGATTTAGTACCTATTTTAGAAAAAGTTGCCCGTTTAGGTCAACCTTTACTAATTATTGCTGAAGATGTAGATGGTGATGCTTTAGCAACTCTGGTTGTGAATAAATCTCGTGGTGTGTTGGCTGTAGCTGCCATTAAAGCCCCTGGTTTTGGCGAGCGCCGTAAGGCTATGCTAGAAGATATTGCCATTCTCACCGATGGACAATTAATTTCTGAGGAAATTGGTTTAAGCTTAGATACCGCTACTTTGGAAATGTTGGGAACTGCTGTAAAAATCAACATTGACAAGGAAAACACCACAATTGTCGCTGGTAACACTGTTAAACCAGAAATCCAAAAACGAATTGCTCAAATTCGCAAACAGTTGGCAGAAACGGATTCCGATTATGATACCGAAAAACTGCAAGAACGCATTGCTAAGTTAGCCGGTGGTATTGCTGTGATTAAAGTTGGTGCAGCCACGGAAACCGAACTCAAGGACAGAAAACTCCGAATTGAGGACGCACTTAATGCCACTAAAGCAGCGGTAGAGGAAGGTATTGTTCCCGGTGGTGGTACAACATTGATTCATCTATCTACTAAGGTAGAGGAAATTAAAGCCAGACTCTCCCCTGAAGAAAGAATTGGTGCTGATATTGTCAAAAAAGCCTTAGAAGCACCCCTGCGACAAATTGCAGACAATGCTGGAGTGGAAGGTTCTGTAATTGTTTCCAGAGTTCGGGAAACTGCCTTAAATATTGGCTATAACGTGGCGACTGGGGAATTTGAAGACTTAATTGCTGCCGGTATTATTGATCCTGCCAAAGTCGTTCGTTCCGCTTTACAAAATGCTGCTTCTATTGCCGGCATGGTACTCACCACTGAAGCTATTATCGCCGAAAAACCTGAGAAACAACCCGCTGCTCCTGATGCTGGCATGGGCGGCATGGGCGGCATGGGCGGTATGGGTGGTATGGGCGGTATGGGCGGTATGGGCGGCATGGGCGGCATGGGTATGTTCTAAGCTACTGTCCCAAATCCATAATTTATGTAACTTGGGTAATGGGTAATGGGTAATGGGTAATGGGTAATGGGTAATGGGTAATGGGTAATGGGTAATGGGTAATAACTCTACCACCTCGACTGTTCCCCGTTCCCTGTTCCCTGTTCCCTGTTCCCTGTTCCCTGTTCCCTGTTCCCTGTTCCCTGTTCCCTGTTCCCTGTTCCCTGTTCCCTGTTCCCTGTTCCCTGTT
>Ga0315905_10006845_pt1 | contig 11583 bp, 19 predicted proteins | sample LakEriMetagenome_5_FD_203522 | JGI IMG/M metagenome (GOLD analysis project Ga0315905, IMG submission 203522) | Freshwater fungal communities from buoy surface, Lake Erie, Ohio, United States - Buoy 4 MA121 | ecosystem: Environmental > Aquatic > Freshwater > Lake | place: USA: Lake Erie, Ohio...
ATCATCTGTAACTTTGTTTTTGTATTTGTAATAAGCCATAATATAACCCTTTATTAAATTATTATTTATAATAAATATACTATTCTAAAATTAATGCGGTATTTTGACAATATTCTAAATTCAAATTGCACCAAGACAATTCTTTAGCCTTTGCCTCAACTTCGATGTCTAAATTTGCTACACCATATGTGTTGGGAGTAGTAGTAATATAATCGGCATGCGCTTGCTCCTTGATCTTGGTAAATTCTTTGTATGCCTTATGAAAGGTAGGCCATTTCGGTAAATCTTCTAAAGAAATACCATGATGGTCAAACATACGCTCAATAAGAAGTTGCTGCTCGCGTCGACGAGATTCGCTGTAATGAGTGCATTGAGTAACACCGTGACGTTGCCATGTTTCGCGGGCCATAAAGAATGCTTCTTCTTCGGATAAGTCACCGGTATTGAAAGTATGATGCCAATAGTCAAATGTAACCGGAATACCTGCTGATGCATACAATGTGTTGTACAATTCGCGAACTGAATACATAGAAGCCTTGTCATCATTCTCGATAACCAAACGAGACTTGCATGCATCAGATAAACGATCATAGTTACGAAGCCAACGGTCAACGGTACCTGGCTTATCACCATATGTAGCACCAATATGAATATTGATAGGATTATCAAAGCTAGGTGCAAAGCCCATAAGATCAAAGAGCTCAGAATGACGTTCTAAACTAACAATGCTGTTATCGACAACTACAGCATCGGGACTACCTAAGATATGAAATGGACCAGGGTGTGTCGTAATGCGATGACCATGCGCTTTGGCATAATCGCCAGCTGCACGAAGGTGTTGAGTAATTTCTGCAATGTCAGGCAATGCAGCCAATTCATAATGATTCCAACGAGGGAACAATTCGCTGCCGACTCGGAATAGTCGAATACCCTGCGATTCATTCCATTGCAGAATAGTCAATAAGTCACGGGCATTTGCCAAAGCAATGTCTGAAGCTAGTTGTAAACCACCAAGCTTGAACTTGCGGTCAATCATTGTGCGTCCGGTACGAATACCTTGGGACGATAGTTGCTGATTGATACAGCAATAACCATAACGTATCATAGGATTTTTTTATATTATATGAAATTTTTTGCAAGAATCAAAATAATGTTATTTTTAATTATTTACATATTTATAACAAAGATTTCACACTATAAGGTAACTATATGCAAAATATATTAGCAGAAAATTTATTAAGATTTGGAGTAAAGAATTTAACAATTGAAAATAAATCATCATTGTTAACTGAACAAACCGAACCGGATTTATCTACTGTCGATTGGTCAAAAGGCGGATCGGTAACTTGGGACAATGCAAAAGTTTCTGATATTATAAAATATATCATGGCACGCGATGCAAATCAACAATATCAGCAATTTGAAGTTTATGCTCCAATATTCAATTGGTTTGAAGATAATGAAACGGCACCATATGTTAAAGATTCATTATTAATTTGGTGCGGGGATGATCCGTATTACGGTCTTGCTGCAGCTAGATCAAAAGCAGCAGCGTCTGGAACGCAATATGCAGCGAGCGGCGTAGAAAAAAATGATGATGTTTTACAACGTGCAAAAGAATGGTCGGACTTAATATCAAATCTTAAAGGAACTAGTTCAGAAGACAAACAAGTAGCTGCTAATATGAAATTGATTGCAACGGCATTTCAAAAAGCTGGCGATGCTGGGCTTAATATTAATTTAGGTGTAGGAAATCCTAGCGGTTTTAAAACGGGATATCCTAAATATCCAGATTTTAAATATTTGCCAACAGGCGGTTATACTACAAAAGATATTGCAACATCGAAAGCAATTGCAACAAGTGTAATTAATACATTATCTACATCAGCTAAACAAACAAGTGTATCTCAAGATTCTAACTTAAATTTAGTTAAAGCTGATAATATAACTCGAACTAAATTATTGTCTAGTATAGATAAACAAGTACAAGAGAAAATAAATAATCCTCAGTTTAGGGATTCGATTGGGCCAGGAATGGATTCGATACCATATGTAGTATCAAAAGCTAATTTTATCCAATTTGATAAAGCATCTGTTGCTACTAACGTAGGTACACAAGAACAACCGGGTTCAGTTGATACAGTTGCATTTATAGAATATCAATGGCCAGATAAAGGAACTGATCAGGCGACTGCAGATAATTTAGCAGCAAATTTCTTCCCAGATGATGGAGTTGAAACTAGTAGCGAATCAAAAGCGGGTATGAATGAAATTGCTAGAAAGGTTGCTATAGAATTAAATAATGCTAAACAAAAATATGCAGATACATTTGAAATTGTGTCAATTGCAATTAATACATTTGCATCTACTAGTACCGTAAATTCAGCATATGGGTCTAAAACTAAACAATATAATAAACAAAATAATGTAACTTTAGTTAATGCTAGATTTGCTAGTATGCAAAAAGATATGTCAGAACGTTTAACAGCTACGCTAGCAAATATAACCGATAGTACCGGCGAAAACCCTGCCCGCAAAATTGTAAATGGTCAACGACAAAATTTTGCAAACGCCGGTCCGGAGTGGGAAATTGTAGGTGGAAATGCCTTTGGTCAATCATATGGTATTACAAACTACGGACCATTGTTTCAAGAAGCATATAAAAAAAATCCTAAGATAACGCCGAAACAATTCTATTCTGTAGATGCTAGAAGAAATAATCCAGCAATCAAACAAGATTATGAAACTACATATGGTGGTTATAGAAAAGCATGGATTTGGGTAACACTACAAATAAAAGGCGGAGATGCTCCAGATATTAAAGTAGAAGATGTAGTTATTGCAATATCTGGAAAAATGGAAGCTACAATTCAATGGCCAGATAAAAGAAAGTCTAAACGTGTTAAAGGTAGTAAATCACCTCGAGGCCGTAAGCCTGTGAATAATATGCCACAATTCAGTGGTAGAGGTATTGGCTGCCCGGTATTTTAAAAATTAGCGGGAAATTAAAACCCGCTAATATTAATACCATTTTATTTCACCTAACAATACCAATGTTGCAGTATAATAATGAATTGTGCGATATTTAGTTACTGGCTTTCTTGATAATGTTGCAACATCTACTTCATAATCAACATATGAAGCCTCGAAAGATGTATGACTAATATAAATTCCAAATTCATTTTTTTCCCATACTTTTAAAAGTGCAGCATTATGACCTGCACTTTTTTTCCATATATTCAAAACTTTGTCAGCTAGAGTTTGTAGTGAAACTACATCATAATCCATTATTACTAATACGCATTCACCTATAGATGTAGATTTTATATCATATACAGGATTAATAAACTGCAATCTACGAGCCGCTGAACATAAATTTGAATCTGGATAATCATGTGTTAAAACACCTTTAATAGTTCCAGAAGAATCTCTTTTATAAGTAGATATTAAATAATCGGATTGAATCTTTGCAGCTTTATTAGCATCAGAATTAATTTTAAGCGGCGTTAAATTATTTGCAACTCTATATGAGTTAAATACTTTTGCAAATTCAATTTGAAACGCAGCATTATTAACCTGAGTAAATGCAACGAATGGAAATAGGATAACTAATAGCTTTTTCATCTCTCTTATTTTATACTATTAATATAATTAATCTTTTTCACAAATCCAAATATTTATATAAAAAAATAAGTAACCTTTAAGGACAATATGAAAAATAAATTAGCAGAAAATATGCTTAGATTTGGCGTAAAGAATTTACAAGAATCTGACATTAAAAAAATTGAAGAGGCTGCATTAAATGAACAAATATCAAATTTGGAATCTGCATTTCAAGACCCTAGAATAAAACAAACTTCAGAACCTTCGCAACAAAATCAAATAATTTGGCAAAATTTAATTTCATATTATTCTAGCGGCGTAGTTGGAAAGCAAGCTGTTGGTTGGGCGAAAACGGCGCAATTTGGCGCACAATATAATTTTCAAGATCAATCACAAACATTAGCATTAACTGGCGTAACTGCACCGGTAGCAAATTTTCCGATTGTAGAAACATACAAAGGAAAAAATCACATCTTAATGAAAGGCGGTCAAGTTGAAGAAGGCGATTTAGATTGTATTTTTATTTGTAGCGAAAAAATGACTATAGCTGGTCCTAATGGTAATCAGGGAACAATGTATCCGTTATCATATGATCCGAATGCTAAACTAACAATTGATGAATATAAATTAAAAGGTCTGCCAATGAAAGCACACTTTCGTATTATAGGAAATAAAGTATACTATTTTCCAAATGTATATGGCGCATATGCACCTAAAAATGAAATAATGACACCAATTGCAGATAAATCAATTTTATCAACACTAAATGCATAGTTAAAAATATAGAAATGGGGTAAGCTAATAACTACCCCATTTTTACTGTACTAATAAATAGAAAAGTTTTCAAAGTATTCAACAGATGTTTGATTTTCTGTTTGAACGAAATAATAACAAAATATTAAATAACTATCGATACCTCTAATCAAATTGCTTGAATCCTTAAGTAAAACTTTAAATCCATCGCCAACCAATTCTCGAATAATTTCTACAGTGCCATTAGAAATATTTTCGCCATTTTCATATTCAATAAATGTATTATTAGAAAAATTAATAATAAATCTTTTTGAAATTTTTAAAGTATCACTGATATAAGATGGATTTTTGATAACATCATATGGTGTCGTAGTTAATGAATCTTTATTGAAAATAATAACTTCATACACATTAATGATTTTCAATTGAGCATTACTTGCAAATGCTACTGTCGCAAAAATTGCGGAAAGGAATAAATTTTTCATATCTCTTATTTTATACTATTAATATAAGAAGAAAAATTCAAACGTCCAACCAAATTCTAATCTTTTTTAACAAAACCATTTAAAAAGTTGCGTTGCTTTTCTATTGCAGAATCGAGTTCAGTATTTCCTCGTTTCGTTCTATTTCTCGCAGTATTTCCATTAGCGCTAGGTTGCATAACATCTTTTCCTGCAGACTTAGATCCGGTTGATTTAGTTCCTTTACTATTCTTTGCAGGTACGCGTTTGCTAACTCCAGATGTGCTTGCGCTTTGTACCTCTGTCCTTCGGGTGTCGATAAAAAGTTCTGAATAAGTGCTTGAGTGTCCGGTTTGGATGCGTTTCCTAAGCTCTTCTTGTCCAATTGATCTAGTTTCATCGTATCGGATGCATCCTGTTGTATACGTTGTCTTATGCGTTTTAATTTCAATGCCACAAGGATATCGGATACCTTCTGATTCAACTGTATACTGAATGCCCCAATTAGCCTTTTTAGTGTATGTAACATAACCATATTTTTTTGAACCTAACCAAATAAAGAAAACCGCATCTCCTTCTCGGAACTGCGGCTTCTCAAATTGTTTCTGAATGTTTTCTGGAACTGATTGTTTTTTTGCCATTAATTAAGACATAATGTTGATACTTGATCTATAATTTTATATACACGAATGTATCTAGTAACTTTATCTTTCTTGAAAGCCTTTTCCATGGTCTTGTCTCGAGCCAAAAGATAGCCAGCTTCAAAGAATTGCAAAGAAATGTGTCGAATAGATCGCAAACTATTTGATTCAATTAGAATGTTCTGATCATCAATCATTACATCTACTCGATCGGAATCTTTATATGATTCTGCAGGCTCGGAGTCTTGATGTATTGTGTTATCTGCAATCGCATCCTTTATACTACCAAAGAATTCAGCAAGATCCATACTTTTTTTCGGATTAGATGCTAAATCATAGATATCAAAGAAATAATGAATTTGATCGGCAGGTTCCAATTGATCAAAATACCCGTATTCAAATTTACTTACAAATACTAAATCAAATATCGTTTTCATGTTTTTCGAGTCCTTTAATTACAAACAATTCATCGATTAAATCTTCGGATAATGCTTTCATTTCCGATATCATTTCTCGTGCCTCGTCCAAACTCGTTGCCATTACACGACCAATTGGTTCACATTTGCTGTCTGATTTATAATAAAAAATGTAGATCATAGCAAACCTATTTTATTTTATTATAAATATAGTCCTAATTCATATCCTCGCAGTGTAGATTGATATGCATCTGAGATTGTTTCATTTAGTTTAGCAATTTCATGTTTTAATAAAAGAAAGTTACGTCCTTTTACATCAACACTAAATACATCGTTTTTTGAAGGTCTAGTTGCATACATATTAAGTGTCATTGTTTCCAATGATTTAGAATATGAAACTAAATCTTTATAACGCATTGCAATTTGTTGGCCTGCAACGTGCAATGTGCCCATCATGCAATTCATTGGATCTGTTTTGAAATTTTCTGCTGAAATTTTATCTTCAAATACAAAATCTAAATTAGTCCAAGTATTGCCGTAACGATTAGCAATCTTGTTAGAAATGGCCCATGGCTGATTAATACTTTTTAACATGGTTTTTTAAAATTTATAAATTAATACTGTGTATACGTCTGGTGAATAGTTATGTCGCAACACAACGTTTTGATATTTTTCAATCAACATATCCAACATTAATCCAGGATGCACATAAAAGAATCCTTCATGATGTGTAGTGTTAATTGGGGAAAGTAAATTGAATGAAACAACACTTGTAGCTGTATTGTACATGATGTCAATATCTTCAAAAACTTTTTGCAAATCTGCATCTTCCGTTTCACAACGACGTTGAGTGAATACTCCAGATGCTACTACCCATTCACGTGGGTTGAATTTAGCAGTTTCAAATGCGCCTACTTGAATGCCGTCTAAGCCCCATTTTTGTTCGCCTAATGCAGTCATAATAGGATTATGGTCTATGGCATCATACAATACAATGTCATTGTTTAACGCAGCCATTTCATTAGCAACACCATATAAATCACATCTACCACAACCGATATCTAATAAAGAGCCTCCTGCAAATCCGATCAATAAATTTTGCATAAGATATCGTTGCTCGGCAGTTGTATTATATCCTACTGGCTTTGGACTATACATCATGTAATCTTCAGAATTAGAATCTAAAGAATCCCAACGTTGGTATTGCTCGTCTGAATTCTGAATATTATTCAAAATCTGATTTTTTAATGCTTCTCTATCCATTATGCGTGACAAATAGGTAGTGCTTCGTTAGCTAACATTTCCTTGTACGGAATTGTAGATTTGATAGCTTCAGATTCACAAAGCAATTTGGTTAAATGTTTATCGATTCTAGTTTTAGCATTTTGCATTGTTGATACATAAACTACTGCCGATCGATTTTCTAATAAAACATCATATACAACTTGTTTGTTGATTACATGTTTATCAAGCACAACGCCTACGCGGTTTATGCCTTCTTGTACGACGATTACGTCTTCTCCTGCCTTATATGACATTATTCAATAATTTTGATGATTTTACTTGCCGAAACTGACTTAACTTCGAAATCCATGGTATAACCTTGAAAATCTTGTACTACTTTAGCTTCAGCTTCAGTTACTGAAAGAGCTTCTACTAGATAAGTCTCAGTAACTTTTTTTTCTTTGGCGCCTTTTGGCGTGTCAATGGTGTCCGTTAGTTGGACCTTTGCAATGTAATAACTCATTTTGTTTAAAATTTTAAATTTATATTAATAATATAAGAAAAATAATCATTATTTCAAATAATTTAATATTTCATTTCGCGATTTTATTATATCGGTTGCAGTGTAACTAGGAAAGAATTTAACTGGCTGCAACGGGCTTTTATTAGTTTTAGTAAAACTACCAATACCGCGAGTTCGAACTAAATTAAACATTTCTGTTGGATAATCTCCTAGAATAAAATATTCTAAAAAATCTGTATTATTAAATAATCTATTCAATGTATATCCATATTTAGGAACTTGAGGTGTAGAACTATATAAATTAGATTTTTTTAATATAGAAGCTACTTCAGAATTTCCTTGATTAAAATCAAAAATTAATCGACCTAAACCATCTATTACAATAGCATGCTGTCTAGATTTGAGACTAGTTTTTAATAATTTATAAATTTCGTCTTCTTTCCAATCAGATTCATTTAAATATACAGATAAAAACTCCCAAAAATCAACAGCGATATCTAGTACGTCTTCATTTATATTTTCAGATAATAATGATTCCTTGATCATCTTACCTTTAGGAACATAACCAGCATTTTCAGGTGTAGGTGGTTCTGCAGGTGAAGCCGGCGGCTCTGGTGCGCCCATATCCAAGTCACCGCCACCAGATGCTGTTGAACCTTTTTCAGCTGCCTCTTTATCTGCAGCACCTAATCCTTTTACATCGTCTAATGATAATTGCAATTCAATTGTATAATCATCATTTCTACCAAAACCAGTATATGGAACTAATTTGATAATTTTTTTACGTAATAAGTTTAATAAAATACCAGGAGTAACATTTAAATCTTTGCCACTCCTGATAATAAATTCTCGAATGCCAGTAATTGATGGAGAATATACAATACCTAAATGAGTCGTGCCATATGCATCAAATTTACCCAAAAAACGTTCTTCGGCTGGGGTAAATGGAGAATCTTTAGCACTTGATGGTGCATTATCAGTCTCGATACTAGTAGCAGCTTGATCATCCTGTTCGCGCAAAATATCTTTAAGCGTTGCTCGTATTATATGTTCTAAAGCATTCTTTTTCATTTTATTTTTCTTTTGATTCAGCCAATTGGGTTGAGCGATACTTACTAGATAACTTTTTTAATTCGTTAATAGATTTGCGCGCTCTAACGCCTGCTGCTTTTGTTCCCTTTTCCTGGAAACGTTCGTGATTTTCTTCAAAAGATAACCAATGTTCTTTCATCGTTTCAAATAATTCTTGTGATGTCATAAAAACCTTTTTTTAATTTATTATAAATATTTAGATCAAATAAAACGTTCCATAAACGCATCTAAATTTTGATCAATGATTGTTATTTGCGTATAATCAATTAAATCGACAATAACATTTGTGTTTAATTGATATACTTGTTGTATCTGATTAACATTGATAAAACGTTTTGTTTGTTTACCGTTTTTATCAGTATCAATAACCATTATGAATTTTACTCCCAGCTTCCATATTTAATCTCCTTTATACGGTCCATAACTTTTATATGCATCTGGTGTCAACGATGATTTACCAGTAGATTTAGTTGGGTTGATTGGTTCAGCCATTTTGGCAACATCTGTATTTAATTCTTGCATCTTTTCCGGATTTTCTTTTGCATATTGTTTTAATGCATTTAGAATATCATCTTTATCAGTAGATGTAGAATTAATTACCCCAGCAACATAATCTTGCATTTTATTGGTATTTTTATATTCAGAATCTCGAAAGATGATACTAAAAGTGCCGCGCATATACATATTTGCTTGCATGAACTGCTGGCGATCAGTTTCAAATAAGATTCTTTTAGCTCTTTTCAATTCTTCGCGAAGAATTTCAACGTGTCTAGGATTAGTATGGTCAAAAAGTTTCATTATTGCAAATTCTCCAATTTATAAATAGTAGTATAAATTAAATCTTTAAAAGTATCTACCTGATTAATGATATTTGTATCTTCTTTTGGAATTTTATTGTATACGCGATCTACATATGTAGCTAATGCTTTAAAGTATTTAACTGCTGCATCTTTTGAATATTCATCAAAACGTTCTGCAGGTTCAAATCCTTTTAAAATGCCATGTTTACCTTGATGTGCTTCTACCAATGCATCAATCATATCCGGGATGGCGTCATAATATGCACCTAATGCCAAATGCGCCGCAAAAGATCCAGGGCCTGTAGTTTGCCAATGAAAAATGTGTGCTTGGTCTCTTGAAGCCATTAACGTAGAAATTAGTTTTTCAAACATGTTTACCTTTTTATTATGCAATTCTTTTTATTATGTTATTTGTATATTCATTGTATGTATCAACTGCATTTTTCATTCTAGAATCAGCAATTTCTGCTGGTCTTTCATAATATTTTGCAAAAACATATGCAGCATTTTCCGGATCATTGGTCATTTTTAGTTTAGAAAGTGCATCTGTTTCGGAATTATTCAATTCCCACCATAAATATTGCAGTTGAGCATCTATTGTATTCCATTTTAGACCATTTTTGGTTGTCCATTTTTTCAATTGACTAAAACGAGACTTGTGCCATTGTGCAATGCCATATGAAGTTCCATTATCTCCAACCGCATTTGGGTTAAATTCTGACTCTACTTGCAAGTTACCAACAATTCCAGCTGCTTGAGATGTGCTTAAACCTTTATTTTTTAAAAATGTCATGATTTTAGCAGAAGGATTTGTTACAGACTTACCCATTAATGGGACTGTTTCTTTCGGTTCTTGTATTTTTTTACCAATTATCCTAGAAACGACATCGGAACCTATCAATTTCTTCATTAAATTCATTGCAGAATTGCTAACGGATTGAGATTTTTCCTGAGAATTGTAAACTTTTTCTAGTTTCTCAATAGCTCTTTTGGTTTTTTTACCAGCAACGCCAGTAGAAGATTCATTTCCTAAATTAAAACCTAATTTTTCCAAGTCATTTTGGTATTTTAATATTGCATCATCTTGTTCAGTTTCACCTTTTGCAATTTCTTGTAGAACTGGTAAGATTGCATCATATATGTTTTCATGGCCAGCATTGTTTAAATGAACTAAATCTTTAGAAAAATATCCTTTGTTATGCGTTATATCATTTGCATCTATAGTAAAATTTGAAATAGTTTGTAATCTTACCCATTTAGCAATTTCTTCATTGCTAGGATATTCATTAGGATTCGGAGTAAAGTCTTTAGTTGGATTAGTTACTGCAATAACTACCGAGCCGCCGCTTTGCGCCAACTGATACATTGATGTCAAATTTCGGATTGCAGTGTTTGCATTTGGATTCTTAGAATCATTACCACCTCCCATTATAACAACAACGTTATATTTCGGGTCATATGAATCTCTTAGAAATTTATACATCAACGAAGTGCTAGCACCAACTTTAGCAACAACGCGTCCTTTTACTACTTTATCTCGTATAAGGTCTTTTCCAAATGAATCTGGACTAGCTAATTGTGAATCGCCAATGAATAATACATTGAGTGGTATCAATGCTTGCTCAACTAATATGTGTTTATTTCCAATCATTTGCCTTGTGCTCTATACGCTTTTGCGTAATTTTTACTTGTTTTACTTGTACTGTGTTTACTTTTTGCATGAACTCCAGGTCTTTTAACTTTTGGTTTTGCAATATGATTACTAACACTGTTCGTTTTTGCTTTTGCAGCCATATATTCCCTTTTTTAAAATTTCATATAACGAATATAACCCAGCAAAGCAAAATATCACACTGCCAATAACGAAAGCAAATAACCTATTCATATTAATAAATATCGAACATAAAAAAAGTGCGCCGAATCAACGACGCACTCTAACACTGGCCTCTGCAATGTTAATGCCCAAGGTAGCAGGCGTTATTTGCGAAACGCTTCTCTTAAAATATATTCATGTCCGTGCAAGTTACCTTTAACACGATTCCAAAAGCCTTCTTCCAAAGAACCCATGTT
>Ga0315905_10006846_pt1 | contig 11583 bp, 9 predicted proteins | sample LakEriMetagenome_5_FD_203522 | JGI IMG/M metagenome (GOLD analysis project Ga0315905, IMG submission 203522) | Freshwater fungal communities from buoy surface, Lake Erie, Ohio, United States - Buoy 4 MA121 | ecosystem: Environmental > Aquatic > Freshwater > Lake | place: USA: Lake Erie, Ohio...
TTGGAATGATCAGTAATATGTTAACAATTATTTTCGCTGCCTTGCCGAGCTTTGGGTTTGCGCTGCCTGACTTCATGGGCGACTTTGCTCTTATCTGCTTGGCCCTCGCCGGAACAGCCGTTGCTGCTGTTTCTTCTCTTGTGGGCCCCGTCTTTCTTCTGCTGGGGAAAGCACAGAGCCTTTTTGGTGTTCTCTTTGAGCACTGCTCTGGTGCCAGCAGCAACTTTGAGGAAGGCGTCATCAGCGGTATCGTTGGTGCTGCAACTGCCGGCGCGTTTGACTCCGTGGTGGAAATCGTTGAAGATGGCGTGATGGAACACATCGCAGGCGACGAAGAGGAAGACAATGGAGATGGAGACGGAGGCGGTGCTGGAACAGCGATGGCGGTAGGAGTAGGGGTGGGTGTTGCAGTGGCGTACGGTGTGAGCTCACGCTCCAAGGTTGCCGAGACCCTGGGTAAGATCCCACAAGGCTCGGCGAAGAAGAGCAAAAGTGCGGCCGTGAACGCCAGCGCAGACGGTGCCAGTGACTCAGCAAGCGAGGGTCAGGAGAAAGAGGAAAAGCACGGCACGGATCGTTTGCATAGAAAGAAGAACGTAGGGTGCGAAGTAAATTCTGAATTCCCTCCAGTTCACTTTACCATCAAGCTGGATTTGCTGGATTTTGAACTGGTAGGATACTGCTTTGCGTGAATTCGTGCGCACACTCTTGGTTTGGTTTTGCAGGATTCGGCGCACGCTCCTGGTTTGGCCTGATGTATCTTTTTTGCGTCCTCGCTAGGCTGCTGGTGAATTCGAGTCGATGGAGCGTGCAGGATTTGAGATCGTCCTCCTCCAAGATCTTTCTTTTGCCTCAGGCCTGCCAGTGGAGAGCTTTGAGGTAGATGATGTCCTGCCAGGCAGCGTTAGTGTACAGGTCGGTGTCTGCTCGTATCTCGTCACCTCTTCCCTGCCCCGTTCTCCCACTTTCTATCTCTGTCTTGAGCAATGTTCAGCATACATGCGAGAACAAAGATTTGACACACCATGCAAATGTATCATCACGTGCAGCTATCAGTTTACTCAGACCCGTCAAGTACTTACTTGAGACCTTCGTCTGCGGTTCTACTCCTCCAAGTATGAAATCTATGAAAACCTCGCCTAATCTGTGTTCCCTTGTTGCAATACATGCTGCAGTGCGCGCACGGCACCTATGGCCATCTCTGAATCGTTCCCTGATGTCGGAATGTATTCATGTCCCTCCAGCAACAAGTTAAAACCAAAGATTCGCTGTTACGCCAAGGCACTTTCACACGCCACATTGAAAGCGTACATCTCGGGCATGATCTAGCGACAATTAATGCTGAAGGTGCTGATCAAGCCCATTCTTCGGCCCAAGCAACTGTTGCTGTGTGAACAAACTGAAAGGAGAACAGAGGCTGGCAAGGGGTTGGTAGATACGCGTGGAACGTTTATTTTGTTATATAGTGTTCACACAGTGCACAGAATATTCTTTTTGTATCTATCTACAAACACATATATAGTCATACAAAAAACGTATTCGGACTTGGAAGAGTTTGTCATGTTGCATAATCGGGTTCGAATTGTCAAGAAGGCAGGGGCCAGGCACCTCGCCATTAGGCCCATTCATGATTAAAATTGAATCAACGACTGCCGTTTGGCCGCGGAGTGTAGGGCCCTATTGTTTGTGGGCACGGGGAGGAAAAGTGAGGGAAAAGGGAGACGGAGATACCGAATTTGCAACGATTCAGTACTCCAGAAAAGCCTTGTTTGGGAACAAAGTCAAAGAGGGCGGGAGCGACACAGCGGGAGGGAGGGAATGAGGGAGGGAGGGGAGAAAGGGAGGGAGGGAGGGAGGGGAGAGAGGAAGGGGAGAGAGGGAGGAGAGGGATGTTCGACTGAGCAAGGGAGGCACCTTCACGTTGGCAGCTAGTAGACGGCCTGTCTCGCTGCACGTGCGCCAACGAGACCTTAACGCAGCCCGGAGCCAGCGGGTTCACGTCAATGAGCTTATTCCCAGAACTGGAAGGACAGGGGGACGCGAGACTTACGAACAAGGGCACGCCCCTCACATCGCTTCGCGCCTCAACAAACTGACCCTGCCGGCGAGCAGTACCAGGGCTCCCCACACACGCAAGCGTCAGCGTCGTAGCATCACGCTCCTCAGGCCCGGCTCTGCCGGCGCCGCCCACAGCTCCATGGGAATGGTGGCACGTACACCTCGGAGCCCCAGGGGTAGCCGGCACAAGCTTGCGACTACCAAAATCTCCTATGCCCTGCATCTGGGGAGCCCTCGGGATTTCGTTCCCAAACAACGCCAGACCACACTCTGGACATGCGCCAACTTCAAGCCTGCCTTGCGCTTGGCTGTTTAGCCTGGCGTTTAGACCCCATCGGAGTGGCGCTCCTGCAGGACCAAGGCGATATTCGCTCCGGTTACCGCACTCTTGACCCTTTCCGCCACTACTCCCACGGGTGTCCCCCGGCCGCGCATTGTCCATGTCAGTGACAATGGCCACACCCGTAATCCCTCCTCCGCCTCGTCCCAATACCGGCGCTCCAGGTGAGGTATCCATCATCACATGCTCCCTTTCCCTCAGCGTCTGCACTCCCACGGCGCGTTTTCCGCGCCGGATAGCCGTGCCGGTTAGCCACGGCTGTCTTGCCGCGGCACCTGTGGCGGGAGAAGATGAAGTTGGGGGCCTGGGGGAGGCGGTGGTGGGCGAGGCTACGGGGCGAGTGCCGTCAGTTCTCAGATAGGCAGCGACTTTGTCTATGTATACTACGCCGCCACCGGAGGCGACTCCTCCTCTTCTCTCTCCTCCTCCCTCTGTTGGCCTCCGCAACAAGGGGAATCCGAATTTGGGCCTGCCCAGGTTCATCCCGGCTCCATTTTTCTGTCCTCCACCTACACCAGCGCCACAAGAACCAACAGGTACGGTGTGCGAGCCCAGATCATATAATCCCGAAGACCCGTGGACCGAGGCATCTGCATCTCCGCCTCCTCGAGCTTTGTGGTCCCACGCCTCCTGCTCCATGTACGATCCTCCATTTGTTCTGTCTGGCACCTTACCAGTAGGAGGTCGCGCGGGGTCTAGAATGGACGTCATTTCCGCGGCCTGGAGGGCAGTCTTTGTCATTTCTATGTTGAATCCTATCTGCATCCTCTTCCCAGGCGTCGCATCCTGATGCTCCCCCACCCTTTCCTCACAATTGTCGTCCTGCATATCGGAGGCATCATCGCCTGCATCGCGGGCCGACACATCTGGCGGGAGGAGGCTCTGGACAGTTACTCTAGGACGTGAGTCACGTGACCCAGGGACAACAGACACCCGCGGCTCTATGTGGCCGACGACTACGCGCGTAGGCACCCCACGAAAGGCCGTCAAGGTTTGAGGTGCGTGACGTTTCCATGAATCTCCTCCTGCAGGCATTCCCCCTCCCCCCCCTCCCCCCCCTCCATGGCTCATCCGTACGCCGCCGATAAGATGCGGCTGGAAGGAAAATGAGGGTGTGGCAGGTGTTGGTGGGGGTGGGGGGTGCGGTTTAAGGGAGAGTGTGCCCCCTCCTGGCATCTTGACCTGGCCGCCCATCCCCTGATTGCTGACGAGGCGGCGGCTGCAAGGATGCTGAGCGCTGACAGAAATTCTCAAACTTCAATGCCCTAGTAGATGTACGATATTTAAAGCCATTACAGAGAAAACTTTTGAGATTCCTGCCTTGCAGCTGTCGCGGGGCGGACTGTCTGGGCTGCCTCCTCTGCCTCCGCGAGAGCAGCAGTGGCAAAGCCTTGAGACACAGACACAACCTCCCTGTATCTAGCCGCCACCTGCGCATACTTACAAGCAGTGGGCGTGGTTGCAAGCCCGGCGGCCGCCGAAGACTTGGTCGCCGCGCTGTCGGCAGCAGCAATTGGATTCGCCGTGTCTGGCCGGTATACAGGCTTACCCCGAGGGCTTCCCCCGTACGCAGGCTTCGCTCCCGAAATGCTCGAATGGGAAACGTTGGTGATCAGGGTGCGCGGCGAGTACGTGACGCGCACGTTGCTGTTTGCGCTGCGTGAGGAAGTTTGTGAGTCGGCTTGAGCAGCAGCGTAACTCTGGCCGAGCACCATGGCCTGCTCTATTTTTTCATTTGCGTGGACTGCCGCCGTGTCGACATCGTATTGGCGCTGCATTTGTTGAACAGCTGACTTTGCAGTGTCTGTCAGTCCGCGTACTCCTTGCACTGCCGCCGCAACTTCTAATGCGCTCCCGCCCCCGGCATGCCCACCACCCAGCCCCACATCAGCCCCACCGCTCCTCCCGTCTCCAGTCATATATCCCACATACCCGCCTGCATAGCCCCCCGACCCTCCCCCCAACCCGCTAGCATATCCCAGCGCGTACCCTCCCCCCCCACTTGCTTTCATTGGCGGCGGCGGCAGCAGCGGCTGCGACGCGGGCTTTGGCAGTACAACTGCAGTACTGGGCCGGGTGCTAGGGGGCGGCAGCGGGGAGCTCGGAGGTGTGGGCAGGCCGTCAGAGCCTGGGTGATACTCTGGAGGCAGAGTTGTTGGCAGCAGGTTGCTCCTGGGCGCGAAAACGTCTTGCCGCGGGGTTTTGACCTTGGGGGTGGGGCATGGGGTGACGGAGGCCGTGAGGAACGGGGGCAGCGGGTGTGGGCTAGGTTCGCCAGCGGTGCGGGTGCTGGGGGCTGGAATGCTCTGGAGGAGGTTGGTGCGCTGCATGGTGGCGCTATTTTGGAGCACAGGCCTGTTGCTTGCCTTGGCCGCGTCTACGATGTTGAGGAGTACCGGAATGGATTGAATTGCCTCACCGCCCTCTTCGCGACTGACAAGGACGTTGCCCTCAAAGATGCCGACCTGTGTTGGAAACGCCGAGATGAAAAAGCTGATGGTCTTGCCCGGTGCCACGTTGTTGTTTCGACTTTCCACGCCCATTAGCTTACTACCCTCTCCAGGCAGCACAACACACGAGTAATTCGCATACGCCAACATCGGCAGATTCTCGAAGCGAATGAAAAAAGACGTGGAGCGCGCTGCTACGTTCTGTACACAGATCATGAGCTTGTGCGCGTCAGGCTCCTCCTCACGACACTTTCCTGCACCCCACACCCCCGCATCAGAGCCGTTGATCTTGTCTACTTCGGCTGCTGCTGTAGTCTCTGCTGTGTCCGCCGGTCCCTTGCTCACTCGAGGCAAGGTCATTGCTATGTAACACCTGTGTGTGTGTGTGTGTGTGTGTGTGTGTGTGTGTGTGTGTGATACACACACACACAAGTACACACACACACAGTACACAAACACACACACAAACACACATACATAACCTATATACATACATACTCTCTTTCTCTCTTCTCTTCTCTCTCTCTCTCTCTCTCTCTCTCACACACACACACACAAACACACACACACCCTGGAAAGGGAGCCCAGGGAACATAACTCTCTTTGGTCGCGGCCAACGTCAGCAGCAGCGAGGCCAGACGTCGCATCTCTTCCTCAGACGAGTCTACGGAGACCAACCGCGCCGAGGCCTCAGACACATAGGGAGCAAGGACCCTGAAGCCCAAGACAAGACATTCTCAAAACTCAGACCAGAGTACATTTACTATATACAATCACCAGATAGAGAACGTTTCAGAACTTATGCCTTGGCGTGCCCACGGGACAAGGGTCTGACGGTAATATATGAGGAGGAGTATACATGCATGTCATATGAGGAGGAGGATACCTATCATGACCCCTTGTATGGGAGGCAGGTGGTCCCACACATGAGAGGAGGAGGATACATGCATGTCATATGAGGAGGAGGATACCTATCATGACCCCTTGTATGGGAGGCAGGTGGTCCCACACATACTCCTCCGCCACCTCGTTGCCATTTTTCTCAACCTGATATATATCATGATCCTATATATATAAATGTATGTATGTATGTATATGTATGTATGTATGTATATGTATATATATGTATATATATGTACCTGATGTATATCATGATTTTCTACATATATGTATGTGTATACGTATATATATGTATATGTATGTATGTGCCTGATATATATCATGATCCTATACATATACCTATGTATGTATATGTGTAGGTACGTATGTATGTATATATATGTATGTATATATAAATATGTACGTACGTTTTTTTTTACGTACGTACATATGTACACACACACACACACACATACACACACAGCTAAACCCTAAACCCTAAACCCTAATCCCCAAATCCGACAGAAATTCTCAAAAGTCACTTTCCTGGTAAAATTCAAGTACCAAAAAAAATCTGGTAAGATTCAAGTATAAACAAAAAATCTCAAAAGTCACTTATACTAGCGGACATTGTTTTTTTGCCAGCGTGTTTTCTATATAAAGTAGGTTTTAAGGTATAAAGTAGGTTTTAAGGGTATATTAAGTAGATTTTTATTAAAAGCTCCCAACAGCAAAGTTTTACTTCTTCGTTCTCTTATTACTATATGTTTGCCACTTATTTTCTTCTTTTTTGTCCTCGCAATACTATATATTTCACACTTTTTTTTCCCGTCATCGCATTTACTATATGTTTCCCACTTATTTTCGTTTCCTCTGAGAAGCTCTAGGGGTAAGAAAACAAACAAAGCATTGATTTGATTGTTCGTCCTCTCATTACCATATGTTTCCCACTTTTTTTCTTTTTTCTTGTCCTCTCATGACAACACGTTTCCCACTTAGATTTATATAATAATAGAATCTCCATTATATAATAATAGAATCTCCATTATATAATAATAGAATCTCCATTATATAATACTAGAATATCCATTATATAATAATAATATCTCCATTACATAATAATAGAATCTCCATTATATAATAATCAAATCTCCATACAGAACACGTTCCATTTTTCCCCCCTCTTGCAGCCCGTGGAATGAGCCGTAACCCCTTGTGTTTTTTTCCGTGTATTTTTTTTTTACCTCTGGCAGCCCGTGGTATGAACCATAGCCCTCGTAACCCCCCCCGCCGATGCTGTGTGTGTGTGTGTGTGTGTGTGTGCGTGCGTGCGTGCGTGTGTGTGCGTGTGTATGCGCTATACGCTGTCAGCTGCAAAAGAGACCTACTAAAAGTGTCAAACGAGACCTACTAAAAGTGTCAAATGAGACCTACTGTGTGTGTGTGCGCGCGCGCGTGCGTATAGAAGCTACCCATCAAAAAGAAGATGTAGTGATTTAGTTTTAGTGTAGTGGTTTAGATTAATGTTTAAGAAGCTACCTATCAAACAGCAGTCAACGACATATGTATACGTCGCCAGAGAACACGGCAGAGAACACGGTAGAAAAAAAAAGATAAAGAGCCAAGTATATGCGTCGCAATAGAACACGGCAAATGCGGAGAGAAAGAGAGAGAGAGAGAGAGAGAGAGAGAGAAAGAAAGAGAGAGCGCGCGCGAGAGAGAGAACGCGCGTGCGCGCAAGCAAGAGAGAGAGAGCGCGCGCGCGCGCGACCTGACAGACTCTTGTCCCGGATGTGGGGCGAGGTACCATTTTGCCATGTTGAGCGACTATAACAGGGAGAGACACAGAGAGAGAGAGAGAGAGAGAAAGACCTGACTGGCTCGTGTCCCGGAAGTGGGGCGAGGTGCCGTTTAGCCATATCGAGTGACTTTATTCCACCGTTGATGGCAAAGGTCAAATCTGTGTCGGCATATGTAGGAATTATTATTTACATAGGGAATTATTATTTACATAGGAAATTATCATTACCTGGAAAGTCCTTTTGCAGTTGGTGCACCCAGCTGGGGCGCAGGGGTGGAATCTGTGTTTGAGTGTGAGTGAGGGTGTGTGTTGTGTGTATGTGGGTGAGGGAGTAAGTGCGTGCGTGCGTACGTGCGTTCGTGAGCACGGGGGGAGAAAGGCTCCTCAAAGGCGGCACCGAGCGGTTTTGCTTGGGCGTAAGGCCGTTGAGGACACATTCGCGACTTCACAGCACATTCTCAGAAGTCAGTGCCCTAAGCATATTTACTATATGAAATCACTAAGAACTGACTTTGCAGAACGTCTACCTGTGGATGATAAAGTGCTTCACGGCGCCTCCAGTGGCGACAGTGCCGACAAAGCGTGTGAGGGAGTCGTAGCCTTGGATCTTGTCGGTCCCGAGCCTGCACTTCACCGTGACAGGCACGCCGCGCGACGCGCGTGCCATCTGGCTCACGCACGCACGCACGCCCTCTGCGTCGTGCATCAGCGCGGCGCCAAAGACGCAGCCGCCGCCCTTGCACCCCGCGACGCGGTCAGACGGGCAGCCGCAGTTAAGGTTGATTTCGTCCCAGCTCGAGTTGTTGTGCGTAAAGGCCGTGTCGGTCGCCGCACGTAGCTGCTCGGGGTCATTGCCACCGAGCTGCAGCGCGACCGGGTGCTCCTCGGGCGAAAAGTCGAGCTTCAGACCCACCCCAACGGCATCCTTCTGCGCCAGGTCGCTCGCCACCACCATCTCCGTGTAGAGCTGCGGCGACGCGCGCCAGCCGGGTCAGCGCATGCGGACCGACCCAGACGACCGCCTGCGAGTGCAAGTCGCCCTCGCCCGCACGGTTCGCATTCGAAGGCCCAGGCGTATGGCGCAGAAGGGTTCAGGGTTCAGGGTTAAGGGTTTAGAGTTTAGAGTTTAGGGTATACTGTTTATGGATTAGGGATTGAGCCAGCAGCGGGACCTTGGTGCGCGCCGACATCATGCGGGCGAGAAAGCGGTAGTGGCGGTCGGTCCACTCCTGGGGGCGCACCGCGGGCCGGCATGGCCGTCAGCACCGCACGTCGAGGCCCAGGCACACGCGCGTGGGCACACATACACACGGTGCCCACCATCATCGGCGCCACGGAAAGCCGCGCAGCATCCGCCGCCATACTCATCAATACTTCTACTTAAAACATTTCAAGAACAAGGCAAACTCACGCACGAACTCGCGCGCAAAACATGCTTCCTTTAAAGAGCATCTTCTGCAGTGGCAGAAATAATTTTTGGTCTTTAATTTCGAGCTGATTTTGAAAAGAGATGATAGAACAAAACGGTAGAAGTGTGATAATTTTGGCATGTTCTCAAGCACGTGCGTGCAACTGGGTCGCGGAAGGAGGAGGCGGGGTGGCCTGTCAGAGAAACCTGTGCGCGGGGGCATCGTATCATCGGCGCTGACTGTCGCCGAGGCGAAGCGCGTGCATGCCCACCGGCGCCGCGCCGTAAACGCCCGTTCTGGCCGCCGAGTTTCCAGGGCCCAGACCCTGGAGGGCAAGGATGGCCGCCAGAAACGAAGTGGCGGCGGCGCAAAACATGCCGCTGATGTCGCCGCCGAAGCGCACGCGCCTCAACATCTTCGGGAGCAGCGACACGAGCGCGCTCAAGGCGGCTTCGTGGCATGCCGGGACGCAGTTTTCGCTCTCAGACGAGGTCGAAGAAATGCACGGGCGGCGCGCCTTCGAAGAGGACTACGGCGCGGGCATGAGTGTGGCTGCCGACAGTCCCGGCACGGCGGGCGCGCAGGTGCCCTCGCAGGTGCCCGCCTCGTGCGCCAGCCCGCTGCGGCGCAAGGTGGCGTCAAGGGCAGACTCGAGCATAAAAGTTTTCGACGAGCAGAGCGCAGCCAGGTTTTCCGACAGCGGGGTTTTTGACATGGAGATGGAGGAGTGCGACAGCTCTTCGGCCGCCGCGCAGGCAAGCGCAGCCGCCCCGCAGGCAAGCGCGGCCGCGGGAGCGACTCCGTTCGGCCCGTTCGCAGCGGGCGCCGGTAGTCAGTCGCCGCAGCTCAAGGCGGAGCGCGTCGAGAGCCGGGGCCCCGCGAGCGAGCAGGGCTTGCAAATTGAGGGCGCGGTTTTCGCCATGGACGACGAGGTGGCTGCCTCTGGCAAGGGCACGTCACCCCAGCCCAAGCCGGCCGCCGATGCAGGCGGCATGCCCATGGCTGAGAAAGAGCCGCCGCACTACTACGAGCCCGCGCGCACGGTCGGCGGCGGCGGCGGAGGAGGCGGGGGGGGCAGAAGCAGCTGCAGCGTGGGCGCGACGGCAACGTCGGAAGCCGAGGCCTCAGCATTAGCCGTGCTGCATGCCATGGCTGCGGGAGTACTGGCACAACCGCGTGTAGCGAAAGCCAATCATCATCTACGGCAGCAACTGCCAGTGCTAGTAAAGTCTGATGGATCAACTGGGGTGGTCAATGATGAGCTGCTCAAGAAGATGGGTATTCCGCTCAAAGCACCCGGGATCGCAAGTGCGCAGGCGCTGCCCTTCCCCATAGAGAGCCCAGCCAGTAAGGCGGCAACGCAGGTGATGGGCATGTCCCTCAACACACCGACGGCAGCGCGCGTGGGTGCCGACACTCCTGGCGGTACACAGCGGGGCGCAGGCGTCAATTCGATATGTGATAGAGTTCTGACGGCGATTGGCGTGTTGTCGCCCGTCGCTGGAGGCGCCGAAGACACGAGCGTCATCGGTGGGTCCCGGGTTGTGGCAGCGCTGGCAGATTCCATCGCCGGCGGAGAGTGCGGGATACACGAGGCTTTGGGTGCTGAAGCTGGCACTGACGAAAGCAGGAGGGCCGGCGAAGACGAGCTCAGCACCGCGGACGAAGCGGCGATAGCAGCTCTGCAGGAGCTTGGCGCGGCGGGCGGCAGGTGGGCGAAGGACCGCGGCGGCGGGTTCGGCGCCGTGGACTCGACTTCCGGCGGCTCAGGCGCAGGCGGGAGCAGCATCAACAGCCGTCATGGCGCGGCGCGCGGTCGGCAGGTGACGCGGTCGTGTCCCGGGTGTTCGCAGCGCATCTCCATCGCTTGCAAGTTCTGCACCCTTTGCGGCTACACGTTCCGTCGCTCGACGGCCCAGAACCAGTCCCAGCCATCGACGCCGCGCGACGCGCTGCTGTCGCCCTCAAGAGGTGTGGATGTGTCGGTGGGTGCTCTGACAGCCGCCGCTTCCGCGGGCGGCGGTGGCGTGGCGGCGGAAGGAGGTCCGGTAGATGGTGCAAAGTCGCTCGGGGCGCTGCTTAAGAAGGGGAAGGGAGCTTATCAAGCTGCGGGCGCGGGAGAGCTGCTGTCGGCGGCGGGCGTCTTGCTGGCACCGGGCGACAGGTCAAAAATGCTCACACCTGTCAAGAGCGAGGCCGGCGCGTCGGGCGCCGACACGCCCGTCAAGCAGGAGAGCCCTGACTGCGCCGCCGCCGCTATCACGTCGGGCGGGGTGCCTGGCGGCGAGATGGCCGCAGAGCAAAGCGTCAGTACGCCGACGGCAAGGCAGACGGTGACGCGCGTGACGGCGAACTCGCTGGAGCTGCACAAGATCAAGGAGCAGGCGCGGCGCGCGAGAGAGAAGCAGCTCCTTGCGCGACTACAGTCGTTGCTCTTTGATGGCCGCGAGTCGCCCCCGTCTGCGTCAGGTGTGTGCTTATTGTTTTATAAAAATTTGCTTCTTGCTCACTGGAGGCACACATGCGCCTCCTCACCGGCGTGCCTCAGCGGTTGTGCCTGACACCTCTCTCTCTCTCTCTCTCTCTCTCTCTCTCTCTCTATCTCTCTATCTCTCTCTCTTTCTCTCTCTTTCCCTCTCTCTCTCT
>Ga0315905_10006848_pt1 | contig 11582 bp, 8 predicted proteins | sample LakEriMetagenome_5_FD_203522 | JGI IMG/M metagenome (GOLD analysis project Ga0315905, IMG submission 203522) | Freshwater fungal communities from buoy surface, Lake Erie, Ohio, United States - Buoy 4 MA121 | ecosystem: Environmental > Aquatic > Freshwater > Lake | place: USA: Lake Erie, Ohio...
CTGCGGTGTTAAAAGAAGCAGGAATTAAAGCTCGCGTCGTTTCTATGCCCTGTTGGGAGCTATTCGAGGAACAATCGGCAGAATACAAAGAATCGGTACTGCCGAAAGCAGTGAAAAAACGTCTCGCGGTGGAAGCGGGTTCAACCATGGGTTGGCATCGCTACATCACCGATGAGGGGGATGTGTTGGGGGTTGATACCTTCGGCGCTTCTGCTCCAGGGGGTGTGATTCTAGAGAAGTTTGGTTTTACCGTGGATAACGTGGTAGCGAAGGCAAAAGCGTTGTTAGGTTAATTAAACTTTGATTTTGTGGAAAAAGCCCGCGCCAGCGGGTTTTTTGTGTTTAAGATGGAACTATATCGTGCAAAGGGTTGACTGGGTGATTCCTTTTACAGACAGAGAACTACAAAAAGCATGGAGAGAAAATCAACGAGCGGCAAAGGTCGAAACCAGAACTAACGCTCATCGTTTATTGCTATTTTACTCGGTTGAATGTGGTCTCAAAGCGGTTTTACTGAAAAGACAAAGTAAAGATTGCACCGATTCTTGTCGAGAATTACTTGAAGTGCGGCATGATATAAATAAGTTACTAGACAAACTAGCTGCGGGAGAAAAACTAAAACTTCCCTCACAATTAAGTATGAAACCTTTAAAAAATAATCAAGAGAGAGAGCTTTCTTGCGGTGAAATTAATCAAATGTGGCGATATGGGGGAGGCTGTGAAAATATTAAGGATAATGAATTAGAAAAAAAATTGTTAGATATATTAAGTTGGATTGCACAGGAGTTGCAGGGACTATGAGAAGACGGCCATTACTAACTTGGTTTGATATTAAAAGAAAAATTGCTCGCGAAACCGCTAACGGAAATGACTTACCTGATAGTATTGTTAAAATTAGTTGTTTTAGTAGTGCTTTAGAGATTGGTATTCAAAATCAAGATGATCAACCAAAAGCTAACTCAATATTAAAAGAATGGTTCGGAGATTGGTATCAAGAATCAGAACAAATTATTCAGCTAGATATTGACAATGCTTCTATTCCTGTAGAATTTATTTTAATAGATAATAGTGCTTGCCTTTCGGCATCGATTCGACCTTTTTGGCAGGAAGTCGCTTATTTAAAAGAAAATCCAGATTCAAATCAATCGGATAATTTTTTAGCCAATGCTTATCGAGATAAGCCAGAAATTATTGCTTTTTATTCTTTTAAAGGTGGTGTGGGAAGAACCCTACATTTAGCCGCTTATATTCTTGCTCTTTTGGCAAGAGCAAAAGAGATAAATAAACCAGTTAAAATTTTAGTTATTGACTCAGATTTAGAGGCTCCGGGGTTAACCTATTGGCAAAGGTATGACAATCAAGAGGCAACCGTATCTTTGATCAATTTTTTAGAAGTTTATCAATATCCCAAGCCATCTCTAGAGGTGGCACTCTCTTGGGTAACTCAAGAAATTCAGAAAACTGCCAAACAGCAAAATAAATCAACTTTATATTTTTTACCCGCTTTTATTGAAGAAGAAGAACTCTTAGATACTCCTATACTGCCAGAAAATTTAGCTAGAAATCCATCGGGTGCTTGGGAGGTAGGGGATGCAATTCATCAATTAGGGCAAAAATTAGCAGTAGATTATATATTTATTGATTTAAGAGCAGGATTAAGTGAAATTTCTAGCCCAATTTTATTTGACTCTAGAATCCAAAGATTTTTAGTAACAACAGTTAATGAGCAATCTTGGCGAGGTGTCAGGATGGTTTTAGAAAAAATTGGCTTACTAGCTCCCAGTGATTCAAAAGTAAAGGATGATAATTATTATGATCCTTCGATAATTATTAGTTTTTTAACTCCAGAAGTTAGAAATTTATCAGCATTTGAGAATATTTTAGAGCAATTACAGTCGGCTTATGTTCAACCCAAAAATGAGAGTTTATATACTACTAGACTGGATATTAAAGAAACTTATTTCGCCCAAGAGTTACTATATGTTAACAATTGGGATGAAGCTCAAAACAAATTAAGTTCAACTTCCTTGATGGAACTGGCAAGACAATGGGCAGAAGATGAATTATCTAATAATAGCATTGCATCAGCCACACCTTCAGATAACTCCTTAGATGATGTGAAAAAACTCAGGGATACTTGCAATAAATATATTTATGCAGAAAAGGGAGAAGGGGAAGATTTACTCATTACCGAGCCATTGAAAAATCTCGCTCGTAATTTTCAAGATAAACTACCTAATGTTATCTCAATTGGTGCTAAAGGTGCGGGAAAAACCTTTAATTATATTCAGCTATCTCGCCTACAGTCTTGGGAAAATTTTTTAAATAAAGTTGATCCTCAAAATCAAGAAAATTCCCGAGAAAATCTCGGTTTAATATTTCCTTTACTGCAATCAAAAAATTTAGCAGAGGATGCCAAAGATATTCTTGAGCAAGCACGGCAAAATGTTAATAATTTTCTTAATAATGATTATCAATTTTCCTTCTCGGATTTAAGAGACAGAATCATACAGTCGCTATCAAATCAGGATTGGAATGAGGTTGATTGGACAAATTTTTGGATCAAAGAAATTTCGAGAGTTTTAGGTTATAATTCTGAAAATTGTCAATTACAAAAACTGCATGAATACCTTCAACAAAAAAACTCGAAGATTATATTTTTATTTGATGGATTAGAAGATGCTTTTCCTAATGTTGCCAATGATAACCTTCAACGAAAAGCCTTGAAAGCCTTGATCGATCATTTACCCAATAAATTATCAGAAATTCGGCAATCTAATCTCGGCTTGATTGTCTTTCTGCGTCGAGATTTCTTGAGATATACAATTACACAAAACTCGCAACAATTTGAAAGCTTATATGGTAACTATGATCTATCTTGGAATCTAGAATCGTTTCTTAAACTTTCCTATTGGCTCTGCATACAATCATCGGTTATTAATGCTAACCATCAAGATTTATTCGATTGTTCAATTGAAGATTTAAAAGAAAAACTAGAACGACTTTGGGGCAAAAAATTAGGAGCAGATAATGCAAGGGAAGCTAAGTCAGACAATTGGATTTTTGCCGCTTTAACCGATTTTAATGGAAGACTACAAGCGCGGGATATTGTGAGATTTTTGTACCATGCTGCTAATATTACTGTAGAAAAAAAAGAAGAAATACAATTTACTAAATGGTCGAATACTAGACTGTTACCTCCCCAAGCGATTCGACGAGCGCTTAAACCCTGTAGTGAAGAAAAAGTTGACGAGTCTAAGGAAGAATATCCTATATTTAAAAGCTGGGTAGAAGAAAGTTTACCTAAATATAGTGATAGAAAAATTCCTTTTTCTCTAGAACAGTTTAATCTGGATGGCACTCAAGTCAATGTTCTTGAGCAAATGGGAGTAATTTATGAGGACAAGGATAAAGAAGATGCAGTTCGTTATTATATGCCCGAAATATTCCGTGAAGGGTTAGGATTTTCTAGTCAAGGTGCGCGTCCTCGTGTTCTAGCTTTAAAGCGCAAAGTTTTGGGGAAATCAAATTTTTAATGGTTCGAGCTTTTTGGCAATGACTATATGATTGATTGTTGTCAGCTTTTCAAAACAGGATTGGCTATTACCCAGCATTGGGAAATTGATTCGTCCAACAAAAAAGCTACACTACTGGGATTCTTGTGTTTTTTTAGCTTTCCTGAAAAATGAAAAGGATAAAATTAATGATTGTATTTCTGTTCTCAAAGCAGCTGAAAATGGTCAGGTAATCTGTCACCGCCGCCTACTCTAGTGCAGTCAAAGCCGATCGCCTGAAGCCATCAAAACTATCCAGGGTGCAGGAGTTGAACCTGCCTAGCACGAATTATGAGTTCGTTGCCTCAACCGCTCGGCCAACCCTGGGTTATACTATTAACTCATTATAGATCGGTAATTACTCTGAACGTGAAAATTCAGCCCCACTAAGATGAAAAAATTTGCAATCAGTACCTCCTTGCAGTTAGGACTCCTTTTGATGGTAGCCATGTTAGCCGCCGGTTTCGGTAGCGGTTGGGTAGCCTATCAATTGGGAATCGCCTCCCTGAAGGGAGTCAGTCAACCGGATATCAACCCCGCTAAAAAGTTTACCAACGATCGCACCAGTTATGGACGCAATCAGACTTTTATCCCTGTGAAAGAAGAAGAAGTAATTAAAAGAGTGAGAGTTTATATGCAACAACAGAAAAACAAACCGCAATCAAAGGACGAAACCAAAGGATAGGCTTTAAAAAAGGCGAATTTTGCCTTTTCGCTATGGATAATCAGGATTTATTGACTCGTTTAATTTTAGTCTTTTTACTAATCGTCCTCAATGCTTTTTTCGTAGCGGCGGAATTTTCGCTTGTGTCGGTCCGTCGTACCCGCGTCAGTCAGCTAGTGGCTGCGGGAGATGTGCCAGCGCAGACGGTCCAATCTCTACAAAGAAGTCTCGATCGCTTACTTTCCACTACCCAATTAGGTATCACCCTTTCTAGTTTAGCTTTAGGTTGGATTGGGGAGAGTACCATGACCGTTTTTGTGAAGAAATTACTAAGTTTTTTACCCTTTTCTTTAAACTGGCAAAATCTTCTCTCCCATGGCTTCTCTCTTTGTCTAGCTTTTTTAATTGTTGCCTATCTCCAGATAGTTTTTGGGGAACTTTATCCCAAATCCCTAGCTTTAATTTATGCCGAACCGATGGCGCGATTATTAGCAGCACCTATTGGGGTTATTTCCCGAATTTTTAAGCCTTTTATCGGTATTCTGAACCAATCAACTCGTTTTTTATTGGTTTTAACCCGTATTCCCGAAGTGGATCTACAGCGTTCTAGTCGGGTAACTTCCGAGGAATTACAATTAATTATCAGCATGGAAGGGGAATTAACGGGATTAGAAGCAGCGGAAAGGAAAATCTTAAACAATGTTTTCCAGTTTAGCGAAATCACTGCGGCAGAAATTATGGTTCCCCATAACCGTTTAATAGCTATTTCCTCGACTGCAACTTTTGAGGAATTATTGCTCCAAGTAGTTAACAGTGGCTATTCTTGTTATCCTGTGACAGGAGATTCTGGTGATGATATCCGTGGTCTGATCGATTTTAAAGATTTAGCTTTACCCCTTGCCGAAGGTCAGTTAAATTTAACAACACCGATTAAACCTTGGTTAAAACCTGTGCGTTTTTTCCCCGAAACCACTCCTTTAAATGAATTACTAGCAGTGATGCGGGAATCATCCTCAAAGATGGTTATCATTGTGGATGAATTTGGCAGAACAGCCGGTTTATTAACCCTAAAAGATTTAATTGGCGAGATTCTAGGAACTTTTTCCCCTAGTGATGAATCGGGAACAGTGGAATATCAACTCCTCGATGAATCAACTTTTCTCGTACAAGCACAAATGAATTTAGAGGATGTGAACAAAGCATTAAATTTAAGCTTACCCTTGGCCGATGAATACCAAACCCTAGCCGGTTTTATCCTCCATCATTGGCAAAAAATACCGAGGGTGGGAGAACAATTATATTACCAAAATTTAGAATTTACCATTATTTCTAAGGTAGGCCCTCGCTTGGAACAAATTAAGATTTATCGACAACAACCATCCTAAGGATATAAACAAGAAACAACTTTTCTCATTTATCCTTCCTGATTGTTAATCGAGTCAATAGCTGCCCACTCCTGTCACCATGAAACACCTTTTGACACTCCTCCCCCTCAGCTTGGGATTCATTGCCCTCACCCCCGCAAATTTGCCCCTAGAACGTTTTGAAATCTCACAATTAGGAACATCTACGGGATACGATGAACGACTGCTAACGGACAAAAAAACCCTCCTACAAGCGATCGATCATAGTTTACGTTATCTGAATAGCTCGGCGGCGATCCGTGCCTATCAAAATTATCCTATTCCTGAAATAAATCGTCAGCGAGTGCATCGTTCCTTAGTCCGTTTTCGTCAATTAGTGCAGAATTCTCCCACTCCCGCAGCTCTACAAAAGGCAGTTAAAAAAGAATTTATTTGGTATCGTTCTTTAGGTAATGATAGCCAGGGAAATGTTAAATTTACTGGTTATTTTGAGCCAATTTATCAAGCAAGTCGGCAAAAAAACGCCGAGTATAAATATCCTCTCTATCGCCGACCTGCTAACTTTTCTCGCTGGTCTAAACCCCATCCAGCTAGGGTAGAATTAGAGGGAAAAGATGGTTTACTGGGGGAAAATAGCCGTCTAGCGGGATACGAATTAGTCTGGTTAAAAGATCGCCTAGAAGCTTATTTAGTTCATGTGCAAGGTTCGGCAAAATTACGTTTACCTAATGGTCAAATTATGAGCATCGGTTTTGATGGCAATACCGAGCATCCCTACACAAGTCTGGGAAAAGAAATGATTACTGATGGTATTTTTCCTGCTGAGGGTTTAACCTTACCAATGGTTTTGGATTTTCTCAGAAATAATCCCGAGCAATTAAAGAATTATATTCCCCGCAATAATCGGTTTATTTTCTTTCGAGAAACCCACGGTGCGCCTCCCACTGGTAGTATTGGAGTTCCGGTTTTACCAGAAAGATCGATCGCTACAGATAAAAGTATTTTTCCCCCCGGTGCTTTAGCGGTAATTGAGACAGAAATTCCCGAGGGAAATCTTAATAAAAAATTAGTGAGTCGCTATGTTCTTGATCAAGATACTGGCAGCGCAATTAAAGGTACTGGGAGGGTAGATATTTTTATGGGAACAGGAAAAAATGCTGGCGAGCGAGCCGGTTTAATTAATACTCCCGGTCAATTATATTATTTATTATTGAGGGAATAGGAAATATAGCGTTTCCTAAGCTAGTGAGGTACACCTATTTTTCTTCCCTTTTGCCTCTTGCCTTTTGCCTAAAATCCATAACTTTTGTACCTCAGCAGACTGAAAAATGCTCTACTATAGGTAAAATTAAGATAGACTTCCCAGAATCAGTTATCATACTTAAGTGAGAATTTAAACAATAGAATCATGAAAAAAACCGTAAATATAGATTGGTCGGATTGTGGTCCAATTACTTTAGTAGTCGTGCAGCCGACTTCTTTTTGTAATCTTAATTGTGATTACTGTTATTTACCTGATCGCCATTTAAAAAATACCCTATCCTTAGATTTAATCGAGCCGATTTTTCAGAGGGTTTTTAGTAGTCGTTTTCTCCAAGATAATTTTACCATTTGCTGGCACGCGGGCGAACCCTTGGCAGTTCCCATTAGTTTTTATGAAAGTGCCTTTGCTAAAATTGCGGAAGTTAGCGAGAAATATAATCAGCAGGGTTACTGTTTTCGTCATTCAGTACAAACTAACGCCACTTATATTAACGATGCTTGGTGTGAATTATTTAAAAAGCATGATGTTTATGTGGGAGTCAGTCTTGATGGACCAGCTTTCATTCACGATATCCACCGGCAAACCCGCAAGGGAACTGGCAGTCATGCTGCTACCATGCGGGGGATTTCTTTCTTGCAAAAACATGAAATTGATGTCAGTATCATCGCAGTTTTAACAGAAGATTCTCTCGACTATCCCGACGAAATTTTTAACTTTTTTTGGGATCATGGTCTTACTGATGTGGCTTTTAATATGGAAGAAACCGAGGGGATTCATTCGCAATCTTCTTTAGATAAATTAGGTATTGAACAACGTTATCGCCAATTTATCGCCAGATTTTGGCAGTTAGTCACGGCTAAACAAGGAGAATTTAAGCTGCGGGAATTTGAATCGATCTGTAGTTTGATTTATGCCGATGAACGCTTAGAAAATACCGATATGAATCGACCTTTTATGATTGTCAATTTTGATAATCAAGGTAATTTTTCTACCTTTGATCCGGAATTACTATCGATTAAAACCCAACCCTACGGCGATTTTATTTTTGGTAATGTTTTGACAGATTCCCTAGAATCTATCTGTGAAACTGAGAAATTTCAAAAAATTTACGCTGATATGCGCGGTGGAGTTGATTTATGTCGGCAAAAATGCGATTATTTTGGGGTTTGTGGGGGTGGTGCTGGTAGTAACAAATATTGGGAAAATGGCACTTTTAACTCCACAGATACTAAAGCCTGTTTATACCGGATTAAGTGTATCACCGATATAGTTCTCGATCGCCTAGAAAATTTATTAGAAGTTTAGGGTGTGGGGTGTGGGGTGTGGGGAGAATAAATAAAATAATCTCCTAAGCTGTTCGTAATTTAAATTGCTTGTTGAGACGAGGCAAGAGGCAAAAGGCAACAGTAAAGGGATTGGGGGAGGTTCGGCTAATCTAAGAATAAGCGGGTTAAATACGTCTTAGCTTATGTTTACAGTTCCATGTTAACAGATAAAAGTCGCGGACAGGATGCAGTTTATCGGTCACGCTTCGATATACTCGCAATAGGTGCCTGGTTGGGGAATTGGCAGCCCTTCCTCTTGTAATCCATCCAGATGAAATTGAATTGCTTCTTTCATATTTTCTGCGATTTCCTCTAGGGTTTTACCGGTAGTAACACAACCGGGTAAATCAGGAACATAAGCAGAATAATTATTTTCAGCTTTTTCGATAATAATCGCATAACGCATTAGTTATTGTCTCCTTCTTCTAGATATTTATTCAATTGAGCTTGTTTGAAAATACTCCGTAAAGTCTTAATCGCTAAATCATCCGACAGCTTACCCGGAACAGTAACTAAACCTGATTTCAGAGAATGTTTGAATTATCGGTGGCTTCCCCTTATTCTCGATAAATACCATCCATCTTATTCTAGTAATCTAATTACATCTCTAACTTTCATGTTAGGGACTTGCGCTTTGATAATGTACCTTTTGGGCGAACGCAGTTCGCCCCTACGTTGTGGACAAAATCCGTTACTGTAGGGGCGCAATGCTTGCGCCCTCCGATCGATCAGGTTTGCTGATCACCCTAAGTAGGGGGAGAGCCTTTGAGATGTTAGGGACTTGCGCTTTGATAATGTGCCATCTGGCTGGTCTGGTTCTTCTACAGAGCGATTTTCTGGCTGGGATATTATTCCTACGCAAGTCCCTTATATGTGATTCTTAAAAATTGGCTGTTACCTTTATATGTTACATTTTACAAGTCTCGACGCGAGAGAAGAGATTGATTCCACGCTTGATAGCTGGAAAAGAACTCCACCAAATCGGGTCATGCCAATTTCCACACCGCCATATCGGAACATCAGCAGGAAGATGTCCTTGCAGTGCTTTGAAATCAAAAATAACATCTTTATACTCTATCCAGCTGTTATTTATCCGCCAGCCCACTTTATCGCCGAAAGCGTTCCAGATTTCTTCATTATACTCCTGCGTCCCACCGAGGTCTTGATAGATTTTCGCTTGCACAGAAAAGCCAAATTTTCCGTTACTGTAATAAACCCATAATTGGTCAATGGTTCGCAAGTTCTCGCAGGGGAAATTATCGATATCCTCTATCCACAGCAACTCCTCTTTTGTGCGGTTGGCAGCCTGTAGCATTACCTTCATGGTTTCTTCGTCCGCTTCCTTCCATTGCTGCCGTTTCAGTAAATCCTCTAAGTTCCGATAATCGATTCCTTTGGCACTTTTAAGCTGAATAGATGGGGGAGTTTGCGGAATAGTTGTCTGAGATATAGAGACTGATGTTTTTATCAGCAAAGCTTGCAACACTTCCGAGGCGGATTGATAGCGTTTTTTCGTCCCAAACTCGATTAATTTATCCAGAATATTCCCTAACTCATTACTAACAGGATTATTAACCAACCACTGTCGCCATACCCATTGGTGTTCCCCCCCATCGAATAAATCAAAGGGAGATATTCCAGTTAATAAATAAAGGCAAGTTACACCCAAACTATACAAATCACTGGCATTAACTGCCTTGCCATTTCCCTGTTCAGGGGCAATATATTCAGCAGAACCGATAATTGTTCCTGTCATGGAACGATTTAAAGGACTGACAAATTTTGCCGACCCAAAGTCGACTAAAATTAATTTATTATCGCTTTTTCTGCGAATAATATTTTCGGGTTTAATGTCGCGATGAATTACTTGTTTACTATGAATAAATTCTAGAATCGGTAAAATCTCTGACAAAAGATGTTTAATTTTTGCTTCGTTAAATACTCCTTCCTGTTTTAATTCTTGTTCTAGATTTTGTCCTTCGATATATTCCTGGACGAGATATTGTCGCCCATCATTACCGGTAAAATAGGCGTAAAGTTCGGGGATTTGTGGGTATCTTCCCAAACTGTCTAAACGAATCGCTTCTTCTTTAAATAATTCTGCTGCTTTTTGTAAAGTTCCTGTTCCCTGCGCTGACGGGAAAAATTGTTTAATTACACAATAGGGTTTTGAGGGTTTATCTTCATCTATCGCTTGAAATGTCTTGCCAAAACCCCCTTGACCGATTAATTTTAGCGCTCGATAACGTTCTCTGAGAAGTAATTGAGAACCGCACTTATGACAGAATTTATCCGTGGGGGTGTTTTTGTGCGAACAATCCGGATTGAGACAGAGACTCATAGCCGTTTGACAAGTGTGGGAAGATTAACACCTATTATAGAAAAAGAAAGCAAGCTAGGGCGACTCTAGTAGGCAAATTTTCTGATAATTCGCTGAAAATAAGGTGACAGGTATGGTCAATTCACAACCCGTTATACTTTGTCAATACCACAATTTAGCCATTTTGTCAAAAAAATTTTGACTTTGCAACAAAACTACACAAAAATTAGATCAACGTTGTTGGGGAAAAAAGGGATAATTGGCGAAAGTGTTTGGTTTTGCTCAAGGGAAAAGTCTAGATTTAGCAAGGGTTTTAAGACAACCTAGACCATAAAAACCCTAAAAATTACAGTAGAAGCCATCATAGCATAATGGAAAATTGTACCAGAATCGCTGGAAGTATTGCAATCTCGTAAATAAATAAAAATTATTCTCAATAAATTCTTAAGTAAAAATAAATATTACCGATTGTAAATTTAAATATTTTTAAGCATTGAAGCTATTTATATATAAAATACTTATCATTTTTCCTGATTGCCTCTGACTTTTCCCTCCCCAGAGTAATTTTGGGGAGTCAGTCGTCGATACCAAACTAGGCTACACTCTATAGGAGAAACCCGATGACTAACTTGATTATTTCGCAAAAATATGGCTAAAAAGCTCGATTTTGTTATTCCCGCCGTCGGTGGAGTCACAGGAGCCAATTTATCTGCTTGTCTGGGAAATATTGGCTTAGTCGGCGGATTTGGCGGTATAAGCGTCGGTTTAGTGGGAATGACGGGGATTGGCATCCTGACAAGTTCGGCAATTTATGCCAGTCTGCAAGGACTAGAAACAAACGATCACAATGTCGGGTTAGCTTTGGGAATAGGAAGCCTTGGCGGAATCGGTATCTACTCTACCTTTGGGGGTGTGGGAGTCGCGGTTAAAGGTACAGCTTTCGGTGTTGGTGTCGGTTCTATAGCGATCGCTGGTGGCCTAGTCGGGTTAGGAATCTACGGACTGATGAAAATGTTATCTCCCACCTACTCCAACGATAATTTTTATAGCAATCTAGAATTTTTTGATCGCATTACTAGAGAGTACGAAGA
>Ga0315905_10006849_pt1 | contig 11582 bp, 10 predicted proteins | sample LakEriMetagenome_5_FD_203522 | JGI IMG/M metagenome (GOLD analysis project Ga0315905, IMG submission 203522) | Freshwater fungal communities from buoy surface, Lake Erie, Ohio, United States - Buoy 4 MA121 | ecosystem: Environmental > Aquatic > Freshwater > Lake | place: USA: Lake Erie, Ohio...
CCATTCGACAAAGAGGAAATAGTACTGGTGGCACCACTATTTGTTGAAAGTGAATTCCAAGAAAAACTAGCACTCGAAAATTGAAACCAATTAAATGAGAAAGGAGCTACCCCTGAGGTAGGGGTAAACGTAAGACTACCATTGTTTCCAGATCCGCACCAAATAAAAATATCATCGTTAGGACTACCATTTGTGTATTGCGTGGGTGCAGAACCTACATTACCATTGGCCGTTAGCTGAGCACACATTCGCACATGGATAGTACTAACAATAATAATCGATATCAACGATAAGAAATGAAAACGCTTGTCGAAATGAATAAATTGTTCCACGGATTGGTCTCGGTTGGTTTAAGCAGGCAATTTAATTTTTTCTACCCAATTTTATTCACTCTCTCTACTTTTTAAAAAAAATTTCTTTATGAAAGCAATCCTTATTATATTTGCACCCGCTAAAGCGAACGATGGCCCGTTCGTCTAGGGGTTAGGACAGCAGATTTTCATTCTGTAAACAGGGGTTCGATTCCCCTACGGGCTACAAATCCTCAAGAACCTTGAGGATTTTTCTTTTTTGGCCAATGGCCTTCGCCTTTTTAACTCAACAAAATTGTGTATATTTGAGACATCATAAGTATACATCAATGTCGGAATCTGAATCCAAAATTAAAATCTATCTCCCGTCTAATCATGATTCCGCTTTATCTTTATTCAAATCTGTTTTTCAAGGACTTCGAAAAGGCCATGATCTTGGATTTCGACTTTTTAAAAGAGATGTAAAAGCTAGTTTTGAGGGATCCCTTTTTGGTTATTTCTGGATCATTTTCCCCCCACTCGCTTCTGCAGCTGTTTGGATCATGCTTAATCAGCAGCGATTAATTAAAGTAACTGATACGGGAATGTCCTACATTGCTTTCGCTTTATTAGGTACTACTTTTTGGTCGATTTTTTCGGAATCCATTAACAAACCCACTCAACGCTACAAAAGTGCAATGTCCATGATGGTTAAACTCAATTTTCCCAGAGAGGCCATCGCTATTTCGAGTCTCTATGATCTAACTTTCAATGCCATTCTCAAATTGATAGTGCTCACCTGCCTACTTTCATTCACCGATGAAATATTTTCAATGAAATGGTTGCTTTTAATTCCACTTTGCTTGGGGGTAATTGTAGTGGGGATTTCTTTTGGTTTATTGATTTCTCCTTTCGGAATATTATTCAGTGACATCACCAGAATAATCAATCTCGCTTTGCCTTTCCTGATGTACCTGAGTCCTATTGTATATGCAATTCAACCCGATAGCTTGTTAGGGAAATTTCAGTATTTAAATCCTATCACTCCGTGGGTTGAGCATGCTCGTTGGTGTATTGGAAACCTTACACATCACGGCCATTCAATGCTCATTATTTGGTTAGTAATCAGCTTTTTATTATCCCTTACAGGGTTGATGATGCTGAAGGTGGCATTGCCGATCATCGTGGAAAGATCTGGAAGCTAAAATTTGAGTATGGCTGAAGAAAGAGAGATATTGGTGAAAGTAGAGGGCGTTTCCAAAAAGTTTTGTAAAAACCTCAAGAGAAGCCTGATTTATGGCGGTGGAGATATCCTTAAAGGATTTGTGGGCAAAGAAAAAACCAAAGGGTTAAGGAAAGATGAGTTTTGGGCAATCAACAATGTCAATTTTGAACTGAGAAGAGGAGAATGCCTTGGACTTATTGGCCACAACGGTGCAGGTAAAAGTACCTTGCTCAAAATGCTGAATGGGCTGATACGACCTGACGAAGGTAAAATTGAAATGAGAGGAAAGGTGGGAGCTTTGATTGAACTGGGTGCTGGTTTTAGTCCTATCCTCACGGGTCGAGAAAACATATACAACAATGGTGCGGTTTTGGGATTTTCAAAAGAAGAAATCGATTTGAAGTTTGATGAGATTGTTGCTTTTGCGGAATTAAAAGATTTCATTGATACTCCAGTTCAAAACTACAGTTCAGGAATGAAAATTCGTTTAGGTTTTGCCATTGCCGCGCAGATGGAACCGGATATTCTTCTGATTGACGAAGTTCTTGCCGTTGGAGACATGGGCTTTGTGTTGAAATGTTTTAATCGAATGGACAAGCTGCTTCAAAATACGGCAATGATTTTGGTTTCGCACTCTATGCCTCAAATTACCAGAATGGCGACCCAATTGCTGATATTAGACAAAGGAAGGCAGTTTTTTCATTCTGACAACATCACTGCAGGAATTCAACAATACTATTCTAAATTCCCCAATGAAATTCCTAGCTTCGAGTCGAATGACAAAGCAGAATTAATTTCCCTCTCAATATTCAATCATATCCATCAAAATACATTGATAGGCGAGAAACCGCTCATTCGATCAGATGAACCCGTTACTTTGCGGTTAACCATTCTTTCAAAGATGAAAATCCATCATCCTTCCATTTACTTGGTTTTTTATGATAAAGAACAAAGAGGTTTTGCAGAGGTAAACAATTATTTGGATCATCAAATTGACGGTAACTTCCAAGAAAATCAAGAATATACCTTTGATGTATTATTCAATGAATTGCATTTCGCACAGGGTATCTATAGTATCACCGTAGCATTGAGCGAAACAGCCATGGATAAGCGGACTACTCTATTTAGAATCCAATCAGCGCTCACCTTTCAAATGGACAACAAACATCATGGATGGGTTCCCATTCAATACCTACCACAATGGAAATTATTAAACTAATTGACAATCTCACCACATTATGATGAAGAGAAAGATTTACAACTGGATAAAAAAAACACTTGTTCATCCGTTGGCGACAAAGTGTGGATATGTACCTTGGAAAACAGATTTATATCATCGGAAATTTTCCCAAAACGAAAAAAATCAACTACTCAACAATTTTTACTCCATATTGAACTCCATAAAATATGAACCCAAACATATCATAGATGTAGGAGCCAACCATGGTACTTGGACAAGAGAAGCACTTCTTTTTTTTCCAAATGTATTCATTACCATGATTGAGCCACAGCATTGGCTTCAACCTTCCTTTCAAGACATCCTAGATCAATACCCCCGGGTTAGTTATCAACCGGTAGGAGCTGGCCGTAAGTCTGGGAACTTCAAATTTACCATTATGGAAAGGGATGATAGTTGTACTTTTAACATAAGTGAAAGTGATGCGCAGTCTGCGGGTTACAAGCAAATTGATTTGCCCATTATCACCCTCAACGAGATTATAAAATCCCAATCCATTCCTTTTCCAGATATCATCAAAATAGATGCGGAGGGCTTGGATATTGAAGTGCTTGAAGGGGCTTCAGATTGTTTCGGGAAAACAGAAATTTTCATGGTAGAGGCCGCTGTGGTTTCCAAAGAAATGCCCAATACTCTTCTGACGCTCACACAATACATGGACAAAAAGGGATATAGTCTGTTTGACATTACCGATCTCAATCGCCCTTTCAAATTAAAAGTACTATGGTTAACTGAATTGGTGTTTGTGAAAAAAGGTGGAATTTTGGACTCTTTAAATCAAAAAGACATACTCCATTGATCAATGTAACTAAAACATACCTTCCGCCCTTCGAGGAATACACTTCGATTCTGAAGCGAGCTTGGGACAAAGAATGGCTAACCAATCGTGGAGAATTGGTCATAGAACTCGAAAAACGAATTTCTGATTACCTCAATTTACATGAATCCAAGCTAATTTGTATGAATAATGGCACTATTCCAATTCAAATAGCTTTAAAACTTCTTGCCAAAGGTGGAGAAGTAATAACGACACCTTTTAGTTACGTTGCTACTGCGGCTGCCATTATGTGGGAGAATTGTACCCCAATTTTTGTCGATATACACCCAGAGTATCTTACCATTGATGAAAATAAAATTGAGGAAGCAATAACCAAAAATACTACATGCATTTTAGCGACACATGTATTCGGAAATCCATGCAATATTGAGGCTATTGACTCCATTGCAAAGAAACATAACCTCAAAGTGATTTACGATGCCGCACATTGTTTCGGTGTTACTTATAACGGGAAGAGCATTTTCGAATACGGTGATGTTTCTACATGTAGTTTTCACGCTACCAAATTATTTCATACTGGAGAAGGCGGTGCATTGTTTACCAGAGATTCTGAATTGCTACACAAATGTTACTACTCCCATAATTTTGGACATGACGGACCATTATCATTTCACGGACTTGGAATCAACGGAAAGATATCTGAATTGCAAGCTGCAATGGGTCTAAGTATATTACCATATTTGACAAGCATAATGGAGGCAAGAGCTGAGATACTGGCATCCTATGACATGTTACTCGATTTCACATTCATACAGAAGATTAAGTTACGCGAAAAATCTAAATGGAATTATAGTTATTATCCCATTATTTTTAAAGATGAAGACACATTACTTGAAGTACAAAAAAACTTGAACGCCGCTAATATTTTCCCAAGGCGTTATTTCTTCCCTTCTTTAAATACAATAGAATTTCTAATGGGTCAAAAAATGACATTTTCTGAGAGTATTTCTTCAAGAATAATTTGCTTACCCCTTTACAAGGATTTGTCTATTATCGAGGTTGAAAAAATATGTTCAATTATTAACATTTCAAATCATGTCATTTAGTAAAATATTGATAATTTCTGATAACGCATTTTTATCATCAGAATTTAAAAATATAATCAAAGTCTTACCCAACAAAAAAAATTACACTTTTGATTTTGCGAAAAGTCCTAATTCGCAACTAAAAGACCCTCGAAAAAAAGCTAAAATTTATGACTTAAAAAAAAATGAGAACATAACTGAAATAATTAAAAATTATGATCTAGTTTTTTCAATTCATTGCAAACAATTCTTCCCAAATGAACTTGTCAAAAATGTTAAATGTATAAATATTCATCCAGGCTACAATCCCATTAATAGAGGGTGGTTTCCTCAAATTTTCGCAATTATTCACAACCTTCCTATTGGAGCTACAATTCATGAAATTGACAGCAAATTAGATCATGGATCTATTATTGCAAGGCAATTAATTGAAAAGTATGATCACGACACATCCTACTCACTTTACCAAAGAATTTTAAAAGCAGAAATAAAATTGCTTAAAAGATATCTTCCCGAAATTTTAGAGAATAAATATTCTGTAACACGCCCTGAAAATGAGGGGAATTTATTTCTCAAAAAAGATTTCAATGAACTGTTAAAAATTGATTTGGACCAAAAATATTCGGCTGCCGAATTAATAGATAGGTTGAGAGCATTAACTCACGATGAATACAATAATGCTTATTTTATTGACAGAAAAACTGGTAAGAAAATCTTCATTGGTATTATCTTAAAAAAGGAGTCATGAAGAAAATCAAAGTATCTGCTTGCGTTATAACATACAATCAGGAGGACTTCTTGCGAAAATGCTTGGAAGGAGCTATTTCACAGATTGTAAATTTTGATTACGAAATTGTAATTGGAGATGACTTCTCTTCTGACCTTTCAGAACAAATAAGTCGAGAATATGCTGCTAAATACCCCAATCTCATCCGATACAAAAAAAGAGAGAATAACACTGGGATGATTCATAATTGGCAAAAAACAATTCTTGAGTGTCGCGGAAATTACATCGCCATTTGTGAAGGCGACGACTACTGGACAGACCCTTACAAACTGCAAAAACAGGTTGATTTTTTAGAATCTAATCCCGAATATGTCCTTACTTTTCATCCCGTCCTAATATTACATCCCGACGGCCAAATTAAAGAAGATCACATCACCAATGTACCGAAGAATCATGAAACAATAGAATCACTAGCGATTTACGGAAATTATATTCATACCCCTTCGGTTGTATTTCGGAATGTGATCAAGAAATTTCCTGAAAAAATGAATGAAAGTCCCATTGGAGACTACTTCATATATATGCTCTTGGCCGAATTCGGAAAGCTAAAAAAGCTTGATGATGCCATGGCGGTCTATAGATATGGAATTGGAGTTCACTCATCTCTTTCTGATCAAATTCAAAATGAAAAGTGGCGAAAAACGCTTTCACTCATACATTCTGAAATGAAAAACAATGCCATCAGAAACATCCTCTACTATAAGTTAGAAGCAGAAAAACTCATCGAAAGACCATATTGGTTGAAAAAGGGAATGACTTCAGAACAATGGCTTGATGCCGAAAATTTAGCCCCATTGATTTCGTTAAAAAAGTTGGGCGCAATCCTGAAGATAAAAATTTTCAATAAATTTCGCTTTTCTATACGATGACAAAAATTAGGGCAATTGCCATATACCTCCCTCAATACCATCCAATACCAGAGAATGACTTTTGGTGGGGCAAAGGATTTACTGAATGGACCAATGTAACTAAGGCTCGTCCACTATTTGAAGGTCATCAACAACCGAGATATCCTTCTGATCTGGGATACTATGATTTGAGAGTTCCGGAAACCCGGGAGGAACAGGCTCGTCTAGCGAAACAATATGGCATTGAGGGATTTTGCTATTATCACTATTGGTTTGGAAATGGGAAACAAATACTGAATAGACCGTTTGAAGAAGTTTTAAAGAATAAAAAACCTGACTTTCCATTCATGCTATGCTGGGCTAACGAAACATGGAAAGGAATTTGGTTTGGTGACTTTCAAAACAAAATTCTGATTGAACAGACATATCCCGGAGTAGATGATTACAAAAATCATTTTAACTACCTCCTAGAAGCATTCAAGGATGAGAGGTATATCACCATAGATGGGAAACCTGTTTTCTATGTTTATCGCGTCAGCGAAATTCCAGATATCAAATTATTTGTAGATACTTTTCGAGAGTGTGCCCAACTTTATGGACTTCGCGGAATTTACTTATTGGCTGGACGTTGTCCTCAAAATTGGAATCCCGAAAAATATGGATTTGACGGAGTAATCGGTTCAGAATTTGCTGAAATGAGATATTCAAAATCCGCTAAATCTTATAAAAAAAGAAGTTTCTTAGAAAAATTACTCAATAAAAAAGAATCGGTAAATATCAATGTTGAGACTAGAAATTCACCGTTGATCATCCCCTATTCCGAAGCTATAAAATTCTTAATCCCCAATAAAAAATTCGATTTCGATTATTTCCCTTGCGCCATTCCAAATTGGGACAACACACCAAGGGCAGAAAACAAAGGGATGGTTCTACACGGCTCCACACCAAATCTCTGGAAAAAACATTTTTCTCAAGCCATTCAATGTGCGAAGAACAATAAAAGCGATCGGCAAATTGTATTTATCAAATCATGGAATGAATGGGCAGAAAGCAATTATCTCGAACCTGATAGTCAATGGGGACATGCCTATCTAAGCACACTTCAAGATTGTTTAACAAATGAATGATTCCTTAATCAGTATCATCATGCCCGCCTATAATGCAGGACAGTTCATCTCTCATGCCATTGAATCTGTTATTGCCCAAACTTATTCCAACTGGGAACTCATTATCGTAAATGATGGATCAACAGATAACACTTCTGTTGTGGTTAAGAATTATTGTCATCAAGATAGTAGGATAATTTATTTCGAAAAGGAAAACGAAAAGCAAGCTATAGCTCGAAATTTCGCGATGACTAAAGCTAAAGGTGACTTTGTCGCTTTTCTGGATGCCGATGATGTTTGGCTCAGCAATAGATTGGAATTGTGCTTACTTCATTTTAATACTCATGTTTTTGACTTGATTTTCTTTGACTCCTACTACAGCTACGAAAAAGGAAAAATGACCTCAAATGAAAACATGCGCTTGGGTGTAAAAGATTATATTTACTCCGATAGTAACGGGTTGAAAAAATTTTTAAGCTCCAATCAAATTCCCATTCTAACGGTTTTGGCGAAGCGAAAAAAATTATTGAATGTGGGAGGTTTCGATCCTCATCTTGTACCCGCAGAAGATTATGATCTTTGGATAAGACTAATCAAAACTGGATCTAAATTTTTAAGCGTTTCAGTTCCCATTTCTATATACAGATTTCAAAATAATTCGTCTACGGCAAATGATCGATATGCAGCCAAGCAAGTGATTCAAATGATTGATAAGAATATTTCAAAATCAGAATTTGATCAGCTCAAGCTCTTTGATGATGTCAGGAAATGGTTTATACGAGCGTTAGATTTACAGAAAAATACAACCTCAGATTATAAAATTTACCGATCGCTACTCAGAAAGTTTGATCTACTTGGAAAAAAAATGAAACTACTTTTCGCGTTCCAACCCGTACTTCCAAAAACTGTCTTCCTTAAAATATTCAGTCGGTTGATATGAAAAATGCGCTAGTTTCCATCATTGTTCCTTGCTACAATCAATCGGAATTTTTAAATGATTGCTTGAGCTCCGTGCTCCGACAGACCTATATTAACTGGGAATGTTGGGTGGTCAATGATGGTTCTACAGATGATTTTGACGATCGGATAACGCAATGGATCTTGTTGGATAAAAGAATAAAAAAACTCTCAAAACCCAATGGCGGATTGAGTTCCGCTAGAAATTTTGGCATCAATCATTCCACAGGGCAACTCATTCTTCCCTTGGATGCAGACGATATGATTTGTCCCAATTATGTGAAAGCTTGCGTGAATCACTTTCATGAAAATACTGAAACTAAATTAATTTTTGGGAGAGCTATTAAATTTGGAACTGAAAATGGCGAATGGCGACTTCCTAAATACAGCTTCAAAAGATTATTAGAAAACAACTCAATTTTCTGCACAGCTATGTATAAAAAGGAGTTTTGGAAAAACATCGGAGGTTATGACGAAAACATGAAAGAAGGATGGGAGGACTGGGACTTCTGGATCAGACTACTGCAAAACGAAGACGGAGTTTTTCAAGATGATAATATCCTTTTTTACTATAGAACTAAAACAAATTCGATGATAAAAAATTTCGCCTCTGTACAACAAAAAATGAATAGCACTAGGAGGTATATCTTTGAGAAAAATTTTTCTATCTATCAAAGAATATTCAATGTTGAAAATTTTGATGATTTTAAGAATCAAACTTCGCCTTGAAAATTAATTCGAAGTATTTATATTTTTTTTAAATATTAAAATCGTGAAAAATCCTGCCATCAGCATCTGTATCCCGGTGTATAACGGAGCTAAGTATCTGGCGGAAAGTATTCATTCGGCTTTATCTCAATCCTATCCCCATTTCGAAGTCATTATCATTGACGACGGATCCATTGATGACTCATGGAAGATTATTCAGGATTTCGCAAAAAAAAGTGAAAAGATTCGCGCTTTTCAAAATAAACGAAACCTCGGACTTGTAGGAAATTGGAATGCGTGTGTCGCCAAAGCGGAAGGAACTTGGATCAAGTTTCTATTCCAAGACGATACGATGGTTTCTTCGTGCCTTCATGACATGATTTCATGTGCCGTTGACAGCAAAAAGGAATTTATCCTTTGCGAAAGGGAATTTTTAATAGAACAAAATGCCTCCGAAACCATAAGAGAATACTATCAGCGGAAAGTAAAAAGATTGGAGTCTGTGTGTCCTAACGGGGGCATCATCTCCTCCTCACAGATTTGTGCTGAAGTATCGAAATACTTGAATGTGAATTTCATCGGAGAACCTTGCTCCTTTCTTTTTAAAAAAAGTTTAACACAACAATATGGCTTATTCAATGATCAATTGGATCAGCTATGCGATTTTGAATTTGCAGTGAGAATTGGAGTCAACCAAGACATATACTATACCACAAAAAGACTCATAAGTTTTCGTGTTCACGGCAACTCAACCTCAGAATCTAACCACACTAAAAAAAAATTAAAAATTCAATTGCTTGATAATTTTCTGCTGGCCTATTCTTATCGACACTATCGCCATTTCAAAAATTTAATGGAGCTTCATCCTGAAGCGATACGATCCTTCTATCAAAAAAGAGAAGCTCTCCTTTTTTCAAATGGCTACAAAATAGCTCTTGAATTGACCTTGCCTTTGTTCAGAAATTATCCAAAAATTTCCTTTGTTTTCATTCAATATCTTATCAAAAGGAAATTCTTACATGTATTAAAATGGTGCCGTGATGTATTTAAATACAATGAATCAAAAGGTTAAATCCGAGACATGACATGTTTCTTTTACTAAATTGCAAAATATTCAGTATTTTGTAAATTTCATGTTATGAGGCATATAGTTACTTTAATGTTTTTCGGTTTTTTTTCTAACTCTTTCCTATCTCAAAACCTCTTTATCAATGAGGTAGTAGCTTCCAATAATCTCGATCAAATGGATGAGTTTTTTGAATACGATGACTGGGTGGAAATTTATAACTCTGGAGGGATAATCAACTTGGCAGGATATTATTTGTCCGATGACCCCAACATTTTAACCAAATACTTGATTCCCGCTACCAATGCAGGATTAACTACAGCCTTACCCAATAGTCACATTATTTTTTGGTGTGACAACGACGATTTGACACAAGGAGAGAACCATACCAATTTCACCCTAAAATCGGGTGGCGAGACGGTATTTCTTACCGCCCCTGATGGAGTTACCATCATGGATAGCGTCACCTACGCACCACTGGCAAGTGATATCAGCTATGGAAGAACTTGTGATGGATGCCCTGATTGGCAATATTTCAACAATACAACTTGGGATGCTCCTAATCAAGAAATCATCAATCCGAACGGAGAATTGCTTTTTATCAATGAAATTCAAACTCAAAACATCAATACTATCCACGATTTAGATTTCGAGTACGAGCCGTGGATTGAAATATACAACCCCAACTCATTTCAAGTGAATCTCGGAGGATATGCAGTACAATTGGGTGGCAACACCTACACGATCCCAACTAATAATCCAATAGAATCTATCATTCCTCCAGGTGGATTTCGAAATTTATGGTTCGATGGAGATCTCAACCAAGGAATATTACACATTGGACTTTCGATGCCCTTACAAGGTACTGTAAGTCTGCTGGGACCCAACGGATCAACCATCGTTAGCCAATATAATTTTTCTGATATTGCCCAAGATCAAAGTTGGGGAAGAACCACTGATGGTGCTAATACCAGTATCACCTTCACACAACCTACCCCGACAGTAACCAATTCACTTTTCTTGATTGAAGGAGAAAACTTATTTATCAATGAAATCATGGCCAAGAATCTGAGTACCACCTCAGATAATTTTGGTGAATTTGAAGATTGGATAGAAATCTATAATCCCAATAATTTTGCTGTCAACTTGAGTGGATATTATTTGAGTGATAATCCGGAAGTTCGGAATCGTTGGGTAGTCCCATCCGCTTTTCCAGACAGCGTAACCATCCCTGCGTTATCATGGATGTTGTTTTATTGTGACGGGGATAACAACCAAGGTGTTCTGCATACCAACTTCAGCTTATCGAATGGTGGAGAATACGCCGGACTTTTTAGTCCGGATGGATTCAGCTTGATTGATGAGATTCAATGGGGATTTATTGGAGCCGACACCTCATATGGCCGTCAATACGATGGTAACGCGAATTGGATTCAATTCTTGATCAGCACGCCCGATGCGTCCAATGGAACCAATCCCAACAACATCGTATCCA
>Ga0315905_10006850_pt1 | contig 11581 bp, 14 predicted proteins | sample LakEriMetagenome_5_FD_203522 | JGI IMG/M metagenome (GOLD analysis project Ga0315905, IMG submission 203522) | Freshwater fungal communities from buoy surface, Lake Erie, Ohio, United States - Buoy 4 MA121 | ecosystem: Environmental > Aquatic > Freshwater > Lake | place: USA: Lake Erie, Ohio...
TGTTTTTATCTTCGTTTCCCTCTACTGTTTGCCAAACAAAAGAGACGTTTGCCTTAGATTGTAGAATAGGATCGTTTTCAAGCTCTTCTGCGTTTGCTGGCTTGATACGGTTATTTTCTTTATCAAGCCTTGAAATATGAATAAGAAATCCGTTTTTTTGAATCCAATCTGCCTCGTTTTTATATCTAACATCAGAAATGATTGCAATCTCATCTTTTTTTAGATACGAAGAGAGAGAATCAATCCAACAATCTTCATTGAGCGCTCTGCGAATATGAGTTCCATAAGCAACAAGAAATGGGCGAATGATTTTCTTTTCATCGTCATTTTGAGTAAATGGATTCAATCCAGTTTTCTTTTTAAGAAATGGGCGAACTTCTCTTTTAAGCTCATCTGCAAAAGCATATCTTTTAGCCTTGATCCCAATTTTTTTAAAGATTTTGACAAAGTTATTGGCAAGAGTATCCTTGCCGCTTCTTGCTACGCCTGAAATTCCAATAATCATAATTTTATTTTAAACCCCAGTTGACCCAAAGCCTCCTTCGTTGCGTTCACTTTGTTCTAGGTGAGAAACAAAAGTAATGGATGGATGAAAATGTTTTTGAAAAACTAATTGACAAATTTTATCTCCACTCTTATAGATTTTGCTTGGATTGACAGTGCAAACAATACTGTTACCATCAACGATCATCAAATCTTCTGGCTGAACAATGTATTTAAATCGAACTTTGATTGTCGATCTAAAGCCAGAATCAATAACCGCAACAGAGTTTGCCAAAAGCAAGTTATATCTGCTCACGCTTGATCTTGGAAAGACAAGAGTGTAAATATCATCATTGGGCGAATTTACTGGTTGAAAACCATCAATTTTGATGTTTAAATCATATTCGATATAGTCAATGCTTTTGTAAGCATTTAGGTCTTCATCACGAAGAGAGCCAACAATTCTTGGTTCAGAAGCTGCAACTACATCATACCCAACATCGCCATCATAAGCGGGTTGAGACATGTTCGAATCGTTATCAACGACGTAAATCAAATCAGGGAAGTTCATTTTCTAAATTTTTAGCGAGTTCATAGTGACCGTTATTAGCCAATATGGTTGTCGTATGAACATACGAAATTTTTTCTAAATCTTCTTGAAATTCTTGACAAGACATCAAAAAACCAAGGTTAATGTCTTCAAGACCTGCTTCTTTGAAGCACATCATTACTTGCTCCAATGCTTTTGAACAAGCATCTGTAACGTCTTCGGCGTTAACTACACATTCCCAATCGCCGCTTTGAACAAGGAATATTTTTTGTTTGAAGTTTTTTAAGATAACCATAGAACTCATTCTATTCCAGAAACATCCTTCTGTCAAGAAGGATTTTCTATTTATACGGAAGATAATTAAAGTTAACTTTAGTATAAATCATGTTTTAAGTACTTCTAACGTCATAGAAGAAAGAGAACGTTAGGGATACGAAGGGAGAGGGGGTAATTCTTGCAAAAAATCTGAAAAAAGTTTCAAAACATATTTTCTGATTCATTCATTGACAAGAGCGCATGCTTGTGTAATATATCGTATGACTATTTTCGATGAGCAAATTTCGCGCAAGCCAGATCGGTACCCTTGGGTCCAAGATTTTATTTCAGCAATGCATGAGGGTTTTTGGACCCATAAAGAATTCAGCTTCTCAAGCGATGTTCAAGATTTTAAAGTTAATCTTGATCAACAAGAAAAAGAAATCATTATCCGCACGCTATCTGCCATTGGCCAGATTGAAGTTGCTGTGAAAAAGTTTTGGGCAAAGCTTGGCGATAATCTGCCACATCCGACGTTAACTGACTTAGGATACGTTATGGCAGGTGTTGAGGTCATCCACAACAACGCATACCAGAGGCTTTTAGAAGTGCTTGGAATGGAAGATATTTTTGAACAAAACTTGAAGCTCGATGTTGTTTCTGGTCGCGTTAACTATCTTCGCAAATACACCCATCGTTTTTACAAAGATTCAAAGAAGCAATATGTTTATGCTTTGATTCTTTTCACACTTTTCATTGAGAATGTTTCTTTGTTTTCTCAGTTTTATATTATTCTTTGGTTCGGAAGATACCGCAACGTTCTGAAAGATACCACTCAGCAAGTTACCTATACAAAGAACGAAGAGCTTCTTCACGCAAGAGTTGGCATGAAACTTGTGAATGTTATTCGTCAAGAATGCCCTGAACTTTTTGACGAGGAACTAGAACAAAGAATCTTGCACGAAGCAGCAGAAGCTTTCAAGCAAGAATCAAAGATTATTGATTGGATCATTGGCGACTTTAGCGCACAAAGAATCAATGGCGCAATCCTCAAGGAATACGTTAAGGGAAGAATTAACGATTCTTTGAAAGAGATTGGCTTCAAATCCTTATTTACTATTGACAAAACTATTGCTAGAGACTATGAATGGATGGATGAGGAAGTCTTGGCAAACAATGCTGTAGATTTCTTCTACCAACGCCCCGTTGACTACGCAAAGAAAAACAAAACCTTTGAACTCGAAGACCTCGTTTGAAATGACAAAATACTACTGGCTAAATCAAAAATCCCGTGAATTCCTATCTCGCGGCTATGTTGGCGAAAATCAAACAGCAGAAGAAAGAGTAAGGCAGATCGCTGAAACTGCTGAAAAATATTTAAATATCAAAGGCTATGCAGATAAGTTTGAGGATTATATGTCTCGCGGTTGGTTCAGTCTTTCTTCTCCAGTATGGGCGAACTATGGACTCGAAAGAGGTTTGCCTTGTTCTTGCAACGGTTCGTTCATTGATGACACAATGGAAAGCATCTTGTATAAGAATGCTGAAATTGGAATGATGACTAAAAACGCTGCTGGAACATCCGCATACTTTGGAAAGCTGCGCCCAAGAGGTGCAACAATTAGTTCTGGTGGGGCTTCTAGCGGAAGCGTTCATTTTATGGAACTGTTTGACAAGGTTGCCAATATCGTTTCTCAATCTAATGTTCGTCGCGGTTCAATGGCGGCTTATTTAGACGTTGACCATCCTGATCTGGAAGAGTTTCTTCGCATCCGCACAGAAGGCAATCCGATTCAAGAGCTTAGCATTGGAGTCTGTATCTCGAATGAATGGATGAGAGGACTTCTCAACAAGGAAAATGACAAGCTAAAAATCTGGGGACAGATTATCAAAAAGAGATTTGAAAGTGGTTATCCATATATTCATTTTACTGGAAATGCTAATGATCAAGCTCCAGCAGTTTACAAAGACAAGGGCGCAAAGATTTATGCAAGTAATCTATGCAATGAAATCCAACTGTCATCTGACAAAGATACTTCTTTTGTTTGTGTGCTTTCAAGCATTAACTTGCTTCATTATCATGAATGGAAGGATACTGATGCTGTTGAAGTTTTGACTTATTTCCTTGATACTGTTACCGAAGAATACATTAACAAGACTGAAAATATGCCATTCATGGCTGCTGCAAACAAGTTCGCCAAAGAACAGAGAGCAGTTGGTCTTGGAGTTCTAGGGTGGCATTCTCTTTTGCAAGCTAGTCATATTGCTTGGGAGAGCATGGAGGCTAAACTCTTGAATGCAAGTGTGTTCAAGCTAATCGCTGAAAGAAGCTTGAAGGCAAGCAAAGAAATGGCTGAAAAATATGGTGAGCCAGAAATGCTGAAAGGCTATGGCGAAAGAATGGTCACTCGTTTAGCTATTGCTCCAACTGTTTCTTCTTCATTTATTCTGGGTCAAGTTTCTCAAGGTGTTGAGCCTCAAAACTCCAACTATTATGTAAAGAAGCTCGCAAAAGGTTCCTTCACTTATAAAAATCCATATCTCAAAGAACTCTTGGATGAAAAAGGTAAAGATGACCAAGAAGTTTGGAAGAGCATTCTTGAAAATGGCGGCTCTGTTCAGCATCTTGATTTCTTGAGCGAACATGAAAAAGATGTGTTCAAGACTTTCGGAGAAATTTCACAAAAAGAAATTGTTATTCAAGCAGCGCAGCGTCAAAGGTTTATTGATCAAGGACAAAGCTTGAATCTCATGATTCCTCCGTCCACTTCTATTGGAGAAGTAAGTAAGCTAATGATTTTTGGATGGGAACAAGGAATTAAGGGATTTTATTATCAAAAGTCCAGTAACCCAAGTCAGTTGTTGGCTCGCTCACTTAATGAGTGCAAGTCTTGCGAAGCTTAACTAATTGTTGATAAAAATAATTTTTTAAGTGTAAAAAGTAAACATGGAAGTAGATTTTTCTCAACAAATTTTAGAGGCGAAAAACCGCACTGGACCTAAAAGTTCTGCACAAACTCCTGCAAAGGAAGATGAGCGTAAAAAAGGTTCAAAAATTAACGAGCCAGGTTCTGCTGGCACATCTCCTGATGCTAAAGAAAAAGCAGAGAAAAATCTTGAAAAAGACGACGAGAAAGAAGTTGTAAAAGCTGAAATCACTTTCAACGATAGGATTATTGAATCTTTGAAGAAGAAAGCAGAAGAGCACAACTCGAAACATAGTCGTAAAGTTTCTGTTTCACAATTGAAGAAAGTTTATCGTCGTGGATTGGGAGCTTTTAGCTCAACTCATCGCCCAGGCAAGAGTCGCCAACAGTGGGCGATGGCTCGCGTCAATACTTTCTTAAAGATGATGCGTGGTGAAAAAGTCAAAGACGCATATAAGGCTGCTGATGGCGATATTGCCAAAGGCTCTGAGGCTTTTGACCATAACCATGACTTTTATGATTTCGAAGACCTTGAGCTTCAACTAGCTCACATTAACCTCATTGAGGCAGGCGTTTTATTTGAAGAGATGAACATCTTCAATGAAGACATTGACTACACAGAGGCTGAGCAGAAAACATTAAATAAGCCATTCAGACTTCCTTCTGGCTCTAATAAGAAATTTGGCGTTTACGTTAAAAACGATAAAGGCAACACTGTAATGGTCAAGTTTGGTGATCCAAACATGGAAATCAAGCGTGATGATCCAGAGCGCCGTAAGAATTTCCGCGCTCGTCATCAATGCGACACTAATAGAGGCCCGAAATGGAAAGCAAGATATTGGGCCTGTTATTTATGGTCTAAAAAACCAGTATCTAAATTAACAGCAGAAGAACTTAATTCTCTCGATCCAATCGAAACTTTTTACGCTAAACAAGAAACGAGAAATGACATGATCGCAAATCAAGATGAACAATTCATCTGCGAAGATAGCCTCCCAACTCAAGAAGATATATTGAAAATAAATCCGCTTCTTGAAAATATTTATTATATCGAAGAAGAATTAGGTTTTTAATAGTTGATAATTAGGAAATTTTGGAGATAGGCATTTTGATAAAATACTTTTATGATTAGAATTTAATTTTTCAGCCGCTTCTCTAGCTGAATTGTAAATTTGATCATCTATTTTTATTTTAAAACCTCTAGATTCTCTCATTTTTTTCTTTGTCTCTTCAGAATGCTTAGTGATTAATCCATTCGGATATAATCTTTTACCATTTTCCCTTCTCTTCTGTCTTAGGCTTTCTTTTAAAGCGGCTTTTCTAGTTTCATTAATCTGACGCTGCCTAATTTCTTCTTTATAAGGATGATTAGAGATAATATCTCCTCCAGAAGCATGTTTATTAATATTTAAGCTATTAGGATTCGCATCTAAAAAATACTGCTCTTTTTCTTTAACGCATTCCTTATCACATTGTAATAAAATACTAAACTGCAAATTTGCGTCTCCATATTTATCGAATATTCTCTGCAATAAAATATTAGAATGATTATTATTACGCAATTGACTTAAATGCCTTTTCCATCTTTGCTCAATATTAATTGAACTTCCTATATAAATTTTATTATCTATAAGGCTGGTGATTTGATAAATGCCGATCATATAAAATATGTACACGAAGATGTAGTATTTGGGAAAACAATTTAAGTAGAAAACTCTTTATTGTTTCGTACTATTCTAGTAATCGTACAGACAAAAGATGTTTAGTATTTATCATTCAGCATTCAATCTCATTAAGCACGGTTTTGTAGGCTGGGAAAACAGCGTACAAAACTCTTGCAAATTCGCAGACGAAGTAATTATTGCAGTCAATACTTCTTCTGATGGAACAAAAGAAGCTATCGAAGAATCTCTTAAAGATTTCTCTAATTGGAAAATTATAGAAACAGATTTTTCCTACCAAGACCCTTGGTTAGATGGCAAGATTAAAAACGCTGCGCTTCAAACTTGCACGCAGGATTTTAAGATTCAACTCGACTTGGACGAATACATTCCATTATGGCAAAAACCATTATGGCAAAACTTGGCAATGCAAATTGCTCTCAGTCCAGTTCAATGCGCAGCAGTTGCGTCAGTGAATCTTTATAAAGATTGGGAGCATTTTTCTTCAATCAATAACAAGCAATACTTCCATAAGGGACAAGCTTATCGCGCTCCAAGTATCGCCGCTAGAAAACCAGACGGCACAATTAACACCAAAATGAGCGATGGTTGTGACTTGGTTAATGCTGAAGGTCAATTTGTTTCAACCATTGGAACCACAACAAATTTAGAATCTCTAGAGCTTGGCGTTTCACCATTTGTTGTTCATTTTGGCTATGTAGATTTGGACTCTCGACTAAAGAGAAATCATGAATTCTGGCATGAACATTGGTATATTGAGGGCGGTGGACAAGACCCCGCTCATACGATTCACATGAAGCATGAGGATTTTGAATACCCCTACATCAAGCACTCTATTAAATTATGAGTATGTATTCTCAAGTTAATCAAGACGATTTTGTTCTAAGCCTCATTGAAGAGGGGTTTTATGTAGATATTGGGGCGGGCGACGGCTTCCAAACCCCAAATGGAGGAAACTCTCTCAAGCTAGAAGAGAATGGGTGGGATGGAATTCTTATAGAGGGAAACCCAGCATACTCGGAATTTTCAAAGAAGTATAGAAAGGGTAAATCAATTAATTGCTTTATTCCTCAAAAGAGTCTTCTTTCTATTTTTCAAGAAAACGAGGTTCCTAAAATTATTGATTATGTATCAATTGATATTGAGCCTTCTAGTTTTGTAGCTTTAAAAGATTTCCCGTTTTCCGAGTTTGAGTTTAAAGTTCTCACTTACGAACACGATGCGTATCCAGACTATAAGGGTGCGGACGCATATCAAATAGCTTTAGAGGAAAAGGAAGCTTCCAGAAAAATATTGTATGAGGAAGGTTATTTCCTTCTTGCAGAAGACATCCAAGTCCCTAAGAAGCCTAATTATTTCTTTGAAGATTGGTGGGTTAATCCCGCGTTTTTTGAACAAAGATTATTACAGGATGTTCAATCAAGTAAAATCATGGGGCAAGAAATTGTTAATAAAATTTTAAAATGGAAACAATCATACTTGGATCGCCATCAACAGGTTTAGGAGATATTTTGCTGCTTACATCCGTATGCAAACATTTACTAAAGACATCTATTAAAGTTAAAGTAGAACTTCCCCATAGTAAAGAGAGATTCGCACATTTATTCGAAGGTCTTGCTCAAGTTGAGCTTAAAGACGAATGTTGCATTACCCCTGATATTGGGGGCGGTCATTACGCAACTCGGAAACTAAGACATTTCTTTGGAAATTCAGCCGACAATTTAGACAATCGCCCTCTTGTTTTATATTCTGACCCAGAATCAGAAAGGTGGGTTAGCGAATACCTCGAAGACAAACCCAATCCAGTTATCTTTGTTTCTGCATGTTCAAAACAATGGGATTCGGTAAGAAGCATGCCAAGAGAATTAGCAGATGGGGTATTGGGAATGCTAAATGATGCGGGCTATACTCCGATATTGTGTTCGTATTCAGAAAACGTAATGGAATTAGATTGTAAGTATCAACTAACAGACCTTCCATTGGTGAAATATATTTGCTTGCTTAGAAGGGTTGGTCGTTATGTGGGTTGTAATACAGGAGACATGCACTTAGCGGTAGCCGTAGGAGCTAAAACTGAAGTTTTTCAGCCTTTCGACCACCCCCTATTTAACGAATCAGAGTGGAACTATAACCACCCAACAATTAACTACTCTCGCTTTCAATGATTAAAATCTTAGTAGATGAAGGTTACGCATACGATTACCTAGCTATTCTAGCAGTTAAAGCAAAAAAAATTAATACCGATAAGACTTTAGATGCCAAGAATCAATGTCATGAATTTTTAATGAATCAAGTTGGAGAAGATAAACATCTTGATATTTTAAAGTCTAAGGCTTTTACGGACCTATTCGATGTTAACTCAGAAACTTTTGATGCTGTAGAAAAAGCTAGATATGGTAAAATTTCAGCTAAAGAAGTTGACGATTTAAATATGAAAAGGTATTATCGTAAAGTAGCGTTGCAAAATGAATTTTTTCCTCATATAGAAACTACAGAATTGAAATCATGAAAACAATCATTATCACAGGAGTCACTGGTCAAGACGGTTCTTTAATGGCAGACCACTTGCTAAAAGACCCCAACAACTTTGTTTATGGAGCATGTCGCCGTTTGAGCGTCCCAAACCACCAAAACATTGAACACCTAAAAGATCACGAAAGATTCAAGCTTTTAGAGCTTGATCTCACTGATGCAGAAAGCATTAATGAGGCAATTAGACAAATCAAGCCAGATTACTTCGTAAACTTTGCCGCAAATTCTTTTGTTGGTAATAGCTGGAAGATGCCAATCAATCACATGCAAACAAATTGCATGGGTGTTCTTTATTGTCTTGAGGCAATTAAGAATCTTTCTCCACATACGAGATTTTACAACGCTGGCAGCAGCGAACAATTTGGAGACGTAGCCTATTCTCCACAAGATATTAATCATCCATTTAAGCCAAGATCGCCTTATGGAGCATCTAAATGCGCTGCGCATCACCTTGTTAAGGTATATCGTGAATCTTATGGAACTTATGCTGTTCAAGGCATCTTGTTTAATCATGAGGGTGTTCGTCGCGGTGAAGAGTTTGTCACTCGCAAAATCACCAAAAATGTAGCTAGAATCTATAACTCTAAAAGAAGCGGCGAATCTTTCGCTCCAATCGAGCTTGGAAATATTGACTCAAAAAGAGATTGGAGTGACGCTCAAGATTTTGTTCGCGGCGTTTGGATGATGTTGAATCAAGAATCTCCAAAAGATTATGTTCTTTCGGCAAATGAAACGCATTCAGTTCGTGAGTTTGTTGAGCTTGCTTTTAAAGCTGCCTTTATTGAAGGCGATTGGATTGGAGAAGGCTTGACAGAGCGTTTCGTTGATAAAGAAACTGGTAAGGATTTATTGATTATTAATCCAGCTTTCTACCGTCCAGCAGAAGTTGACCTTCTTTGGGGCGATTCAACCCCAGCAAGACAAGAACTTGGTTGGACCCCAAAAACATCATTTTCAAAATTAGTTGAAAAAATGGTTGCATCAGACCTCCATTGGCCTTATAATGATTAATTATGAATATTCTGCAAATTGGATGTAATAATTGTGACGATCATGTTTTTGATTTCGTCAAAGAAAATAAAAATTTAATCAATAATTTTTTTGTAGTTGATGCTCTGCCTAAATGCTGTGAAAAAGCAAAAGAAGTTTATAGCTTTTTTGATAATTTAAAAGTCTTCAATAATGCAATTGGTGTAGAAAACACAACTTGTAGATTTTATTTTCCAGAGGGTGACGAAGAATCCGCTCACGCATCTCTCAATAAAGAGCATGTAATAAAACACCATCACCCCGATGTCAATTTTATTGATGTGGAGTGTATTGACATTAATGATTTCTTAAAAAATCTTCCGCCAATAGATCGTTTATATATTGACATTGAAGGTTTAGATGTGAAAACGCTAATGCACATGAATGATGAATATTTTAATATTCCTTATATTGAATATGAATTCTATCATGGCCAAGACACATTTAATCCTGGAATAATGCATCATTTTCTCTTGCAAAAATTTGCATATCATGGATATTCAGTAAAACAAATATCTGAATACAATTGTGCCGCAGAAAAAACCAAATAAAAAACTCATAGTTTCCAAATTTGTCGAGATTCCCGCTAAATCAAAGCGGGAGTTTTGGCAAAGAGAGTATGTATTGCTGAATCGTTTAGTTGAGAGATACGGTCTAGAATTTTTAAGAGATACGAGTTTCTCCTTAAAAGGAGACAGCTTGGCCATTTTATTTGCGCCAAAAATCCTTCAAGATTTAGATAAAAGATTCAAAATTTACAGCAGCGAATCTCGTATAAATAGGGAGCCTCAAATTATTTTGCAAGACGACCCGTTGAATCAGCCAATTTTAATTGAGCATAAACCTAAAACCATTAGAGATTTTTTAAATGAAAAAGACTAAAGAAACAGAAGACAAAAAAATCACTTCAAGCGAAATCCTTGACTCTTTCCTAAAGCAAAATTCGGAAGATCACTATAATTTTGAAGATACAGTTGACTACAAGGTTTCAAGCGGATCATTGCAGCTTGATCTTCAATTGGGCGGAGGTTTTGGTCCTGGCTTACATAGATTTGTAGGAATCAATGAAGGCGGAAAAACCAGTGAAGCTCTAGAAGTAATGAAGAACTTCTTGATCGAAATTCCAAACTCCAAAGGTTTTTACATCAAGGCTGAAGGTCGCCTTTCTCCAGAAATGCAAAAGCGTTCTGGAATCAAGTTTGTTTTCAGTGCCGAAGAATGGGTTGTTGGAACTTGCTTTGTTTTTGAAAGCAATATTTATGAAACTGTTGTGGGAGCAATGAGACAACTGGTTTCGAAGAATGAAGAAACCATTAAGTTCTGCTTCCTATTGGATGCAGTTGATGGTCTTATTGCCAAGAACGATATGGACAAGTCTTTTGAGGAAAGTTCAAAGGTGGCTGGTGGCGCAGTTATTGCTGCAACATTCATGAAGAAGCTTTCGATTGCACTTGCAAAGCGAGGCCACATGGCCATCTTCATTTCACAAGTCAGAGCAGACATTAAGCTTGACCCGTATTCTAAAGCTCCTATTCGCCAGACATCTGCCACAGGAGGCAATGCATTGCTACACTTTGCAAACTGGATTCTTGAGTTTGAACCTCGCTTTAAAGGAGATTTGATTCTTAAAAATGCTGGTGACAAGAGCATTGATTTGGAAAAAAATCCTCCAATTGGACACTGGGCAAAAGTCACAGTCAAGAAATCTCCAAACGAGAAAACTAATCTCACTATCCCATATCCTATTCGGTATGGCCGCACAGGCGGCAAGTCTATTTGGATTGAGAAGGAGATTGTCGATCTCCTCTTGGCTTGGGAGCTTGTCAATAAGAGTGGTGCTTGGTTCTCTCCAAGCGAAGATTTCTTGCAGCTACTAGCCGAAAACTCTCTGACATTCCCACCTAAAATTCAAGGCGAAGCATCTCTTTTTAAGGTTGTTGAAGAGGACGCAGCGCTTCTTAGCTTTTTGATTGAATATTTTCGTAAAATGATTGCTAATGAAGTTTAAAACTTTAAATGGGAAAGAGAAGCTGCTGAAAAATGCGTCAAAATATCTAATTAATTGGCGAACGAAAACTCGCAGCAAATTCCAAGACGAAGTTAAAAAGTTTTTAAAAGCATAT
>Ga0315905_10006851_pt1 | contig 11581 bp, 10 predicted proteins | sample LakEriMetagenome_5_FD_203522 | JGI IMG/M metagenome (GOLD analysis project Ga0315905, IMG submission 203522) | Freshwater fungal communities from buoy surface, Lake Erie, Ohio, United States - Buoy 4 MA121 | ecosystem: Environmental > Aquatic > Freshwater > Lake | place: USA: Lake Erie, Ohio...
CGTGCATATTGCACTTTGGATCGGCTCGGTGGGCGTGGGCAGTGGCTTTATTCTGGCCGGCATGGCGTCCAACATTTGGCTGTTTGCATTGGCGCACGGCTTGCTCATGGGGCTGTTGGGCAGTTCGTCTACGTTTGCACCTTTGTTGGCCGACACCTCTTTGTGGTGGAACAAACGGCGCGGCATTGCCGTGGCTGTATGTGCCAGTGGCAATTATTTGGCGGGCAGCATTTGGCCAGCGATTGCCCAGAAGGGTGTTGAAACTTTGGGCTGGCGCGATACCTACATTTGGATTGGCATTGTGTGTGGCTTAGGCATGTTGGCTTTGTCTTTTTTAATGCGACAACGTCCACCTTTATTGGCTGTAGCGGTGCCAGGCAGTGCGGCTTCGATGGCTTCAGAAAGGCCGTTTGGTTTGTCCATTAAATCTGCGCATGTATTGCTGTGTGTTGCAGGCGTGTCGTGCTGTGTGGCCATGGCCATGCCGCAGGTCCACATCGTGGCCTATTGCTCAGACCTTGGGTTTGGAGCGGCGCGTGGTTCTGAAATGTTGTCGCTCATGTTGGCGTGCGGCATTGTGAGTCGCTTGATATCTGGTGCCATTTGCGATCGCATTGGCGGCTTACGCACTTTGGTGCTTGGATCAGTGCTTCAAGGTATTGCTTTGCTTTTGTTTTTGCCATTTGATGGCATGGTGTCTTTGTATGTAATTTCAGCACTGTTCGGTTTGTTTCAGGGCGGCATTGTGCCGTCGTATGCCATCATCGTGCGCGAATATTTTCCGGCGCAAAAGGTGGGTGTGTTGGTGGGCGCTGTCATCATGGCCACCATGATTGGCATGGCGCTAGGGGGTTGGATGTCAGGCAAGGTATTTGACCTAACGGGCTCGTACCACGCAGCGTTTGTCAATGGCGTGCTTTGGAATGCATTGAATTTGAGCATTGTGGTGTTTTTGTTGTGGCGCACGAAAGCCAAAAAAAAGGCGTAACCCTTTTAAAGGTTACGCCTTAATGGCAATCTCAAACGAAATCAGTTGGTGTAAATGGGTCGGCCATTGGCGGGCTGAATTGGGCGTGCATTCATCTTGAACGGGAAGTCGGTCACTTGCTCTTTGGCAATGTTCACTTGCGTTTTCAAAATATAGAATTTCACTTTTTCTGTACAAGGTGGTGTGGTCAGCGAGCCATCGTAGTGGAAGAAGTCCATCTCTTTCGGCAGCAAGTTGGCAGGGTTGAACATCACGCCATCAGGAATTATTTCAGGGCCTGCAGCTTTGGGTGCATGTGTCCATAAAGTTTTAATGCCTGGATTTTCATTGCCTTCGCGCAACATCACGGCCAGCACAGCCAATTCGCCTTCTGGGCTTTTGTGGACAAAGTGAACCACCATGGCTGAAGGTTTGCCGTCGATGTGTTCTTCGCTGGGGCGATGGAAGTGAAATTGCAGCAGGTCAAATGGCTTGCCATCGATGCGAATTTTGGAGCCATTTGCCACGTTCACTTGAATGGTGTGACCATTGTTCACAATTTTGAGCTGGCCTTGTTTGTAATCGGGCGCTATGCTGAAGCGGACTTTTTCAAACGGGCCTTTGATGTTCAAAGGTGCCTGTGATTTGCCTTTGCCGCAAGTAGGAAATTCTTTGCCCCAGTTCTCTGGGCCCATGGCGCCTTCGTAGTCCCAGTGCGCTGCATGGGTATCTGCTGGGCCGTGAGCATCTTTCTTATCGCCCTTTTTGTCGCCTTTACCGTGTGCGTCCTTGTCATCGGCCTTGCCTGCTACTTTGGAATCACTTTTTTTTTCTTCCTTGCCAGCTGGCGCATTAGGCGCACACTCCGACATGACCTTCACTTTTTCACCAGCCGCAGCCAATGCATTTTGAGCTGCACAAATTACCTTTTGCTGGCCTTTCCAGTCGGTCATTTCCAAAGCTTTTTGGAAGGCCTCAACGGTGGCTGGATCTTTGGAGCCGTTGGTTAAGAGACGAACGCCAGCCAAGCCCAGTTGTCGCTCGGAAGAGAGGCCTTTTTTCTCTTTGGTATAAACTGCTTCAAGATCCTTCAAAACCGCGCCAGAGGCAAAGGCTGCTTTCACAGCTTCCAATTCTTGAGCCTTGGTCATCAAAGGTGGCAGCATTTCTTTGCTGGCTGCCAACTCGCCTTCAGTAGCTTCAACTTTTTTATCAGCCTCTTCTACTTTTTGAGTGAGCTCAGCAACTTGTTCAGTGGCTGCAGCGCCCAATTTCTTTTGCGTCCAGCCAAAGTAGCCTGCTCCTGCTGTGGAGATGGCTAACACAATGATGGCAATTAATTTAAACATAGTCTATTCCAGAATGTAATTTCCGTACTTAGGCAGAATCGGTGCCAAGCTTGAAAACTTGAATTTATCGGTCGGCTTTGTAGCTGATGCCTCTACCGTCGGTGGTTACGCCCACGATGTAAAGGCGCTGTGTTTTACCAGCCACGGGGCTGGAGGTTAAAAATGCCGCACCGTTTAAGGTTTGACTTTTCAAAGAACATTGAGTTGCTGTTGGAATGGTGACGCTAAAGGTAAACAAGTTGCTGCCGTCAAAGTTGGGGACCAAAGCGCCTTGGGTAAGCAGGCAGTCTTGTTGAAATGACAACGAACTGCTCAGCGTACCTTGTCCAGAAATACTCATGGTGAAGTTGTCAACATAGCCAAAGCCATAAGACCAACGCCCTTGCCATGAACCCTGCACAGAACTTAAGCTAGCAGGTGTGTTGTATTTATAGTTGCTGGGAGCACTGGCCGCAACGTTAATGTCTTTGCTTTGTTCGGCGCCAACAGATGGAAAATTTAAGGTAGCACGTACGACACCATTTCCTAGGTTGCTAATTGCGCCTGTGCCGCTTCGCACAGCTGCAGAAATATTGGGATACACAAAAACGCGACTTAAGGTGGCGCTGTTGGCGCCCGCAATGGTGCCTGAGCCGCTGAACACATCAGGGTCGGTGGCGTTGTAGTGCAGGCCATAAAAGTTGGTCACAGTGCCCGAGCCCTGTGTGGTGGGTAACAACATGGACACCCAATCTTTGCCGTTGAGGCTGGCCATGTAAGCGCCAGGGGCAATGAGTGGGGCCGGTGTGTTGGGCGTGCTTGGTGCATTGGGAAGGGGTGTGGGTGTGGGCATTTCTACCACTGGCGCATTGCTGGAACCGCCGCCGCAACCGATCAAAAGGGAGATCACGACAAACAAAGTCAAAACAGAGGCTTTGGACGGTGTTTTAAAGTAGGCTTGGTGTTTGTTCATCATTGGGAAGCTCTTTTCAAGATATGAACTCTACTTTATAGTAGTGTGCATGAATGACATTGCACATACTCGAAAATATCTGTCCGCCAAATACGGATTCCTCGGCGCTTTTCAATGGCACGCTACTTTGACAGCCATGTTGGTGGCATTGATGGTCCCATTGACTGCGCAGGCGGAATGGCAAAAAGTGACTACCACCGACTCCGGAATTATTTATGTCGATGACGGTACCATCAAACGAAAGGGACCCATTCGATCTTTTTGGAGCTTGCTCGATTACAGAACGCCACAGAAGGCGCAACGCGGCGCTTACTATGTCTCCACACGCACGCACATGGAAATGGATTGCCGCAAAGAGATGGTACACATTTTGCAGTTTTCCATGCACAGCGGCCCCATGCTCACAGGCGAAATTGTCGACTCTCAAGGTGTGATGCGCGAATGGCAAACCATTCCCCCTGACACACCCCTTGTCACACTTTTTAAATTTGTTTGCAGTAAATGAACCAGCGTCAAAATTCATGGCCGTACCCATCCAGCCTGAAGCCAGTGCCTGTAGCTTGGCGAAAAATTCCACGCAAAATCTTGCACGCCAACACCTGTTGGAAAAACAGCCTGCGTTAAGTGGTCAAGCCAAGGACTTTGAGCGTTCAATTGCGTAAGCCAATGTTGATCATTCCAATCGGCACGCCTTACAGGCACATCTTCGATGTGCGCAACGTCGTGTGTTGTGGGGCCTGACATTCGGTCATGCAGGCTACCCCATTCACGGCCTTTAAGTTGTACTTTGAATTGGTTCAAACTTCTTTCAACCTGTTGCCAATCAGTGGCCAATTTTTGAAAGCGCAATTGCCCAAGCACGTTGTCAAAAAATACACAGGCTTTGGGGTGAGCTGAAAGTAGCCCCGGCAAGTCTTGCAAAGCATCACGCTTGTGACAATGCAAGTCTGTGCTACTTGCTTTAAGAGCAGCACCATGGCGCAACTTAAACAGCATGGCAGCCCAAGGGTCAATGTCGAAGGTGTCTACTCTGGCAAATTGCTGTAGCCATTGGCTGGACATCATCCAGCCTGCACTAGCGCCAATGAGCAACAAGCTGGGTTGTCCTTTAACATGACCTGGCTTGAAAGCTTCCGCGTTAGCCAGCAGCCATTTCTCAATGGCAAGAGACGTAGGTGCCCAGCGTGCTTGTGAACGCCACGCCAACCAATGCCAAGCCATGCCGCCCGTGTGGTTCATGCTTGCGGCTTTAAGTTGAATTGCATGACACCCAAGGCATCCATGCGGCGTTGGTCTTTTTTGTTTTCTTCGCGTTGCACAGCCATGGCATTTTGATCCGCCAAGGTTTGCATCTTGATGCGCTCGTGTTCTTGCGAAATTAATTGTTCTTTGATGCCAATGATGGCATTTTCGGTGTATTGAATGTCGGTTTTAACGCGCTGCATCAAATTTAAAAGTTGCGACATGAACTGGCGTTGGTTCATGGCTTCTCGCATTCCCACGCTCTGAGTGTCTGACTTGGTCAAGCCTTCGTGGTATTCGTCGTACATTTTTTGAATGCGCTGCTCGCTGGATTTAAGACTTTCAAGTCGAAGACGCGCTTGCACCATTTCATTCTGAATCAGCGAAATTTTGTCTCCGGCTTTTTTTGCCAAGACGGTCCAGCAGGGGCGGGCAACTACGGTGTCATTCATGCTGATATCGCCATCATGTTGCGAATGTCTTCACGCGTGCTGGCTTCGTCTTTGCCTTCGTGCATGTCTTGGCGCAAATACAACTCCATCGATTCACGCAGCCGAATGGCTTCGTCCAGTGTGGGGTTGCTGCCTGCTTCGTAGGCGCCCACTTGAATGAGGTCTACATTTTGTTGATACAAAGACCACAAGCGTCTGAATTTGTTGGCCAGTTTCAAATCTTCTGGCGATAACAAGCTTTGCATCACCCTAGAAATAGAGCCATTCAAATCAATGGCAGGGTAGTGCGCTGCATCGGCCAATTTGCGAGACAACATCACTTGACCATCTAAAGAGGCGCGAGCAATATCAACAATCGGATCGTTGGCATCGTCGCCTTCTGCTAGGACGGTGTAAATGGCGGTTATTGAGCCGTGACCATGACGGCCAACACCAGCGCGTTCAATTAAATTGGGCAACAAGGCAAACACAGAAGGTGGGTAGCCTTTTGCAGTTGGTGGTTCGCCAATGGCCAAGCCAATTTCTCGTTGTGCGTGCGCAACGCGAGTTAGGCTATCGACCAACATCAAAACATTCAAGCCTTGATCGCGAAAATATTCAGCAATGACATGTGTCATGTGTGCAGCTTTTAAGCGCAACACAGGCGACACGTTGGCTGGCGCTGCAACCACAACAGACTTGGCCAAGCCTTCTTCGCCTAAAGACTCTTGAATAAAGGCTTGCACCTCGCGGCCACGTTCACCTACGAGTCCAATGACCACGACGTCGGCTTTGGTAAAGCGAGTCATCATGCCCAAAAGTACACTCTTGCCTACGCCAGAGCCAGCTACCAGGCCCACGCGCTGACCGCGGCCCAATGTTAAAAGTCCGTTAATGGCTTTCACGCCCACATCCAATACGCTGTCAATAGGACCGCGCTCCATCGGATTGATGGGCAAGCCCAACAAACTCAAACGCACTTTGCAAGCAGGCTTGGGTTTGCCGTCTAAGGGTTCACCGCGGCCATCTATGACGCGGCCTAAAAGTTCTGGGCCCAAGCAGGCTGTGCCCAAGTCGTAAGCCATGCGTACTGAAGAGCCTGGGCCAATGCCTACAGGTTCTGTAAGGGGCATGAGGTACAAAGTTTTGTCGTTGAAACCTACCACTTCGGCTTCAATCTTATGGCCGTCTTGACCAATCACCTCACAGCTCGAACCTACAGGTGCCATGATGCCGCGTGCTTCCATGCGAAGGCCCACCAAGCGAACCAAGGTGCCACAGCGCTCAGGACTGGAAGCCCTCGCCAAAGACATGGACCGTGCTACTTCTGCCGCAAAATTAGTCATGTGCTTCACCTGCAGAGTTTTCGTCGATCTTGGACTTTGAATCAGACAAGTCCAAATCAGGCAAATCCAAAGACGATAAATTCAAAGGCGCTGCCAATTCAGAGGCAGGTGAGGGCGTCAATTCAACGACATCTTCTGCTGAATCCAAATCTTCTGCCTGTGTAAATCTTGAACTGGTATTGCGTGGCAAGGCATCTTCTACAGTTTCTGCTTTGCCTCTGCGGGCTGCAAGCCGTTCAGGTTGAAAGGCTGTTTGAGCTTGCCAAGGTTTGGTGTCTTGCAACAAGGCTTGAGCCAAAGTTTCAAGTCGATGTTCAATGAGATCGCTGACCACGGCATCGTCAGCGCGCACACGCACACTGCCTGGCAACAAATGGGTGTCTGCCACCAAGCGCCACTGGTGCGTTTTTTCACCAGGAACTGCTTTGTGGCTTTGCAACAAAGCCATATCTGAAGGGTTGAGTTCTACCACCACACTAGAAGCTGTTTGAACATCCAAAGTTTCGATACAGCGATCTATCATGTTTTGAATGCCACTTGCAGAAAGACTCAGTTCAGCCAACGTCAGTTGCTCTGCTAAATGCAAAGCCAAGCGTTTGAGCGGCTCGTTCCAAGAGGCTGGATTTTCTTGCAAAGCTACAACACCTTGTTCAATGTCAATCAAGATTTGATTGGCTTTTTCGGCCAATGCCGTCAAGCTTTCTGCTTCTTTTTGTTCCGCTTCTTCAGCGACAGCTTCTTGCTGCAATTTCATGCCATCAGTTACGCCGCGGTCATAGGCTTCTTTTTTGATTTTTTCAAGTGCTTCAGCATCCAGGCCAGAAAGAGGCTTGCTTGAGTCATTCTCGGCTTCGGCACGCCCTGCATCGTCGATCGAACCTGAAACCTCGCCGTCGCCGTTGGCACTGCTGTCAGAAATGACAAGCTCGTCTGTACCATCCGCTATCTTGCCTGCAGCCAGTTGTTCCTCAACGGTCCACAAAGCAAAATTGGATGCCTTGCTTCGAAAATAATTTTCTTGCACAAACCCGGCGTTTTGCAACTCAACGGGTTTGAGGGGTTTAAGCGGCTGCCACGTAGGCGCACCACGCGGCGCAGCCGATTTGGCAGACTTGCCTGCGGGTAGGGGGTTATACAAAGTCGCCTCCGCCTAAGACCAACTCACCAGAGTCAGATAACTTACGGGCAGAACGCATGATTTGTTTCTGTGCTTCTTCCACATCGGACAAGCGCATAAGGCCTTTGGCATCCATCTCGTCTTTGAACATGCCACGGGCACGCTCTGACATGTTATCGAAGAAACGTGCTTTGACATCTTCGCTGGCACCCTTCATTGCAATCATCAACTGGTTGTTGTCCACCGCGCGCATGAGCACCTGAATGCCTTTGTTGTCCACGGCAGCCAGATTTTCGAAAGTGAACATGTTGTCTTGAATGCGCATCATCAAGTCGGCGTCGATGCTCTCTAGGCCTTTCATGATGGAGGCTTCCAAAGCTGTCTTCGTAGAGTTCATGATCTGCGCAGCCGCCTTGATACCACCGAAGCTAGAAGACTTAGAGCTGGTGTTGTTGGTGAACTGCAGCTTCATGATGGACTCGAGTTCTTGCATGGCTGAAGGTTGTACAGTTTCCAAGCTGGCTACGCGCTGAATAATTTCTGGGCGCGTTTCGTCGGGCAAGAAATTCAAAACATCAGCAGCCACCTGATGGTCAAGTACAGACAAGATAATGGCTGTGACTTGAGGGTGTTCGGTTTTAATCATGTCGGCAATAGCGCGGGCATCCATCCATTGCAAAATTTCCAAGCCTTTGGTGCTTTGGCCTGGCAATATGCGACCCAGAACAGAAGCTGCTTTGTCGTCGCCCAAGGCGCGTTTAAAGACTTTTTCTACATAGTCAGTAGAACCCAATCCAAGGCTTGATTGCTTTTTGATGGTTGAAACAAAATCGTCCAAGATGGCATTGACTGCTTCTTGCGAAACATCAGACACAGCAACCATAGCGCCACCCAAGGCTTGAACTTCGTTAGGTGATAAGAATTTGATAATTTCAGAAGCCTGTTGCTCACCGAGTAACAACATCAAAACGGCAGCACGTTGTGCACCGGAAAGATTTGAAAGCTCTGAGCGTAATTTTTCAGCAGCTTCTGCTTCTGCTTGCGCGAGTGTAATTTCTTTTTCGGCCATGGTAATTCCTTAGGCAACCTTGATCATTTTCTTCAGCACACTGGCCACACGCGATGTGTCTTCCGCCACAATCATGCGCACCAGAGCCACTTTGTCGTCGTAAGTGTTGGCAGTGTCCAGCATTTCCATGGAAATGCTTGATTTCTTGGGCTTGAGCTTGGCTTTGATTTCTTCCAAAGTCTCGCCTTCACCCATTTGGATGGCATTCATGTCTTCTGGTGACAACTCGCCATCGCTCATGGCAACCTTTTCGGCAGCTGCAGCAAAAGCAGCGGCTTCGGCTTCCAACTCGGCTGGCGTTTTGAGTAAGCCCAACATGCGCAGTACGGCAGGTCGAATGACCAGCAACAAGAACGCCAAGAACATCACACCCAGCAAACCACTTTTAATATAGGCTTGAAGAGACTCGTCTTTGTACCAAGGAATGCTCAAGTCGTAAACAGTTTCTGGTTCAAACTTGGCTTGTACCACGGTGACCACGTCGCCGCGCTTCTCGTCATAGCCCACCACACCGCGTACCAGGTTTTGCATGCGGGTAATTTCATCTTCGGTGTAAGGATTGGGTTTGGAGTCGGTTACTTGACCTTTTTCATCTTTGGTTGTGGTCGGTGCGCGTTCATTAATCAGTACCGCCACACTCAAACGCTCAACTGTACCGGTTGCATTTTTAACGTGGCGAACAGAGCGGTCAATTTCAAAGTTGCGAGTACTTCTGGCGGCTTTGCTACTTGCACCACCGCCAGCACCAGCTGAAGTTGCAGCTGATGAATTGGTGGTAGCTGATGGCGCTGGCGGTGGCGTGTTTGACAATGTGCCAGGAATGCCAGCGGCTTCCATTGCAGAATTATTGTCTTCACTGACCGCTTCCGAACGCGTTTTAGGGCCTTTACCACGTGTGTCAAAGTCTTCTGTGGTGACTTCTGTTTGTGTGAAATCGAGTGACATGTTTACTTGCGAGCGAACATTGTTGTCGCCCACAATAGGAGACAAAATTTGCATCACACGTTGACGATACAAATCTTCAATTTTTTGTTTGTGCTGGCTTTCCGCTGAAGTTAAACCCAAAATGGCGGCGCTGCTAGAGTCTGTAATCAGCTTGCCTTGGTTGTCTACGACGGCCACGTTCTCTGGCGTCATGAGGGGCACGCTAGATGCCACCAAATGGACCAAGGCTTGCACTTGGTTTGCAGAAACTGAGCGGCCTGAGTGAGGGGTAATGACTACCGAGGCCTTGGGAGGTGTGCGGTCACGCACAAAAACCGATTGCTTGGGCATAGCCAAGTGAACGCGTGCATGTTGAATGCTGTCAATTTGCATGATGGTGCGAGCCAACTCTTGCTCCATGGCCGAGGTGTAGCGCACTTGCTCCATGAACTGGCTGGTGGTCATCGCCGATTGGTCTTTCAAAGACTCCATGCCCAAATTGCCCGTTTTAGGAATGCCCTTAGAGGCCAAGAAAATACGTGCTTCGTGGTACTTGTTAGAAGGCACCGTAATTTGGCCAGAAGCTGGGTCTAACACGGGCTTAAACTCGCTGGTCCTTAAAGCTTCTATGGCGGTTTGTTGGTCCGCCTCGCTCATGTTGACCATGAGAGGGCGATAGGTAGGCATGTTGATCCAGATGTACATAATGCCAAACAACAAAACAGCCAAGCCCATCAAAATGAGGGGCATGGACTTTTTAACGCTAGGCTGTTGCAGCAACTGTTGGACAGACGCAAATGGACCACTGGCGCCAGACTGGTTGTTGATTTCCATGCCAGGGGTGAAGGTTGCCAAAGCACCGCCACTGTTGGCGCTACCACCACCTGTGGTTGTAAGTGCAGTACTACCTGTACCCGGTGAGGCAAGTCCGGGTTGGAAAGGAGCTAATGTAGTGGCCATGTTTAAAATCTCTCAGTCGTATCTTTAGTTACAAGCGTTTAACGTGCTTAAACAGGCATGTTCAAAATATCTTCATAAGCCTTAAGCACTTTGTTGCGCACCTGCAAGGTGGCTTCAAAACTCAAGGAAGATTTCTGCATGCTCAACACCACATCGGTGAGGGGCACGCCCTCGCCGCGCTCGTAAGAGGAGGCAATTTTGCTGGCATGCATTTGGTTTTCGTTCACCTTGTTCACGGTTTGGCGAACCAAGTCACCAAAGCCAGAAGGACCCTGTGGGCCTTGTGAGCCGGCTAATCCATTCAGACCGCCTACTTTGTTGCCATCGGTGTCTATACCGCCAGCAGCTTGAGACTGGTGTGAGCGAAGGGTTTGCAACATCGATTGAATGTTGCTTTGGGAGTTAATTTTATCGATCATGAGTGTTCCCCTTAAGCGGCCAAGGCCATGTTGCTGTGATCAGCTTTAAGTTTGGCCAGCTTGTAACGCAAGGTGCGTGGGCTAATGCCCAGCTTGGCAGCCGCTTCCATGCGGCTTTCGGTGGTTTGAATGGCCGCCAAAATCATTTGGTGCTCACTGGTTTTCACGGCTTCTTGCAAGTTGCTTGAGGTATGGTTGGCAGCGACTTCCAAGGGTGCAGCTTCTACATGAAGAGGCGCCGTAGGTAAGTTGTGAATGACTGGCAAGTTGTTAGATGCAGCGTAAGCATCGGAAGAGATATTCAGGTGTTCAGCACTCAGGGGTGCATCGTCAAACATCAAGTGCATCACATCAATGTGACCATCGGGGCACAAGACTACTGCACGTTGCACCACGTTTTCCAATTCACGCACATTGCCTGGCCATGGGTAGGACAGCAGTTGGGATTGTGCCGCAGCGCTTACTGTAAATTGAATATCGTTGGCGTGTCGAGTTAGCAGCTGCGACACCAGTGGCAAGATATCGCCTGGGCGATGACGCAGTGCTGGCACCCTCAATTTGAAAGTGCTAATGCGGAAATACAAATCTTCACGAAATTCACGGTCCACAATGGCTTGGCGCAAGTCTTTGTTGGTGGCAGCAATCACACGCACATCAATTGCAATGGCATGGTCTGCGCCCAAACGCGTAAGCTGACGCTCTTGCAAAACGCGCAGCAATTTGGACTGCAAGTGCATGGGCATTTCACCAATTTCGTCTAAGAAAATGGTGCCGCCATGGGCTTGTTCAAACAAGCCTCTTGCGT
>Ga0315905_10006854_pt1 | contig 11578 bp, 7 predicted proteins | sample LakEriMetagenome_5_FD_203522 | JGI IMG/M metagenome (GOLD analysis project Ga0315905, IMG submission 203522) | Freshwater fungal communities from buoy surface, Lake Erie, Ohio, United States - Buoy 4 MA121 | ecosystem: Environmental > Aquatic > Freshwater > Lake | place: USA: Lake Erie, Ohio...
TAACAGGTGTATTAGTAATAATATGAATCATTAAAACTGTGAACAAGACAATGCCTGCAATCATTAGTGCCTTTTTAATTCCTGGTTCCATTATATAATTTATTAAGATAATAATAAATTATAATTTAAAAATATTCAAATGCTAAATACTTTAGCCTTAATATCTTCTTGAAGCTCTCATGGCTGACTGAGCACCAGAATAATCATTGCCTCCGAATGATCTATCATTGAAGTTTCTATTGATCGCCTGGTTCTTTCTAAAATTAATGTAATCAGAGCTATCATAGACAAATTTGCCGTTGCATGCAGATGCAGGAACCGCGATATTAACTTGATTTGCGCTATATAACACAGATGGGGTGCAAGAAGCGCTAACAGATCCAAAACGCGTTCTTAAGCCATTAAGACCAGGTCGGCTCTGAAAACTTTGACACGTGCCTCCACATGAATAATCTTGTCGGCTCAAGATGTCGCCAGCGTTGTTAACCGCTCTAAAAGGACCAATAATTCGCTTAGGATATGAACTACCAGAGGTGCTAGAAGTATTCCATGCATCCTTTAAATAAAATCGGGTTCTAGCAAATTCATCAGAATTATCATGATCCACAATTGGTTGTGGCATAATTCCTCTGATTCCTCCTCCTAGATTCGGATTCCCACTTCTGTTATTAATATTAAATCCAATGCCAGGTATGACACGAACAAGGTCGCCTAAGCCCCCCGTCGACCATCCAGATTTTCCTGTAGCTGATGGTGAAAAACCTATTCCAACACTATTAGACATTATATTATACAATAATAAAAAATAAAAAATAAAATTGTAAAACATGTCTAAATCTATAAAAAACAAATATATAGTCTTATTTTATATACCAAAATGTTCGATTTTCGGTTACTTGTTAGCGCCATTATTTTTGTTTGCCTTGATGCTTTATATTTAAATTTATTTAAGAATTACTTTAGCAAACAAGTGCAGAACATTCAAGGATCTGAACTAAAAGTTAATTACCTGGCTGCTGTTATTTGTTATATATTCTTAATTATTGGATTAAATTATTTTATAATTCGACCACATCGTAGTGTGAATGATGCGTTCCTTTTTGGAATAGTTATTTATGGTGTGTATGAGACAACTAATTGGGCAATATTTAAGAACTGGTCTGTTTTAAGTGTTATTTTAGACACACTATGGGGTGGAATACTATTTGCATTAACTACATTTATCGTAAAAGGGTTCAGAATGCGTTAATTTATAAAAAGTGCTGTAGAAAAAGGTTAATATCTTGAAAGACATTTTCAGGATCTTCTATAAAAAAATCATGACCTAATTCATCGTATAATGTGCATGCTAACAACTTTTCTTTTTGTTCTAATAATTTTGCCCATTTCATAAAATTTGGATCACATGATAATATTTTATCTTTTTTACCCCACATCAATAATATTGGAAGAGTTTGATTTGTTGTAAGACTAGTTACAACTTCTTCTTCTAAATTTGTCAAAGGAAATTGAAACAAACATTCATAAGAAGCATCAAAAATAGTAGGCACTTCTGTATGAAGTTCATACAAGTATGATACTATTTTATTAGCAATTGGTGACCAAGGATCTACAAAATTTAGTCTCCATCCTGACTCTTGTATATATCTTAATGGCGTTTTTACTAACCAACTAGGACAGTAATCTAACAATTTAAATGCAATGCTCTTTTCTAAAAGACCAGCAGGAGCTAGTAATATTAATGCGGCTACTTCATCTGGATATTTGTTAGTATATAATGTTGCTAGACATCCACCCATTGAATGGCCTAAAATAATGTATTTAGAACTATTTTGATGTAATTCTAAATGCACAATTAGATCGCGTAATTGCTTTAGATGGCTTTCAACATCAAACTTATTGTCACTTGGATAATCAGAATGCCCGCGACCAATTAGATCATAACGCAATACATTATACTGTTCAAATTCTAAATTTAAAAAATAAGATGCCAAATCTGCAAACAATTCGGTATGACCTCCTATTCCATGAATACAAATAATAGTTTTGTTAGTATTTGTATTTGGTTTTTGATAAATATAATTAGTTCCATTGAATTTTATAAAAGTTGTTTCTTTGTTTTCCTTTTCTTTTTGCATTTCTTTCTTTTATAAGTTTGTAATTTGTTTTTATATTAATTTATATACTATATTATCTGTATCTGTATAATAAAATAAAAAAATATTTTATAATACATTGACTAAACCAAACAATTAAATCATAATTTTATTTTAACCAAGAAATTTAATGATCTGTAATGACACGAGGAACCACATTCATTGTCGTGAGTTCTTGGAACAAGAGTTTGCAAGCATAAGGGATCTCTACGTAAGAGAAATCTGATCTATTATCGCATGTTCTGCAATGATGAATATGCATCTCATTATTATACGACGCAACCAGACCACAACGCTTGCAAATATGCACCGAGTATTTATCTGACGCATCATACATTCTTCCTCGAGTAAATTTCGCCGCACCATGTGAAACCATTGCATCTTTCTCCATCTCACCAAATCGCAGACCACCATCTCTACTGCGACCTTCAGCCGGCTGTCTTGTTAGATTCACCATCGGACCAATAGATCGACTATGTTGTTTGTCATTTACCATGTGTTTTAGACGCTGATAAAATACTGGACCCATAAAGACATTGCATTCAATTTGATCGCCTGTGAGACCATTGTGCATGAGCACGTTACCATGCGCTTCATAGCCTAGTTCTAGCAATTTTGTCGATATATCTTCCACATGTAGCTCACCAAAGCTTGTTCCATCTCCAAATAGTCCAAGTTCGATTAAAACTTTGCCTAAAAGCGTCTCTTTTAGCTGACCAATTGTCATACGAGATGGAATTGCATGTGGATTAATAATGATGTCTGGTCTGTCGCCGTTGCTTGTGAATGGCATGTCTTCTTCGGGAATAATGTTACCAACAGTGCCTTTTTGTCCATGCCTTGACGAGAACTTATCTCCAATCACCGGCTTTCTGGTTGTTCGTAGTCTGACCTTTGCAAAGCTATATCCATCCCCATTGCGATCAATGTAATTTTTATCAATATAGGTCTCCTCTCCTGTTCTGTAAAGCTTGCTCTGATCTTCATATTTAATCACCTTGGTATGATCATTTCGGTTCTCTTTAATAGGCGTCACTTTTGCAATAATGACATCACGATTTTCTACCAGTGAGTTCTCTGGCATGACGCCCTTAGAATTTACTTTGCCATAATTGCCGAATTTCATTCCCTTGGTCTTGGTCTGATCTGGTTTGCAGCGAATTTCTTCGTCGCCATTGATCTTCTGTTTGTCTTCATCTTTTTCCGTGTGATAAATAGTAGTTTGAAACAAGCCTCGGTCAATAGATCCCTTGTTAATTAGCACAGAGTCTTCTTGATTGTAACCAGTATGAGTCATGATTGCGACATTGATGTTGCAGCCAGATGGGATTTTATTCAATTGGATCAAGTTCATGACACGAGTGTCGACAAGTGGTCTGCAAGGATAATTTAGCACATACGCTGTCTTGTCCATACGCTCGTTGTAGTTTGTAGCATATACTCCCATTGCCTGCTTAGCTTGTGCACACTGATATGTGTTTCTGGGAGATTGATTGTGTTCTGGAAAGGGAATGCATGAAGATACTACGCCAAACATTGTGCTAGGATGTATTTCACAATGAGTATATCTGAAAATCTCATCAGATCCGCTTGTTCCAAGAATATCTTTTGGCTTGGTTGCAATCATCGAGAAGTTCTGCTCTTCCGGATCAATATATTCCAAGATCGCCTCATCAATTTTGCAGTCAGTAAACAGATCATCCCAAGAGATAACGCTATTTGTAAGGTCTTTTAGAATTTGCCGAGTTAGTAAAATGTTCTTGTCTTTGACTCGCAGCAAAGGTCGCGTTACACGGCCGCTATCATTGCAGACACGAATTTCACAGAGCTTGTAATCGAATATAATAGATGTATAAATATTGATAATTCCTTTGCATTTCATTTCTTTTAGCATTGTAAATAACTCTAAAGGTCTCTCTGAAATTCCAATCCAGGCGCCATTAATGAATACTTTTACTTGACCAAATACCTCGATAGGTGTCAACTGTTCCAAACACTTAATCTGAGGCACAATGTAGTCGTAAAGTGACTTACTATTGGAATGAATGGTGATGTGAGTCATATAGCTCAAATTCTTTACGATACCAACGCTCGCACCTTCCGGAGTTTCTGCGGGGCACAAGAAACCGAAAGAAGTATTGTGCAACTTACGAGGAGGCACTAATTTGCCGCTTTTATCTGTTGGTGTCGAAATTCTTCGCAAGTGACTCAAGCTGGACACATATGTTAAACGATTTAGAACTTGTGCAACGCCGACTTTATTTGAATTTGCATGCTTGATGCCGAAGTCACCAGTTGCTAAAGCGCGTTTGAATCCATTTTCAATCGTAGTAGATTTGACGATTTTATAGATATTGGTCAGATTGATAATATTCAAATAATCTTCGGTAGAGCGCCAGCTGCCATTGTTGATTTCTTTGACAATTTGTTTCTCCATGTCTTTGACAAGCTTATTGAAGTAATTGCGGAACAAATTATTTAGTGATGATCCGGTCAAATCGACGCGTTTATTGATATAAGAGTCGCGATCATCGGCTTTAATCAATTCAAAGTTGGCTCTCATCAGTTTCTGAGCCATGTAGCCAAGGAAGAAGATTTTCTGCTGAGGAGTGTTGCAATGTGGGAACAAATCGTTGTTCAAAACGTCCAATGTAAATTCGTATTTTTTCTTGGCGCCGGTTTCCTTATCCATGTTGATTGGCGTATAAATGACAAAGCTCATAATGAAACGAATTGCATCTTCTTTATTATTATATTTGTGAGCTTCGATAATAGATGCCTGTAAATTTTGCAACATTTGTTCGTATTTTTCGTGAGCCAAATTGAGGAGAATGTATTCGCAAATTTCCTTGTCAGAAATGACACCTAATGCGCGAAACACGATGAACAGTGGAATTGGTTGCTTAACGCGCGGTATTTGCACGACAATTGGTTTGCCAAATCCATTATTCTTGGAGCTAATCATCATATTAATTTGTTTGGGAGAGATGCATTTGAAATCAGGAACTGACTTAACTTCAGCAGACCAATCGTATTTGGTATTATTTTTGCTGATATTGAAGCAATATACGCGATTTTCTGCAGCGCGTTCTTGCCCTAGCACTGTTTTTTCGGAACCATTAATAATGAAATATCCGCCAGAGTCGTGACTGCATTCGCCAGTATGCTCATTATCTACATATTTATATTGACTTAGAACACAAATATTGGACTTCAACATGATGGGTAATTTGCCTATGTGAATTTTAGATAACGTTTTATAGAATGTGCTGGTATTGCCTAGGTTTTCTCCATTGCGAACAATGTAGCGAATATTGATGTCGATTGTCATAGCAGAAGCATAGGTGAAATTGCGCAGACGAGCCTCGTGAGGAAACATGACCTTGATCGCACCATTATTTTCGTGAATTTGCGGACGATAAATGTGGAAATTTTCGAATTTAATGAATATTTCGAGTGAATATTTGCCAGATTCTTTGTCAAAATCATTTTCTGATTTTATATGCACGTCATTGAACATTTCTATGGTTTGAGGCAATTGAAGGCCGACAAAGTTGTTATAGGACTCAAGTTGATGTCTTACAAGTCGATCCAAATGTTTGTCTTGAAAATAGGAACCGATAATGGTCCATGGTGCTTCAATGTAGGTGTCTTTATTGAGATCGAATGCATCTTTGTCGGATAAATCCTTGTCGAATACATTCTTACTAAGAGATGCCTGAATAGCAGAAGTATCAATAATAGGTGCACCTAATGAATCGTCAATATTGAATTCAATAGATGCGGCATTTGTTGCTAATTTTTTATTGGTTTTAACAGACTTAGTCTTTTTTACAGACTTATCAGTTTGATTCATTTGATTAGAGGACATTTTAGCTTTAGACTTTGGTTTTATAGATAATGATGAACTCATAGTTACAGTTATTTTATATTTCAATTTATTTTTAAATTGTTTTTATATATAATATTATAAAATGACAAATTAAATGCATATTAAATAAATAAAATAATATAAACAGTTCTTCTTAATAATTGTAACTATGAATAATAGAATCGAAAATAAAAAGAAGGTAAGAACATTTAGATCATCTACGGATGTTAATAATTACAATAAATTTTTATTAGAGCTCGATAATCAGCAAACAAGGGATATCAAAGAATCTAAATTCAAAAATACAAATGAGAAAACTGAAATAAATAATTATTTGAGTTTCATGGATCAAATATATGAAAAATACAAAGAGTCTCCTATAAATAGACCAAATAGTAAACCAGATATTATAGATCCAAATTTATATTCAAGTAAGCTAGAATTTCTTCATGAAAAACAAAAAAATATGCTGAAAAAGGCAGAAAAAGAGAAAGAAATAGAAAAGGAAGAAGAGTTTAAACTGAATAGAAGAAAAGTTAATATTCAGTTTGAAATTAATAATATAAGTGATTTGTTAAAAATGATTGAACAATATCCAGATGATAAAGAGGTAGAATATAATATTAATATGCATGCATTGCATAAGATAAAAGAACCATTGGAAGATTTGAATTCTATGATTGGACTACAAAATTTAAAGGAGAATATAGTAGATCAAATATTATTTTATATTCAAAATTTGCACAAGGCTCCTAATAATTTGCACAAGGCTCCCAATGATTTGCACAAATCTAATACTTTAACTAATGATTTCATGCACACTGTAATTTATGGACCGCCAGGAACCGGCAAGACGGAAATTGCAAAGATTATAGGTTCGATATTTTCAAAACTAGGAATTTTGTTAAAAGGCACTTTTAAGAAGGTGACAAGAAGCGATTTAGTGGCAGGATATTTAGGGCAAACAGCATTAAAAACAAAAGATGTAATAAAAGAAAGTCTAGGGGGAGTTTTATTTATAGATGAAGCATATTCGTTAGGTAATCAAGAAAAACGAGATTCTTTTTCAAAAGAATGCATAGACACACTTTGTGAGGCATTAAGTGATCACAAAGATAATTTGATGGTTATAATTGCAGGATATGAGACAGATTTAAATGAATGTTTTTTCAAATATAATCAAGGATTAGAATCCAGATTTACATGGCGACTAAAAATAGATGACTATAATGCAGTAGAACTGCACAATATATTTATTAAAAAAATCACTGATAGTGGATGGTCAATCGATAATACAAGTCAAAATGTGAATGTAAAGTGGTTTGAGAAAAATAAAGCTCTGTTTAAATATTATGGTAGAGATATAGAAACATTATTTGCAAAGACGAAAATAGCACATAGCAGAAGAGTGTTTTGTTTAGATGAAAATGTGAAAAGAAAGTTAACTATTACAGACATTGACAAAGGTCTAGAAATATATTTAAAGAATGGACAAAAAAAGAATGAAGATGAACATATTAAAAAGAGTTTATCTTACATGTATGCATAATTCATAATATTGTGTTTCTTTTATAAAATTGTTTTTTTTGTATAATACATATGTCAAATACAAAAAAAACAATTCAAATTAATCCGGAATTATTTAGATTACCTGGTGGTGCAAAAACCAGAAAAAACAGAGATAAAAAAGAAATCGTGCCAATGCTTACACCTATGATTAGTCCAAATAATTTGAAAAACAAATTATTAAAAAGGATTAAGGATCATAAAATGAAAGAAACTTCGATAAAAAGCAGTCCTAAAGGCAGTAAAAACAATAGTCGTTCTTCTGTATCTTCAGATACAGTTGTAAACAGTTATTCAGATGAATTTTATAGTGCTATGAATTATTTATCAGATCTATCAAAGAAACAAAAAAAGGAAACCGAGCGAGCAAATATAAATAATAGAACAGTAAAAGCGTATTCTGCACCGACAAGAACCTCATCGGCTTCTTTACCAGCTTCAACTTCAACAACTATGACAAATATTTCTTTAGAACTGCCACCTGAGTTGCAAGAGCCTCTAACAAACTATTTTGTGCCAGATTCAACTCCCAGTTTAACATTAAATACTAATTCAAACGATGTTCCGTATGGGTGTCTAAAAAATGGGTCAAAACCAACATATCGTGATTGGATAAAAACAAGAAAAAATTATGAATTTCCAGAATTAAATGCGAGACCTCCAACACCTCCCAAAAGAAATACTTTTCTAGAAGGCGCGACTCCAATTGCTCCATTATCTTCTGTCTTGTCGCCAACGGTTGTAAAAACATCCACATCATTGTCAAGGGAACAGAGATTAGAACAAATAAAACAGAAATTAAAAAAAATTCAAGAGCAGGAAATAAAAGCAAATCCTGAAGCGTCAAAATTAAGTGATAATTTAAAAATATTAGAGGCAATTAGTCCTAATGTAGAGATAGAAAAGATACCAGATATAGATGACATGCCAGAAATGCCAGAAATAGAAAAAACATTAGATGTTTCGCAAGTAATTAAAGAGATAAAAGAAAAAGAAGAAAGTGTGCCAAAGAAATATTTAAAGAGAACAATTAAACGAAAATTTACATTGGGAAAATCAGACAAATTAAGGAAGGTTGCTGTTTTATTAAAAGATAAACAAACAAGAAAAAATGTCATAGACGTGCAACAAGAATTGAAGAAAACTAGTATGAAAGATGTGCGAAAATATTTAAGACAGCATGGAATAATAAAGATAGGAAGTGTTGCGCCAAATGATATTCTACGGAAAACATTTGAGACAGCAATGTTGGCAGGAGAAATAACAAATACAAATAAGGATACACTACTGCATAATTTTTTGAATGAGGATCCCGCGGAAAGTTCCTAGAAAGTTTTTAGAATTTTCTAAGAAAATTCTTAGAAAACAATCTTTTCTTTGCTTACTGTAAATGGAAACAACTAAAAATGAATTGCCTAAAAATGTAAAAGAGTTTTTTTATCATCTTAGTGATTATTTAGATACAAAATTCCTATATTTTGGAAGCGTTCAGAGATCTGATTATATTCCGGGAAAAAGTGACATTGATGTTGATGTATTTACTGAAAATGAATATAGCTTAATGGCTAAAATGCAACATTATTTGCATGTTCCAAAACGAGATTTTAAGAAAGTCGCCTGGATTCTCGATGACGTTCCGGTTTATGGTTACAAATTAAAATATGAAAATAAAAAGGAAAATATAATTGCAGAATTTTCTATTTATAATGAAAAATTCAAAGAGATAATATTAAACGAACACAATTCTAAACATGTGCTACCATTTTATATTATTATAATGCTTTTTGTTCTTAAATTTTTTTATTATCAGTTGCCATTATTAGATACAAAAACATTTAATAGTATGAAGCGATTTATATTGAATACGTTATTAGTAAATGCACATGATACCAAGTTTTTAGTTCTTGATGCAGTTTAGATGTTAAAATCAATTCTTTTAAATTAAACAAATGAATTTAAAGATTTGTTAGTATGTTTAATATATATATACTAACAAATGGCATTAATTAAAGAATTTTTTGAATTAACTAAAAAATATGAGGAAGAATATGGATCCAATACTGTATTTCTTATACAAGTAGGATCATTTTTTGAATGTTACGGATTAAAAGATAATCGAGATTTGATATATGGATCCAATATTAATGAATTTGCACGCATTTGTGATTTAAATATTGCTGAAAAACGAGTCTGTGTTGGTCAGGAACAAGTAGTTATGGCTGGATTCACATGTCATTTTCTAGATAAATACATTAAAAAAATGCAAAATGCAGGTTATACCGTAGCCGTATATGCACAAGATGAACAATGTGCGAATACAACTCGCAGTTTGTTAGGTGTATTTTCGCCAGGAACCTATTTTTCATCTGATACTGAAAATATAACTAACATAACTTGCTGTATTTGGATTGAAATTAAGACAGACCCAATTATGCTTTTAAGATCTAGAAATGCAGTAGATAAGCAACTAAAAGTATACATTGGCGTATCAACAATCGATATTTACACAGGAAAAACAAGCATTATGGAATATTCAGAGCCATATATTAAAAATCCTACAACATTTGATGAATTAGAGCAATTCATTTCTATTTACAATCCAAGTGAGACAATAATAATCTCCAATATTGAACAAAAAGATCTCGATGATATTGTTAGTTACACTAACATTAGAAGCAAATCGATTCATTATGTATCCTTGTTAGTAAATGAAAACAAAAACACATTTAGGGCTTTAAACTGTGAAAAACAGACATATCAAACCCAACTCCTTTCGCGTTTTTACAAATTTAACGATATAAATGCATTTTTGAGTCTTTTTAACAATAATGTATGGGCGACTCAATCATTTTGTTATTTGTTAGATTTTATTTATCAACACAATCCCAATTTAGTTTACAAAATTGCTGAACCTATTATAGAAGATAAAAGCAATCGGCTTATATTAGCAAATCATTCACTGAAGCAATTAAATATAATTGATGATTCGGACAGAGAATACAAGGGCAAGTTTTCATCTGTTAGTAAAATGTTGAATGAATGTATTACATCCATGGGCAAGCGCAAATTTGCGCATAATTTTTTGAATCCTATAACCGATAAAATATATTTGCAAAAAGAATATGACATAGTAGAGCACATATTAGTTACAAATTTTGATCAGGAATATCCTAGTATTAAAAAATTGTTAGTTTCTATTAAGGATCTAGTTAAAATAAACAGGCAAATCATTTTATTAAAAATATCTCCTAAAACAGTGTATCAATTGTATAGTGGATTACTAACAGCAAAAGCTATCTATAAAATTGTTGTAGAAAGACCTGTATTACTTCAATATTTGAAAACACGAATTCCAGATAATGAAAATTTGTTAGGTTATATAGATGAAATAGTTTCAAGATTAGATACAGTATTTGTTATGGAAGATTGCAAGGATCTTGAAAGTATACAAAAGATCGAAACAAGTTTTATTAAGACAGGAATTGATCAAGCATTAGATGATAAAATTCGTATTTTAACTGAATCCCAGGATCAATTAGAATGTTGTAGAGCTTATTTTAGTTCTATTATTTCGAATTATGAAACAGGAGCCAAAAAGAAAACAAGTAAGAAGACGGTAGAAGAAGATACTAACGATTATGTGAAAATTCATGAAACGGAAAAAAACAACTATAGTCTTTTTGCAACGGATAGGAGATGCAAAATACTGGAAGAAGTGCTTAAAAAGGGTAATCTTCAAACTGTTTCGTTAAAGTATAATTCAAGATTTTACAACGAAGAACGTGAATTTAAATTAGATTTAGAAAAGGATCAACTTATATACAATAAACAGACTGCAACTAACAAAACAATAGAAAACAATCAAATTAACAAACTATGCAAAGATGTTAGTTTGATCAAGACAAATTTTATTGAAACCGTTGCTGAAATTTATAATAAAATTATAAAGAGTCTAGATGTATATCAATCAAAAATAAATACAATA
>Ga0315905_10006855_pt1 | contig 11575 bp, 10 predicted proteins | sample LakEriMetagenome_5_FD_203522 | JGI IMG/M metagenome (GOLD analysis project Ga0315905, IMG submission 203522) | Freshwater fungal communities from buoy surface, Lake Erie, Ohio, United States - Buoy 4 MA121 | ecosystem: Environmental > Aquatic > Freshwater > Lake | place: USA: Lake Erie, Ohio...
GAGGGGATGAAAACGAGCTTGATGCCGATCGCGGAGGCCGTCCAGCGTTTGACGCTGGAGGGCTTTCTGGTGTCGGTACCTCGCAGGGGTACACAAGTGCGTGTACCAGGTGCAGAGGATGTTCGAGGCCAAATTTTGGTGCGTGAGGCGCTGGAATGTCAGGCGGCGCGCCTGTATTGCGGCGCACCGGTCCAAGCAGCGCGTTCCCGATTGCAGCGATTGGCAAAAACGGCAGATGCACCCTCTGGAAAAAGCACCGCCTGGGAGGCTGAACTCGCATTTCATTCGGCGCTGGTTGAATTGGCCGACTGTGCGGCGCTTTTGGAAAACTACATGCGCGTCATGAACCTCGTTTTATTCCAGCAATCAGCCCTGCTGACGCCGTATTCCTTCAATCGTGGCGACAGCCATGTGCAACTGATTGAAGACCTTGGCAGACTTGATGCTGATGAGGCGGAAGCCCGCATGCGGAAACATATCCGTACTGGGAAGGAACAGATTCTCCAACCGACCCAGCGAGCGAAAAAGAACTAACGCCCAGTCCATTTAGATAGTAGCGAGAAAGATGCCTTTCTGAAACAAAACCATGAAGAGTAACTCGCAAACGAGCCGCAACGTTTGGCACCCAGGAGAAATTTCGGACGGGATTGGGACGATAATCATATGCCAATAAAACGCATACGAACCAAGGCCTGTGAGCGTTGCGAGAAGACGAGCGATGTTCTTTACCGCGTTCGCGTCGATGAATCACAGCGGTGGATCTTTGTATGCCCCGCTTGCCTTGAACAGGTGAAACCAGATAATCCGCACTACCAATACGGTGGAACTTGGAAGAGCAAGAAACGGCATTAACTTCCGTCTCAATCGTCGCTGGTGAACGACGATTCGATTTTGTTTGAAACCGGGCGCGTCCTTCACGGACTCATCCGCTCCATGCGAGCGAACGCAGTCCGTGAGGAAGCAGTAAGCTATAAGGTTTGCCTTTTCTGGCTTATACCTTGCCCTTTATTCCTCAATGCTGACTATCCAGTAGGCTTCACTAATGAACTTGGACCAGCTCTTCACGCGATTCATTCGATCGGCGTAGATCGGCTTCCAAGCTGGACGCACTGGCTCCTTGCGAAGCCTCATGTGCGCCTGTGCTGGAGTTCGGTCAGCCTTCTTCGAATTGCAATCGATACAAGCCAATACGCAGTTCGTCCAACTCGACAGACCACCTTGGGCACGCGGGACAACGTGGTCAATCGTGAGCTCTTCGCTGCCAGGCTGCTTTCCACAGTATTGGCAGGTCATCGTGTCACGCTTGAATACATTTCTTCGGCTGAAGGTAACCTTCTGCGTCGGCATCGCGTCGAACTTGGTTAATGCGATGACTTCCGGAATACGGATACGCTGGCGTACCGACTGGATGAACGGCTCATCGCGATCCGGTACCATTCGGCTCCAATCGCTCCAGTCGTACAACTGGTAATCGATCGGGTCAACGATCATGGCCGAATCGTTCCAGAGCATGATCAAGGCACGCGCAACGGTCGCCACGTTGATCGGCTGCCAGTTACGGTTCAACACCAGAACAGGCTTGAGGAGTGAGGCTGGAGGCTGGAGGCTAGGCGGTATACTGTGGATTTTCGGCTCGAGTGTAGCGGCGATCATTTTGGTTTGTGAGGGGTTAGAAAATGCGGGATCACAAAAAGTTGCGTGCGTTTGAATTGGCTGATCAACTTGCAATGTTGACATACAAGCAGACTGCGAAGTTGCCGGAAGACGAATTGTTCGGATTGGTTTCTCAAATGCGTCGAGCTGCCGTTTCTGTCGCCTCGAACATCGTCGAAGGCTGCTCACGTAGTTCGACTGTTGAGTATGTAAGATTCCTCGAGGTCGCTTATGGTTCGGCTCGCGAGCTCGAATATCAAATTTCTGTGGCAGAGCAACTCTACGCTGACTGCGCATACAACGAATGGCCGTCGCTGGCAACCGAAACATGCAAAGTTCTCAATGGCTTAATGCGATCATTGCGAGAACGTGACGCCTAGGCGTTGTCGAGGTTGCTTTCCTCAAGCCTCACGCCTACAGCCCAATACCGTCAAATCGGGACATTTATGAAGTTTCATTTCTTAGTAATCGGCAAATGAAAGCGGAGCAGCGCAAGCTGCCCGGTGAGTCAAAATATCCAATAGTTTCCTGAGTGTTCGAGCGTGGAACACGACACTTGACCCGACACCGGAGGGCTTGCGCCCAACCGCTTTCAAAAACCCCTCGGCGTGCGCCGAAAACCATTCAAATCCAATCTTTCCTAAAATGATCCAAATGTCGATTTGACGGTATTGGCCTACAGCCTCACGCCTACAGTCTCACGCCTGTTTAAGCTCCGGCAGCAGGAATCGAACCTGCGTCTGGGCGATTAACAGTCGCCTTCCCGTACCAACACAGGACCCACCGGAATGTTAGACTTAAGGCTTTAGGCTTAAGACTTAGGGAAATGAAATGAGAGACCACACCAAGCTTAGAGCTTTTGAGTTGGCAGACCGATTTGCGTTGTTGGTCTACAAACACACGGCAACGTTCCCTCGATAAGAACAGTTCGGACTGACTTCCCAGGTTCGTCGCGCGGCCGTCTCGGTACCTTCAAACATCGTTGAAGGTTGCGCTCGACCGACGCAATCCGACTACCTCAGGTTCCTCGACATTGCATATGGCTCAGCGTCAGAAGCAAAGTACCAACTATCGCTGGCATTCCGCCTCGGCTTTCTCAACGCAGAGTCGTACGAAGTGTTGGCAAGTTGCGCCGATGAATTAACCCGCGTACTATCAGGGCTTATTCGCTCCCTTCGTTCTTCCTGAAGTCTTAAGTCTTAAGCCTTTAGCCTTTAGCCTAAAGCCTCCCAATGAGGTCGGTGGGATTCGAACCCACGCTTTGCGGATTAAAAGTCCGCTGTGCTACCGCTACACCACAACCTCATAAATGGTTATGGCTATGCGTTTCAAGCGACAAAGTAATTGCATCGTGTTCTCCTTTTAGGTTTGTTGTTCAGTGGTAGCCCTTTGAATTGAACTCAGCGCGATCCGCTTATCAGACGCCGGTTTTTTCTATTGGCTAACGCGGGGGCTCCAGCCCTCGACTACCATCTCTTCAGTCGGGTGTGTCGGAATCGAACCGCTCTCGATCGCCCCAAACGACCTGTGCCAGCCATTACACTTCACGCCCGTTCTCAGTCTTCAGGTGTCAGGTCTCAGACTTCAGTAAAAACCTGGAGCCTGATACCTGCTACCTGACGCCTTGGGAGTGGACCTGCAGGGAGTTGAACCCTGTAGCCTTGATTGCAAGTCAAAGCGCCGACCCGTCGGCAAGCCCATATTCAGTCTTCAGGAGCCAGACTTCAGACTTCAGTGGATTGCCCAAAACCTGACGCCTGATTCCTGATTCCTGTTAAGTGACTCGTGTGGGATTCGAACCCGACCTAGCTGGCTTGAAAGACCAGCGACCTCACCAGAAGTCGAACGAGCCAATTTAGACTTCAGGAAAACCTGATCCCTGATCCCTGAAACCTGGCGCCTGATTAGTGGACTGGGAGGTGCTCGAACCCTCCTCTCCGGCTCTTCAGGCCAGCGCTATACCGTCTCAGCTACCAGTCCGTGAACAAGCTTGAGGAATGAGGCTGTAGGCTTGAGGATTTTGTATCGCTTCGCGAGCATCTTCTCCTCTAGCCTCAAGTCTCACGCCTCAAGCCTGAATCAAGGCACGAAAAAACCCGGTGTCACTTTGGGGTAACACCGGGTTCGCCAACGTTTGCTTCGTTAGTGCGGCCCATTGAGACAGACTCAGTGTTACCTCCGATGTGGATGCCCGAAATAATGGGCACTACGGAGCATATTCGCGTTTTGCAACACGCTACAACCCTCATCTCCATTAAATCGTTCGGTCCGTGTTGACCGGGTTTTTCCGGGCCGTATTGAAGTCATGATCTCGTATCCAGTGATTGATCGCGTGTCAGATTCCTTACCACGCCCAGTTCGAAAGTACTGTGGTGCGTGTACAGGAAGATAGACATCGGTAAGCTGGATTGGTTCGCCAGATTTTCGCGGCTCACCAAAATTCTTGCAGCAAGCCAACATCCCAACCTACGTATAAACGCAGATACCCAGCGAAAGTCTCCATCCTCAATGAATGATATCGAAGTGTTTTTGACAGCAAGCACGTTTGCTGTGGCCGGCGCATCGCAAGACCGATCCAAGTACGGCAACAAAGCCTTCCATGCACTCGCCGCATCGGGCCGAGTGTCTATCTGGCTATTCAACACCACGAGGATTTAGTGGTAACGATTTGTACTTGGTTAGTATGGATCGAGCTTAAGCTTGCGAACCTCTGCCATTGATAGAAATGGGTGCCGAGGATCGTCCAGCAACGAGCGAAACCCGAACTTCAAGTAGAAGTTTCTTGCGGCATCATCGATTGCATCGACTTCCACCGATCGGATGCCAACTTGTTCGGAAATCTGCAACGATCGTCGCAGGGCGTCGACCAGTAGCAATGCCCCGAGCCCTTGACCTTGGACACTCCGATCGACGGCTAGCTTCCCAATAAGTACCACGGGCACGTCAAGACGCGGCAATCCCTTGGCCTCAGCCGTCGGCAGTACTTCATGGACAACACGATGCGTGGAAATCGCGTAGTATCCGACAACTCGAACACAGTCTGGGAGGGTAGCGACAAACGTACGAGACAGGTCACGTCGGTCGAACTGGCTTGCTCGATCTTTAATCCACTCGTCAAGCAATGGTTGGCCGCATTCAAAGGTTGTGCGGTCGTGATTCTTGTCTAATCGGCGGATCATCCAGATCGGCATCAGCCAACCTGCTTCTTGTAGCGTTTGGCGGCATTGACCAAAGAGTCGTTGGGCTTTCTCGACTCATCGTCGAGCATAGCCGCAAAGACTTGTCGGTCCCGTTCGCTAAGCCGAGTGACCTGTTGATCATGGAGCACCTTGCGTGCTGCTTGAACAAGCGTTGAAATGGCGAAATCGCTAATAGACTGCCCCAACTCGGCGGCCGCGTCTTCAATCGTTTTCTTCAATTCACTGTTCAATCGGAAGTTGATTCTGGCATCGCTGTTGGTTGTCGACATAGTGAGCCTTGCGTCTAATGGGTATGATTTCTCCATAAGGCACTGTACGTCATATTGCCACATCCGTCAAGTCGGATTAGGTTTTAATGTGCCTGTGGCCCTGTGGAACGATTTCGGAAATGCGTACGATCAAATTTGATGCCAGGCACATGACGAACGCGATCCGACAATCCGAGCAGAGCTGCGGAGTCTTCGAAAAGCACAGTGAACGTCGGAGGATCTTTGCTAGCGTGGATGGCCGCCCAGTAGCCCTAGTCGCCCTTAACCTTTCGGAACTCTCGGAAAGCCACCGTCCACGTGGCTCCTTCGAAGAGCATCGCCGAGCCTTGGCGGCGGAGTTCGGACTCCGCCAGGTACAGCAGGTTAGTCCATGCATTGCATAGGTCCCGCTGGGTGAATGGAAACGCTGGCAACGGATTTGTGCTTGGTTAGATGGATCGAGCTTCAGCTTGCGAATCTCTGCCATCGTTAGCTATAGATGTCGAGGATCGTCCAGCAATCGGGAGTTGATTCTGGTGTCGCTGTTGGTTGTCGACGTGATCGGCCTTGCTACAACTGAGTGTGATTTTTTTCCAAGACAATTGCAGGTCAACTTGCCCCGCATTTTAAGTCTGGTTATGTTGTTGGGTCGCTCCGGTGCTGCCGGACTTTTTAGAAAAAAGGTTCGAAAACTCGGCGTAAGCCTATTGAGAACCAAACCGAGGCGGACAAAGATCTGGATGTCGAACGAGAAGGCAATCATTGGCTGTATTTTAGGGACCGCGGTGGGCGATGCTCTAGGTTTGCCTTATGAAGGTCTGTCGGCTGCCAGAGCTCAAAAGCTGCTTGGGCCGCCTGAACGCCATCGATTCTTCCTACGAAGAGGGATGATCTCCGACGATACCGAGCATACCTGCATGGTAGCTCAATCGCTGATCGAATCGGGTGGCAACGTCGAGGTATTCGCACGACGATTTGCAGCGAGGTTGCGATGGTGGATGTTGGCCCTACCAGCCGGCGTTGGCAAAGCGACATCTCGCAGTTGTGTAAGGTTATGGTTCGGTATCAGTCCATCGAAGTCGGGGGTCTATTCTGCTGGCAATGGGCCGGCTATGCGAGCCGCAATCCTTGGTGCAACTATTGAAGATGTTTTTAAATTGCTAGAATTCGTTCGAACCTCGTCTCGATTGACGCATACGGATCCAAAAGCCGAATTTGGTGCAATTGCGATTGCACTTGCTGCTCGCGAGGCTTCGCTCAAAGACGCCGTGGATGCCAACCGATGGCTTGAAGTTGTTTCGCAATCCATGCCCGGCGATGCTACCGAACTGCTTGAGTTGCTCCGATCCGCTGTGACCAGTGTTGAGAATGGACAATCAACTTCTCGCTTCGCACGATCGCTGGGGCTGGAGCGCGGCATCACTGGATACACTTACCATACGGTACCGATTGCTGTTCACAGTTGGCTGTCATTTCCGAACGACTTTCGCAAGTCGGTTATTGCAGTAATCGAATGTGGTGGAGACGCGGATACAACCGCTGCGATTGTCGGCGGCATCGTGGGAGCAAGAGTTGGCAAGGAAGGAATTCCTGCCGATTGGCTGGGAGATATCTGGGAATGGCCACGAAGCGTTTCATGGATGCAATCACTTGGCATCGAATTGTCACAGGCTTGGCCAAATTGCTCAAGTGCCCCGGTGGTCAACCCAATCGCTGTTATGCTACGTAACTCCCTATTCCTGGCGATTGTGCTAAGCCATGGGTTCCGTCGACTCAGTCCGCCCTATTCATGAAACCTGATAAAAACCAAATTGAATCGAATCTGCGACTTCACGTCGATCGCTTGGCAGGTTTGATCGGGCCAAGGTACCTTCAGAAGCCCAAGACCATCCAAGCCACGATTGGTTACATCGAAGGCCAGTGGGCCCGCATGGGCTACCAGAGTTCGCACGAGTGCTACGACGCAGTTGGCGATCAAGCTACCAACCTGATCGTCGAGAAATCCGGTAGCAAGCGAGCCGATGAGATCCTTTTGCTGGGCGCTCACTACGATACGGTTTACACAACCCCGGGCGCTGACGATAACGCATCCGCTGTAGCCGTTCTGCTCGAAGTGAGCCGACTACTTCGTGAACACCAATGCAAACGATCCATTCGCTACGTCGCATTTGCCTGTGAAGAACCACCCTACTTCCATGTCGACGCGATGGGTAGCCAACACCACGCTCGCCAAGCCCGTTTGCGAGGCGACAAAATCAAAGGAATGCTCTGTTTGGAAATGGTCGGATATTACAGCACAGCCGACAATTCACAGAGAGTGCCACCGCTCATTCCAGAATGGATGCGTCGCTTCTTTCCGCGTCGAGGTGATTTCTTAGCAGCCGTCGGCAACTTGCCCTCCTGGAAATTGTGCTGGAACTTTCGTCGGGGCTTCAAGCGTGGTGCTCGATCGATGCCCCTGTTTTCTATTTGCCTACCCGAGAAGATCAAAGAGATTCGGTTAAGTGATAACAGTTCGTTTTGGGATCAGGGTTATCCAGCCTTGATGCTTACCGACACCAGTTTCCTCAGGAATCCGAATTACCACCGAGCCACTGATACGCCAGATACGTTGGACTACCAGCGCATGACGGAGGTCACCGTTGGCGTTGCGTCCGCTTTGCGATTTTTAGCCAACTGAGTTTATTTCCAGAATTTTCCGCCAACATCGCGGACGGTTGGTCATCGAGCCTACCGCGTCATTTTTGGAATCGCGACTTTTGGATATCGGGGCTCCAGACTGGGGAATCCCGTACCGGCGGATGGAAAAATAGCTAGACTGCACAGTGATTTCCCTTTTCACAAATTGCAAGTCGAACTGAGGGTGCCGTCGATTTCTCGCGGCGCCCTTGGTCATAGCGCATCGGACCTCGTTGTCGGCCGACTGTCCTTTCGACTCGCCGGAGTAACTTTACGTGTTCCGATGTCATTTAACGGCTCTTGTCGTGGTCTTCGCGGCAGTAATCCTCACTGTACCATCGACCTCATGGGCTCAGTCGAAGCCTAATATCCTTGTCATCATGGCAGACGACGTGGGTTGGATGAACGTCTCATCGTATGGCGGGGAACTTGGGTTCTCACTCCGATCGTCGGCATTGCCGGAAAACATTTGGAGTCTTTCCAGGAATTCCCTATCCGCCAGCTCGGCCTCAGCGCGCAGTTCGGCAAGACCCTCGAAGGCATCCAATCGCAGATCTTGAAAATCAAACCCAACAACTAACCGAGTCGCAACGCTGGAGACTTCGTACCATGAAGATCACTATATTATGGACCGCACTTAGCCTAGCGCTCGGTGCAATTTTCGCGTCTACCGCACTGACGCAAGAAGTCCTGCCACGACCCGATCTGCCATTCAAGGGCAAGATCGGCAAGACGTTCGCTGACTCGCAACAAGACTTTCCGCAGCCAATTCAAGCGTCTAAAGGAGCGCCGAATGTTGTCCTGATCTTGCTTGATGATCTCGGTTTCGGTCAGCCAGGAACGTTTGGTGGTCCTATTCCTACACCGAATTTGGACAAGCTCGCAGGCCAGGGACTACGCTACAATCGGTTTCATACAACAGCGATTTGTTCTCCGACGCGAGCGGCGCTTCTCACCGGACGCAACCACCACCAAGTAGCGACGGGAACCATTACCGAACTCTCGACTGGCTATCCAGGGTACAACAGCGTTTGGCCACAAGCGACTGCCAGCATCGCCAAAGTGCTTTCAGGCAACGGTTACAGTACAGCCGCGTGGGGCAAATGGCATAACACACCAGACTGGGAAACATCTCCCATCGGACCTTTCCAGCATTGGCCGACTGGACTTGGTTTTGAGTATTGGTATGGCTTCCACGGAGGCGAAACCAGTCAATGGGAACCGCAGTTGTTCCGAAATGAAACTCCTGTGGAGGCGAGCAAGAAGCCTGAACAAGGCTATCACCTTACTGAAGACTTGGTTGACGATGCGATCGTTTGGATGAATCGTCAAGAATCCATTGCACCGGAGAAACCGTTCTTCGCTTATTTCGCCACCGGCGCAGCCCACGCTCCATTGCATGTGCCACAGGAATGGGCCGACAAATTCAAAGGACAATTCGATCAAGGTTGGGACAAGGTCCGCGAGGAAACTCTCGCGCGTCAAAAGAAGCTCGGCCTTGTGCCCGTAGATACCAAGCTCACTCCTCGTCCTAAGGAACTAGAGGCATGGGATTCGCTTTCTGCGGACGCCAAGAAGTTGTATGCCCGCCATCAAGAAGTCTTCGCAGGCTTTGTGGCTCATACCGACTATCATCTTGGTCGATTGCTCGATGGGATTGCAGGACTGCCCGATGCTGACAATACGCTCATCATCTTTATCGCTGGGGACAACGGTCCGAGTGCTGAGGGTAGCGTCACTGGTACGCTAAACAACATGATGACCCAAAACGGTGTCCCCGATTCGGTTGAAGCGCAAATCAAAAAGCTCGATGAACTCGGCGGCCCATTGCACGAAAACCATTACCCAGTCGGCTGGGCCTGGGCGGGATCGTCCCCATTCCAATGGATGAAGCGAGTGCCCTCACATTTTGGCGGGACTCGCAATGGCTTGGTGGTTGCCTGGCCGAAAAAGATTACCGATAAGGGTGGCCTTCGCACACAGTTCCACCATGTGATTGACATCGCTCCGACCATCTATGTTGCCGCTAGCGTCACACCACCAACGGCCGTGAACGGCATCGCTCAGATTCCGATTGCGGGAACCGATATGTCGTACTCCTTTACTGACGCCAAAGCTCCGGGTAACCATACGATTCAATATTTCGAGACTGGCGGGCATCGCGCAATCTATAAAGACGGCTGGGTTGCGGCTTCCTTTCACGGAGTGCCTTGGGCGTTAACCGGTTCGATTGGATTCGAGAATAACAAATGGGAGCTGTATAACATCGAGAAAGATTTCTCGCAGGCGGTGGATTTAGCGGCTCAATATCCGGATAAGCTTAAGGAACTGCAGGCCGTCTTCGATCAGGAAGCAAAGAAGTTTGACGTCTATCCATTCGACGATCGTTTTGCCGAACGCGGCATGATTCCCGATCGCCCTTCGGTGGTAAAAGGCCGCACAAGTTTTCGTTACTCGGCTGGTACAACGCGCATTCCCGAGGGCAGTGCACCCCCAATCTACCAACGCGCTCACACGATTACTGCGAGTGTGGTCATTCCCGAAACTGGTGCAGAGGGCGTGATCCTAGCAGAAGGAGGAGGTTCGGGTGGCTATACATTGTTTATTCAGGATGGCAAAGCACATTACGAATACAACTTCTTCGGCAAAGCCATCTACCGCGTTAGTTCCGCTGAGAAACTGCCCACAGGCGACGTCGAAATCGTGCTTGATTACGAGCAGAGGCCGTTCAAGCGTTTCGTTGAAACAACCGGTGGGCCAGCCAAACTTCTAGTCAATGGAAAGATGGTCGGCTCAGGCATGATCGAAAATGCCGTTGTCGGCCGTTTCTCTGCAACTGAAACTCTGGACATTGGCATGGATCTTGGAGCAACCGTTTCTGCCTCCTACCGCGAGAATGCACCGTTCGCATTCACGGGCACAATCAAAGATGTCCGCATTCAATTGAAGTAGATGCAACAATGAGACCATTCATCTCCGTACTCTGTTTTGTACTCTCGCTGGCGACGTTTTTCCACGAGCCTACATTTGGCCAGTCCTTGCCGTTTCCAGAAACGCCATCGTCGAGCAAGGCAGGCCCGTCACTTAGGGAATCGACCCACAAGTGGCGCAAGGCTTCACAGCATCTCCCCAAAGGAGCGCCCAATGTTGTAGTCATCTTGCTCGACGATGTTGGATTCGGTCAGGCAGCGACTTATGGTGGACCGATCAACACACCGACTCTCTCACGCATCGCCAATACCGGGATTTCCTACAACCGGTTCCATACGACGGCGCTCTGCTCGCCCACTCGCGCTGCTTTGCTCACCGGGCGAAACCACCACCATGTTGGCAACGGAGTAATAACCGAGATGGCGGCGGATTGGGGCGGCTACGTTGGCACCATTCCACAGACCACAGCGACTGCGGCTCGCGTCCTTACTGAATACGGCTATAACACCGCCGCCTTTGGCAAGTGGCATAACACTCCTGCAACAGAGACGACGTCGATGGGGCCGTTCACGCATTGGCCCACCGGTTCAGGCATTGGTTTCAGTTATTTTTATGGTTTTCTCGCTGGTGAAACCTCCCAATGGGAACCGCGACTCGTTGAGAACATGAACCAAGTCGAGCCGCCACACGATGAATCATATCACTTATCCACCGACCTCGCGGACAAGGCCGTCGGTTGGATGCGTCAGCATCGCGCCTACACTCCAGACAAGCCATTCTTTATTTATTATGCACCCGGAGCCGGTCACGGACCGCACCATGTCGCTAAGGAATGGGCGGATAAATACAAAGGCAAGTTTGATG
>Ga0315905_10006856_pt1 | contig 11574 bp, 6 predicted proteins | sample LakEriMetagenome_5_FD_203522 | JGI IMG/M metagenome (GOLD analysis project Ga0315905, IMG submission 203522) | Freshwater fungal communities from buoy surface, Lake Erie, Ohio, United States - Buoy 4 MA121 | ecosystem: Environmental > Aquatic > Freshwater > Lake | place: USA: Lake Erie, Ohio...
GCAACCGGTTATCATCGGCGTTGTGGCCAGCGCACCGCTGTCGCAGGTTCGGGCCGATTCCGCGGGAAGCCGCGCCCCGCGTTCGAGACCCCACCCGGCATCCTCCAGTCCGCCTCCCCGATTGCGTTGCTCTCCACAGGCATCCTGAGACGACCTGGCAATGGAAGACTGCCCGCCGCAGCTCTCACACACAGCCCACGCATCACCCCGGCCGTCCTGCTGTTCACACACACCGTTCCAGCCAGACCGCACCATGCCGCTGCTTTTGGGAATTGACCTGGGGACCACCAAGCTCACGGCAATCGCGTTTGATTCCGACGCGGGTCGGGTTGTGGCCCGCGCGGCTCAGCCCAACACGGCGAACATCACCTCGCCCGCCGACCGCGCCCGTGGCCGGTCGGAATGGGATGCCAACCGCATCGTCGAGACTGGCCTCGCCTGTGTCCGCGACCTGACCCGGCAACTGGGTGCGCAGTCCGCCACGATCGCCGCCCTGGGTATCACCGGGCAGCAGCACGGAACCGTATTGCTCAACCACCACCTGGAACCCCTCACCCCGCTCATCAACTGGCAGGATCGCCGGGGGAACGAACCGGTGGGCGAGCAAGGCGAAACCTGGGTCGAGCGGGCCCGCGCACGATTGGGCGACGACATCGCCCGCGAGTGTGGTTGCCGACTGCAATCGGGCTTTCTCGCGGTGATTCTCGACTGGCTGCAGGGGACCGGCCAACTCCCCACCGGCGCCCGGGCGGCCTTCATCATGGATCTCTTCGCAGCCCGCCTGGTGCGGGGCCAGGCTGAGAAGGGGCCCCTGGCAGCCGACCGCCGCCGGGAGCAGTGGCGTGTTCGACGTCGCCCGTCGCGACTGGCACGACGGGGCCCTCGCCCGGCTCGGCCTGTCCCGCGCACAACTTCCGCCGGTGCAGGAGGCGAATGTGCCCCTCGGCCCGCTCGACGCCACGCTGGCCCGGCAACTGGGCCTGCCCGAATCACTGCAGGTCTTCCCGGCACTGGGCGACCACCAGGCCAGCTTTGTGGGGACGATCGCCGATCCCACGCAAGAGGTGCTGGTCAACGTCGGCACCGGCGCGCAGGTCGCCGTCTACACCGACCACCTGAACTTCGCCCCCCCGGTCGAACTGCGCCCGTACCCACTGCGGGGGAACCTGCTGTCGAACGTCGGCCTGACCGGGGGCTGGTCGTACCAGGTGCTCGAGCGATTCTTCTCGCAGGTCGGGACCGACGTGCTGGGACTGGCCGAGAGCGAGAGCCTGTACCCGGTGCTCAATCGCCTCGCGGCGGAAGTCCCGGCGGGAGCGGGGGGGCTGCGCTGTGAGCCAACCTTCCAGGGAACGCGGCTCGACCCCTCGGTGCGGGGCCGCATCGAAGGGCTGTCGCCGCAGAACTTCACCCCCGGGCACCTGGCCCGAGCGCTGCTGGAGGGGATGGCCCGCGTGCTGGGCGAAGGCCTGCAGCTGGTCCGACAGCAAGCCGGTGGATTTGTCCCAAGGCGAGCGGTCTGTGCAGGGAACGGCCTGCGGGAGAACCCCCTCCTGGCGCAACTGGTCGAACAGGAATTCGGCCTCCCGCTGCACCTGCCCACCGCCTGCGAAGAAGCCGCCGTCGGAGCCGCCCTGGTCGCCGGCGTCGGCGCGGGAGTGTTTAAGACGCTCTCAGGAGCTCGGGTGCCTGGCGGATCGTGATCCTTCCGATCGCGATCCCCTTCACACGACTCCGGCGTGATCGTTCCTGCTCAACCGACTGCAACTTGCCCAGCATGCCTGTGACAGCAATCTCGGGCGTGTGGCAGATCTTGTGGGGACGGACGATCGGGAAAGCGCGATTGACGCGTTCCCGCAATCAACCTACCGTGGAAACAGGGCGGTTGCGTTCCCTTCGATTGCGACACATGTTCCACACGTTGATGACATTGCTCACCGCGGCGACTTTTGTCGCGCACGGATTGCTGGGGTGCTGCTGGCACCACGCGCATTCGCACGTGGTGGATGGTGAGCCGGGCAGCGTGTCGGAGGTTGTGTGCGTCGGGCATCACGACCACTGTGCACATAGCGACCACGCCGTGCCTGCAGCGGATTCCGAAGTCCCTCAGGACACTGACCACTGCCCTCCGCCGAGTCCTCGCTGTGAAGAGTCGGACTGCATCGTTTTGGGTGTGCTGGTCAGTTCGACGTCTGGGGTCGGGACTCCGTTGTCGTTTTTCGCAGTCCCGCTGCTGGGGCTGCCGTTCGTGCCAGTGCCCCTCCCCAATTTGGGTCGGCAGGGTCTCCGCACAGGCAGCGGATCGCCGCCATCCCAAGCGCCACTCCACGCGCTTTCCCAGGTCTGGCTGATCTGATCCCCGGGCGCTTCCTGCCTGGAAGCTGAAGTTGCCGCGTGGCAAATGCGCGCCGTCAAATGACCAGCGCGATCGCGGCAACCGCCCTTTCTGAATCCGTCGCCATTTCTGTCGACGAGACAAGGTCTGCCTGGGGAGGCTCTGCGATGTCGCATCGAGTTCTGTACATGGAGAAGCGCTGGCTCGCCGTCGCGGCGCTGGCGGCGCTCGCCCTCGTCGGATGGGGAACCGAGGGCCGCTGGTGGCCAATCGCTGCGCAGCGCTTCGCGTCTCTGCGGACTCGAATGCTGAGCGGTGGCTCGGAAGCCATGGGAGTGGATTCGACAACACGCGAGTCGATGGGAGCCGCTCACACAGACCATGACGGGCACGACCATTCGAGCCACGAAGAAACAGATTCCATCGAACTCAGCCCGCAGGCTCGCAAGAGCATTGGCCTGGAGACGGGCCAGGTCAAGCTGACTACGTTTGTGCGGACGATTCCAGTTCCTGGAATCGTCGTGGAACGACACGGGCGGACCAAGACACGCGTGGTCGCTCCACTCACGGGGATCGTTACCCAGGTGCACGTCATCGAGGGTGAAGCGGTGGAACCCGGCCGACCGCTGTTCGAACTGCGACTCACGCATGAAGACCTGGTGCAGTCGCAGGTCGAATTCCTGCGGATCACCGAGGAGCTGGACGTCGTCAATCGCGAAGTGGAACGGCTTCGCCCGGTGGCCGAGAAAGGCACGATTCCACAGAAAACCCTGCTGGAACGCCAATACGAGCAACAGAAGCTTCGCGGAGGGCATCGAGCACTGCGCGAGTCGCTGTTGCTGCACGGCCTGTCTCCCCAGCAGGTGGATGAAGTCCAGGAGACGCGCACGCTGTGCTCGAACCTGACCGTCTTCGCACCAGGGACCGTGGCACCAGGGCCGGGGGCACCGGGGCCGGGGTCGGAGTCCCGGCGGGAGAACCCGGGAATGCCAGGCACGACTGGTCTCAATCGCCGACTTGTCGTCGAGGATCTGCAAGTCGAACTCGGTCGGCTCGTCACTGCGGGCGATGCGCTCCTGGCGCTCGCGGATTACTCCGAGTTGTATATCGAGGGGAAAGCCTTCGAACAGGATGGGCAACTTGTCGCCGCTGCGCTCCGGGAACGCTGGGAGATCACTGCCGTGGTCGAGAACCCGATGCCGTCGGGAACCGACGTTCCCAACCTGTCGATCCTGTATCTCAAAGATCAGATCGACGTTGCGACCCGCACGCTGAACTTCTACCTGAAACTGCCCAATGAGTTGATCCGCGACGAAGAAGTCGACGGACACCGCTTCATCAACTGGCGATTCAAGCCAGGGCAACGGACGCAATTGCGAGTGCCGGTGCAACGATGGCCCGATCGAATCGTCCTGCCGGCGGGGGCCGTGATCCAGGAAGGCGCGGAGTCGTTCGTTTTCCAGGAGAACGGCGACCACTTCGACCGGCGGCCGGTCCAGGTCGAGTATCGCGATCTGCGATCGGTCGTGGTGGCCGACGACGGAACGCTGTTTCCCGACGACGTGGTGGCGACTTCCGGTGCCGCTCAACTGCAGATCGCACTGAAGAATAAATCGGGCGGTGCGATCGATCCCCACGCCGGCCACACTCATTGAGCGGGCGACGCGTCGATTTTTTTTCGGAGGGGGGGGCGGGGGGAATCTCAACCGCCTGGTCGCATCGAATCCGGAACAACCGGTCGAGGGAAAAGCCTGATGTTGAACGCCGTCATTCGATTCGCGCTGCGTTTTCAGCTCGTGACAATCGCCGTGGCGGTCATCGCGCTGGGCTATGGTGGCTACACCCTCTCTCACCTGCCGATCGACGTCTTTCCCGATCTCAATCGGCCGCGCGTCACGGTCATGACAGAGGTCCCCGGACTCGCTCCTGAGGAAGTCGAAACACTGATCACCTTTCCGCTGGAGTCGGTGCTGAATGGTGCGACGGGCGTCCAGTCTGTGCGGAGCTCTTCGGGTGTCGGCCTGTCGGTCGTGTACGTGGAGTTCGCCTGGGGAACCGACATCTACGTCGATCGGCAAATCGTCGCTGAAAAACTGGCGCTGTCCGCCGATCGTCTACCCCCCGGTGTGCGTCCGCAGATGGCTCCGGTCTCGTCCATCATGGGGCAGATCATGCAGATTGGCCTCTGGAGCGAAGGGGGCCAGACCAGTCCTCTCGAGGTCCGCACCCTCGCCGACTGGGTCGTTCGACAAAGGCTGCTCACGATCCCGGGCGTCGCCCAAATCGTCGTCATGGGGGGTGGCCGGAAACAGTATCAGGTGCTTGTCAATCCCGAGAACCTGGCCAAGTTTGATGTGACCCTCGACGACGTCGAGAAGGGGGTCGCCGCGAGCAATTCCAATGGCAGCGGCGGTTACCTCGACCTGGGCTCGAATGAATACCTGGTTCGCACCCTGGGACGCATTCAAGACATCGACGAACTCCAGGACATTGTCGTCAAGCCGAACGTCGACCCACCGGTGCTGCTCCGCCAGGTCGCCCGGGTCGCCGAAGCGGCGCAGATCAAGCGCGGCGACTCGGCCGTTGATGGCACGGCTGCCGTGATGCTGACCGTCGCGAAACAGCCGGGCACGGACACCCGCCAGCTCACCGACGACATCGTTAGGGCCCTGGCTGATCTCCAGAAAACCCTGCCGGGAGACATTCGCCTCAATCCGGCGGTCTTCCAGCAAAAAAACTTCATTGACCTCAGCATTGCGAATGTCATCGAAGCGCTTCGCGACGGCGGCGTGCTGGTGGTCATCGTGCTGTTCCTGTTCCTGCTGAACCTGCGCACGACATTCATCACGCTGACGGCAATTCCCCTCTCGCTGGTCGTCACGGGGCTGGTCTTCAAGTGGTTCGGCATGTCGATCAACACGATGACCCTGGGCGGACTGGCCGTGGCCATCGGCGAACTTGTTGATGACGCGATCGTCGACGTGGAGAACATCTACCGGCGGTTGCGGGAGAATGGTCAGTCGCCCCATCCGAAGTCCGCGCTGCGGGTCGTTTACGAAGCCAGCGTTGAAGTCCGCAACTCGATCGTGTTCAGCACAATTCTTGTCGTGCTGGTGTTCGTTCCACTGTTCGCACTGGGGGGCATGGAGGGACGGTTGTTTACCCCCCTGGGGGTGGCCTACATCGTTTCGATCCTGGCGTCGTTGCTGGTTTCCCTCACCGTGACGCCGGTGCTGTCGTACTGGTTTCTGCCTCAAGCCAGGTTCATGTCCCACCACCAGGACGGCCTGCTGCTGCGGATCCTGAAGTCGATCGCCGGGCTCGCAATCCGATTCAGTGTCCGCCATCCATGGCCCATCCTGGGAACGGTGATCGTGGCGGTTGCGGCCAGTCTCTTCATCGTCACCCAGCTGGGACGCGACTTCCTGCCACCATTCAACGAGGGGAGCGTGCAGGTGAATGTGCTGCTCCCTCCGGGAACGTCGCTGGAGACCTCGAACCGGATTGGCGGAATGGTGGAGCAAAAGCTCAAGCGGATCCAGGGGGTGATCGGGTTCGGGCGGCGGACTGGTCGAGCCGAACTCGACGAGCACGCCGAGGGGGTCAACACCAGCGAATTCATCGTGACGCTCGACCCACACTGCGGACGTTCCCGCGAGGAGGTCCTGGCGGACATCCGTGAAGAAGTGACGCAGATTCCCGGGATCATCATGTCCGCCGAGCAGCCACTGCAGCACCTGATTTCACATATGCTGTCGGGGGTCAAGGCGCAGGTTGGCATCAAGCTTTTCGGCGACGACCTGGCCGTCCTGCGAAACACTGCCGAACGGATCAAGACCGCGATCGCCACTGTGCCTGGAGTTGCGGATTTGCTGGTTGAACAGCAGGAGGAGATCCCACAGCTGCAGATCCGACTGCAGCGCGAACGACTGGCGCAATATGGAATCAACTCGAGCACGGTCAATGAACTGATCGAAACCGCCATGAATGGCAAGGTCGTCTCAGAGATCGTCCAGGGTCAACGCAAGTTCGACCTGGTCGTGCGTCTTGACGACCCGTACCGGATGGATCCGCAATATCTCAGGCACTTGACGCTCTTCCTGCCGGGCGGAGGCAGAGCGCCTCTCTCGGCCGTCGCCGAAATCAACGAGAGCACTGGTCCCAACACCATCAATCGCGAGAACGTGCGGCGGCGAATAATCGTCCAGTGCAATACGGTCGAACGCGACCTGGTGAGCGTCGTCAATGACATCCAGGCTCGCCTCGCACCAATCGAGAAGACGCTGCCACCGGGCTATTTCATCGAATACGGCGGCCAGTTCGAGAGCCAGGAGAACGCCACCCGGATGATTGGCTTTCTCAGCCTGCTGTCACTGGTCAGCATGTTTCTCGCGCTCTTCACGTTGTTCAAATCGGTCAACCTCTCATTGCAGGTCCTCGCCGCCCTCCCCATGGCTGCGATTGGCGCGGTGGCCGCCCTGGTCATCACGCGCCAGTCGCTGACCGTCGCGAGCCTGGTGGGGTTCATTTCGCTCTCGGGGATCGCTTCACGGAACGGCATCCTGCTGATCGCGCATTACCTGCACCTCGTGCGCCATGAGGGGGAATCTTTCACGCCCGAGATGATTGAACGCGCTGGCAGGGAACGCCTGGCACCGATGTTGATGACGGCGCTGACCGCTGGGATCGGCCTGATCCCGCTCGTGATGGCGGCTGGTGAGCCGGGCAAAGAGATTCTTTATCCCGTCGCAACGGTGATCCTGGGAGGGTTGATCAGCTCCACGCTGCTCGACTTTCTGGTCCACCCTGCGCTGTTCTGGTGTTTTGGTCGAAGCGCCGCGCAACGCGAGATCTCCGCCGGCGGGATCGATGACTTGAGCGATCCCCTGTCGGCAACCCCCGCCCGAGTCTTGTCACCGAGGCCGGAAGTACCAGCGGCGACTGCCGACCACCCGACAACGACGATTCCACGCGACCCCTGAATTCCGGCTGACGTTTCCTTCCCCCGGTCCCTGCTGTTCCCCAGGATCTCACATGAAAACCCGCACCGCTGTTGCCGCCACCGTTGTCACCGCCACGCTGACGTGGCTGGCGTTCGGATCGCCCGTTTTAACCCCCTGTGCGGCTCAGACAGAACAGCCCGCCGCGTCGAAGCCGGGCGTGTCAAAGCCTGCCACGAAGAAGGGTCATGGTCATGAGCATCCGACGAAGGGGCCGCATGGCGGTCCCCTGATCGAGCTGGGTAAGGAAAAGTATCATGCGGAATTGATCCATAACGAAAAGACCCAGGCGATCACGATTTACCTGCTTGACCACTCAGCCAAAAAGCTGATCGCGACTCCTGCCAAATCGATCAAGATCAATCTGAAACATGAGGGGAAAGGAATGCAGTTCGCCTTGAAGCCGTCCCCCCAGAAAGGGGACAAGTCAGGCCAAGCTTCCTGTTTTGTCTCGAAAGATGAAGAGCTGTGCAGACATCTCGACGAGAACGGAGTCGACGCCCGGCTCGTCGTCGAGATCGACGGCAAGTCTTACACGGGAAAAATCGACCACCAGCACGACGACCATGACCACGAGGTCAAGAAATAAGGTCATTCCACTTGGCCTGGTGTCTCAATCTGTGCGCGATCATTCGCCGATCCAAACGCGCACACCCAGCCAGGCTGTGGGAGGCTCACGGAGACCGAAACGCCTGCGCAGAGTCGCCAGGCACGATTCCAAATGGCCCGACGTCGAACACAACCCTCAGGGCACGACCACCGCCCGCGAAGAAGCCGCCGTCGGAGCCGCGCTGGTCGCCGACGTCGGTTCGGGAGTGGTTCCTTCGCTGACCAGCGCGGGCCGCACGCTGCGTTCTGCAATATGATTAGGCTCGTCGTCGCTGCAAGAACAATAAAAAATCAACATTAAAGTATTTTTCAATCAATTGGAGCATACGGAGATTTTTAAAACTAAAATCATTCGACACATTAAGACAAACTATTACGAATTACGGAGATCGGGATTTAAATTGAAAATGAATTGCCGCCATGGCGCCACCGAACCGGTAAGCGCCATGGCGTAGTGGAATCACCAACTCAATTGCCTTGCGTTCATCGGATTAATGATCGACTCCAAAAGCTCGGCTTCGGAGGCTCTCGTTGGACCATGTGACGTACGGCGATAAGCGAAGCAGCTAAAAACGCAGAATCGCAGTCGCCCGCGGCGTCCAATTCCATCAAGGCAATCCCTCTCACGGTGACGGAATAATGATCCAGAACCGACGACTTTCGATGCGGTACCCAAAGCCTCGAGCCACGCATTCGCGGATCAGCCGGTGCAGCCCACAGTATCTTTGTACACTTGACAAAGAACGGTAGAGAGTGCCCCCGTACCTTAGAGCTCTCCGTGTCGGAACAAAGATCTGCTCAATCCAAGAGTGTGCCATTTCAATTTCTCCTCTAGCTGAAGGGGTAAAGACGTATTAATGTATAAATCCAAATCGAGCTCCAAAGCGTGTGAGCCAATTTGGAACCACACGCCATGGCTGTTGAATCTTAGGCGGGACGGTGATCCGATTCAACCCCAAAAAACGCGCAAAACTTCCAAAAGAGTCTCGTGACCAGTGTTGACGGTCGGGGCAGCCCGGCCCTTGCGGTCGTTGGTAGCCCCGGGGAGCATGATCCGGTATACCAAAGGCCCAGTGATTGAAGTAACCTCGCCTTTTCGTTCCGCATCGAGCCCTACCATGTCACAGCCTCGCTCAACGAGTCGTCTTCTGCGCGTTGTCGTGGGGCTCGCTGCCCTGCTGTGCGGAATCACTCCGCCCCTCCACGCGGCTGACCCCGCGGTGGATTTTTTTGAGCAGCGGATTCGGCCCCTGCTGGTCGAGCGGTGCCAGGGTTGTCATTCCTCGGTCACGGGCAAGACCAGTGGGGGGCTTGCTCTAGATACTCGCCAGGGTTGGCAGAAGGGGGGCGATGCGGGGCCGGCGATTGTGCCTGGCAAGCCCGCCGAAAGCCTGCTGCTGCGGGCTGTCGAATATGCCGATCCCGATCTGCAGATGCCCCCGCCCGGGAAGGGGCAGCGGCTGACCGCCGACGAAGTCGCCTCGATCGCCGCGTGGATCAAGGCCGGCGCGGTCGATCCACGCGTCGCCGGGGAACGCCTGGGAGGCATGTCGGCTGACGAAGCCCGCCGCTGGTGGAGCTGGCAGCCCCTCCAAGCCGTGGCCCTCCCCGAGGTCCGCGAGACTGGCTGGCCCCAAACCGACCTCGATCGGTTTGTGCTCGCAGGTCTCGAACGCGAAGGGCTGCCTCACACTCCCCCGGCTGACCGCCGCACACTGCTCCGCCGGGTCACCTTCAACCTGACCGGGCTCCCTCCCACGCCCGCCGAAATCGAGGCGTTCCTGGCCGACGAACAACCCGGGGCGTGGGACCGCGTCATTGACCGCCTGCTGGAGTCGGAGGGGTATGGTGAACGCTGGGGCCGGCACTGGCTCGATGTGGCCCGCTACGCCGATACGGCGGGCGATGGAGCCGACTATCCCGTTCGCGAGGCCTATCGCTACCGCGACTGGGTGGTGCGGGCGGTGCAGCGCGATCTGCCCTTCCCCGAGTTCATCCGGCTGCAGATCGCCGGGGACCTGCTCGCCCCGTCGCGCCCCGCCGAGGAGTACGCCGACTGCCTCACCGCCACCGGCTTCCTGGCGGTGGGCAAGCGGTATGGCTACGCCCCCAACCCCGACTACCAGCATCTCGATTTCGCCGACGTGATCGACTCGGTCGGGCGCTCGCTGCTGGGGCTCTCGGTCGGCTGTGCGCGGTGCCACGACCACAAGTACGACCCCATCTCGACGCACGACTATTACGGTCTCTACGGCATTCTGCAGAGCACCCGGTGGGCGTTTCCCGGTGGTGAAGAACACAAGCGCCCCGCCCAGTTTCCGCCACTGGTCCCCCCCGGCGAGGTTGCGCGACTGGAAGCCGAGCGGGCCGAGGGAGTCGCCCGACTCGAGACCCAACTCGCCACGCTGCAGGCGAGCCGGGGGAAACTCGACCCCCGCTGGCTCGCCGGTGGCCCCGATCTCGCGCTCGAAGGGCAGCCCGACGGCAAACCTCCGGGCGCCCCGTGGCTGTCGGCGGGACCGAACGCGGTCGGGGCCGAAGCCCAGAGTCCCTTCACGCACATTCACCCCGCGGGGCAGCGCGGCGTGCGGGTGGGGAGTGGCCTGCCAACCGACGGCATTCGCTATGTCTTCCCGCACAAGCTGAAGAAAAGCCCGGGTGGGCGATTCAGTTTCTCGGTCGATTTCCGGACCGTCGCGGGAGCCGATCAGCCCGGCGCGTACCGCTTTTACCTGGGGCGGGGAGTGATCGAGTCGCTGGCGCTGGAGTTCAGTGTCAGCCGGTCGGAACTTGCGCTCAAGAACGGCTCCGCCTGGGAGGTCATCCGCCCCATCGAGCCGGGCGTCTGGCACACACTGCAGGCGACGCTCGATCCCGAGGCGCAGACCTGGTCGGGAGTGGTCGGACCGGCGGGCGACCTCACCACCTTCCGCGACAAGAAACTGAATGCCGCGTGGGATGGCGTTCTCGACACGGTGATCTGCGACGGGATGGGGCATGTGCCCGGCCCCGCTCCGGCCCGCGACATCGACAACCTGGGACTGCAGGCAGTGGCGTTTCCCGTCCCGGGGAGTGACCCCGTGGCCCCGTTCGTCGCTCCCGCCGACGTGGCCCAGCAACTGGCCAGGCTGGAAGAGCAGATCAAACAGGTCGCAGCGGAACGCGAGGCAGTGGCGACCCGCGAGGTGTATCCGACCGCGTACGGCGTGAGCGAGGGGACGGCGGTCAACGCCCGCCTTCAGAAACGGGGCGAGCCCGATCAGCCCGGGGAGGAGATTCCCCGGCAATACCTGCAGATCCTGGGTGGTGACCGGTTGCCCGAGGGGACCACCGGCAGTGGCCGGCTGCAGTTGGCCGACTGGTTGACCCGCACGAACCAGCCCCTGCTGGCCCGGGTCTTTGTGAACCGGGTCTGGGGCTGGCACTTTGGCCGGGGGCTGGTCTCGACCCCCAGCGACTTCGGCGCGCGGGGCGAACTCCCCTCGCATCCCGAGCTGCTCGAATGGCTGACAGGGCGGTTCCTGGAGTCGGGGGGCAGTCTTAAGGCGCTGCACCGGCTGATCTTGCGGTCGGCGGTCTACCAGCTTGATTCGAGTGATCTGCCCGAGGGGCTGGCCCGCGACCCGGGGA
>Ga0315905_10006860_pt1 | contig 11573 bp, 10 predicted proteins | sample LakEriMetagenome_5_FD_203522 | JGI IMG/M metagenome (GOLD analysis project Ga0315905, IMG submission 203522) | Freshwater fungal communities from buoy surface, Lake Erie, Ohio, United States - Buoy 4 MA121 | ecosystem: Environmental > Aquatic > Freshwater > Lake | place: USA: Lake Erie, Ohio...
CTCCTGACCTCATGGTTCGTAGCCATGCGCTCTATCCAACTGAGCTACGGGCGCGTCGAGGGGCGCGGATTATACACAGCCGCGGCCCGGCGGGGGAACCGCCTCGGCTAGTAAGACCTCGGCAGGCCGAGCACGTGCTCGGCTACGTAAGACAGGATGAGGTTGGTCGAGATCGGGGCCACCTGATAGAGCCGGGTCTCGCGGAACTTGCGCTCCACGTCGTACTCACAGGCAAAGCCGAACCCGCCGTGGGTCTGCAGACAGGCATTCGCCGCCTCCCACGAGGCCTTCGCGGCGAGGTACTTGGCCATGTTGGCCTCGGCACCGCAGGGCTTGCGCGCATCGTAGAGCTCGCAGGCCCGAAAGCGCATGAGGCTCGCAGCCTCCACTTCGATGTGCGACTCAGCGAGCGGAAACTGCACGCCCTGGTTCTGCCCGATCGGTCGATCGAAAACCACGCGATCTTTCGCATAGCGACTCGCGCGCTCGACGAACCAGCGCCCATCACCGATGCACTCGGCCGCGATCAGCACGCGCTCGGCGTTGAGCCCATCAAGAATGTATTTGAAACCCTTACCCTCTTCGCCAATGAGGTTATCGACTGGAACCTCGAGACCATCAAAGAAAAGTTCATTGGTCTCGTGGTTCACCATGTTATCGATCGGCCTTAAATTCAAGCCTTTTCCGACCGCATCGCGCAGATCGACCATGAACACCGAGAGCCCGTCGGACTTCCTCTTGACTTCCGCGAGTGGCGTCGTACGCGCCAAGAGCAACATCAACTCGGAATGTCGCACGCGCGACGTCCACACCTTCTGACCATTGATGACGTAGCGATCGCCCTTGCGAACGGCGGTAGTCTTCAACTTTGTGGTGTCGGTGCCGGTCGTCGGCTCGGTAACGGCCATCGACTGCAGACGCAGCTCGCCGCTCGCGATCTTCGGCAAGTAAAACTCTCGCTGCTGCTGACTGCCGTGCCGAACGAGCACGTTCATCACGTACATCTGGCCATGGCAGGCGCCAGAGTTGCCACCAGAGCGATTGATCTCTTCCATGATCACCGAGGCCTCGGCTAACGAGAGCCCCGACCCGCCGTACTCCTGTGGAATCAACGCCGCGAGCCAGCCCGCCTCCGTGAGCGCGCGGACGAACTCTTCGGGATAGCCCCGCTCGAGGTCGATCTTCCGGAAGTACTCGTCGGGAAACTGGGCGCAGAGCGCGCGGACGGCGCTGCGGATCTCATCGTAACTGTCGTCGATATTCATGGCATCGCGATGCTACCGCAGCCAAGGCCGGTACCGCTTTATGTCGCAATTTGCATATTTATAGCTTTCAAGGGTCGATATCTGGATTTTCATCCTATTTTGATCCTAGAATTGCCAGTAAATGCAAATAACGACGGAAAACGGTTCTGGCGCTCCCGATCTGCACGGCCTCGACGGGTCGGGAGTTTGGGATAGTCATCGCGCCTTCGAGGCGCTGCAGAGCGCGGGTCAGGCCGCCACCAAGCGCACGGCCGAGCGTCGCTTGCATGAGCTCGGGCTGTTACCCGCCGAGCTCGATCTTGCGTCGCTGCGCAACGCCGAAGGCGAATCCGTTAACACCGTCATCGCAGAGCATGCACTCGAGTGGGTGCGACGACGACGGCGTCTCGCTCTCTTCATACAAAAGCATCCGCTGCCGAACGGCCGAATCGCACTGCACGCCAATGATGCCCGCGGGGGTCGTTATTGGGTGGTGCCAACGGCGGATGATGATGTCGCAGCACTCAACGCGTTGGCGCAGCACATCGGTAAACCAATCACCCTCTTCACCCATGGCGAACTTGCGAGTTACTGGTCGACTCGACCCACACAGGGTCTCTCAGAATCGATCGACTTGGTCATCGGCTTGTATGGGACGACCTTGCCGCCGGATTTCTCGACCGTCGTGACGCTACCGCGTCAGCAGGGCGCGCTCTCCGCGCGTTTGAAGCGACTCGAGGCCGAGAGCATCCACATCATCCGCGAAGCGATTGCAGAAGCCGAGCGGCCGGTGATGCTCTACTCGATCGGCAAAGACAGTGGCGTGATGCTGCAGCTCGCCCGCAAGGCGTTCTACCCCGCGCCACCGCCCTTTCCGCTGCTACATGTCGATACGCGCTGGAAGTTTCGCCAGATGTATCAGTTTCGCGATCGCGTTGCGCGCGATAGCGGCCAGCGACTCATCGTGCATGTGAACCCCGAGGCCATCGCGCGGGATATCAACCCCTTTGATCACGGCTCAGCGCTGCACACGGAGATCACCAAAACCGTCGGACTCAAGCAAGCACTCGATGCCCATCGATTCGATGTAATCTTTGGTGGCGCCCGTCGTGACGAAGAAAAGTCACGCGCGAAAGAGCGCATCTTCTCGTTCAGAAACGCCGAACACGGCTGGGATCCGAAGCGGCAACGACCCGAGCTCTGGAGCCTCTACAACACGCGTAAGCAAAACGGCGAGAGTTTGCGGGTGTTTCCGCTCTCCAACTGGACCGAGCTCGATATCTGGCAATACACCCTGCTCGAAGAGATCCCGGTTGTACCACTCTACTTTGCTGCCCCACGCCCCATCGTCGAGCGCGACGGGATGCTGATCATGGTCGACGATGCGCGCTTTCGGCTACGACCCGATGAGCGCATCGAAACGCGCTGGGTTCGATTCCGCTCGCTCGGCTGTTACCCCTTGAGCGGCGCGATCGAATCTCGCGCCTGCAGCGTCAAAGATATCGTCGATGAACTGCAACGATCGAGTGTCTCGGAGCGTCAAGGCCGTGCGATCGATCACGACGCAGGTGCCAGCATGGAGCAGAAAAAGCGCGAGGGGTATTTCTGATGACGACCCCAAGCACAAGCGATCTGCTGCGCTTCATCACTTGCGGCAGCGTCGATGACGGCAAGAGCACTCTAATCGGACGCCTGCTATTCGAGTCGCAGCAAATCCCCGAAGATCAAATCGCAGCTCTCAAGCGCGACTCGCGCCGCTTCGGCACGCAGGGTGATCAGATTGACTTCGCGCTGCTAGTGGATGGTTTGGCGGCCGAACGCGAACAAGGCATCACCATTGATGTCGCATACCGCTACTTCTCCGGTAAACGCCGCAGCTTCATCGTTGCCGACACACCGGGGCATGAGCAGTACACGCGCAATATGGTCACCGGCGCCTCGACCGCAGACCTTGCCGTGCTCTTGGTCGATGCACGAACGGGCTTGACCGTTCAAACGCGGCGCCATGCGTATCTCGTCTCGCTCATGGGCTTGCGTCACGTAGTCCTCGCCATCAACAAGATGGATCTGATCGCTTACGACGAACAACGCTTTCGTGCGATCGAGAACGACTTCGCTCGCTATGCCGCCAAGTTCGGCTTCGAGACGACTGTCGCGATTCCGATGAGCGCGCTGCGGGGCGATAACGTCAGCACGCGATCCGAAGCGATGCCGTGGTACACGGGCCCCTCGCTGCTCGAACATCTCGAGACCGTTGATACAAGGCGCTTGCCGCAACCTGGCAGCGTCTTTCCAGTTCAATGGGCCAATCGCCCGAATGCCGATTTTCGCGGTTATGCCGGCACACTCGCCGCCGGCGAACTGAAAATTGGCGATTCGTTGCGCGTCGCGCAGAGCGGGCAGGTCGCCAAGATCACGCGCATCGTGACGGGCGATGGTGATCTCTCGGTCGCAACGGCAGGTGATGCGATCACGATCTGCCTCGATCGAGAGATCGACATATCCCGTGGTGACGTATTGAGTCGGGCAGACCTGCCGATCGAGACCACTGATCAGTTCGAAGCGACGATCATCTGGTTGCACGAAGAACCCGGCCTGGCGAGCCGCCGCTACGATTTGAAACTTGCAAGCCAATGGAGCGGCGCCTCGATCACCGCGATCAAGCACCGTGTAAATGTGAATACGCTCGCCGAGGAGCCCGCCCGCAAACTTGACCTGAACGACATCACCGTTTGCAACATCGCCACGACGCAACCGCTTGCGTTTGAGCGTTATAGCGAGTCGCGCGAACTCGGCGGCTTCATCCTCGTGGATCGTTACACCCATGCGACCGTCGCAGCGGGCCTGATCCGTCACAGCCTACGCCGGGCGCAAAACGTGCATCGGCAGTCACTTAGCATTGATCGAGCTGCACGCGAGAAGCTGAACGGCCATCCAGGCAAGGTCCTGTGGTTCACTGGTCTTTCAGGATCGGGTAAGTCGACGATTGCCAACGCACTCGAGGTGGAGCTGCACGGCCGCGGGCTGCACACCTACATTCTCGATGGCGACAATATCCGGCAGGGGCTCAACCGGGATCTCGGTTTCACCGATACCGATCGGGTCGAGAATATCCGGCGTATCGCCGAGGTCGCTAAATTGATGATGGACGCGGGTCTCATTGTGATGACGTCTTTCATCTCACCCTTCCGCCGCGAGCGCGATCTTGCTCGCGAACTCATCGGCGCGGAGAATTTCATCGAGATCTTCGTCGACACACCGCTCGAGGTTTGTGAGCAGCGCGACGTCAAGGGTCTCTACAAGAAAGCCCGTGAAGGCAAGATTCCGAATATGACCGGCGTGAATAGCCCCTACGAGGTGCCGCTCACCCCTGATGTCACGATCCGCACCCAAGAAACCCCTCTTGCAGAGAGCGTGAAAGCGCTGCGAGAAATCGTAGAATTCCCCAATTGACGGGGCCAGAGACGTCATCGACACTTCGTCTCACACTTATCTCTCGCGCCGCGATTTTTTTAAGGTGAAATCATGAAATCCGTCTCCCTCGCTCTTGCCATAAGCTTGCTCGCTTCGATCGCTTCGGCGGCCGCGCCGATCCGTATCGACAACCCATGGTCGCGGGCAACGGCCCCGGGTCAGGTCGTGGGCGGCGGGTTCATGACGATCGTCAATACGGCTAGCACGACCGATCGGCTCATCTCCGCAGCAAGTCCGGTTGCCGCCGAGGTGCAGATCCACAATACGAGCATGGATGGTGGCGTGATGCGGATGCGTCAACTGACCGACGGTCTCGGAATCCCGGCCAATAGCACAGTGGAATTGAAGCCACGCAGCCTGCATCTAATGTTCATGCAGTTGAAGGCCCCGCTCGAGGCGGGCGCTAGCTTTCCAGTGCAGTTGCAGTTCGAGAAAGCAGGCGTAGTTACCGTGCAGTTCAAAGTTGAGCAGCGATGATGTCGCACGCGAATCGCGTCGCGATGCTGCTCGCGGCGGCCGCCCTCACCCTCGCCGCCTGCTCGCCACCGCCGCCACCGTTCAATGCGTCTGAAGTCTCGGGCATCGCGTATGGCAAGGATATCGGCATCGCCGACACCAGCGGACAGATCCGCCGCATCGAAGACTTCAAAGATCAGGTCACGCTCGTGTTCTTTGGTTTCACGCGCTGCCCTGACGTGTGCCCTTCGACCTTGATGCGCCTGCGCCAAGTCCGCGATGCGCTCGGCGAAGATGCGGGCAAGTTACAGGTACTGCTCGTGAGCGTGGATCCCGAGCGCGACACGCCCGATCGTCTCGAGGCTTACGTGAAAAACTTTGATCCGAGCTTTATCGGTCTTCGACCTGAACCGGCGGAGCTTGAAAAAGTCATCAAGGCGTTCCATGCGATCGCGGTGAAAGTGCCGACGGCAGATGGCCAGGATTACACGGTTGATCATTCAGCGACGATCTACGTCTACGATCGCCGCAACCAACTGAGACTCATCGCCCAGCCTGACATCGCCATCGACGCCTTTGCTGCCGACCTGCGCCGTCTCGCGCAGGAGAGTTGATCTCTCGAGCCATGACACCGCGGCGAGTCATGGCTTTTGCGCGCATGACAGTCTTGCTGCTGGTTACGGCGCTAACTAGCACGCCGAGTCTTGCTGGCGAGGTGCATGTGGCTGTCGCGGCCAATTTCGCGGCACCGATGAAATCACTCGTGCTCGAGTTCGAGCGCGAGAGCGGGCATCGCGCCCTCGTCTCGCTCGGTGCCACCGGCCAGCTCTACACCCAGATCCGTCAAGGTGCTCCCTTTGGTGTGCTGCTCGCAGCGGACGCGACGACGCCGAGCAAACTCGCGAGCGACGGGTACGCTCTCGCAGAGACACAACGCACCTATGCCATCGGACGCCTCTTACTGTGGAGTCGAGATGCCGATTACGTCGATGCCAAAGGCGACGTGCTGCGCCGCAGAGACTTCCGCCGTCTTGCCATCGCCAATCCGAAACTCGCTCCTTACGGTGCGGCAGCAACACAAACGCTGAGCGCACTCGGTTTACGCGAGAAGCTACGCTCCAAAATTGTCGAAGGCGCTAACATCAACCAAACCTTTAAATTTGTGGCATCGGGTAACGCGGAACTCGGCTTCGTAGCAACATCGCAAATCATGCAGGAAGGTCGCCTGAAGAGCGGTTCCGCTTGGCTCGTCCCAGCCAACCTGCATGACCCCATCCGACAGGATGCGATCCTGCTGACCAAGGGCCAAGACAATCCGGCCGCCGTCGCGCTGCTGCACTATCTCGACTCTCGATCGGCGCGCGACATCATCCGACGTTACGGTTACGAGCTGCCATGACGCCGAGTGCCGATAGCGGACAAGCCATCCTGCTCACGCTGCAACTGGCGGCGATCACGACGTTGACCTTGCTCCTGCTCTCGACGCCGCTCGCATGGTGGCTCGCGCGCACGAGCTCGCGCTGGCGTGGCGTCATCATCGCGCTCATCACACTGCCGCTAGTGCTGCCGCCAACGGTACTGGGTTTCTACATCCTGCTGTCACTCGGTCCCGATGGTTGGATCGGAAACCTCACACAATCCCTCGGCATAGGCTTGTTGTCGTTCTCGTTTACGGGCTTGGTGATCGGCTCGGTGATCTTCTCGCTACCCTTTGCGGTCTATCCCATTCTGTATGCTTTTGAAATGCTGGGGCGAAGGCCGCTCGAAGTCGCCGCCACCTTGCGTGCCAAGCCTCTGGATGCGTTCTTCAGTGTTGCGCTGCCACTCGCAAAGCCCGGCTTTTTGACGGCTGCAGTACTCACCTTCGCGCATACCGTGGGCGAGTTTGGCGTGGTGCTGATGATCGGTGGTGATATTCCGGGCGAGACTCGAGTCGTCGCAACGCAGATCTTCGGCTACGTCGAGGCGATGGAGTATGAGTCGGCGCATAGACTCGCTGCGCTCATGGTCGCGTTCTCCTTCGTGATGTTGATTGCGCTGACTCGACTGCGTCGACGCGCTGGAGCGGCGCTGCCATGAACACGACACCAATTTCGTTGCAGCTCGCCCTGCAACGCGCCAACTTCCATCTCGCGATTGACATCACCGTTCCCCCGCAGGGCATCACCGTGCTCTTCGGTCCGTCGGGCTCAGGGAAAACGACGGTGCTGCGTTGCATAGCAGGTCTCGAGCATGCATCGGGTCGCATCGCGATCGGCGATGAGGTTTGGCAAGACGATCAAAGACAAATTTTCGTACCCACCTGGCAACGCGAACTGGGCTATGTTTTTCAAGAAGCCAGTCTGTTCGAACATCTCGATGTGCGTCGCAATCTGGAATTTGGTCTTAATCGCTTGCGCATAGACCGGCAGGCTGCGCGCGGGGCGCTCGACGATGCCATCGATCTTCTGGGTATCGGCTCATTGCTTGATCGATCCACCGTCAACTTGTCGGGCGGTGAGAAACAACGTGTCGCCATCGCCCGCGCGCTCGTCACACAGCCGAAGATTTTGCTGCTCGATGAACCGCTCGCCTCGCTCGATGTGGCAAGGCGAAAGGAGATCTTGCCGTGGCTCGAGCGACTACACCGCGAGCTGCAGATTCCGGTGATCTACGTCACTCACTCGCTCGATGAACTTGCACGTCTGGCTGATCACGTGGTGATGCTCGACCAAGGGCGCGTGAGCGCGAGCGGCAATCTGCAAGCAATCTGCACTCACCCCGTCATGGCTACAGCCGCAGGCGATGAAGCCGGTGTCGTGATCGAGAGCCACATCCAACGAATCGATCACGAGTTTCATCTGGCCGAAGTGAGCTTCGGTAACGGCACGCTCTGGGTGCGTGATGGCGGCAATCAAGCGGGCGCACCGATTCGGTTACGCATCCTGGCACGCGATGTGAGCCTCGCGACGTCTGCACACAGTTCGAGCACCATCCAAAACCTCATCCCGGGTGTGATCGAGTCGATCACGAACGAAGCGCATGCCTCGCAGGCACTCGTCACGGTTCGCTGTGGCGAGGCGATGCTGCTCTCGCGCGTCACCCACCGAGCTCTCGCCGCGCTGCAATTACATACGGGCTCGCCCGTCTGGTGCCAAGTGAAGTCGGCGGCGCTGATCGACTGATCGACAAAACCTATTCTCCGTATCGAAACCTTCGATTGGTACGCTGGTCTCATCAAGGCGTAGCCTGTTCTCGAAGATCATCTGACAGATAGGAGATAGCCATGTCCAACCCCGGTCAATGTCCCGTCATGCACGGCGCCAACACCACGAGCCAAAACAGCAACATGGCCTGGTGGCCAAATTCATTGAACCTCGACATCCTTCACCAGCACGATACCAAGACAAATCCGCTACCCGGGTTTGACTACCTTAACGAGGTCAAAAAACTCGACCTCGCTGTCGTGAAGAAAGACCTGACCGCGCTGATGACGACCAGCCAGGACTGGTGGCCGGCTGACTGGGGTCATTACGGCGGTTTGATGATCCGCATGGCGTGGCATGCCGCGGGAACTTATCGCGTCGCCGATGGACGCGGCGGCGCGGGCACCGGTAATCAACGTTTCGCGCCGCTGAACTCCTGGCCCGACAATGCCAATCTCGACAAGGCGCGGCGCCTGCTGTGGCCCATCAAGAAGAAATACGGTAATCGGCTCTCGTGGGCAGATCTCATCATCCTCGCAGGCAATGTCGCGTACGAGTCGATGGGATTGAAAACCTTTGGCTTCAGTCTCGGCCGCGAAGATATCTGGCATCCGGAAAAGGATGTCTACTGGGGCTCCGAGAAGGAGTGGCTGAAGTCATCGCGCTACGAGGATGACAATCGTACGAGCCTGGAGAATCCCTTAGCTGCGGTGCAGATGGGTCTCATCTATGTGAATCCCGAGGGTGTGAACGGCAAGCCGGATCCGCTGCGCACGGCGCAGGATGTACGCCTCACCTTCGCGCGTATGGCGATGAATGATGAAGAGACCGTCGCGCTGACCGCCGGTGGCCACACTGTCGGAAAAGCGCACGGCAACGGCAGCGCGGCCGATCTCGGGCCGGATCCAGAAGCCGAGGATGTAGAAGCGCAAGGGCTTGGTTGGCTCAACAAAAAGGGGCGCGGGATTGGTCGCGACACTGTCACGAGCGGCATCGAAGGCGCGTGGACGACCTACCCGACTCGTTGGGACAACGGCTACTTCCATCTGCTGCTCAACTACGAGTGGGAGTTGAAGAAGAGCCCGGCCGGCGCCTGGCAATGGGAGCCGATCAACATCAAGGACGAAGATAAGCCCGTTGACGTCGAGGATCCGTCGATCCGTCTCAATCCGATCATGACCGATGCGGATATGGCGATGAAAATGGATCCGGCGTATCGCCAAATCTCCGAGCGCTTCTATCGTGATCCGGATTATTTCTCTGAAGTCTTCGCGCGGGCCTGGTTCAAGTTGACCCATCGCGACATGGGCCCGAAGTCACGCTACATCGGCCCGGAAGTGCCGACCGAAGATTTGATCTGGCAAGACCCAATACCCAAGGGTAACGCCCACTTCAGCATCGACGCCGCCAAAGCCAAGATCGCGGCGAGCTCGCTCAGCATTGGCGAGTTGGTTGCCACCGCGTGGGACAGCGCCCGCACCTTCCGTGGGTCGGACAAGCGTGGTGGTGCGAACGGCGCTCGTATCCGCCTTTCCCCACAGAAAGATTGGGCAGGTAACGAGCCCGAGCGGCTCGCCAAAGTGCTTGGCGTACTCGAGCCCATCGCAAAAGACGTGGGCGCGAGCGTGGCCGATATCATCGTCCTCGCCGGAAACGTGGGCATCGAGAAGGCAGCGGAGGCCGCTGGCATCCACGTTACCGTGCCGTTCTCCGCTGGACGTGGCGACGCGAGCCCTGAGCAGACTGACGCTGAGTCGTTTGCCGTGCTCGAGCCCGTCGCCGACGGCTATCGCAATTGGCAGAAACAGCACTTCACGGTAAAGCCCGAGGAGTTGCTGCTCGATCGCACCCAGTTGATGGGCCTCACCGCCCAAGAGATGACCGCGCTGATCGGCGGTATGCGCGTGCTCGGCACTAATCATGGTGACAGCGCGCATGGCGTATTCACCGATCGAGTGGGCGTACTCAGCACGGACTTCTTCGTGACACTCACGGATATGGCGTACGACTGGAAGCCAACGGGTCGCAATAGCTATGACATCGTCGATCGCAAGACGGGAGCGAAGCGCTATACCGCGACACGAGTCGATCTGGTGTTCGGATCCAACTCGATCCTGCGCGCCTATGCCGAGCTCTACGCGCAAGATGACAATCGTGAGAAGTTCGTCCGTGACTTCGTCGCGGCGTGGACGAAGGTGATGGACGCCGATCGGTTTGATCTTCGTAATTGACTGAGAGCGCGCCCTGAAACAGAAAGGCCCGGGATACACAGCGTCCCGGGCTTTTCTTGCGCGCGTGTTGCCGGTCAGAGCTAGCGGAGCCCGCGACGTTGCTGATGCAGGACGGCCACAATTCGAACCACATCCTCATCAGCAATAAAGTAAACGGCGTACGGAAACCGGCGCATCAAAACACGCCGAAAATTTTTGAAGACGCAGGCATATGCGAAAGGATTATCGGCCGCACGTCCGATGGCGACATCCAGCTCAAACAGAAACTGAATGCCGAGCCCTGACCTCTCGGATTCGTACCAGGATGATGCCGATGCCGCGTCCGTCGCGGCCGCAGAGTCGACGAACAGCAACCTCAAGAACGACCGAGTTCAGCTAGTAACTGATCACGAACTTCTGACCAGGGGCGACTCGATGGCGCGCCGGCAGCGGTATAGGCGGCTAATCGTTCAACGAGTACCCGCTGATGCTCCGGCGGCACGGGCACATTTTCAGGATGCGCCGCGATTCGGTCCCAAAGCGCTTGGACGTAGGCCAGTCGCTGCTCGACCGGGAGCTGATCGAATTCAAGAGGAACCTTGAGCGGCGAAGACATGAAACGAGTATAGAGTCGCCATCCCGCTCAGCACACTCGCTTTTTCGCAAGAATTAGCGCCAGAACTGGCGGAGAGAGAGGGATTCGAACCCTCGAAGGGCTTTTGGCCCTTACGCCCTTAGCAGGGGCGCGCCTTCGACCACTCGGCCATCTCTCCGCTCGCGGGGCCGCGATGATACGGCCCCGGGCCTTGGCAGGTCAAAGCGGGCTTGGGCGCGAACCGTTAGGCTCGCATGCCCTGCTGCGCTTCACCTTGATCCGAGCTTCCGTCTTCCGACTTGATGCGATCGAAGATCTCTTCACGGTGCACGGCGACATTCTTCGGCGCGTTAATGCCCACGCGCACCTGATTGCCCTTGACGCCAAGCACAGTGACCGAGACTTCTTC
>Ga0315905_10006861_pt1 | contig 11573 bp, 11 predicted proteins | sample LakEriMetagenome_5_FD_203522 | JGI IMG/M metagenome (GOLD analysis project Ga0315905, IMG submission 203522) | Freshwater fungal communities from buoy surface, Lake Erie, Ohio, United States - Buoy 4 MA121 | ecosystem: Environmental > Aquatic > Freshwater > Lake | place: USA: Lake Erie, Ohio...
GGCCTGGACTAACCAGAAGACCTGGACCAACAGAAGGGCCTGGACTCACTCATGACCATCGAACGCACGCCCCTGCACAACCGGACCATCACGCTCGAAGGCTTTGCCCGCAGCGATGGCCTCTTTGATGTCGACGCCCGACTCACCGACAACAAGCACTACCGCATGAACAACTGGCCCGGTGGTGTTCTCGATGCGGGCGAGTTCATGCACGACATGGTGGTTACCATGACGGTCGATGCCGAGGGGGTGATCCGTGACATGAAAGCGCGGGCCGACTCGCATCCGCACGCGGTGTGTCAGCAAGGAGCCGCCAACTTCAGTCAGCTGATCGGCCTGTCGATCCGCAAGGGTTTCCTGAAGGCGGTGTCCGAGCGCCTGGAGCAGCGCGACTCCTGCACGCACATCCGCGAGATGCTGCAGCAAATGGCGACCGTTGCCTTTCAGTCCATGCGCGAAGCTCGCCAGAAGTCCTACGGTGTGGCCAAGGTCAGCAAACCCGTGCTGCTCGACAGCTGCAAGGCCTGGGCGTCGGACGGCGAGTGGGTCAAGGTCGGTTTTCCGAGCTTTTACAGCGGACCAGACAAGCCTTCAGCGGATGCTCCTGGCCGCGGCCGCTTCGAAGAGCGCCTGCGCCAGGAGGGTTACAGCGAGCCCGAGATTCGTCGGGCCGCGCCCAATGGATTCAACGACACGCACACCCATGACTTCGATGTGCTGGCGCTCGTCCTCTCGGGCGAGGTCACGATCACCTGTGCAGGCGTCTCACGCACCTACCGGCCGGGCGACCTCGTGAGTCTGGATGCAGGCCTGCCCCATACCGAACAGTTCGGCCCCGCCGGCTACAAGTTCATGATCGGGCGTCGGCATCGTGTGCCGGCCGATGCCGTGCCCTGCGCGTCCTCGTCAGTGGCGCGATAACGCCTGGATGAATTTTCCCCGGCACGCGTCCTGTCAGCCCAGTGCCCGGATCACCGCGCTGACATCCTGATCGCCCAGGCCCGCACGACGCGCGGCCTGCATCTGCAGCCGCGCAGCCGTGGCCACCGGCAACGGGCAGTCCATGCGACCGGCCCACTCCAGCAGGTAGCGCAGATCCTTGTCCATGAGGGCCAGCTGAAACTGCGGCGAGAACTCGCGGGCAGCCAGCTTGGGGATCTTGGTTCGCATCAGGCGTGATCCTGCAGCGCCTTCGGCCAGCACAGGCAGCGCCTGCATCGGATCGATGCCGGCCGCCTCGAGCATCCGTACCGCCTCGGCCAGCGCCGCATTGGTGATGCCCGAGAGCATGTTGTTGACCAGCTTCACACTCGCACCGCTGCCGGATTCGCCCAGCCGGGTGGCCTGCCGGCCCATGGCTGCAAAGAGCGGTTGCGCAGCCTCGAAGGCAGCGGCAGGCCCGCCCACCATGAAGACCAGTTCGCGTCCTTGAGCCTGAGCGAGGCTGCCTGACACCGGGGCATCGAGATAGGCCAGACCGCGCGCCGCGGCAGCCTGCGCGGCCTGCTGGGCAAAGGTGGGGCTGTTGGTGCTGCAGTCCAGGATGGCTTGACCGCTGAAGACCGGGATCACCCCGTGTTCACCCAGCATCACGTCATGGCTGGCGACATCATCGGCCACCATCGAGATCACGAACTGCGCCCCCTGAGCCGCCTCGGCTGGGGAGGCGCACACCACCGCCCCGCGGGCCTGCAGGGGCTCGCAGCGTGCTGCCGTGCGGTTGTAGATCCGCAGCGAGTGACCGGCTTCAATCAGGTTGGCGGCCATGCGGCTGCCCATGGCGCCCAGGCCAATGAATGCAATCGATGTCGTCATGGTCAGGCCACCCGGATCAGAACCTTGCCCACCTGCTTCATCGACTCCGTCGCCTCATGGGCCGAGGCGATGTCGTCAAACTCGAAGACCCGATGGATCTGGTGCCTGAGCGCTCCCTTGTGCAGGGCGTTGCTGATCCAGTCGGCTGCTGCATCATGCGCCTCGCGCGACATGGCATAGACCAGCACGCAGCGCAGGGTGAGGTCCTTGGCCAGCATGGGCCAGAAGGGCAGTGCCGGATCGGGCACGGCGTCCGATGCATAGCTTGCGATCACGCCACCCGTCTTGAGCACGGCCACGCTGGTGGCCAGGTTGGCTCCGAAGGCCACCTCGACCACGCGGTCCACGCCGGCAGCCTCGCCGGTGATGGCCTTCAGACGTTCGGCCACATTCTCGGTGCGGTAGTTGATGATCTCGTGTGCCCCCGCCTCGCGGGCCCGCTCGGCCTGCTCGTCGCGGCTGACGGTGGCAATGACGCGGGCCCCCTCCAGGCGGGCGATCTGCACGGCGTAGTAGCCCACCGCTCCGGCACCCCCGGTGACCAGCACCGTTTTTCCGGCCACCGGGCCGTCGGCCATCACGCAGCGGTGGGCGGTCATGGCCGGAATGCCCATGCAGGCACCCGCCTCGAAGCTCACCTCGGCCGGCAACGGCACGGCCTTGTGCGCAGGCACCACGCTGAACTGCGCAGCCGTGCCCCAGTAGCGGCCCAGGGTGGCTTCATAGATCCAGACCCGTTCACCGATGCGGGTGGGGCTCACGCTTGGCCCCACCGACTCAATCACGCCGGCGCCGTCCTGATGCGGCACGACGAAGGGAAACGGCATGGTGACATTGCCCCGCGCGCCGCCCCGCTGCTTGGTGTCCGAAGGATTGACCGCCGAACAGTGAACCCTGACCCGCACCTCGCCCGGGCCGGGCAGGGGCGCTTCACGTTCACCGATGACCAGCACCTCACGGGCGAGGCCCTTGCGTTCGTACCAGACCGCTTTCATGACTTCTCCTTGCATGCTCCAGCCCAGGGCTCGCGTGCCCCGTTTCAGGCCAGACAGGATGGGATCCTACAATCCGGGGATGGCACTGCGCGCAACCGTCCACAAACTCGAGCTGTCCATCGCCGACATTGACCGCGGGGTCTATGGTGATCACAGCCTCACGCTCGCCCAGCATCCCTCGGAAACCGCCGAGCGCATGATGTTGCGGGTTCTTGCCTTCATCCTCTGGGCTGACCCGGATCTGCGCTTTGGTCCGGGGCTGTCGAGCGAAGGCGAACCCGACCTGATGCAGGTGGACCCGACCGGACGATTGCAGCGCTGGATCGAGGTGGGTCTACCCGAGGCGAAATGGATCCGCAAGGCGGCCAGCCAGGCCGATGCTGTAGCGGTGCTGGCCTACGGCGGCCACAAGGCGCAACTCTGGTGGCGTGCGCAGCAGGCCGATCTCGAGCGCTTTGAGCATCTCGAAGTGATCGTGGTCGAACCCGGGCAAAGCCAGGCTCTTGCGGCGCTGGCCGCGAGGGCCATGCGTCTGCAAGCCACCGTCCAGGAAGGGCAGGTCTGGGTTTCGGTTGCCGATGACCCCACTATTGCCCCTGTGCTGATCGAGCCCGGTCGCCTGCGCGGCATGAAGACCTGAACGATCTCGCGGGCATGAGCCGCTCAGGCCTTGCCCGACAGGGAATTCCCTGAAGCTCCTGAAACCGCGAGTTCATCACCCAGCGCCAGCATCACGCGACCGTGAGCCAGCGCGGGGGCCACCAGCAGCAGGATGGATTCCGAACTGTCGATGCGCACGAGTGTTGCGCGCAGGCGGTTCATCAGGCGACCGCCCTGAAAGGCACTGCCTTCGAGGTCGAGCAGCCTCAATGCATCGCGCTCGCGCGCCTCGCGCGTGGCGGCCAGCGGCTCAACCACCGACAGATCGATCGGCGGCGCACTCGCGAGCGTATCCGGAGCGGTTTGCTCCGGGCTCAGGTGAGCTTTCGAGTGATCACGCGGGCCTTCCCGGTGCCAGGCACGATGCCAGGCCTGCTGCAGTCGCAACGACAGGTGTTCGGTATCGGAGCCGTCCACACGCAAGGCAAGGCTTGCGCACTGGGCCATGGGGCGAGAGAGGATGACCATCGGTACAGGTTCTCGCGCCTGCGCGATGGCGGCCATCGGCCAACTGACCGATGGCCTGTGGGAATGCTCCGACGGTGGGCTCGCCCCGACCCCAGGCCGGTTGGAGCCCGTGCGCCGGTTCGCTCGGGGGTTTCTTCGCTCGGGGGTTTTTAAAGCGAGCGGCGCTTGAACGGATGGCTGCTGGTCAGGCCGCCGTCGACGGCCAGCGCCTGCCCGTTCACATACGAGGACTCATCGCTCGCCAGAAAGAGCGCCATGGCCGCAATCTCCTGCGGCAGGCCATAGCGGGCCAGCGGATTGATCTGACCGAGCTTGTCACCCTGCCCTGCCTCTCTGGCCCGCTCGAAAACCGGACGGGTCATGCCGGTCTCGATCAGACCCGGACAGATTGCGTTGACCCTCACCCCCGTGCCCCAGAAGGAGTTTGCCGAGGTCTGCACCAGACTCACCACACCGGCCTTGCTGGCGCTGTAGGGGTTGCCACCGGCATTGGAGCGCAGCGCAGCAACGGATGCGGTACAGATGATCGAGCCCCTGCCCTGCGCGGCCATGTGGGCACCGGCATGCTTGATCGCAAGAAACGGCCCGATCAGGTTCACGCGCAGGGTTTCCTGCCAGAGCTCGACCGTCTGCTCGGTGATCGGAATGCCCCCGCCGCTCACTCCGGCGTTGGCATAGATCACCTCCAGCCCGCCGAGTTCGTGCACGGCCCGCTCGACCAGGGCGCGGACATCGGCCTCGGCGCCGGCGTCGGCGGTAGCGGTGAGCAGGCGCCCGCCATGGCGGGCGAGATCGAGGCGAGCGGCCTGATCCACGGTGGCCTGCAGGCCTTCGGCCGAGCGGTCAGCCGCCAGGACCTGAGCCCCTTCTGCGGCAAAGAGCAGCGCCGTGGCACGGCCAATGCCGCTGCCTGCACCGGTCACGATGGCTCGCTTGCCCTTGAGGCGACCCGCGGCACGGCTGGGGTCACCACCGACCGTGGTCCCTTCGAAGGCGCTCGGTCGAATGACCGGAGCGGCGTTTTGTGGATCGTTGCTCATGGCTTGCGTCTCCTGTCTGGGGTGTGTCACCTGTACGATACCCCGATGACTGCCTCTGCTCCCCGGCCGCTGTCGGATCCCGAAATCGCGAGCCTCGATACCCGTCTGGGCGAGATCGACCCCGAACACTCCATGGCGGTCGAAGAATTCGACGGGTTTTGCGCGGCGCTGGCCTGCTGCCCGGAGCCCATTGCCCGTGAAGAGTGGCTGCCTCTGGTGCTGGGCGAGTCCGAGCGCGCCGTCGCTGCGCTGCGCGGTACCGGTGCCGATGCGTCCGTGCTCAAGCTGATCGATCGACATCGCGAGTCGGTGGTCGCTGATCTGGGCAGTGGCGAAGGTTTTGCGCCGGTGCTGTCTCAGGATGAAGAGGGCCGTACCTGGGGCCATGCCTGGGCGATCGGCTTTGCTCGGGCAATGGCGCTGCGCCCCGATGCCTGGGACGATCTCGATACCGATGAAGAGATGGCCGATGCGCTCGACCCCCTGATGCGTCTGGTGGCCGAAGCGCAGGCCCAGCAGCAGGCGCAGGCCGAGGAACAGGGGCAAGGACAAGAGGAACAAGACTCTCCTGCGGCAGACTCATCAGACGATGCCGACTTCGGTCTGGATGAAGACTGGCCCCCGATTGCCGACGATGAGCGTCCCACGGTCATTCACGACATGCTCGATGGCGTGCAGGATGTCTTTGCCTTCTTCGCGCCGGCGCGGCGCAAGGCTCTGGCACCCCGGCCCGTGCGCCGCGATGCGGCGCAGCAGGTCGGGCGCAACGACCCCTGTCCCTGCGGCAGCGGCCGCAAGTACAAGCACTGTCACGGCGGCCAGTGATGCCCCCTGCATTGCCGCTGCCGGTCACGCCCGCTGATCCTTACGGCCCGGATTCGCGCTACGCCTGGTGGCGCTTGTTTGTGGTGGTCGTGATCATGACCATCGGATCGGCCGGCATGTGGGTGCTGGGTGTGGGGCTGCCACCTCAGCAGGCGGATTTCGGCATCGATCGCTCCAGTGCGTCGATGCCCTATACCGCGATGATGCTGGGCTTCGGTGCCGGGGGCATTCTGATGGGCCGGTTGTCCGACCGGTTCGGCATCACAGTGCCCGTGGTGCTGGGTGCGATCGGACTGGGCGCAGGTTTTGTTGCCGCTGGAATGGCCACCAGCCATGCGGTTCTGGTGGGGGTTCATGGCCTGCTGATTGGCCTGCTCGGGGTGTCGTGCACCTTCTCGCCGCTCATGTCCGACACCACCTTGTGGTTCGAACGTCGCCGGGGCATTGCAGTGGCGATCTGCGCCAGCGGCAACTACCTGGGGGGTGCCATCTGGCCGCCTGTGGCCCAGCAGTTCATCGAGCTCTATGGCTGGAGATCCACCTATGTCGGTCTGGGTGTGATGTGTCTGGTGACCATGCTGCCCCTGGCCTTCTTGCTGCGCCGCAGACCGCCAGCCCTGTCCCTGGGTCTGGCCCCTGCAGCGGGCAGCCCTGCCGGCGTGAGTGCACCGGGCGCAAGCGCCGTATCGGCAGGTCAGTCGACACCCGTTGCGAGCGATTCGCCCTATGCGCGGCCCTTCGGTCATACGCCCAATCAGGTGACCGCGTTGCTGGTGCTGGCGGGCATTGGTTGCTGCGTGGCCATGGCCATGCCGCAGGTTCATATCGTGGCCTATTGCGCCGATCTGGGCTATGGCGCAGCGCGTGGCGCCGAGATGCTGGCACTCATGCTGGCCTGCGGCATCATCAGCCGACTGGTGTCGGGCTGGATTGCCGATCGCATCCGAGGCCTGCGCACGCTCATGCTGGGCTCCCTTTTGCAGTGCGTGGCCCTGATCCTCTTTCTGCCCTTCGACGGGCTGGTGTCGCTTTATCTCGTCTCGGCGCTTTTTGGCTTGTTCCAGGGCGGCATCGTGCCTTCATACGCGCTCGTCATTCGCGAGTACTTTGCCCCCTGGCAGACCGGAACCCGGGTGGCGATCGTGGTGTCGGCCACCATGCTCGGCATGGCCCTGGGCGGCTGGATGTCCGGCCTGATCTACGACTTCACCGGCTCCTACAAGGCGGCGTTCCTGAACGGCATCGCCTTCAATCTGGTCAATGGCTGCATTGCGGCCTACCTGTTGTGGCGCAGCAGCGGCGCGGGCCCCTTGCGAGGCCTGCGCCTGTTCAGGTCGCCGCGGCCCGCGGGTGCCTGAAGTTGGCAGGTCAGGCGAAGCGTTGCCGGCGCGGGCGTTCAGCCCGGCATGACAACGCAGTGCTCGATTCAATCAGTCGAGCGCCAGCACCACCCGCCTGAAGAACTCGTTGGTGTGCTCGGGCGTGAGCCAGCGCGACACCACCACCAGATCCCGGTCGGGATCCATCCAGGCGCACTGGCCGCCCGCACCGATCATGAAGCTGCTGCGCCGGCTCGCCGCCGGATACACCTGCTTGGGGCCATCGTTGAGCCAGGTGAGCAGTCCATAGAAGGGCGCGATCGGGCAGGGCGTCTGCATGCGCTGCACCCAGCCCTCAGACACGATGCGCGTTGTCTGCCCCTGCGCATCCACATGCTGGCCGCCCGCGAGCATCATGCGCGCGATGCGCGCCTGATCCCGGGCCGAGATCGAGACCCCGCCACCCCAGTGCGTGCCGCCCGGCACTGACTGCACCCGCCGCCGGGCGCCTGTATGCCGGTCGGTGATCTCGGTCCAGGCATCGTCATAACCCACCCAGCGCCAGGCACTGGTGCAGCCCAGGGGTTTCATCACGGCTGCATCAAAGACCTCGGGCAAGGGCTCGCCAAACAGATGCAGCAGGGCCAGAGCGAGCTGGTTGATCCGCACATCGTTGTATTCCCAGAAGCTGCCCGGGGTGCGCAGGGGCCGGGCCTCGCCCTTGGCGCCCTGGGCGGGCTCGCCGCCATAGATCACGGTGCGATAGCGATCGACCTGCTCGGGCAGCCCGAAGCATTGCCCCTCCCATTCGCTGGTTTGCTGCAGCAACTGCAGCCAGGTGATCGGTGCGTTGTGGGGGCTGTCGAAGCCGATACCGGGCACGCGAAGGCGCACCGGCTCCTCGGGATCGGGCATCAGGCCCCGGTCGTGCGCAATGCCCGCCAGCAGGGCGAGATAGGTTTTGGCGATGCTGAAGGTGAGGTCGGCCCGGTCGGGCTCGCCCCACTCGGCAATCGTGCGACCGCCCTGCAGCACCACGCCACTGGCAGGCCCGCGGGCATGAACCGGACCGCGCAGCACATTCCAGGGCGCAGGGTCATTCAGGTGGATGCCCCAGTGAACCGAATCGGCTGCGGGGTCGCGGGCCCAGTTGATTTCATGGGCAATGGCAAAATCGAGGGCGTCTTGGAGGGATTTCATGGGTCGATGCTAGCGCAGCCTGCGACCCGTGTCGTTCCTGTCAGTCAAGCCCCAAGACCCCGCGTCCGACGCCAGGAGCCTTTGATGAGTCACAACCCTCAGCCCGCCATGCCTGCCACCCCACCGCTCAACGCCACCGCATCCGGGGCTGGCGTCCCGACGGCGGCCATGCCTTGTGCCCTGCGCAGCCACACCCTGGGCGATCTGCTTCGCCGCACGGCGGCCCGCCTGCCGGGTAAATCCGCGATTCGCTGTGGCGCCGTGCACTGGACGTATGCCGAGTTCGACACCCTCGTCAATCGCCTGGCTCAGGGTCTGGCTCAGGGTCGGGCCGGCGCGCCGGTGGCTGTTGGCGACAAGGTGGCCGTGCTCTCGCGCAACTCGCATGCCTTTGCCGCCCTGCGGTTTGCGTTGGCCCGTCTGGGTGCGGTCATCGTGCCAATCAACTTCATGCTCAATGCCGATGAAGTGGCCTACATCCTGCGGCACTCGCAGGCCCGGCTGCTTGCGGTGGGGCCCGACATGGTTGAGCTCGGCGCGCAGGCCGCAGCGCGTGACACCGCCATTGCCCACACCGTCTGGCTCGAAGGCGAAGACCCGGCCGAGCCGCCGGTTGGCATGAAGACCTTCGCGGGACTGCTGGCCGATGAGACCCATGCGCCGCAGGTGGACCTCGATGCCCGCATGCTGGCCCAGATCATCTACACCAGCGGCACGGAGTCCTTGCCCAAGGGGGCCATGCTCACCCATGAGGCGGTGTGCTGGGAGTATGTGAGCTGCGTGATCGAGGGCGAGATCGCCGAGAGCGATGTGATGCTGCATGCCCTGCCGCTCTATCACTGCGCCCAGCTCGATGTATTCCTGGGGCCTGCCATTTACATGGGTGCCGAGAACATCATCACCGGCAAGCCCGTGCCCGATCACCTGCTCAAGCTGCTTGCGCAGCACCGCATCAATTCATTCTTTGCCCCGCCCTCGATCTGGATTGCGCTCATGCGCTCGCCGCAGTTTGATGGCACCGATCTCTCGGCCTTGCGCAAGGGCTATTACGGCGCCTCGATCATGCCGGTGGAGGTGCTCAAGGAGATGGCCCGACGCCTGCCCGACGTGCGACTGTGGAACTTCTATGGCCAGACTGAAATCGCGCCGCTGGCGACCGTGCTGCGCCCGCATGAGCAGCTCACCAAGCTGGGTTCGGCAGGCCGGCCGGTGCTCAATGTCGAGACGCGCGTGGTCGATGACGCCATGAACGACATCAAGCCGGGCGAAATCGGCGAGATCGTGCATCGATCCCCCCAGCTGCTTTCGGGCTACTACAACGATCCCGAGCGCACAGCCGCGGCGTTTGAGGGGGGCTGGTTTCACAGTGGGGATCTGGCCACCATCGATGCCGAGGGCTATATCAGCGTGGTGGACCGAAAGAAGGACATGATCAAGACCGGGGGTGAGAATGTCGCCTCGCGCGAAGTCGAGGAGATGCTCTACCGCATCGAGGGGGTGTCGGAAGTGGCTGTGATCGGATTGCCCCATCCGTACTGGATCGAGGCCGTGACGGCCTGCATCGTGCCCAAGCCGGATGCCGCACTCGATGAGGCCGCGGTGATTGCGTTTTGCAAGGCGAACATGGCGCACTTCAAGGTGCCCAAGAAGGTGATCCTGGTCGAGGGTCTGCCCAAGAATCCCAGTGGAAAGATTCTCAAACGCGAGTTGCGCCTGAAGTACGAGCACACGATGAAGGAGTAACCATGGGCTGGCTGACCGAAGAGGAGATGAGCCGACTGACACCGGCCGAGCGCGCGTTGCCGCGCCTGCCGATTCCGGTGCAGGCGGTCTCGAGTGACGAGTTCATGGCCGTGCCGCAAACCCCGAAGCAGCGCGAGCTCGAACGCCGTCTGATGGCGCTCGGCACCGAGCTCGCGCGCCATCAGGGTCTTACCCGCCGGCAGTTCTTCAGAACGGCCAGCGGCATGGCGGCTGCCTTTGTAGCCATGAACGACACCTTTGGTCCGGTGTTTGGTGTCTCGCGCGCCGAGGCGGCCACGCCTGAGCTTGCGCAGGCCCGTGCGCAGGGCCTGAAAGACCAGTTCATCATGGACATGCATACGCATTTTCTGCGCGATGACACGCGCCTGGAGGGCTTTGTGCGGGCCCGCGAGGCGGTGGGCAAGTCGGGCTGGAATCCGATGCTGGCGGGCAAACCTCAGAGAATCGAGGATCTCAAGTTCGCCAACTACATGAAGGAGATCTTCCTCGACAGTGACACCAAGGTGGCGCTGATCAGCGGGGCACCTTCCGAGATCGAGGCCGACTGGTTCCTCACCAACGAGATGAAAGTCCAGGCCCGCAAGCGCATCAACGATGCAGCCGGCGCCCGGCGTGCCTTTGCCCATGCGATCTTCACGCCCGGCTATCCCGGCTGGATGGAGCAGATCGATCGTGCCATCGAGGTGCTCAAGCCCGACTCCTTCAAGGGCTACACCATTGGCGATAACACCCACAAGAATCTCAGCAAGCATCCGTGGCGGCTGGATGACGAAAAGCTCGTCTATCCGGCCTACGAAAAATTCCTCAAGGCCGGGCTGAAGAATGTCTGCATTCACAAGGGCCTGTTTGCGCCTTCGGTGGAGCAGCGCTTTCCGCATCTGCTGCGCCATGCCGATGTGTCGGATGTGGCGCGTGCCGCGCGCGACTGGCCGCAGCTGAACTTCATCATCTACCACGGGGGCTATCGCTTTGCGGGGGGCGGGCGCGCGGCCGATGCCTGGCAACAGTTCGAAGCCACGGGCCGTATCGACTGGGTAACCGATCTGGCCGAGATTCCCGCGCAAGCCGGGGTGAGCAATGTGTATGCCGATGTCGGCCAGCTCTTTGCGCAGACCACCATTGCCGAGCCCAGGCTGGCTGCGGTGCTGATGGGCCAGCTCATTCGCGGGCTGGGCGCCGATCATGTCTGCTGGGGTACCGACGCAATCTGGACGGGTGCGCCGCAATGGCAGATCGAGGCGCTGCGACGGCTGGAGATTCCCGAAGATCTTCGCCGCAAGCATGGATTTGCTCCGCTGGGCGAGGCCGATGGTCTTGTGAAGCGGGCGATCTTCGGCGAGAACAACGCGCGCCTGTACGGTTACGATCCGCGCCAGCGGCAGGCACTGGCCACCGACCGGTTTGCAGTGGCTCGCGAGGCCTATGACCGGGAAGGCAGCCTGCGGACCAACCTGGCCTATGGTTTCGTGGCCCGATCTGTCTGAACG
>Ga0315905_10006862_pt1 | contig 11572 bp, 9 predicted proteins | sample LakEriMetagenome_5_FD_203522 | JGI IMG/M metagenome (GOLD analysis project Ga0315905, IMG submission 203522) | Freshwater fungal communities from buoy surface, Lake Erie, Ohio, United States - Buoy 4 MA121 | ecosystem: Environmental > Aquatic > Freshwater > Lake | place: USA: Lake Erie, Ohio...
AGGGAGAAGTTCAACCCCGAGGTGCTCACGGCCGCGGTACTCCGAGCAGCGGTACTCCAACTGGTGGGGCTGACTCACAGCAACCCGCCCGCCGTGGACAGACAGAGCGGCCGCAGCAGCAGCGGCAGGGCAGTTCAGCCCCCAAGGCGACGGAGGCAATATCCGCCTCATCCGCCGCTGCACCATCACCTTCTAAAGAAAAGAAATCAATGTCTCACTGGGAACGCCTGGCAGCGATGCTCGGCTTGAAAAGCAGCGAATCAAAAGAAACAACACCCCCGGCCGATACTCCGAGTTCCGCGGCTCGAACTGAGGTCGCATCGTCAACCGGCCGCGAGTCGAGTGGCAAAGCAACCGCAGCCGAATCACCGCTGGCGGAATTGTTTACGCCAACTACCCCTCCCGAGGAACGCCGACGAGAGCCGGCGGTGATTGACGACGTCACCTATTTTGAAGAGGTGATCGACGAGGAAATCGAATTTGTCGACGAAACACCTGCCGGCGAAATCACTGAGGATGACGACTTCATCGAGTTCGCGGTCGAGGAACTCGATCCCGACGCCAAGGAATCGGGGTCTTTTGGCCGGGAAGACGCTCCGGCTCGACACAATACCGCTCCTCGGGCCGCTCCTCGGCGTTCGGGAGTTGCCCGTCAGGAAGTGCCTGAACTTGCCGAAGACGAGCCAAACGAGTCCTCGGAAAAGAGCGGACGCCGGCGTCGCCGTGGACGCCGAGGCCGTGGGCGCGGCGAGGAAGCAACTGCGGGACCTGCTACCGCAGGGCCCGCTGCGGCGCGGTTTGCCGAGCCAGAGTTAGAAGGCGAAGAAATCGAAGCCGGCGCGGCGCGAAGCGCTCCATCCTCCCGGGAACCGCGTCCTGGTCGCGGCGAACAAACTCGAGACCGCGAACCAACTCGAGACCGCGAGCCAACTCGTGACCGCGGCGCTCTTTCGGATTCGGCTGGAGCTGCTGCGGGCGATCGCCCCTCGCGTGGTGATAGAGGCCCGCGTGGCCGAGATGACTCCCGAAGTCGAGATGCAGGCAGAAATCAACGCTCTCGTCGAAACGAAGCGGAGGCGGACGTCGAACGCGAACTGCCTGTCGAGGCAGGCGAGCGAGAGTCCTTTGCCGAAGAGGAAAACACCAGCCGACGCGAGCCCCGAAATCGAGATAGTCGCAGCGGACGCGAATCCCAACGGGGCACGCGGGATGGAAATCGGGGTACGGCGGAAGATACACGCGGCAGCGGCGAGGCTTCGCGCTCCAGCGGAGAACGAGCTCGCGATGGCCGTCCGCGAACCTCCGAAGGCAGAAGCGAGCGGAGCGAATCCACACGGCGAGATGGAAGAGGAGATGGAAGAGGAGATGGAAGAGGCGAAGGGCCTCGGACTTCCAAGCGCCCAGCGCCCAGCGACGACCACGGCGATGATTTTGTTGATTTCGGAGACGAGCACGACGATTCGTCGGAGCGGGACAAGAACATTACCACTTGGGTCGAAGCGATTGGTTCGATTGTCGATGGAAACATGAAGTCGCGGAAAGGTGGACGCGGGGGCGGCTCGCGCGGCCGTTCTCGCGACGGCGGTGGTCGCGGCCCCGCTCCACGACAGAGTGAAACGCGAGGTGGCGAAACTCGAGGCAGCACCAACGAAGGATCCGGCCCGCGAGGCGGTGGAAACGAAGTCGCCGAACCGCGTGGCACCCAGCGAAGCGAAAACAGGGGTGGTGAATCTCGCGGTGGTGAATCTCGCGGTGGTGAATCTCGCGGTGGTGAATCTCGCGGTGGTGAATCTCGCGGTGGTGAATCTCGCGGTGGACAACGCGGCGACTCCCAACGCACTGACCGGGGTGACCGCACTGACCGGGGTGACCGCACTGACCGCGGTGGGAGAGGCGATCGCGGCGATCGCGGCGACCGGGGCGACCGCGGTGACCGGGGCGACCGCGGTGACCGGGGCGGACGCGGTGACCGGGGCCCCAGCTCACGCCGCTAGTTGGTTTGCCAATCCAGCGGGCGGTTCCGAACCGGCCGCTGGATTCGTTTGGGAGTCCAGTCACTCTCACCGCTGCTAACCAACAGAAAATCCCTTGCTCAAACACGTGGCAAAATCACTCGCGGCAGAATTTCGTTCAAAAGCCGCAGCGGGAGGCGTAGGCGTACGCCATGCTCCGAAGCAATCCGCTCCAAAGCGATCCGCTCCAAAGCGATCCGCGGCGAAATGACTCGCGGCGAAACACCGTGCCACTCCCTGCCCCGGCTGACCGAACTGTCCGCAGCTTGACGAAGATCCCTTTTCATAAAGGCAGACTCAAATGGCCCATCCTTTTTTTCGCCCCGGCCTTCTTTTGCTCGCTTGGATTCTGACTTGCCACGTCCTCGTTCTCAGTCTCGCTGGCCAGACAACGAGCGAGCGGCAGGACTACTGCGTTTACACACCGGAGGCCGGACAGGCGAATGGATTAAAAATTGTGTTTCTGGCGGGAGACGAAGAATATCGATCGGAGGAGGCGTTTCCCATGCTGGCGAAAATCCTCGCGCGCCACCATGGCTTTCACTGCACGGTGCTTTTCCCAATCAACCCCGAAACGGGCGAGATTGACCCGAACAACCAAGTCAACATTCCGCGGCTTGATCTGCTGGACGATGCCGATTTAGTCGTGATGGGCTGGCGCTTTCGCCATCCGCCGGCGGATGCCATGCAGCACTTCCTCAAGTATCTGGAAGCGGGCAAGCCGGTCATTGGAATCCGAACTTCGACCCATGCCTTTGCTTTCCCGGGCGATGCGCCCAAGGAACTCCAGCGACTGACCTGGAATTCACAGGATTGGCCGGGAGGGTTTGGGAAACAGGTTTTGGGCGAGACCTGGGTCAGCCATCACGGCAACCACGGTGGCGAAAGCACGCGAGGCGTGGTTGAGCCGGCGAACGCAAATCACCCCGTTCTCAAGGGGGTCGAGGATGTCTGGGGGCCCACTGATGTTTATGGCATCAATCAGTTGCCGGCGGATGCCAAAGTCCTCCTGCGAGGCCAGGTTCTGACCGGCATGCAACCGAGCGACCCGCCGGTTGCGGGAGCCAAGAACGAGCCGATGATGCCCCTGGTATGGACGCGAGAGATTTCAGCGGCCCCCGGGCTGCCGGTCGGTCGCTACGTCTGCTCCACCATCGGCGCGGCCGAGGACTTCTCCAGCGCCGGACTGCGACGATTATTGGTCAACGCCTGCTATTGGTGCACGGGCCGCGAAGCCGATATCAAGCCGGACAGTTCGGTCGAGTTCGTATCCCCCTATCAACCCACCAAGTTCGGGTTTAACGCCTTCCAAAAAGGTCGAACCCCCCGCGACCACGACTAGTGGCTCCGGGAAAAGTGGCTCCGGGACTAGTGGCTCCGGAACCAAAAGCTCCGGTCGGGGCGGGAATGGTCCGTTCGCGTTGATTCGAGAGCCAAGTTTCCGGGAACAAACCGTACCGCTGTCGCCGATTCCAGCGGCGTGGGCTAAATCGGCGATGCTCCAGCGGCGACCAAGACCGGCTTCAGCCCGTTTTTTCCCGCAAAATTAGCGGTTTTTGCCCGGGAGTCTTGGGGATTTCCGGGTCGTTGTGTATGATTTGTCGTTTCCCAACCGATAGCAATACTTTGGATACTGTTGACGACAGGCAAGGTGAATTGAATGAGTAGAGAAATTCTGGACAAAGTAGCCCAGTCGAGCCTCAAGGCCGAAGCTCCGAAGTTTTCCGTGGGCGACACCGTCGATGTGCATTGCCTGATTATGGAAGGCGAAAAGACCCGGACCCAGATCTTCTCGGGAACGGTGATCGCCCGCAGCGGTCGTGGCGTCAACGAGATGTTCACGGTACGGCGAATTGTCTCCGGTGAAGGTGTGGAACGGAAATTCCCTGTTCACTCGCCGAAAATTGCCAAGGTCGATGTCAAGCGGTCCGCGATTGTTCGTCGCGCCAAGCTTTATTACCTCCGCGACCGATCCGGCAAGGCGACCAAGCTGACCGAAAAGCGCTGACCGAAAAGCGATAGTCACTGGCGGAACAGGAATAGTCGAGCCTGTGGGAAACACCCCCCAGGGGTCCTTTCAGAAAGCTAAACACGAAGGCCCGGAGCAGTCAGCCTGCCCCGGGCCTTTTTCGTTTGCAAACAATGTTCATCCTTCGGCGTAGGCATCCTTCGGCGTTGGCAGCCAACCACTGCGCAGACTGCTGAGGCCTCTGCCGAGAAACGGGGCTGTGAACGGTCAGCGTTGGATGCTCGGGCCAGCGGAGGCCGCCCTGCCGACCGCATGTCAGTCCCTTCCGCGGGGACGCTCGGAATGAGCCCCGCCGGCTTTACTCTCGGCTCAAGCGGCTCAAGCGGCTCAAGCGGCTCGAGCGGCGGTTTCTTCCCGGCCCTTGCGGAGCGTCGTGCGGGTCACCGATTCAGCCAAATCGATCAGCTTGTCTCCGTAATCGTCAAAGCGATAGCGGCTATGGACACGCTCAATCGATCGCGCTCGCAGGGCAGCTGTCATTTCCGGCTGCATTGAGAACATGCGAATGATCGCTGTGGTCTGCTCGTAATCGGCGTAAGGGACGACCGCGCCGACTCCGCCAGCCAGGGCTTCCGGTGCGCCGCCAGACTTGTCGAACGCAATGATCGGCAATCCAGCTGCCATTGCCTCGTGGATGACGCAGGGAAAAGGATCAACTCGCGACGACATCAGGAACAGGTCAGCGCCGAAGAAATAAGGCTCCACGTTCGCCCGCTCACCGATGAAGTGCACCCGACTCTTGGCGGTGCTCCGCTCGAGATCAAGCGTCACATAGTGATAGGGAGAATGCGTCCAGCGCGGCCCCTCTCCTACCCAGACAAAGTGGATTGGCTGGCCGGCGGTCGGCAGGTCACTGATCCGCCGCGCGACATTTGCGAAGTGGTCAATCCCTTTTCTCATGTCGAGCGTGCCGCAGCCGAGCACAACAAAGCTCTGCTCGGGCAGATTCAGTTCGCGCCGCACCTGCAGACGCGCCTGCTCCCGCGTGATGCCTTTGCCAAAATCGGGATTCAGCAAACCTTGAGGCAAGACGATCGCCTTGCCACTGGGCATTGGCGCCTTGGCATCCGCGGCCTCACGCACTGCGTGCACGGGGAAAATCACCTTCTCGGAATACTTGTAGATGTTTTGAAAGTCCTCTTCCGTATAAGAGGACGGCAACTCGTGGACCAGATAGAGCATCCGCACGCCACAGTCCGCCAACTCCTCGGCAATAAAGCGGGACTCCATGCTGTTGCAGAGGGCCAACACCGGGGGATTGCCTTTTTCCCTCGCCACCCACCGCTGGACTTTCTTTTTCAGCTCATCGCTCGGCTTGCGCGGAACATTCACGCAATCGACTTCCGAATACTTTTTAAAGTCGCCGACCAGGTGCCCGCCATTGTGGAGAATGGTCTCGCACTGAATGTCGCAGTGTTGCTGGAAATGCTTCAAAATGTTCAAGATAATCAGCGGAGCGCCCGTCCGCGTCGCTTCATGGGATACGAACAGCACGCGCTGCTTGCCGGAGCCACCGGTGGCCTGTTTCTCTGCGGTCGCCTTGAATATTCGCAACCCGTTTCTCGAGAACTTGGAGAGCATACTCATCCATGAAACTCCTGTATTTCCCAGCTGGCTGGCTGCATCCTTGCACCAGCATCGCGGCAGCGGGAATCTAGCGCCTGATCCCGAAGCCGAAATTCAAACGACCATCGCGGGTATGCTCCAATACGCAATCGGAAAATACCCGCCCATGCTAAATCGGTTCCTTGCAAGCTACTGCTTGAGAGGTGGGAATTAGCAAATCCAAACTCCCAGAGCAAGGCGGTTTTCAAAACTACCCGGGAATTACCCGAGGTTTGCTAGCAAGCTTGCTCCCCGTGTCTCATGCCGAGCGGGCGAAAAGTCCCTGAAACTCGGGCGAACGACCAGCGGCCTCTTCCCGCGGACAGTCGACGACAACCTTGCCAGCTTCCATCACTAGCACCCGGTCGGCCAACTGGAGACTCTGCGCCCGATGGGTAATCAACAGCGTCGTTCGGCTGCGCATGAACTCGCGAAGGTGGTCGTGAATCAGAGCCTCGGACTTGCCGTCGAGATTGCTGGTAGCCTCGTCCAGAATCAGGATGCGCGGGTCAGCCAAAATGGCTCGAGCCAAGGCGATTCGCTGCCTCTGTCCCGCCGAAAGCAGTTTGCCATCATCACCGACTTGAGTTTGATACCCCTCCGGGAGCTGATCGACAAAGCGGTCCACGCAGGCGAGCTGGGCGGCCCGCATGATTTCGCATTCGGTAGCCTTCCGTTTTCCGTAGGCGATGTTGTTCCAGACGGTGGTCCGAAACAGGGCTGCATCCTGGGTCACCCAAGCGAGTTGCCGCCGCAATTTCCGGGGATGGACCGAGCGGATATCGACCCCGTCAATTTCAATTTTTCCCTGATGCGGGTCATAGAACCGGAGCAGCAAATTGGCGAGTGTTGACTTGCCGCAGCCATTCGCACCCACAATTGCCACGCACTGTCCAAAGGGAATTTCGAACGAGACCTGCTTGATCACGGGCTGGCGCGGCTGGTAGGCGAATGAAACACGGTCAAAGCGAATACTTTTCGAGTGCACGGGCATCGGGAGTGGATGCTCGGGAATTCCCACCGTGGGCACGGAGCTGAATGCCTTTTCCAGATTGGTGCAGGCCATTCCGCCGCGGACAAGGTAGTTGACGACCTCACTCATTTTGCGACCCGGGTCGCTCGCCCCCGCCAACAGCGAGTAAAACAGGAGCAGTGAACTTGGCTTCAGGGGGTCGCTGGAAAACTGCAACCCGAAAATCGAGGTCTCCCGATTCAGCACCAGATAAGCTCCGGCAATAATCGAGATGGCGATCGAAATAATCCCCAAAACCTCGGTAATCGGTCGAAGCAGGGAATCGTACAGGGAAATGCGCGTCGACATCCGGCACAGACTGTCGGCAATCCGCTTGAAGCGTTTGCGTTCGGTCGCTTCCTGGTTAAATACCCGCACCGTCTTGATTGCCCCAAATGTCTCAATCAGCGACTGAAACACGGCTCCCATCCCATCAACTTCACGCTGCGTGGCCCGCTTCATCCGCCGCGAGAGACTGCGAATCGCTCCGGCCCCCGCAGGCACTACCAGCATTGATAAAAGCAACAGCGGCCAGCTGATCCAGGCGGCCAGCACCAAACAGGCAATCATCTTCAGCGGCTCGCGAATCATTTTGCCGTAAAAAACCTGCAAGCCGCCGCTGACCATCTGCATGTTGTGAGACAGATGCGTCATTAAGTTTGCGGTACCAAAAGCTTCAATCCGCCGCTGATCCATCTCCAGCGCCTGGCGGTAATACACTCGTCGCAGGTCGCGCGCCGTCCGGTTGGCCACCCGGGCCACCAAAATGGCACTGATCACCAGCAGCACCCCCTTGATGATCGATGTGGCAAGCAACCATCCGACCGCCCAAAGCAAGGTCCCAAACGGCGTTTTCGGAGCATGTCGCTGCACAAATGGCTGGACCCACTCGGTCCAAGCCAACGTTTTTTCCTCTCGCTCGCGCTTCGCAGCCAGCAGGTCACAGCGGGCCATCAACTTTTCCGCCTCCACTCGCCTTTCCGGGTCGGCGGAAAGCGACTCTGCTTCGGTGGTCAGCGATTGAATCTCATCCGCAAAACCGTTCAGCCGCAACCGGCTTTCCTGAAGGCGCTCCGCCAACCAGCTTTCTGCCGTGTTCCCCTCGAGCACAATCTCGACGAAGGGATATATGGTTGAGATGCTAGCCCCCCAGAGCAGGGCGATCAGCAACGAGCAGATAACGGCCCCGCAAATGGACCATTTATAGCGCAGCGAGGATTTGACCGCGGGCAAAAACTCAAGCATGGCTGACAACATCCGTGGGCGAAAAGAGGCCACTTTCCTGTGCCTCCGCAGCCTGAATGCTCGCAAGTATCGCTCCAGCCGTCAATTTCAATCGGCAGCGAGAATGACCTGCTCCCCTGCCGCCATGCGCGACCTTCGTACTCCCGAAATCGCAAACTTCTCATCAAGCAGTCTGCTAGCTAATCAGGCCGCAGCCCAGATCGGCCCGCCCAAAATAGCTCCCTCGAATAGTGAAAGCAGAGTCCCCGTTCCCAGCCCACGGGCGATAGCGATCGCCCCCAATCCTCACCGGCATCGGCCGACAAACCTGCTTGCAGTCGCCAGCTATCAACTTGGGGGCCGTCGGCCCAGAGCAGCCGTACCCATTTGGTAGCTGTAAATCCTGGGCTGCTTTCAATGATTGGCAGACAGCGCGGCTTAACCCACCCGCAAGCGCCGAGCCAAAAGCTGGACCGCGTCACTGACTGGAACCACTCCATTTTCCAGTTCGATATTTCCGCCAGCTTCCAGCCACTGCTGAACACGTTTCTCGGCGGCAACCACGGTGCTGTGGCTTCGTCCCCCGAAGTAGTCCCCAATCTCAGAGAGGGCGTTGGAGGTGTGCCGGCGGGAAAGCCACATCGCCAGCATCCGGGCCGAGCTGATTTTTTTGGTCCGAGAATCGGACCGGAGTTGAGCTGGAGGAATTCCGCAAGCTTCACAGACCAGCTTTTCAATTCGCGGCAGGGTGGACACTGTTTCACCCACGGAAATCAGGTCGCACAAGTCGCGCTGAGCAGACTCTCGCGTTGCCGCTCGGCCCGTGGCCAGTTCCGCAGCCCGCAAGCGATTCAGCGCACCCGCCAGTCTTCGGCTGTCGCGGTCAATTCCCTGCGCCACCAGTTCCAATACCTCGGCCGCAAATTTCCAGCCGCGTTGCTCGCAGAGCATTTCCAGAATCCGTCGCCGCCCCTCGAGGCTGGGATAGCGCAATGGACAATTCAATCCGCCGTGCAAGTGCGCCATCAACTCCTGACTGAGTTGACTCAACTCCTGCGGTTGGCGCTCGGTGGTCAGAATGACCTGTTTCCCTTCCCGAACCAGTTGCCCCAGCGTGATATTCAACTCGTTGACAGTCGCGGTCTTTCCCGCAAGGAAATGCACGTCATCAATCGCCAGCAGGTCCAAGTCCCGAAATTTCCGGCGAAACATCGGCAAACCCGATTTTTTCAGGCAGTAGACGAACTCGTTCAAAAACTCTTCCGCGGTCAAGCAGACGCAGCGACGCTGCGAATGAGCGGCCCGGAATCGACGGCAAATCGCCTCCAGGAGATGGCTTTTTCCCGAGCCGGTCGGTCCGTAAATCAACAGCGGAGAGAAATGCCCAGTGCCGCGAAAATTCTCGCGAATCGCCGTCTCCAGCAATTGGTTCTCCGGGCCGAACCAGAAACTCTCCAAGCTATGCCCCCGCCGCAACGTCGAACTGGTCGGTGTCGAACTGGTCGGTGTCGAGCGACTTGGCGTCGACTTGTTGACCGCCGCACGATTGTCGGTCGAGCCGACTGGCTCGTCAGCGGCGCGCTGCGATCGTCCCGGCTTGCCGCCGCTTGCTTGAACCCGCGCCCGCACCCCATTGATTCCCGGCACAGGAGGCTCGCCAGTTCGTCGCTCAGCAGCGTCTCCGGCCTTGGGGAGAGCCCGGCCAAAGTCTCCAGCCGAGGAGGCGGGCAAAAGTTGCTCGCACGCTTCAACTTGTGCGAACGGGGTTGCCTCGGGTGAAGCGGCGCCGGTTGCCTCGCCAGCTCGATCTTTTTCAGTTGCCTCCGCCAGATCGCCTCCAGAACGGTTCAAGGCATTCGCTGGGTCAGCCGTTTCGTCCGACGACGAACTTACCGGCTGCATGTCGTTCAGACCCGCGCTGTGAAGGTGCACGGTGAATCGGACTGGGATTGGACTACCGGCAAGGCTCTCAACGGCCTGTCGCAATTGGGTCCCGTGTTGCCGCACAACTCGGTTCATTTCAAATTCGGATGCAAAACGAAATTGCACGCCGGCTTCGTCCCAGACGACCGTTCCAGGTTCGCCGAACCAAAGCTCGCAACGGACTGGTCCCACTGTCTCGGAGATCCGAGCCAGCAGGCTTTCCAGCCGACGGTTGTCGCGCAATTCTGAATGATCCGCTGAAGCCACGTCCTGAACCATCTCCTTTTCGAGAGCTGGCCAGCCACCGTGCTCCGGCCACCAGCGTGACCCGCACAGGGTTGAACCACAGTCCGCCAATTCCACATTCCACGGAACTCCCGGGAGGGCCCTCGCTGCCAAACTCAAGCTCCAACTCCCGCGGCGCGGTTACCCGACCGTGAGGGCAGTGATCTTGAGGGCGCCGAAAGAACCGTCGAGAAGCTCGGCGGGAATCGTTTTCCCTGCGAACTGCATGCTCTCGCCGTCACACGTTCCCTGTCGGGAAAACCAGCCAAACAAGCGAGGTCTGACCTCGGCTGGAATCGGCGATTTTTCCCGGGCGAATTGAATCCTCGGAATCCACCGCACCCGCTGAATTCTTCGCAAAAAACGCGAAAAACAGCAGAGATGCGAAGCGATTCCCCCACGGCCGTTTCTTGCGGCGACCCGACCGTGGGAGCCTGATTCTAGGGCCGCTAGCAGCGCTGTCAAACCACCGCCTGCAAAAAGTTTTCACACTTGGAAGGAGGCCAAAAATTCCGGCCTTGGATTTCCCGAAAGGGAACTCGAATCAAGTAGAGGGCAGCCCCGGAAAAAAAATTTTTCAGCCCTTTTGGTCCGGCGAAACGGCAATTTCGGCATGGTGTGGAAAACTTGTCACCTTGGATGGCACGCCCGGGAAAACACGCTCATTCGGTACTCTCGCCGCCCCTCCAAACCCCACCGACCGGCAACGCTGGAACGGGTAAGTCCCTGACCGTGAACGTGCGGTCAACGGAGCGAAAAATCTCCGTCCGCAGCGCACCAGCCTTCGGCGACATCCACAGGCGAACTTCGCACGTTTGGCGAAGGCCAGCCGCGGACCCAGTGGTGCAGCGAACATGGAATGGGGGCCAAGAGTTGGGGGGCCCCCAAAGAGTTGGGGGGCCCCAAAGAGTGTAGCCGTCTCCGAGCGGGAGCCTGACGAGAAGCCCCAGCGGCTTTCACTGCGACTAAAAGCGAGTCGCTTCCTGTAGATGGCGCGCCGCCTCTTCCGAAACTTGGGCAGTACCGTTGGGATTAACCAAGTCAAGCAAAATCGCCATCCGCTGTTGTGGGAGCTCAGCTCGAATCACTGCCGGTGGCTTGAGCAACATCACGCCCTTGGTCCGTCCCCAACTGCTGCTGGTGTAACAGCCGCTCAAATTGGATCGCTTGGGCTGCATCTGATAAGCATTCTGCACCAAGCCTGCGATTGCTGTCGGATCTCCAGTCCACCCCCGAAAGCCGATCCGTTGCAGGACTTTCCCGGCATCGAAGTAAAATGTCAGCGAGCCATGAATGTCCGTCGTGTTGACTCCGCTGACGAACGCAACCCGCATCCCTCTCAGCCCATCTCCCTCTTCGATCACCGAGACTCGCTCCCAGCGCTGGGTGATCATCTCCGGGGTCCAATCGAATCGGAACACTTGACCGAGATCTTGAACCGGCATGAACTGGAGTGGCTGCGCGCTTAAGTCAGGCCCCAGT
>Ga0315905_10006863_pt1 | contig 11570 bp, 6 predicted proteins | sample LakEriMetagenome_5_FD_203522 | JGI IMG/M metagenome (GOLD analysis project Ga0315905, IMG submission 203522) | Freshwater fungal communities from buoy surface, Lake Erie, Ohio, United States - Buoy 4 MA121 | ecosystem: Environmental > Aquatic > Freshwater > Lake | place: USA: Lake Erie, Ohio...
AAAAACATTGCGATATCGAGGACAACCCATCATTCACCGGAGTGCTTGCGCACTTCCGCTTCCACCAATTCAACGCCATTGGGTATAAAGCCGACGGAGGCCAAGAGCAGACGCACGGCCTCGGAGGTCCGTGTTACGGTTTGATTGATTAGCCAGTGGTGCCTAAGCCGCTGGCGATCGCGTTGACGGTCAGCAACAACTGAGGGATCAGTTGGTCCGCTTCCTTAGTCTGTTGCATGCGATGGTAGCTTCGCCACATCTTCAGAAGATCGATCTGCTGGCGGTGCAAAACTCTCAGCCCACTGGACCTTAGATTCATCATCCGCTGGATGTTCGGTCGTCGTTCGGACAGTGGGCCATCGTAGAGCCATTCAATCTTCTCGCGAGTGCGAATTAGTTCGCTCTGGATCGTGCTCATGAAGGAATCCCTCAGAGCAGGGTCCTCGACCATCTGCGCGTAGGCTTGCATGATCTCTAGATCGGTTGCCGCAAGGCTGGTCGCTACGTTGCTCAAGAGGTAATGGCACGGTGCCCACTGACTCATCGTCTCCTTGAGCCTTGCGAAGTTTTCGGGCGCAGTCATCTGGAGTTTCTCCAGAGCTGTTCCAACGCCGAACCAGCCCGAGAGGAAGAAGCGGGCTTGTCCCCAACTAAAGACCCACGGTATCGCCCGTAGATCTGCAAGCGATTGCTGGCCGGTGCGGCGCGAGGGTCGCGATCCGATCCTGCTTTGCTCGATCGCATCGATCGGTGTGGCTTGTCGGAAGAACGTCACGAATCCCTCGCGATGGATCAGTTCGATGTAGCTTTCTCTGGCCCATTGCGACAGATCCGAAAGCGTCGCTTCGAGCGGATGCTCGCTCGCATCGTCCTTTTGGTCGGTCAACGTCTTGCGGGCTACACCTGCGAGGAACAGTTCCAGGTTGTAGATGGCCGTCGCGCCATGCGCGTACTTCTGCGGGATCGTCTCACCTTGCTCGGTCAATCGCAAATCCCCTTGCAAGGACTCGTAGGGCAACGACTGGATGAAACGATTCGTGGGGCCAGCACCTCGGCTGATGGTACCGCCGCGACCATGGAAGAAACGGATGCGTACCCCATGCGATTTGCCGACTTCGACAAGTTCCTTTTGGGCTCGACGCAAATGAACCAAGCTGGCCAGGATGCCTCCGTCCTTGTTGCTGTCGCTATAGCCGATCATCACTTGCCCGACCGGCGCATCAGGTCCTCGCTGGACTTTCATGCTCCGCTTGGTGATCGGATGCTCCAAGAAGGCGTTGTAAATCGCCGGGCTGTGCCGCAGATCGTCGACGGTTTCGAAAAGCGGGACGACAGGCAAGGGGCACTCCAAGCCTTCGGGGGTCTCGCGCATCAGGCCGACCTCTCTGGCAAGCAAGTAAACCACGAGCAAATCCGACACATTGCGGGTCATGCTCACGATTAAGCATCCGAGCCCGTCGAAACCATAAGCCGCACTGTATTCCTTGAGAACCCTCAAGGAGGACAAGACCGCGTCGGCTTCGGTCCCCAGCGATACATCGGGCCTTGCAAAGGGCCGCTTGGATTCGAGCTCACGATGCAATAACTCCAAGCGTTCGGACTCGGGCCATTGCGAGAAGTTCGTACGGTGAAATCCGGCCGCGACGAGCAATTGCTCGACAGCTTTATCGTGAAACGCGCTGTTTTGACGTACATCGAGAACCGCCAAGTGGAATCCAAAGGTCTGTACGATCCGCATGAGCGGCTGGACCGCATACTCGGCGACATGACGCTGACTGGAGGCTACCAGACTCTCATAGAGCAGCTTCAAATCGTCAAGCAACTCGGCCGAGCGCTGATAGATCGGCGGTTGGTCCTTAGCGATGTTTTCGTAGGAGGCATCGACGCGCGGCAATCGAGCCAGCATCGTGTTGATGAACTGACGCCAAGGCTCGTTCGGGTTGCGATCGATCGCGCGTTGGCCTGCGGTGCCCAAGCGATCGGCGGCGATGGCCAAGGCTTGGAGGAACTCAGGGTTCGGCCTTTGCCAATATGCCGAGAGGCTCAGCAGTCGCGCCAATTGCTGCAACTGTCGATGCACCAATCCCAGGGCGCTGCTGCGCATCTCGAGCAGACTCTGCCGGGTGACTTGGGCCGTTACCAGTGGATGGCCGTCTCGATCGCCGCCGACCCATGTGCCGAAGGTCAATCGGGGGAAGACCAAAGGATTATCGAATACCTTGGGATCGAGCCCAACTTGAGTCCAAGCCATTCGCAGCCTTTGGTCCAGGGGCCGCAGGACCGACGGAAACACATGCGTCAAGTAATCGAGCACGTTGCGTCGCTCGGACTGAATGTCCGGTTTGTCCAGGTAGATCTCGCCGGTCCGCCATAGGATGGACAACAAAGCGCGCACGGCGAAATCATTTTCCTGGCTCGAAGGGTTATCGGCTGAGGTTCCGTTGCTGAGGATCTGCCGATGGATCTGCAAGCGTTCGTAGAGGCGTCGATGGTGGGCCAGGACCGTGGCTCGCTTGGCCTCCGTCGGATGCGCTGTCAAGACAAGCTCGACTTGCATCTTTGGCAGTTGTTCGGCGATCTGTTGCGATGTCCATCCTTGGTCTTTCAATTGCCGCAAGGAGGCCCCCCAGAGGGCAGGCAGGGCCTCCATTCCCGATTGCATTTCGATCGTCTTGCGGAACTGATCGGCCGCGTTCTGCTCGGCCATCCCTAGGAGTTGAAAAGCGATCGAATAGGCTTGGGTTAAATGGACCGACTGCCCGAGCCCACTGGGCGGAATCGGGTGCTCATTGGCAACGGGCAAGATGCCCGCGAGCGCATTTTCACCCGACTCTTCGAGAACCTCGCGAAAGCAGGTCAAAATCCAATCCCACTGGCCTCGGAGGATCTCCTCGTTCAGCGCCAACACACTCTCGACGATCATGAAAGAATTCCAAAGAGTCAAATGCCACGCAGAGCCGACGCGATTCGAGTCAGGTCGCTGCACCGGGGGCAGTTAGGTACAAAACAGGCAGAGAGGCCGCTTTAGCTTACCGGCTCGATGGAAATTTTTCCACAGAAACTTGCCGGTTTCAAACATCCGGCCTGCCAGTTTCAAAGATCTAGACGCAAAACGAATCAACTCGGGTTTTCGATGCTGCTCGAAGTTCGGCCCTGGGCTGGCTGCCAACCTCCGGTTGCCGCCTCCATGATTCGCTCTTGGGTGGCATCTGCGATGGCGAATTCTGCGGTCTTGCGACCTTCGCTCAAGACCATGATCCGATCGCTCAGGGTGAGCAATTCAGGCAGTTCGCTGCTCGTTACGATGACCCCGAGGCCGTCGCTGCATAAGCCTCGGATCACGCGGTAGAGTTCGGCCTTGGCCCCCACGTCGACCCCTCGCGTCGGATCGTCCAAGAGGAGCACTTTGGGGTTGGTCAGGAGCCACCGGCCCACGATGCATTTTTGCTGATTCCCACCGCTGAGACTCCCGATCGGGGCCTCGAGGCTGGCTGTTTTAATCTTGAGTTTCGCGACCATCTCGTCGCCTGCACAGCGTTCTTTGTTGTAGCTCAGCAGAGGACCGACGGTCGTATCGTGCATCGCACAGATCGATAGATTGCGCCCGACATTCATGTTGCTGAAGATCCCTAAGCGTTTTCGATCCTCGGTCACCAACGCCAAACCCGAACGCTTGGCCTCGGAGGGATGCCGAGGCATGATCGAATCGCCGTCGAGGAGAATCTCGCCCGTCGGAGGAATCGTCGATGCGCCGAAGAGGCATTCGAGCAATTCGGTGCGCCCGGCACCCATCAAACCGGCGATCCCCAGGACTTCCCCTCGGTGCAGATCGAGCGAGATGTCTTTGAGTCGGTAACCCCGGGCGTGACCGGGCCAGGCCAAGGACAGGTTTCTGACTTCTAGTACCTTCTCGCCTCGCTCTGGCCGTGGTCCGAGATCGAGCGATTCGATATCCCGACCGACCATGAGCTTGGTGATCTCTCGGGGGTTGGTCTGCTTGGTCTCGAGCGTTTCGATGAATTGTCCATCTCGCATGACGGTGATGCGATCGGACAGATCGAAGACCTCGTCCATCTTGTGGGAGATATAGAGGATGGTGGCTCCTTGGCTCCGAAGTTTGGCGATGACCCGATAGAGTCGCTGGACCTCCGATTCGGTAAGTGCGCTGGTCGGCTCGTCCATGACGACGATTCGGCTGTGGATGCTCAATGCCTTGGCGATCTCGATAAGCTGTTGGTCGCCTACACGCAGGGAACCTGCGAGTCTCGTCGTAGGGATATTGCAGTCGAGCGATTGCAGGATCTCGGATGCGGTGTGGTCCATTTGGCGATCGTCACGGAAGATCCAACCCGAACGCATTTCGCGACCGAGGAAGATGTTCGCCGAGATGGACAGTTGTTCGACCAAGTTCAATTCTTGGTGGATGATGCTAATGCCCATCGATTCTGCATCGCGGGTCCCACGGAACTCGACGGGCTGTCCATCGATGAGCAGTTGGCCATCGTAGTCGGTGATCACCCCCGAGAGGATTTTCATGAGGGTGCTTTTACCCGCCCCGTTTTCGCCGCAGATCGCATGGACCTCGCCGGGCATGACATCGAACGAGACTTGGTGCAAGGCCCTAGTCCCGCCGAAACGCTTGCTGATGTTCTCGATCGAGATGATCGGAGAGGTCATGAAGCGTCGCTCGACTTGGTAGAAGTTTCCATGACTGCCCGTCCGATCAGACAAGCAATGACCACGACGCAAACGACAAAAGCTTGGTAAGGAGCATACCACGAGCGATTGCCAAAGAAGAGCAAGTACGAGAGTCCCGATAGGATGCCCAGGGCTGGGATTACGGTCCATCCGATTTCATTGGAGAAGAACCGTTTGCCCGAGAGCTTGCCCCCCCCGCGTTGGCTGAAGGTGACGGCTACAACCACGACAATTCCGACAATCATGCCTTCATAGACATCGGAGCCTGCGCCGACGATCTTTTGGACTGCGTCGATGATGGTGCGGAGGAATAAACAACCGAGGATCGTGCCCGGTATGGTCCCCACCCCGCCTTGGAGCGAGCAGCCACCGATGACCGAAGCGGCGATGGCGTTGAGTTCGTATCCGCGGGCCATTGCGTCGGGTTTGGCCGATCCGCTATCTGCAAACATGATGATTCCGACGATCGATGCCGAGACGGCTCCGATGACATAGGCTAACCACTTCATCCGATCGGTTCGGATGCCGCTGAGTTTCGCAGCTTGTTCGTTCCCACCCATGGCTTGCAGATGGCGGCCCGTGACGGTCCGACTCATGAGGATCCACAAGGCCAACGCGAAGAGCACAAACAGGATCGAAATGGAAGTCACATCCTTGAGGGTATCCCGAAGGGCTGCATCCGGGAAATCGATCTGGGATTTGCCCCCGGTCAAAGTTGGGGTCAAGCCGCGACCGAAGCTGCGCAGGCCGACGAGGGTCGCTAGGGTCGCGACAAACGGAGGTAGTCCAACGCTGGTAATGAGCCAAGCGTGGAGCGTCCCGATCATGGCTCCAACCAGCAGGGTTCCTGCGATTGCCAAGATCACAGCGACGCTCGAGACCTGACCTTGGCGGAACCCATCTGGGTCCAAGACGATCATGAGTGAACCGAAGACCGTCGCGCTCATGGCGATGACCGATCCGCTCGAGAGATCGATGCCACCGGAGATGATGATGATGGCGCTACCCAGGGCAAAGAAGCCCAGGAGCACGGTCTGACGCAGCACCACTTGGGCCGCGTCACCTGGAGAGTTCCAGTATGTGTGATTGGTGTCCAGAGCCATGGTCACTGCCACAACGAGCAACCACGAGAAGATCAATTTGAATTCTACGCTCGACAGCAATCGACCGATGAGGGTCGGTGAATCATTGCTCATGAACTTGTCAGGTCGTATTGCTTGAGCCAGGCTTGGAAGGCTGGCAGGTCGAGAAACTCAACGCTCTTGCCGAAGGATTCGAACATCTCGGCCTTCAGAGGCGATCCGGTTGGAACGACCACCTTCAAGCCCGTATCGAGGATATCGCCGCCGGGTTGGCCCATGTTGGGAAACATGCTCTTGAGCGTGTCTTGATCGCCTTGGAGTTTGGCCAGCGCATAACGGACCGACTCGTAACCCATAGCAAAGGGGTTTTGAACGACCATCGCATCGATCATGCCTTCACCCATTTGCTGGATCGCGATGGCTTCGGCGTCGAAGGTAACGATGGTGAATTTTTCCCGAGCGTTCTTTTCCTTCACGACGTCGACGATCGCCGGTGCGTTGTAGGACCAAATGCCGACCAAGAGCGATAGGTCCGAGTACTTGGTGATCACGTCTCGGACGTTGTCGCGGGCGCGGTTGCGGTCGGCGTCGTCGAGTTTGCGATCCTTCTGGGTATAGGTCGGTCCGACGGCCGAGGTGAAGCCATCCATACGCTCGATGGCGTTCTGTTGGCTGTCGACACCGACGAATTGAACGTAAGGGGCTCCATCGGGCTTGAGCAACTTGGCCGCGGTCCCGAGGACTTTGCCACCGGCGATGTTGTTGGTCCCGACATAGAACTCTCTGTTCTGCTGGAACTTGGCGTCCAAGTCGCTATCGAAGCAACCGATCGTGACCCCTTTGGCCTTGAGCTTCTTGAGCTCATCGGCGATGGCCGGATTGGTCGAGGAGATCGGGGAGATGATCACCGCGGCGATGTCCTTTTGAGTCCCGTACTGTCGTAGCTTTTCGATTTGGCCGGTTTCGGTTCCGTCGTTCGAGTCCATGCTTGCCGACAAGCCCAGACCCGAAAGCTTAAGGTCTTCCTGCGCCTTTTTGATACCGGCCCGGGCCGCATCCCAAAACGGCGAGTCGGTGTTGTTGAGCAGAAGGATCCGCTTGGGTCCGGATTTCGGTTGGACCGAGGCGGTGCTTTCTTTCGACGGCGTGCTTTCTTTGCTGGTGTTGCCTGTGCAGCCGACCAAAAACAAAATCAGCACCGAAAGGATCTCAACACAGCGGAGCGAAGGTGAGAAAAGCTTCATTGGAATATTCCTAAGAACTGGCCTGAGAACTGGGAGGTGGGTTTTTCTCGAACGGATAGTGTACTCATAAATAACCCGCTCGAAAGCGGTTTCGGGCTGGGGTAGTTTGCCGATTTGTAGCATAATTGTCATTTGAGCACGACTTCGGCACCTGTTAAGGAAAAGATAATGCCCCTTAACGAGCGTTCATCGCTTGGCGTTCATCGGCGAGCGTCTCTAGGTGGCCCAGGTGCAGGATTCAACCATTGGATGAGAGCCTCGGGGGTTTATCATGAGTGTGCAATTCCGTTGCCCCTGCGGGGCGAGCCTTCGATCCAATGCTTCCATGGCCGGCAAGAAAGTGACTTGTCCGAAGTGTGGCAAGGGGCTCATGATCAAAGGACAGCAAGCAGAGACGCTCGAACCCAACGAACCCAAACGGGCTAAAGCTCCCGAGCCCTCCATCGCGCCGGAGACTTATGATCCGTTTCCATCGCCTGCTCCAACTCAAAGCTACACGAGTCCAACGCTTGCAGGCCCGACGGGCAAGCGTCCTAAGCAGGCTGTGCGAAAAGCGCCCTCTTGGCTCGTGCCGGTCGCTTTAGGTGCCTTAGCGATTCTCGGCACTGCGGCCGGTTATGCTCTGTTTGGCCCAAAAGCGTCGATCAGCAGCGCCTTTCGGCCCGCCGAAAACGCATCGAAGGATCCTTCCGGAGCCACCCAGCGCGCCCCAGAGCCGAGCCCCCCGGGCGCAACCTCGGGCGCAACCTCGGGCGCAACCTCGGGCGCAAACTCAGGTGCGAATGGCGGGGCGGGCCGCGAGCAGGGCTTCGTAGCCTTCGCATCGCTTGGACCGGAAAAATCGACCTCGAGCAGTCCTGCGATTCAAGTAGCCGAGGAATTTGTCGGCTTTGCCAGGAAAGGTCAGTCCGATCGGGCCGTCAAGATGATCGCGCCGGAGGATTTCGACAAACGGCAAAAGGATGGAGCAAGTGCCTCATGGGATGCGATCATGAAGGAGCTTGAGGCTCCCAGGGTCCTCAATCACATGGTCAGCAAGAGTTTGGAGAGCACACCGCTCAATGACAGTTTCCGACACTGGAAAGTCTTGGGAGAGACGGAGTATCAGGGCGAACCTGCGGTCCTGCTCAGGTACTACTCGGATCCTGAGTACCCTCGCGAATTGATCACCGGTCCGGGTCGATTCGATCAACCGGTCAAGCTCGAAAAGCTTGCCAAGACCATGACATTCGATGAGTTCAATGCAATCGCCGAGGATCTGATCTATGGCACGAAGAGTTCGCAGGTTGGGGTGACCCCAGACCGGCCCGAGACGCTAGGTTTTTTGCCACCGCGTTTCGGATACCTGATGCTCATCCTCGAACCGACTGCCCAGAGACCCAAGGTGGTCGATATCGTCAATGTGCTTGGCCAAGTCCCGATGAGTCAGATCGCCGGAGCGATTTATTTGGAGTCCTGGAAAGTCATCAGCACTAGGAGCGGTTCGGAATCTGAGTACAAGGCGCGTTTGGACAAGGCCGCCCGCATCGGCAAAAAAGCGTTTTCGATTTATGGCACCGTGCCCGGCCTTGCGGATCCCTCCCTGGGCCCACAGCTCCTTTCCGGTCCAGAGCTTTGGTACCGTTGGCCAAAGGAGAAAAACGCTGGTCCGAATGCCCCCGTCGATTGGATGGAAAATTCGCTAAACGAATGGTTGTCCAGTCAACCGGCAAGTAGAACCACACGGCTTGTTCAAATCGCCCAGTCGCTGAAGACCACACCGGAGCGTACACCGGAGTGGATCAACAAGTTTCGAGAAGCTCACGCGGGAGATCCTGGGGCCGATCTAGCCGTCATCTCGTTTGCCATGACCTCGATCGAGCCTCGCATGCCCGAGTCGCTCTTAGGGGTGATCGATGATTCGGCCGAGAGGTTGCACAAGACCTTCAACGATCCTTTCATGCTGTATGTGCGAGCGTTGGTCCAGCAAGCCAAGGGAGATTTCGCAGGAGCTCAAAACAGGATGGTCGAAGCCAACCGAGCAGGATTCATATCGATGAGGATGCTTCGAGAGCCCTTTGAAGAGGCCCTCAAGCGGGAAGACAAACCCAGCGTGATGGCGGCATTAAAGCAGATAGCCCAATACTGGTCGCAGGCAGACTTGGACAAACCTGGGAGCTATGTGCCACAATTCCGCGACGCTTGGAATGTAGCCAAACAAAATGCCGAGGGGGTCAACAGCGACTTGGTCCAGCGAGACCCCATCAGCGGTGGTTTAGGTCGCCGGGGACCGACCTCCTCGCGCGGCGGGGGCGACCCGAGGCAACCCCCGACGGATCGACCCGGTGGACAAGCAGGCCCCAGCGGCCCATCCGTACCTGGCAGGCCGGCGAATCTCAATGGAGAGCGAACTCGGCCCGGCCCGCCGGGAGGTTTCGGTCCTGCTCCGCCGGCGATTGAAGGCTCGCGATCGGTCCGGTTTGTCATTCAAACGAAAACCTCCGCCGATTTTGCAGCCATTCTTGAGAAGCTCAAGCAGAAGCTCGGCACGGGGAATTTCCAAATGTCCGCATCAGGCAATTCCGCGACGATCACATTGGGCTTTGAGGGACCGTTCCAAGAGGCCGTCACCGCGGTGGATTTTGGTAAGGTGACCAAACAGGATGAGGCGTCACGGACCATCACCGTCGAGGCTCCTTGAGAAGCCTCGATAGCTAGCCATTGCGGCGGTTCTTCCCGTGGGATAGGCTTCCAGCCTGTCCTCATCTTCAAGACATTGGTTCGGAGCTGCTCCTGGTTGCCGTTTTTTTCTGCTGAATCCGGACAGGCTGGAAGCCTATCCTCATCTTCAAGACATTGGTTCGGAGCTGCTCCTGGTTGCCGTTTTTTTCTGCTGAATCCGGACAGGCTGGAAGCCTATCCCACGTGCCTATCTATCCAGCGAGAGGAAGCGCAGGCGGACGGCAAGATTGGGATTTTGCCGGGGACAAAAAATCGGAGTTTCCTCGGATCGGTATTTACGCGGAGGAATCGTTTCGGGCAGAATGCCCCCGATTCGCTCTGGAAGGAACCAGCGAAACGCGCTGCTTTGCCATCGGATTTTGCAAATCCACCAAGCAGTGAAAACCATCGAACGCAAGGAGTGCAAAACGTGCTGTTCCGTATTAACAAGCTTTCCAATGTCCGCTTGGCCGGGTTTGCTCTTGCGACCCTGGTTGCAAGTCCGACCGGTTTCGCCCAAGAGCCACAACCCAAAATGACACCCGTAGCGGTCGTCGACATGGAACATGTGCTCGACAACCACCCAACCTTTACCGCCCAAATGGAAGCGATGAAGGCCGAATTCCAAATGACGATGAAGGACTTCGAGGACCGTCGCAAAAAGATCTCCGAGTCGATCCAACAACTGCAATCCCAACTCAACTCGGACTCCCCGGAGTTCAAGCAGCGGGAAGAGGCGATCGTTAGCCAAGAGAGCAAACTCCGACTCGACGCGAAGAACAAACAAGAGGAATTCGATGAGCGTCAAGCAAGGCTCATGCTCGATACCTACAACCAGATCGTCTCGGGCGTGACACTTGCGGCTCGGTACTACAAGTTCGACTTGGTGGTACGGTACAACCGCAAACAAACCACCCAGATGAATCCCAAGAAGCCTCAGTCGGTCCTCTACGGTGCCGATCGCGAAGTGATCTACTTCAATCCTGAAAACGACTTGACCGAGCCGGTCATCGGAATTCTCAAGCGAGACATTCCTGCTGCCGCCACGGCGGTCAATCCTGCTGCTCCCGCGACGAACAATCCTGGTGGCAAGACTCCGCTTTTGGCCAACCCACCCGGTGGCCCGATTCGTAAGTAAACCGCCGATCGCTGATTCGATAGAAAATGGATTTTCTGACGAAGATGATGCAGGGACCCCTTCAAAGAACGATCGCGCATGTGGCTCATGTCAACGGGCGCGGCTATTGGACCGGAAAGAACGTCTCTTTGACGTTCCTACCGGCCGAGCCTGACACAGGAATCGTGTTCCGCCGCATGGACCTGGTCGATCAACCGATGATCCCGGCCTTGGCCGCCCATCGCACCGATGCACCGCTGCGTACCAAGTTGGTCTATCGCGACGCGAGCGTCGAGATGGTCGAACATGTCATGGCGGCTCTCTACGGGATGGGAATCGATAACTGCATCATCGAATGCGATGGAGCCGAAATGCCCGGTATGGACGGCAGTGCTTATGCGATGGCCCTGGCGATCCACCAAGCCGGACGCTTCACGAGCGATCGGCCGGCCAAACTCTGTCGGATCGAGAAACCGATCCGGATTGGGAATGCTGAGGCTTATGTCGAAGCCAGTCCCTCGACCTGCCCAGGCCTGACCTTGGTCTACCACCTCGATTACGGACCCGAGAGTCCTATCCCTTCGACCTCGACTAGCTGCTTGCTGAGCCCTGAGGAGTTCCTCTGGTCGATCGCACCGGCTCGAACCTTCCTGACCCAGAGCGATGCGGCCAAACTTCAAGGCAGCGGACTTGCACAGCATGTGACGCACCGCGACTTGGTGATCTTTG
>Ga0315905_10006864_pt1 | contig 11570 bp, 11 predicted proteins | sample LakEriMetagenome_5_FD_203522 | JGI IMG/M metagenome (GOLD analysis project Ga0315905, IMG submission 203522) | Freshwater fungal communities from buoy surface, Lake Erie, Ohio, United States - Buoy 4 MA121 | ecosystem: Environmental > Aquatic > Freshwater > Lake | place: USA: Lake Erie, Ohio...
GGAGAGTGGAGGACATGTGCAGTAATAAAACACACACCCCCTACTAGTACAAACGCAGTTGATTCAGGCTTGAGGTAGTTGAGTGAACACCCGTTGACAAATTTCCGACGGAATTTCTTCTTCCCCGATCCCGATGGGGAAGAAGAAGAAGTTGCAGGCCCACCCTGCCACGTCGCCGCACTCGGGGCTGCAAGTGTCCTCCTGCGAAGCGCTGCCGCCGGAGCAAGTCCATCCGCAATCCTTCACGCACTTCCAATCACAGCCGTTGTTCTCCTCTCAGTTTCCGTCGTCTCATCGCCCGGCCTTCCACCCCATCACCCATGAGCACCAGGGGAAAGCCGATGCAGGACAAGAGGAATTCAACTGCAGTGGGCTAACAGCCCATCCCCCCGCCAGTCCACGGCAGCCCGATGCTCGCCAGGGCTCCTCAGCGAACAGTGATGCGGGCGACGGCGAGGCAGCCGCGCTGCTAGCGCAACTTGAGGAGCTCACGCGGGCGCGGGAGGAGGATAAGACAGCATGGCTGGCTGAAAAGCAGCGGCTTCAAATTGAGGCGACGTCTCTCCGCGAACAGCTGCAGGAGCGCACCAAACTGTTCAAAGACGCCCTGGTTAGCCTTGATGCGAAGGGCACCGAGCTGGAGAAACTCAGACGACAGGTGCGCTTGATCTTTGTGCTAAAGACAGGGAGCCGCGGGAGAATTCGAGGGCGAGAGAGGATCAACCGCACACGCACAGACATGCAGCAAGTAAGCGCTTTGGGTGCCTTTGCAGGTGAGGAGCGACGGTCAGCATGGGGATGAAGCAGAGGAGGCAAAGGAGAAACAATACTCTATGTTGATGGAGGAACTGGAGGCGAGAGAGCAGGCGCACGCGGACGAGCTGACCGCGCAGGCAGAAGAAATCGTCAATCTGCAGGACGAAATAAAAGATGCCGGCGCAGCATTGGAAGCCAAAGACTCGGAAGTGACGCAGTTGCGCTTCCAACTTATGCTGGTCGAGAAGTATTACAAGGAGAAGAAAGAGGAGCATTCGAATTTAGTTGCCAGCATGAAGGCTGTGGAAGGGATTTGGGAGAGAGAGCGTTCAAATGCGGCGCAGCGGGAGCAGGTACAAGCGATGCGCTGTAGCATCGTGTGTGTGAGATATTGCGTGTGTTGCATCGAAGTGCACTGAACCGAGCGAGACAGGTTCTGATGATGGAAAACAAGCGGCTGCAGAAATTGTTGGGGGAACGGGAGAAGCAGTGGGAAACCAGCTTTCAGCAGCTAATGCAAGACGCGGTCCGTCGCGAGGAGCTTTTGAGAATAGCGAATCAAGAGAAGGAGCAGGGGAGTGAGCGAGGAAGCGATGGGTCGAGGAGTGGAGAGAAGTCGTTGTCTTGGCTGTGGAGCCCATCCGTCACCAGCAGCCAGTCCCCGCTGGTCAGTTATCAATATCTCCCTACCATTCCTACGAGCGGCACCCGGACCAAGTCTATCTTTTTTGATGACGATTTCTTGTTGGGCATCCTCGATGTATCTGATGGAAGAGTCTTGGATAAGGACAGACGAATGGCATCAATATACAGGGCATTAGGATCGCCACAGGAGAGCAGATCAGACGACGGCAGAGGAGGCCCTCTCGCCTTAAACCTCCCACCGCTGGCCACACCTCCAAGGCCACTGCTCGAAAGTTACCTTGCTGCAACTGATTACCAGCACCTTGCAGTGTCTTTTCAACAGCTGCAGACCCCAGGAGCGGCTTCTCCTACTGGAGTGGGCGATCTCAAAGACGATGTACAGAGCACTCCGCCGCACGCCAGGTCGCCCGCACCATACCTGAGCGGGGAAGAGAGAATTTCGACGCCGGATTCGACGCTTTCACGAGTGCTTGCTCCATTTGATAGAAGCGCTGACGGCTTTCTGGGCATATCATTGTCGGAGAACGGCCCTGCTCTTGTTCCGAAAGATGAAACTCCTGCATGGCAGCCGCCGAGCACGCGCCCGCTTACTTCGTCTCCAGCTCCTGTGGCTCCACATTTACTAGAACCCGACTTCTCCATCAACTCGCCGACATCCGTTTCGAGTGCCGGCAGTGACGTGAAATGGTCTTACTAGTCGATACGATGACGAATGGACGCAAGCCGAAGCTTAGATTATGCGGAATTCATTTGATAGTTTCTGACAATTTCATTTTCGATACCTATTGACTTTGAACATGCGCGTGCACTTTCATCTCTGACAAGTCACAGTTCAATTTTTTACACCTTTGCCACAATATATATATATATATATAATATAGGATATATATGTACATCATTTGCCGAACACTGCTGTAGAACTAAATGTACATCATTTGCCGAACACTATTGTAGAACTCACTTTCATCCGCTCGAGTCTGCGTTCTTTCCATTGAAAATCTCTCGATACATCTGGTGTCAAGTGGTATCCGGAGCACCAGCACTCCCATGACCTGCTTGTCCTGCAAAGATTCACGTCAGCGGGGAGACTGTCGGCTCGTGCATTCAACGTGTTGAATGCACTAACATACGTATCGATGAAAACTCACATCTCCCCAAGAAGAGAGGACGATGATACCTTCTTGAAGCATAAGTCGCGCCCATGTATTCTCGATCTCTGCTGGGTCAAAATGAAGTGCTGCAGCGGGACTCGTGTTGCTACGTGTACTGTGCCCAATACGACTAGCACCGGTTCGCGTCGACGGAAATGATTCCACCACACCGGACACAACATCGTCTTGCAAGTCAGCGACACTCCCGTCCAGCTGCACTAATTCCTCCAGGGCCCGGCCACAGGCAACAGTGCTACCACTTCTGTTGGTGCACGCTCCCAGCACCCCAGACATGACATCACCTACAAAGTCCCCCTTGTCAGCGACCACGCTCGCCAGTTCTTCCCGCGCCTGCACCGTGCCCATGCTGCCAGTGCTGCTCCCGACGCTACCTCGGGTATGAGCTGGACTTGAAGCTGCAGACGAGTGGACAGTCCTTGAAATGACGCGACCCACAAGCTGCTCAACATCCGAAGCGTCGTCGTTTCCGCCACCAACGCTGCTGCAGCCTTCATCCATGAGCCCCTTTACGGAGCTTGCTCCGATGGATCTGCGTTTGCGATTTTATGTCACACGATATTTCAACGGCATGCGAGACAGGGGGAAATGCGAATGACCGAGACCGCGAGAGCTGATTGATGATTGGGTCCATGTCCGTGATCTCGATGCCATCGAGAGTCACCGAGAATCGATTCAGACGCTCTTCAAGAGTGAGGCTCTTGCGCTTACTCTTGTCCAGCTCCTCTTCCGAGTTCAGCAGCCTTGCCTGCAATGTATTTTGCTCCTCCTCCGCCTTCTCCAGCTGTGTTTGTAAGCATGTCCAAGTCAGGAAGGTGTAGGCGGAAGGGGGAGAGAGGGAATACATTGCAAACCTGCATGCGCAGTCGAGAATTTTCAGAAGCAACCGCTGTACGGCTTGTCACGAACAGTTGTGACGGCGCGAGGTACATGCTAGGTTCAGGCGGTGCAGGCGTACGAGCGGAGCCGCACAAAGAATTGACCATCTCCTGACCGGGAAAAGCACAGTGCGATGCCGCTTCCGTAGCCTCCTGAATCATGCGTGTGTGCGTGCATGTGAGTAAGCTGCTGCCTGCACGTATGCTATACTTGCTTTCACAAATCATTCGGCCAGCACAGAGTGATATTCATTTCATGTCTCGAATGTCATATAATAAGAACATCAGAGAGTGAAATTTACCTGGATCACAACTGTCTCTCGAACTCCTTGCTGCGCCTCTGGGTCAGCGCTCTCTGTCACTTGAAGAAAGCTAGTGCTATCTTTGTCCAATGACACCACCTTTCGCGCAGGCATGTCCGCCGTTCTGCAGGGTACAGCCGGCGGCGGGCGTGCCGGTGGACCTTCACCCAGGACTGGGGGCGGGGGCACAGAGCGCCGCGGAGGTCCAGCATCACGGGATCCATCGCGGGAGTGCGTCGGCGGCGGCGCGTCCGTCTCGCTGTTAGAGCTTTCGCTGTTAGAGCTTTCCGCTCCACCACACGCTGCTGCTGCTGCCGCCGCCCCCAACACAACCTCCTCCACGACCTTGGTGGCATGGAGCGCCAGCGGCCGGTCTTGAGCATGCCGTTGCTCCTGCAGTTGACGAGTCACCGCAGAGTCAGGTGAGGTGACACACTCGCCGTGCTCAGTACCTTCTCCTCCCCCTTCCCCACTTCCAACCCCAACCCCACCGCCTCCGCCTTCGCCTTTGCCGGCTCCTTGCCTCCGGGACCCTTCCAGCGGCATGCCCATCTCCTTTTCTCGCTCTCGCGCCAGCATCATCTCCACTTCTCGTGCTCTTTCCAGCAAATAAGTCTCCCGTTCCATCTCTCTTTCTCTCTGCCATTCTCTCGCCCTCCTTTGCCACTCTTCTTCACGCGCTGCTGCCTCTTGCTCCATCGCAACCCTTTCTTTTAATACCGAGCGCTCCACTTCTCGTGCTCTTTCCAGCAAATAAGTCTCCCGTTCCATCTCTCTCTCTCTCTTCCATTCTCTCGCCCTCCTTTGCCACTCTTCTTCACGCGCTGCTGCCTTTTGCTCCGTCGCAACCCTTTCTTCTAACAGTGAGCACTTCAAAGCGGAAATCTCCTCATGCGCAGCAACCAGGGCAGCTTCAGCAGCAGCAACGGACCTTACAGACGCATCTTTCTCTTTCTGCTCGTCCTCAATCGCCTTCATGAACGACTCGCGCGCTGAGCAGCTCGCCTCGCGCGCCTGAGCCAGCAATTGGCTTTTCACCTCAAGCTCTCGATTTTTCACTTTTAGTTCGTGCTCCAGATCCCGTATCGATTTGGTCTGACTAAGGCGAGATGCGAAGTTAGGTGCATTGCGATGAACCGTCCGCAACATGTCTCTGGCTCTCCTCAATGCCTCCTCATCCTCATCCTCCTCATCATCGTCTTGTTGCTGTTGATGAGAATGATGTTTCTGAGATTCGTCTTCTTTCTTTGAGATGCTCGTCACCAGTCCTTGTCGCAGTGAGTTGCCCTCAAGAGATGCACTCAGCAGAGGCGAGAGATCAGTATCGAAATGCTTTTTATCGCTTGTTCCTTTGTCCAGGAGACGGGCTGCCATGTCCAACTGTAACGCATTATACAAATGCGACGCTTCGTGGTGGTGGATTAAATCCCCAAAATTTACGTGTGTGGAATCCATTTTGCAGCGCACCAACTCAGTTCGCTGGAGCAAGACCAAAAGAGACTTTTTAAGTTCTTCATTCTGACACTTCAATGCTGTGATCTCTATCATTTGCGCCTCCTGAGCTTCACCAGCCTTTTTCAGGTCGTGTCGTAAGTGTTGCATCTCAAGTTGCATCAGCTCTTCCTTCAAAATCACGTGCTTTTGCTCCTGCTCCCGTTCCCTTTCCACAGCCAACATCGACTTGTGTAGTCGCTGCTCTTCACTTTTGAGTGCAATCACTGACTGCTCACTTTTCGCAAGTAGCAGTTGCAGTCCCTCCAACTCAAACGACGCGCCTTCAAGAAGCGATTGTTGGGCTTGCTTTGCGCCCTCTATAGCAGCCAATCGAGCGTTGTCCGCTGCAAGAAATCCTTCTTCCGCAGTCTCTGCCCGCAGCCGCAGCACCCGCGCCTCCTCCTCCAACTCCCGAACCCGAGCAAGCAATTGTCGGGCTTTTTCTGCGCCCTCTGTAGCAGCCAATCGAGCGTTGTCCGCTGCAAGAAATCCTTCTTCCGCAGTCTCTGCCCGCAGCCGCAGCACCCGCGCCTCCTCCTCCAACTCCCGAACCCGGGCCTCCATCTGCGCCACCTCTGCCCCTGTTTGCTTCTCACTTCCCACCGAAATTGGAGGCCTACACTCCTTCTCTATCACCCCAGCACCCACAGAAGGGAGGCCCAGGAGTAAAGGTGAGTTGCACGTGTGAGAGGCTGTAGAGTGCATGATGCGTGACAGTTCAGCCCAGAGCAGATACAGGGACATGCAGGGTGGGCGAACAGGAAGGGTTGTTGATGTGTTGGTGCCACGAACCTCGAGAATCTCTACCCGCAATTGCTTGTACGTTTGAAGCATTGGGCTAAAATCTTTCCATCCGACAGGTCCATAGAGGATCTTTGGAGCACGGAAAGTGCGACAAGCATCATCGACCGAGATCCGCGCCAGCACGGGCGGCGTTGGGAGGTTGCGCGTGCTGGTTAGGAAGAGGGCAGCGAAGCCGTTTCTAGAATCCAGACAACCCTTTGGATAGAATAGCAATTGAAGCCCCTCTAAACCATAGCATGTAAACTCCTGGCTTTTCATTACATCCCCGCGTTTGTATCTGGGCCAGTTGGTTTCTGCAACCATCCATTCAAACCCAAAACTCCAGCTGTTTATTTGCACTTCCACCTTGCATACTCTTCCTCCTCTGCTGGCTGTCACATCCAGCCCCGAACCCCCGGCTCGCATCCTGTGCGCGCACGAGAACATGCACCAGCCACGTGAATTTGAAACGTCTCTTGCGCTGCCTAAATGCTTCCATTCTCCATCAACACCAATTGAGAAATCGACGAGTACACCTGGTGGTCCGCGCAGAAAGACTGACACCAATCGGGACGAGGCGATGGTACCAAGAGCATCTCTTGCTTTCTCTCTGGTGGTTGCGTCGTTGTCGGATGATTGCCGGGAAGCGGAGGGGTACAGAGATAGTTGGAGACCTTTCAGGCCCATACATGAAAAGGGAGCACTCTCGAGCTTCTTGACTGACAAATCAACATTCACTTGCCACGAATATCTCTCGTCTGTTTGCACTTGCGCCACGACTATCTCCATCCTCACGTATCTGTAAGGGCCCCGACTCAGCAGCAAAAAGTTATGCCAGCCAGCACCCCAACACCCTCCCACTCCGCCTCCGTATTCTCCTTCGGCCGCACAGTACAGGCGTTGACATTCATCAGTACTTCGAGCCACGCAATTCTCCTCGTCTTGTGCATTTCCGTCGGGTGTGGCTGTGACAACTGTGAGGCAGAACGATAATGCGACTCCAGGTGGTCCACGAAGAAATGCTGACGCAAATCCGTCGGAGGCGTGTGAGCTTCCATGAGGAAAGAAACTCAGCCAAAGGCCCACGACTCCCATGCACGAGAATGTGGGACTCTCCACACTATCACCTCTGAGCAAAGCCGCGATGTCCAGACCAGCAAGATCCCAGTGAAATCCATGTCGAACATCGAGCAGCTCAACGACCACAGCCCAATAACACGTGCGCTTGGGCGCGAACTCGGCGAACCCGTATCCGTCAGCGATTGCTACCGCTCCGTCAAAAACCTCGCGCTCGCCGTCCACAGAGAGTGCGGCCTGAACCAGCACGCCAGCAGGCCCTTTCAAGTACAGGGACATGAAGCGCTCGGCGGCCTCTTCGTCGCCGTGAGGATAAAGCTGCAGTGACAGCCCACTAACTCCCCCGCATGTGAAAGGCGGGCTGGACAAACACTTGTTGTCGCCGTTCTTGTCATATTTCGACCAGTCGACATCTGCAAGGTCCCACACCCAGTGCGCACGCGGTGTCTTGGAGATGCTGTGCAGCAGTTGCTGCTTCTGATCCGATAATTCCACAGTATCATCTTCCGTTGGGGATTGGCCACGTGCATCGGCATCCGCTAGGGATGGCGTCGAGCTTCCAGCGCTGCTCAGGGCGTCAAAGCTGTTTATCTCGCACGTCAAGAAGGCTTCGGTCCCACGGAACGTGATGTCTAATGCTGACACGAGAATGTCGGACTCTGTCTCGGTCTCGCCTCTCGCCTCGCTGCGCGTCGAGTATGCCACCGCGGTGCTCGCGGACGCAACATGCCCCCGGATATCGGCTGTGCCGTACGGGCCAGACGTGTGGTGCGCACGCGCGTCTTTGTGCCTGCGCCACGCTGTCTGCACCACCGATGCCGCTGCCCAGAGCCAAAGCAGCCGCTGGCCCTCTATAATGTGTGTGCGAGCGTCGCGTCGTGCAAGCCAACAGCGGACCGCGCACTGGAGGCTAACCGCTGCCGCCGTCACGCAGCTTTGCACGACGCGAGTGGGCCGCATCTCCCAGCTGTGCTTAGCCACGAGGCGTCTGTGGACGCGCCGAAGCCAGGCAAGCCTCCGCGATTTTAGTAATCAAAAATCGCACTGCGCGAACTGCAGGCAGTTTGGGGAAGAAATGCATTTCAGTTGGAAACCCGAGAGGTTGAAGGATGGGGGACTGAGTCGGGGCCCTTACAGATTGAATCCATGATTGAGAGGAACATCCTGCGGCTGGCGCTTCTCTGCTCGGTGTGTGGCCTTGTTACTGCTTTCAGCCCACCGGGCCGCCTATGCTCGCTCCCGGGGGCAAGGCCGGCAGTGGGCTGGGTGTCGAGGAGGCCCGCCCGGGCAAAAGCCTCGTCCCAAGAGGCTGACGAGGCGGGCGGGGCCGCGTCCAGGCTGGTACGGCTCAATGCAGACTCTGAGGCAACAACAAAGGCCGTGCGAGATGAGGAGCGAGGCAGCGTGCACTTTGTCAACCTGAGCAACGGCGTCGAAGCGCTGCCACTGCTGAAGGGGCTGCCGTTTTCATTTGTCCGCATTCAAAGCTCCCACTGTGAGGCCAACAACTTCAACGGTATCCTCGGCGGTCTCGATTCGACCTTGCTCATGTATCTCGCGATGGGTCACGACTGCTATATATACGACTTCGGCAGCCGCAACAAGAAGCGCAAGGCACCTCGTGCTGTGTGGTATGGCGTGACATTCATCAAATACGCTCTCCACCGGTCTGTGCATCTGCTTGACCGGCCCCACTGCAAACGCTAACCCAGATGCGGCTGCCAGATGCCCAGCGTAGATGGCAGGGGTGAGATAAGAGAGCCTCCCAGTATGCGCAGGGGACGTCTCTTGCGAACTTCTGATATTTGCTACACCTCCTTTACCGCAGTATGTGGGAGTTGCCGGGCGAAGCGCCCAAGCCCATTTTGCGGGGCCACAACACGGCCGCTGCATTCGACCAAGCAATCATGTTCCTCGACAAGGCCGTCAAGAAGAAAATCCGCTACTATAAGGTACATCCGCTACTATAAGGTGCATGCAGCATTTGACGTTTGCGGAAAATTTGTCTATTTAGAAGTAGATTTGTCGTTCAATCGTACTGCCGTCACTCACCCACGAACTCCTAGCGGCATGCACGTGTGGACTGACAGAGACAACTCTCACGCACGTGCACGCCCCACAAACTCACAGAACTATCTCAGCACACCAGAAATACGCTTGTATGGAGTCGTAGGCGCTACCGAAATCGATGGACGGCGAGACCTGCATGCGCACCTCGCCTTTGAACACGCCTCTGCTCCTGGTGGCCTTGTTATGCCTTTGGGTAGGACCCGTGTTTGTGTCTGTGTATCTGTGCCTGTGTCTGGTGCTGTGTCTGTGGCTGTTTCTGTGGCTGAGCCTGTGCTGAGCCTGTGCAGATTCGAGTCCGTGGGACACTGACCCGTCGCTGCAGGTGTTTTGATTTGATTTTTGGTTTAGGGTGTATGGTTTGGGGTTTATGGTTTGGGTTTTGGTTTTGTAGTTTTATGTGCATGCCCCAGCTGTTGTCACCCTGCATGAACCTGATGCGTTTGTGCTTCCTGAATCTAAATCCTAAGCCCCAAACCCTAAACCCTAAATCCTGAACCTGATGCGTTCGTGCTTCCTGAATCTCTGCCTCACCCCCGCGCTCGCCTACTCTGTCTCTCCCCCGCTCCTCCCTCCCTCTCCCTCCCTCTCCCTCCCTGCCTCTCTCCCTCCCGTTTCTGTGTGGCATCTTCAGGTTTTTGACACCACGGTCGGTTTCGGCGATTGGGATCTTGAGTAAAGACCACTCACGCCGGCGGGCAAAGGTGCTCGCCTCCTCCACTTGTCCTCCTGCAGTTCATAACCCCAGACCCCAGTATGTTCCTCTCTGACGTTGGTAAGAGTACACGCCTCCTCCTCCTTGTCTGTTGGCTCACCAACAAGCCCACGAACATCAAGAGTTCACGGCAGCGCTCCTAATTGACATTCAATTCTTGCTTGGTGTCAATATGAAGAGGTGGGCGAGGGGTGGGCGAGGGTTGGGCGGGAGAGAGAGAGAAGTTTATTGACAATCAATAGATGACTGAAGGTCGGTAAGCACAGCGCCCTGTCGGGTGACACCGCCTCTGGGCGCTCGGGGCTCAGCATATGACGGCGAGTACTTTATCCCCGCTCTCCGTTTGGCCTTGTGGCACGCCTTTCGGCAACACACAAGAGGGCCCAGACCGTCTCCGGTTCGTGAAGGGTTGGCGAGGAGTGCACCACAGTAACTCCCCCTACCTCTATATTTCCCATGAAAAAAGGACACAAAATGGAAGGGGAACTTGTCAGAGTTTTTTTTTAGTGTTGGAAAAACAAGTTTTTGAAAAAAATTTGGGTTCTTAAGTATTTGTGAAGCAAAAAAACCATGAACACTCACCTATCTCTACTAGGGTGCAGAAAATCCCCCTGTCACAGGAGAAGGGAGAGCGTAATCAGGAAGAGAAAGAGGGATCATTCCCCACGATGCCGCGATATCGACGATGGAAAGCTGGATCAGGTGATAGATCGCTCTGATCTTTCGTGAGACGAGCTCCGGGTTTCACAGGGTGTGTGTTCATAGGGGTGAGGTAAAATGCCATTTGAGAGGCACGCAAAACGTCTTCAGCAAAACGACGTTGCGATAAAAGAGTACGGCCTGCAGCGATATCTCCTCCGTCGTTTGTCCTCCGGTGTCTCAGGCACCCTAGTCTATCTTCAAGCCCCGTGGGCCAACGGAGTTCCTCGTCGAAGAGCCACTCAGACGATGCGTCCCCATGACGGCGGCGGCGGTGGGCGTGCGACGCGGCGCGAGAATATGGCGCCGGTTGGTCAAATGTTGCACATAGTACTACTGCGGTGGCTCTGTCCACGCAGATGACATTCTGATGGACGAACGCGTATTTCCGCTGATTCCGCCGATTATGTTACCTGCGCGCAAGTGCTGCATCATCATCAAAGGACTCATGCATGTCAAAGAACACGTCCGCAGTCCGCATCAACATATACATTTTCATCGTCATAGCTAAAGAATTCGCATGCATCGAAAAACGGCGCATTGCAGCAGTTATTGCACAGCGTGGCATTGCTGTCGCTCTCGGCCGCTGCTCCGCTGCGTCCTCCGTCCTCGTCATCTGGTGTCTTTAGGCAACCTAGTCAGTGGGCCAACTGACTGTCGTTGGAAGGTGCGCGGCGCCGCCGCTGGTCAACGGTTGAACATACTAGCTACAAAGAGAGCAAGAAGCAGTCTGTACTTGTATCACGTGTGCTTGTGCTTTGCTTGTGCTTGAGATTGAGTTGGTATGCTGTGTTCATGGGTGCACGTTTGTCCCGCAGCGCTGCATATGGCATGCAACAAGGGTCAGATCAAAGTAGTGGAAGCACTTATGGCAAAAAACATCCCTGCCGACCCTCTCGATAAGTATGCTTTGTGTGTGACACAGGCACAGACACAGACACAGACACAGGCACAGGCACAGACACAGACACAGACACAGAAATTT
>Ga0315905_10006865_pt1 | contig 11570 bp, 9 predicted proteins | sample LakEriMetagenome_5_FD_203522 | JGI IMG/M metagenome (GOLD analysis project Ga0315905, IMG submission 203522) | Freshwater fungal communities from buoy surface, Lake Erie, Ohio, United States - Buoy 4 MA121 | ecosystem: Environmental > Aquatic > Freshwater > Lake | place: USA: Lake Erie, Ohio...
ATCAATGCACGAACCTGCCTCGTGGCGCTCCAAAATGCCTTTCCACAGAGGTATCATAGTCGCTATCACTGGCAAACCAGCCGCCATATATTCAAACATTTTTACTGGATATGCTGTCATATACCCAGGATGTGGGCGCAATGTGACCAAACCCGCCACAGATTCCTTCATGATGTGATTGACACCATTGCGATCTTGAAATCCTCTGTAGTCAACCTTGGACCAAGCAGGATGTTGCTGAAGCTCAGATAGCAATTGTGGCGGTGAAACTTCCCCAGCTAGGATGAGTTCGACATCGGCATGAGTGAGAGCGTCAAGTAATTCTCGGATTCCACGAGCTTCTGTGATTCCACCAATATAACACACTTTATTGCCTGACCACGAGGTCTTAGTCATTTGGATATCTTGCCGGTCGGGATAATTGCACACCTCGACCACTAGGGGATGTATGTGCTTAAATCGCTCCACAATATGCGGTGTCACAGTGACGATCGCCGACAATCTGGATGCGTAAAAGTTCTCAATCCGCTCAATCATCCAAGCTGCGAGACCTTTGAAAAACTGAGGAATGTAATGCTTGTGCGCTATTTGTCGCGGAAGGTCCTCATGAGCATCGTAGATGACTTTGAAACCTGCGCGCTGTAATTGCAACCCCAGAGGAAGCAATTCGGGATCGTGGATATGATAAACTGCTGCTTTCAAATTGAGCGAAGCTTGCTTAAGCAACCTTCGTCCCTTTATAAAACGAGTCCATCGACTGCCCTCAAACGGAATACCTATAATCTCTACACCGCTGCGATGCTCCGATTTTCCGCCTAGAACCAACAAACTAACTTTGTAGCCTGCAGCAGCAAGTGTCACGCATTCCTTCACAAAAATGCGCGTATCCAAAGCAGGATGTACAGCGGTGATATGGGCAACATGAGCTTGCAGCATGACGGCGTGAAATTACGGCAATTGGATGGTAAGAGTGCAAGGATATCCAAACGAAGTCTCAAAATACTGAGTCCATGTATTGGTCACATGTTGCTACAAATCAGATGAGGCTCATTTCTTTTTGTTCCAGATATCCCAACTCAAATCCGCTTGAATCTGCAGCATTTTGAGGCCATTCATGGTGTGTGCTCCCCGCAGCTGACCTTGCTTTAGAAACAAGCTTTGGGCTGGATTGTATACCATGTCATATAAAAAATGTGAGGCTGTGAGTGCATGATATGGCAAATCTGGACATTCCTGAATATTGGGATGCGTGCCGATGGGTGAACAATTGATGATCAAAGGAAAAAACCCAATGTTTTGATCGGACAATGCGTCGTAACTCAGATGATTGCTCGCATTGGGCGTGCGCGTTAGAAAAAAAACACTCATTCCCCAACGTTGTAAAGCGTGCGCTGCAGCTTTGGAAGCACCCCCAGTGCCAATGATGAGAGCACGATCGAATTTGTTCTCTACAAAAGGCACAATGCTTCGAGCGAAACCTTCAACATCGGTATTGTAGCCGACCAATTGGTCATTTTCGAGTGCGATGCAATTCACAGAATGTACTTCAGCCGCCACAGGATCTAATTGGTCGAGGAAGGGTATTATGTCGACTTTATATGGAGCTGTTACATTGATGCCTAAAAGTTCTTGAGCCTTGAACCACACCCTAAAGTCATTGAGGTTGGGCAGTGGGTAAGCCTCATAGATGGCGTCTTGCACATTCAATGACTCAAACTTGGTCTTGAAATAATCAGGCGAAAAACTATGCGTGAGCGGAAGGCCGATAAGGCCAAATTTCCTCATGCCTTTTTTCGTTTATTCATCCATGACTTCAGCACTTGCCAGATGATCGGCATTACTGATAAAAGGACAATGCCCAATACAACCTTTTCGAAGTTGTCTTTGATGATAGGAACATTACCTAAAAAGTATCCTAGAAAACTGATACTAGTGACCCAAATAATTGCACCGATGATACAGAAGGCTATATAGGTGCGGTATGGCATGCTGCCAGCACCCGCCACAAATGGGGCGATGGTACGCACAATGGGGACAAATCGCGCCATGATAATGGATTGCTTGCCATGCTTTTCAAAGAATGCCTCTGTGCTGGTGATGTATTCCCTTTTGAAGAACAAAATCCTTTCTCTCTTTTTAATTTGATCGCTGAAAAATCGACCCACAAAATAATTTACATTGTCGCCAAGCAGAGCTGCTGCGATGAGTAACGGAATAAAGACATAGATACTGAAATGCTCGTTTTCCCCTTGAGCTGCTAGCATACCTGCTGTAAATAGCAAACTATCTCCTGGCAAAAAGGGCATCACGATGAGGCCTGTCTCCACAAATACAATCAAAAACAAGATTGCATAAATCCAAGTGCCATAATCACGCACCCACATTGCGAGGGTTCCATCGATGTCCGTGAGCAGCGACTTTATTATTTCCAAAAACTCCATAATCAGCAAAAGGCGTTAAGATAAAACGATTAGTGGGCCATCTCCTCGGCAATTGCATTTTCATACAACACCCGATAGTCTTCGATGAATCCAAAATTTTCTTCATCTATGGTGACACGTCCTTTGGTCACATGACCCAGCAACATAACTGGTACGTTCATGTCCCCTACCATGTCCAAAAATTCGTCCTCATAATCTTGCACCACTGTCACGGCCACGCGGCTTTGAGACTCTCCGAATAAGAAAGCATCTTTGCGGATGTCGCTATCCGTCACAATATCAAAACCAAGCGAATTCGGCAATGCCATTTCACACAAGGTCACAAATAGACCTCCGTCGCTCACATCATGTGCAGATGAAATGTAACTGTTTTTGATTAATTCGCGCAAGCATTGATGCAACTTGAATTCATCATCGAGATCAAAATGAGGTGCAGGTGAAACTTTGATTCCATGCACAGCAGCTAAATATTCTGAACTATTGATATCATTGCGAGGCTCACCTAATAAGTAAATCAAATCGCCTTTGTATTTGAAATCAAGCGTAGTGTGCAAACTCTTGTCTTTCATCACTCCCAACATACCAATGGTTGGTGTTGGGAAAACTGGCTTGGCTGTGCCATCTTCATTCGCCGTTTGGTTATAGAAACTCACGTTGCCGCCTGTAACGGGCGTTTCGAATTTGCGGCAAGCTGCGCTCATCCCTTTGATGGCACCCACAAATTGCCAGTATACTTCTGGGTTGTATGGGTTGCCAAAATTGAGGCAATTGGTAATGGCACTTGGAACACCTCCGCTACAGACGATATTCCGAGCAGCTTCTGCTACTGCGATCATGGTGCCAATCTCTGGATCGTTGTTTACGTATCGTCCATTGCAATCCACGGTCAGCACTAGTGCCTTGTTGGTGCCCTTGAGATTGACCACCGCTGCATCCGATGGTTTATTGGTAGTCATATTCACTGTACCCACCATGCTATCATATTGATCATAAATCCAGCGCTTGCTTGCGATGTTGTGATTGGCCATCAATTGACGCGCCACGACCACATAATCCTTTGGCTCCGGTACTTGATCCATATGGAACTTCTTGGACTCCTTATAATAAGCAGGTTCTTTATATTCACGTTCATATATCGGCGCACCTCCACCAAGAACCAAGCTCTTAGCGGGCAATTCACCTACCAATTCCCCGTTCATGTAGTAGTGGAGTGTATTTCCTTCTGTCACCACACCAATCTCCACCGCATTGAGATCCCATTTCTCAAAAATATCTTGAACCACTTTTTCTTGGCCCTTCTTCACCACAATCAGCATGCGCTCTTGGCTCTCGCTGAGGAGGATTTCAAATGGCTGCATGCCTGCTTGACGCGTGGGTACCTTATCCAAATAGATGTCCATTCCAACACCACCACCAGCGCTCATTTCCGAGGTACTGCAAGTGATACCTGCTGCTCCCATGTCCTGCATGCCCACAATGGCATCGGTTTCAGCCAATTCCATCGTCGCTTCAAGCAACAACTTCTCCTGAAATGGATCACCCACTTGCACCGATGGTAGATCCTTGGCACTCTCTTCTGTGATATCCTTGGAGGCGAAAGAAGCTCCTTTGATGCCATCCTTTCCAGTAGCCGAACCTACAATGAATACTGGGTTCCCAGGGCCCTTGGCTTTAGAGGAAATGATACGAGAACTATCCAGTATACCTACCGACATCGCGTTGACCAATGGGTTGGCTTGATAACTCTCATCGAAATACACCTCACCTCCTACGATCGGAATACCGAAGGCATTGCCATAATCGCCAATTCCTTTGACCACACCGGAGAGCAACCAGCGGGTGCGATCATTGTCCAATTTACCAAAACGCAATGAGTTTAGTTGAGCAACAGGACGCGCACCCATCGTGAAGATATCACGATTGATCCCACCGACGCCGGTAGCAGCGCCTTGATAAGGTTCCAACGCGCTTGGATGGTTGTGACTTTCTATTTTGAAAGCACAGCCAATGCCGTCACCAACGTCCACTAATCCTGCATTCTCCTCACCCGCTTTCACGAGCATGTGTGGGCCGTCTTTTGGTAGCGTTTTGAGCCATTTGATTGAGTTTTTGTACGAACAATGTTCGCTCCACATCACTGAATACACACACATTTCTGTGAAATTTGGTGTTCTACCAAGTATTTCAATGATTTTATCAAATTCATCGTTGCGAAGACCCATTTCTTGGGCTTGCTCGAGTGTTGCAGGCTGCGTAGATGCTGACATAACCGGACGGATTTAAAATGTGCCGCGAAGTTAGCCATTTCAATCTCCAAAACACGTGTTTTTTGTCAACTTTCCATTCACCGTGCATTCCTTACTTGCATTATCTTTCAGCCATGAAAATGTCGCTGTTCATCGCGGTATGTGGGCTATTTCTTGTTTCAAATAGCCTAGCTCAAAAACTGGAGCTTATTCCTTATTGGACCAAGGGATCGGTGCACCAATGCGAACTCGCCTCCTGGGAAGAGGAACTCCGGTCGGGTCAATATGAAGTGACTGACACCACACATGAAGAACTGGAATGGACCGTAACGAGTGTCCACAACGATCATATTGATTTGCTCTACACGATTCAGAATCCTTTTTACAGGGCGATCAACTCCCTGATGGACAACCCCTACTCCAACGACACATTGAAGCAGTTAAAAATCCCTTGTCGTATGTCACTGGACAGCGGTTATATAAATCTTCTGAACTGGCAGGAACTCAGTCGCATTTATACACGCGATTTGCTTTTCATGAAAGACTACCTCCAAGCCAATGACAATGAAATGTCGAATATGATGAGTTTGATCATTGATCCGTATTACACACTCTTAGGCACCCAAGAAGGAATTGAATCAGTCGTATTGAAGGAACTTCAATTTATACTTAAGGCCTATTGCAAGACATACACAGTGGGAGACACACTCGAGTACCACACCGAAGCCCCCAATCCACTGAAATCTGGAGAATTCATGCAAACCGATGAATACCTATGTTGGTCACCTGCCTCCAACTCTACCACCCATGTCATTGACTACCATATCGACTTCGATGTAAGTAAAATCAAGCAACTGATGCTTGATATGGTCATAAAAATGAATGAGGCCATGGGCGGAGATCCAGCCAAAAATGAAAAAAAGATCAAAGAAGTTGAATCTTATGAAATGTACATGACGAATGCGGTGCGGTATGAAATAGATGTCCAAAAGAATGAACTGAAGTTCTGCAATGTCGTGCTTGAATTTAGTGGACACGATGGCCGTAAACCGAGATCCACAAGAAGTTATAGAACCTATTCTTTCAACACCAAATCATCCCGATGATACAACACGCTTGGCATGAAGCCCCGCACCGATTCGATAGCACGCAGCGCACCATCGATGGAGTGATCGAAATTCCCAAAGGGAGCAAAGCCAAATACGAAATAGACAAACCCACGGGCCTATTGCGTTTGGATCGCGTGATCTTTGCTGCATTTGTTTATCCAATCAACTATGGTTTCATTCCTCAAACATTGGGCGATGATGGCGACCCTCTGGATATACTCGTCTTGTCTCAGGTATCCATCCAGCCTTTGTGCTTGGTCAATTGCCGTATCATTGGCTATATGGAAATGATCGACGGCGGCAAGCGCGATGAAAAAATAATTGCAGTGCCATTGGATGACCCGAGTGTCGAGCATTTGAAAGAAATTCATGATCTACCTCTCGATGTGCGTATGGAATTGCAGCATTTTTTTACTCAATACAAAGTGCTCCGACATAAAACGGTTACCGTGGATGAGTTCAAATCGGCCGCTGCGGCTTGCCAAATAGTGGAAGAATGCATTGAACGATACAATATTAAATATACCAAGTGAGATCAAAACTACCCCATGTAGGCACCACCATATTTAGCACCATGTCGGCTTTGGCTGCCGAACATCAAGCGCTCAATATGGGCCAAGGTTTTCCTGGTTTTGCCATGGATCAATCACTTATTGACCGTGTCCATCATTACATGAGTGCGGGATACAATCAATATTCGCCCATGGCTGGAGTGCCCGCCTTGCGCGACCGAGTCAGTCAAATCATACAAGCCCAGCATGGTCATTGCTATGATCCCGCTACCGAAATCACGATCACCGCAGGTGCCACGCAGGCTATATTCACAGCCATTAGCGCACTGGTGCATGAAGACGATGAGGTGATCTTGTTTGCGCCCGCATACGATTGTTATGCTCCAGCAATCGAGTTACAGGGCGCCAAATGCGTATGGATGAATTTACATTGGCCCGACTATCAAATTGAATGGGACCATTTCAAAAAACTCATCAACCACAAAACACGCATGGTCATCATCAATTCCCCGCACAATCCAAGCGGCAGAATGATGAGTCATCATGACATGGAACAACTAACCCATCTGCTAGATGGATCCGATATTGTGCTGCTCAGCGACGAGGTATATGAACACTTGGTCTTCGATGATCAAACGCATTGCAGTGCATCGCGCTATCCTGGACTGCGCGATCGCTCATTAATTGTTGGATCATTTGGCAAGACGTTGCACTGTACCGGCTGGAAAACAGGTTATATCGCAGGTCCCGAAAAACTCATGACTGAATTCAGAAAGGTGCATCAATACAATGTATTTGTTGCAAATACACCGATCCAATATGCCATAGCCGATCATTTAGAAGATCCCAATACCTATCTTGGCCTGTCTGCCTTTTACCAGGCCAAACGCGATCGATTTTGTGACGGATTGCGCGACAGCGCATGGAATCTCATGGACTGTCAGGGGACCTATTTTCAAAATTTGCAATACACGAAGCTGAGTTCAACGGGTGACATTGAATTCGCACAGCATTTGACCATCGCACATAAAATCACCGCTATTCCGTGCAGCGTATTTTATCCCGATCATTGCGACGAGCAGGTTCTGCGATTTTGCTTCGCTAAAACAGACGCAGACATAGACAAGGCTATTCAATTATTAAACGCAATTCAACCATGAAACTATTCCTACTGTTTGTGTTTACATGTGTGACAAGCATGTGGTGTCTCTCACAGAATGAAACACCTCGAAATGTACCATCTACCATACAACATGTGGTGGTATATATGAGTGGCGCCTTGGATAAATTCAATGGAAAGATCAATTATCAGATTGTGTTGCAGCCGGGAGAAACAAAAAAAATAACATTGGCTTATTCCGTAAAAAGCCCACAAAATCGAGCTATTCGAGGATCACGGAATGTGCGCAGATCACGAACCAAATTTTAACAATGAAAGATAAATTGCATGTAACACTTCTCCAATCAAACATCCATTGGGAAGACCCTACGGCCAATTGCGCAGACCTTGACGCCCTCATAGCTGCATTGCATGCCCCGACCGACATTTTAGTGCTCTGCGAAATGTTCACCACTGGTTTCAGCATGTCACCAGAGCGCATTGCCGAACCCATGCATGATCAAATGACTACTTTGAATTGGATGCGCAAATGGGCGAAGCAATTGGATGCTTGTATTGCAGGCAGTATATCGGTAAGTGAGAACGGTCATTATTATAATCGACTCATTTGGATGTTCCCCGACGGTCTTTATCAAACGTACGACAAGCGTCACACGTTCACCTTTGCCGGTGAAGACAAGGTGTATACAAGAGGAGATCAAAAATTAATTGTAGAATGGAAAGGTTGGAGGATCATGCCTTTGATATGCTACGATCTGCGATTCCCGGTGTGGAGCAAAAATCGGATCACTGCGCAGCGCGCTGACTACGACGTATTGCTTTATGTGGCTAATTGGCCGGCAGTGCGTCGTGAACCTTGGAGTCAATTGCTGATCGCTCGCGCTATCGAAAATCAAACATACTTAGCTGCGGTCAACCGAGTCGGAACCGACCCAAGTGGATTGGATTACAGCGGTGACAGTGTGATATTGGATCCGCGAGGACAAACACTGGCCAACGCTCTTCCACATTCCAACGCCATCTTGACAGCTCAACTCGATGCGAGTGCCCTGCTCCATTTTCGTGAAAAATTCCCTGTGCTTGGGGATGACGACGATGAAATATAGGGAGCACAGAAGATTCAATAGATATCAGATAAAATAACCACCACATGCGCATTTTCTGCCTTCAATTTTTCATTCTAATGAGCGTTTCACTTTTTGGTCAAAAGAACCATCATCAAGATGTTACTGCATCATGGAAGTGCGGTGAAACAGGCAAGACCCTCGACATCCCTGCGACCATACCAGGCTGTATACACACCGATCTCATCGCGGCAGGTAAAATTACAGACCCCTTCAAAGGAACCAATGAAAAAGACTGCCAATGGGTAGGTGAAAAAAATTGGACCTATCAAACAGAGCCCTTTTCTGTAGATGCATTGATCCTTGATCGCGAAGTACAACGGATGCGCTTCAATGGATTGGACACTTATGCTACCGTTTATCTCAATGATCAAAAAGTATTGGTGGCAGATAATGCCCATCGGTCCTGGGAAATAGATGTCAAAAAAATGCTGAAGGCCTCCAACAACATCATTCGTATTGAATTCTTATCTCCAATACCAGTAGGCAATGAGCGTCTTAAAACATTGTACTACCCCTTACCCGGTGAGGCCATTCGCGCTATTTCCCGCAAGCCTCAATATCACTACGGTTGGGATTGGGGACCGAAACTACTGACCTGTGGCATTACCAAGCCTATTGAAATCATTGCCTACGACGATATTCGTATTGAAAATACTTATTTGCGGTCCATCAGTGATAGCGAACAAAAAACGGAAACGCAAATTGAACTCACCATTCACTCCACCGCGGATCGCAAAGCCCATGTAAGAATAGACATCGACAAATACAGTGAAAAATTCGAGGCAGACATTGAATTGCGCAAAGGAAACAACATCATTAAACTTCCCATATCACTAGCCTATCCTTATCGCTGGTGGTGCAACGGACAAGGGGCTGCCAATTTATATACGTATGATATTGAGATTACCAATAGCGATCAATTGCTCGACCGAACTATCATTCGGTCAGGTTTCAGAACCGTCCATTTGATCACACAAAAAGACTCTATCGGAGAATCCTTTCATTTTGAGCTCAACAATCAAAAGGTATTCATCAAAGGCGCGAATTACATCCCTATCAAGTATTTTCCAGGCCAAGCCAAAAAAGAAGATTATGAAAAACTGATATTGCAGTGCAAAGCAGCCCACATCAACATGCTCAGGGTATGGGGCGGAGGGAACTATGAGGACGATGTTTTCTACGAATTGTGTGATCAGCATGGGATCATGGTTTGGCAGGATTTTATGTTTGCCTGCAGCATGTATCCTGCCGACAGCCTGTTTGTAACGAATGTAATGGCGGAGGCTGAGGAACACACCAAACGCCTTCGCAATCATCCCTCTATGGCGCTGTGGTGCGGCAACAACGAGAATGCGGAAGGCTGGGAACGGTGGGGCTGGCAGCAAGGACTGAATGAAAAACAAAAAGCCAAATTGTGGCGCGCATACCTAGACATATTTGATCTTACCTTGGGTAAGGCTGTCCGTGAAAATACCAATTTAGATTACTGGCAAAGTTCACCGCGATACGGTCGTGGCGATGCCCGTAGTTTGACAGAAGGCGACTCACATTATTGGGGTGTTTGGCACGATGAAGAACCGTTTGAAGTCATGAATACAAAAATTCCGCGTTTTATGAGTGAATTTGGAATGCAAAGTTTTCCTTCACAATCCGTCGTGGAAGAAATGCTTGTCAAACCAGATGGTGGTTACGCCGATGCTGGGCTGCTGCAACATCAAAAACATGTCCGAGGCTTCAAGCTTATGGACAAATACATGGCAAATTGGTACAACCCTGTTTCGCATACCGATCTGCGTCAATATGGCAAGCTTACTCAAGCGGTGCAGGCCGAAGGCATTGGACTGGGTATTGAGTCGCATCGCCGCCATTCACCATACTGCATGGGAACCATGTATTGGCAGCTCAACGATGTATGGCCCTCATTCAGTTGGAGCGGGATCGACTACCAAGGTCAACCCAAACTCATGCATGAGATGCTGAGCGTACTTTATGCACCGCAACTCATATCGTGCATTGTGGAAGCAAAAAATTTACAGATTCACTGGATCAGCGACAATTATTTACCCACCGAAAATGGTACGATGCTATTTACCATTAAGAAACTGACTGGTGAAATCGTGCACACGAGTGCCCCCATTTCGGTGATGCTTACACATGGCAGCGAAATGATATTAAACACCCCATTGGCAGTACTTGGAGTTGCCGCAAACGGAAAAGACCATATGATTGAAGTAGAAATTAAAACAGCAAAAGAAACGTACAGACGCAATCAAAAACTCAGTTTTCAAAACAGTTTGAATTACATCCCCACTGTGGTAATTGCGGTGAAGGACAACCCCATGACCAAGAAAAACGAGGAACGCAAAGAGATACGATATGTGCTTTTACAACCTTGAGCCCTAGCGTCTAAACATGCCTGTGGACTAGGTATTCAATGAAACTGAAAATACCTGTACGGTCTAAATCTTTATCTCTACTGGAATGATGGTTTCACCTGTGGCCTTGAGTTGGAGGTTCACCTTGTATTCCACCATTTCCAATTTGTCGTTTACTGCTTTCACAATATAATTCCTATTGCCTTCGGTAGTGATCTTGCAAACGCCTTCTTTGTTGGTGGAGAATATCGAAATCAATTGTCCATTCTCGTCGCACAATTGCAATTCCACGCCGCGTACTGTATTGTTTTTTCCATCGCGCACTGTGCAAACCAATTGACCAGCACTCAATTTATCATATCCTTTGGCGACCAAATCATATTGCGAAACATCCAACACATAAATATCGCGTTCACCAAAGCTATCGTTCAATTCCGCTGATAAATACATGCGGCTATTGTCGGCACTCAAGCTGAAAGTGCTTTCCTCATTGACCGTATTGATCGGATAACCTAAGTTCACTGGTAAACTCCATTCTCCATTGACCCACTCCGATTTGAATATATCATAGCTCCCCATGGTGCGATGTCCATTGCTAGCAAAATACAAGGTCTTGCCATTGGGATGAATAAAGACAAAT
>Ga0315905_10006866_pt1 | contig 11569 bp, 16 predicted proteins | sample LakEriMetagenome_5_FD_203522 | JGI IMG/M metagenome (GOLD analysis project Ga0315905, IMG submission 203522) | Freshwater fungal communities from buoy surface, Lake Erie, Ohio, United States - Buoy 4 MA121 | ecosystem: Environmental > Aquatic > Freshwater > Lake | place: USA: Lake Erie, Ohio...
TCCCCCCCACCCCCCCCCCCCTTCCCCCCACCCTCCCCCCCCCCCCCCCCCAGACACCTGCCTCTTGCTGGAGGAGCTGGTCAAACGGCACTTCCCAGCCCAGCTACAGCTCCGCAAGCAGCAGATTGAGCAGCAGCTGGCGACCGCAGCAGCGGCGGCCGCGGCCGCAGAGGCCGCCCCGGGCCCAGCGGCCGATGGCGCAGGGGCGCCAGAGCCCGGGGAGGGCGCAGCGGCGCAGGAAGCTGCAGGCCCCTCCACGGGCGCGGCGGGGGCGGCGCCTGTGGACACGTCCGCCCCGCCGGCGCAGGTCATGCGGCAGATCCGGGAGCAGCTGCGCCTGCAGGCGGACTCGCTGTATGTGTGGCACATGGTGGGTGCTGCTGTGGGTGCTGTGGGCGCATTGTGGGTGCTGTGGGCGCATTGTGGATGCTGTGGGCGCTTTGGGGCACACTGTGGGGTGCTGTGGGGCAGGTGAGAGGTTTGTGCCTGCGCTCCTGCAGGTGGGCTGTGACCTGTGTGGCGTTTACCCCATCAAAGGGCGCCGCTTCCACTGCCTGGACTGCCCAGAAGCCACAGGTGAGTTTGTGGGGGCAGCCTCCGCATTGGTGTCCAGGGCTGGCGGCGCCGCTCCTCGCTGCCTGGACTGCCCGGCGGCAGCAACAGGTGACCTCGCGATGCGACACGCGCTCCATGGATAACAGCGACGCGGTCTGTTGATTGAGTGTTGGCAACGAGAGGAGCGTGAGTGGGGAAAGAGAGGTGGCGTGAGGTGGGGCGGCCGTCGCTGTGTCTGTTGTGGGTGCCGCAAGGGCAGCTGCCCGCTGGCTTCCCCCTGCTGCTGCAGGCTACGACCTGTGCGGGCCCTGCCAGGACCACGCGGCAGCCTACACCGGCCGCTTCAATCAGAAACACACGGCAGACCACAGGTCGGGCGGGCGGGCGGGTGGGGCAGGACCGGGCCACACACGCCGATGGGAGGACGGTTATCACACAGCCTTTAGGCACAACCAGCGCCCCCCCCCCCCGCCACATGCCCGGGGTCCCCCGCCCTCGCTGCGCCCAGCCGTTGCCTCCTGCGCCCAGCCGTGCGCCCCCCACCGCCGCTGTCGCCTGCAGGATGGAGAAGTGTGCGCCGCAGCTGGACCTGGCCCCCTCGCTGACCGACCTGCTCACCAACTCGGCGGCTCTGTCCAGCTTCATCAACTGCCTCCAGGTCCGGGGTTTGCTGGCACAGAGGAGGGGGGGGTGCCTGCTAGTGCCTCCTCTGTGCAGCTCATCAACTGCCTCCAGGCCTTGGGGGGCGGGCAGGGCCGCAGCTGCGGGCGCGTGCGCTGGCCGCTGGTGTGGCGCTGCCTGCATTGCACCAAGCAATGCACTCACGGCCGTATGCAGGCACTGCACCCGGAGCTGTCGGCTCAGCAGCTGCTGTCTCTCGTGGGCATGCAGCTGGGAGGGCTCCAGCAGCAGCCTGAGCAGCAGCAGCAAGAGCAGCAGCCGCAGCGGCATCAGGGCACATCCACCAGCGACGACAGCGAGGAGGAGGCCGCAGCCGCCTATGCAGATGGCATGGCAGCTGCCGGGCAGCTGCCGGCTGCTGGAGATGCGGCAGCGCAGGGCGGCGGCGCCGCCGTCCCTGGGGCTGCAGGCACGCCGGCTGGGGCGGCGCAGGGTGGACCGCAGGCACACCAGGCGGTGGGGGAGGGCGATTGGGAGGATGGGCAGGCAGTGGCTGTGCCGCTGTCGGCCATCATGCCCCCGCGTGCTCAGGGCGCAGCGGAGCCATCGCCCATCGTGCTGGAGGGTGCTGCAGGCGTGGCGGCAGCAGCGCCACCAGCGGGCAGCCAGGCGGACGCTGATGAGAGTGCGAGTGAGGAGCGGCACGGGCGGCGGCGCTGCACTCTGCAATGAGCATGCTGCCACCCCTTCTTGCCTGTTAAGCACGATTACACTAGCCGACACACAGCCCAGACGTTGGTTGCGACAGCCTGCACGTGGCCTGTGCGTCAAGCGACATGCGTGCACATCCCCAGGCTGCCGGACACACTGCGCTGCCGTCGGGACTCTGACCGCCACGTCACCTGCGGCGTAGACTGAACACAATCGCATCCCCCAGGTCACTGGCCGGGTTGACCCCACCAAACACCACCAGGTGCTGCTGGGGCCCCCCTTTCCCCGCCGCCGCGCCCGCCGGCACCGCTGCGCCACAGTGGGCAAACCTCTCACACGTCCGCAGCTGCTGCCCCGCGCCCGGCGCCAGCGCGACCGTCGCCAGGCTGCTGGGGTCGATGGCAAACGTGCTGCTCTCCACCGCAGCCCCAGAGAAGCCGCCGTGCAGCACCAGCAACGGCACCGCGTCCGCCGCCGCCTCGCTCTCTGGCAGCTGCACGGCAGCTGCCGAGGCGTCACAGGCTGCGTCCGCCTGGTCCGTGGTGCCCTTGCCGTCGTGCGGGCCAGCGGCCGCCACCGGCGGAGGCACCCACATGAGGCCTGCCGCGTGGGCGCAGCGCGGCCGCCCTGTGCTGGCCTGCTGGATCCATTTACCCTCCTTGGCATCGAACAGCCAGGCGTCGTCCAGCACGCTGCCATCGCCGCGCCGCCCGCCATGCACCAGCAGCCGGGCGGGCCCGACCATGGCCGCTGCCGCCATCTCCCGCGGCGGCGGCTGAGGTGCCCCCGGGGCCAGGCTGGTCCACCGCTGCTGCTTGGGACTGTACACCCACACGTCTGACAGCGGGCCTTGCATGCCCGCGCCGCCATACACGATCTGCGGGCAGGCGGGTGGCGAGACGCGGGCACACAGGCGCGGTGGGCAGGGTGTGAGGGGGTGTCATGTGCTTGGGCGCGTGCGCCGGGCAGCTGGGTGTCCTGCTGTCTCACAAGCCCACACGCTGCAGCTGCTTGTAAGCTACCACGGGCGGTGCATCAGACACTCATTTGCAGGGGCTGGCCAGGCAGCGAGCGCACCAGGCACCCTTCGTCTGCCAGGCAGCCTGCGCAGTGGGAGTGCCGTCCGGGCGGCGCCCTTCCGTCAACCTGCACAGCAATCAGCCCATCGAACATGAGTGCTTTCTGGCCGTTGCACCGTCACCTGCACCCGCATTGTGCAGCCACAGCTCCCGCTCCAGGCGCTGGCTGGCTGCTGGCAGGGCCCACCTGCGCCCGACTCCACTGCCATGTCTTCACGTCCAGCACCAGCAGGTCGCTGAAGCACAGGCCGCTGCGGGGGTCCTGCAGGCCTCAGCAGTGGGTGCATCAGGGTCAGGGCAGGGCTTCAGGTGCCGGGGAACGCGCCGCTGCTGCTGCATCACCCCCGCTTCCTGCAGGGCTCCGCACAAAAAGGCAGGCGCAGCGCCGCTGCCTGGAGCTTGCCTGGCCGCCAAACAGGTACACTTGCTCCCCCACGACCGTGAGGGTCGCGCCAGCGCGCGCTTTGATGCCCACGCTGCAATGCAGGCGCGGCATGTGTGAGGGACAACCAGGGATGTGCTGGCAGCAAGGTGTGCTGAGCCTTTTTTTGGGTGCTGCGACATGCCCGCCTGCCACATGCGGAGTGCCCAGGCGAGCTGGACCAGAGCTGGCACAGGTACGTAGCTCACTCTGCTGGCAACCCTGTACTGATGCGCGTCCAGGCACCGGACGTGGACGTCTCTGCATTGCGCCGCACGGGGGGAGAGGAGGTGCTGGGGTTGACCCCCGCATCGCTGCATGCACTGCACTGCGACTCCAGCGCGGAGCAGCCCGCACACCTATGTCCAGGGTCCAGAGGTCATCGAAGGCTGTGGCACTGCGATCTGCTCCACCAAACAGCAGCAACTGGCCATTCACGGCTGCGCAGGCTGCGCCCCCTCGCGCTGCCGGGGCCAAGCCTTCCGTGCACAGCTGGAACCACGATCCCTCCATGGCACGTATGTTCGTTGAGATGGCGATCGTTGTGCACGCTGTGGTGGCTGAAGAAGACCCGTGACTTGTTTGACTTGTTTGACGGGCCGGGGCACCTGCCACGAAGTCGCCACAGAAGCGCGCTGACCCAGAGTCTCCGCAAGCAAGGGCTCAGCTGTCAAAGTCGTGCGATGCAGCAGGCGCCAACCCGGAGCTGCAGCTGGACGGGTTACACGGGGTAAACAGGCCTTGCAGGCGGCATATAGACATGTTTTCAGGCGCGGTCAACCTGTGCAGAAGGTCAGTAGCAGTTGAGGCACACAGGTGCGCGCACTCGCGCTGGCAGCAAAGCATCCCACATTGCCCGCGCATGCAGGTCATCGCCCACCCCGCCAGTCGAGCTCGGCCCCGGCGGACCGATTGCGATGCCCACCCACGCTTTTGGCCCCTACCTGGCATTTGGCAACTATGACCGTGTCACGCACCTGTGGACGGGATCCGTGCTGGTGGTGGCGTCGCATGACAAGAGCCCCAGGCCGCCGGACATGCACTACAAGTGAGGGCACGCCACTGAGCATGCATCCCTCGCAAGCATGCCGCCAGCAGGCCAAACCGTGCCCCGGGTGCTGCCTGGGCGCAGGGTGGTGGGCGGCGACAGTCGAGCAGTGCCAGCAGTGCTGCTGACCAGCTTTGGCGGCTACCACTGCTGGCGCTTCAACCTGACGGCCGTGCTGACAGCCCAGCCCCAGGCAGCGCAGTACAGCATCCGCTACTCCTCGCAGCTCTGGCCGAAGAAGAAATACGTGTTCCAGCTGCCCGCCACCGACTCCTGGCGCTGGGGCCTGCACGCCAGCAGCGGCCAGCCCCAGGCTCATGAGGAGGGCCACATGTGGGCGGATGTGCTGGCGCAGCACCGCACCACGCCCCTGCACGTCCTGGTGGGGGCGGGCGGCCAGATCGACGGCAGCGGCGTCTGGCACCTGCCCCTGCTCAAGCAGTGGCTGGCGCTGGGGCAGCAGGCGCGGCTGGCGGCGGCCTTCAGCGCCGACATAGAGGGCGAGGTGTCGGGGTTCTACTTCAGGCAGTACTGCACGCAGCTGGCGGCGCCGGATGCGGCGTACGTGCTGGCCACCGTGCCACAGGTGAGCCGCGCAACGCGAGGCGTGCCCCACCCGCGGAATCTTGCATGCTTGCAATGGACATGTCACACCGTGATTGCATTGTAAGAGTGGTTTGCAAGCCAGCATGCATGCAGCGGGCAGGGGGGTGCACGGACAACGGATTGCCACGACGGGTGCCCCGCAGGTCAACGCCTGCAGCGATGCCGACGTGTACCCCGGCTGGGGCAGCTGCAGCGCAGCTGAGCAGGCGTGCCCCGTCGTGCAGGGGGTTATGCAAGCAGCCCGGTGAGCCCCTTTGCACGCCACCGGGCCAGCACACGCAAGGCTGCATTTCGATGGAATGCGTCTGCAGAGTCTGCACATCTGCAGTTGCCACTGCCACTCGCACCCCCCTCCTCCCTGCCCAGACCCAACAAGCTGCCTCCCGCCCCCCACTTTTGCGCGCGCGCTCAGGCGCTTTGCCTTCCTGTTCCAGCACCACGCCACCCCAGAGACCAGCCAGCACCTGAACGGCAGCTTTGGCCCTGCAGGGACGGCTAGCCAGCTGAAAATGCTGGGTGCCAGCCAGGTGGGCTGACTGGGCTGCGGCATGCTGTACCCCGCGCGGGCGGGGGGGGGGGGGGGGGGGGCCACACACCTGGGGCGCACACCCGGCGGTGCGAGTGCGGGGGCGGGGCGCCACACCAGTTGTGGCCACACCAGGCTTGCAAAGTGCATGTGTGATCCACCGACGCAGCGCGCTGGCTGCTGGCAACAACGACTTGGCAGTGCGCCCCGCTGGAGTTCAACCCGTGCCCACGCATGCTGGCGACGCCTGCCTTGGCACGCCATGCAACGCAGGCGCTGCTGCTGCCGGACATGTGCTGGGAACGCAACGCCAGCCAGCTCATGTCAGCGGATGCGCTGACCCTGCTGCGGCGCAAGGCCCTGGCACTGCCCGAGGGGCTGCGCCACCTGGCAGTGGTGATGCCCCAGCCACTGGTGGGCATCGGCGCCGCCCCAGCCAGCAGCATGGTTACGAGCAGCGACAGCGCCGCGGCATGTGCAGCAGAGCTTGCACCTGCCAGTGCTGGCACGCAGGCGCCGCCCGCGCCCGCGCCCGCGCCCGCCAGCGCGCCCTGCCTCGCCGACGGCTGGGGGGCGAGCGAGCAGCGCGGGCAGCAGCGGGTGCAGCTGGTGCAGGCGCTGCAGCAGGTGGCAGCTGCCAGGAAGCTGCGCGTCAGCCTGGTGTCTGGGGCGGGGCTGGCGCGGTGCTGCTGGGTGGGGAAGATGCACAGTCACCCCAAGGAGGGGTTGAAGGAGGACCCCAGGTTCATGCAGCAGGTGGGCAGGGAGAGGGGTGCGTGGGTCAGCAGGCCCAGTGGTGCATGGACGAGCGACAGGGCTCTTGCGGGCGTCACAGGGACCAGGGACCTCAGGGTTGGGTGTCCTCATCAGCCCTGCAGAGTGTCAGGCCAGGATCCTACCACACCCCCTGCCCAATCGTGAGCGATGGATGACAGGGCGTGTCATGTCCTTTGCTTGCAACGGACGTGCCGCAGGTGGTGACGGGTCCGTTGTGCATGCCGGCTGCTGGCTGCGCCGAAGCAGCTGCCATGGCGGTCGCCTGCCATGCCAGCAGGGTGACCGAGGTGAGGCGGCAGCAGCTCGGGGCTGGGGGGTAGAGAGGCTCAGAGGCTGGCAGGCACAGCACCCATCATGCACATTGCGGCGGCTGCCCTTGCACCCCAATCGCAACGCCAAGCACCAAGCCGACCGTGCCGCACGCAGGACACGCACGCGCGCCTGGTGGCACACTTTGATGTGGGCCAGTGCGTGAAGCCGGTGCGAAGCTGGCTGGTCATCCGCGAGGCGCCCTTCCGGCTGTCCGCAGGCCAGGTGGGGCGCACCCCTTTCCCTCCCCCCTACCCACCCCGTTGGCCTCCGTGCCCACTCCGCTGCCCTCCGCCTCGCGGCCTGCTGCGCCTGCCAGTGCTGCTCGCAAGGCACAGACCATTCTGCTGCTGCTGCTGCGGCCGCCGCCGCCGCAGGCCCTGAACAACGGCGCCCTGCTGGTGGACGTGCGCATGGAGCACCCCTTCCACAAGGAGTGCCGGCCGGACGTGCTCAGTGTCGAGGTGCCCATGCTGCTGCTGCCGCCTGCCCCCGAGGGCGCCGCCGAGGCGGCAGCAGCAGGCAGCGGCCAGCAGCCGCGCCGCACCACCCAGCAGGCCGTAACAGTCCCGGCGTACTCCAACCTGCTGCCCTACGGCGGGGCGGCGGGGGGCGGCAGTGGCCAGCTCAAGCCACAGCTGTCGGGCGTGGCGGCAGGCAGCCCGGGCGTGGTGCGGTTCACCAGCGGCGGCGGCGCGGCGCCCAGCCGGCGTGAGCTGCCGGGCGCCCTGGCCAGCGCGCTGGCGGGCATGCTGCTGCCGCCTGGTGGTGGCAGCCCCAGGCAGGCGTGATGGACGGGCAGGGTGGGATGGCCAGGTCGTGTTATGCCATGATGTGCACAGCCCTAGGGCTGGGCGATGATGTCACTAGCCCCCCCACGAGTCACCGGCTTGGTATGGGGGTCTACGACGGCTGACAGCACTACAGTGTGGCAATATAAAACGCCACGTCATCTCAAATCGGGCAACGTAGTCGCCCCCGCGCTGGACGGACTCAGAAACACGCTGAAAGCCGCGCGCACAGCGCGTTGAACAGCCATGCAGAAGGCTCTGGGTACAGTAAATCGCCGGGCCAAGCTGCAGGAGCAGCAGACCACGGAGGCGCCGCAGGGCGAGGACGACGGCACGAGCTCGCCACCCAGCCCGATTCGCCCAACCCGCCAGGGTTCGCGTTCGCCTTCGCCCCAGCACCTGCTCCTGGTGCTCCACGGCCTGCGCATCAACGACCCTGGTGTCCGTGAGGCGATCGCAGAGCTGCGCAGTGCTGGCCACAAGGTGCGCTGCATGCAGCAGGATCGCAGGTCTGAGGATGCAGCAATGATATCATGACCCGCACATGCATGCAGGTCACGGTGCGCCCGACCTTTGAGCCGGGAGACGCTGAAGCCTTTGTCAAGGAGGCGCTTGCAGCAGACCCGGCCTGCAGCAAGGTGAGGTCTGGGCAGCACCGTGCTTATCTGGGCGGCCCCACATGGCTTGGAGCTGTGTTTGTTTGTCCCCGCCCAGCAGGCCCCATGGTCCCACGGCCCCCCCGGCCCCCTCCCTCGCTCGCCGCAGAGCGACCCCGCTGCTGGCCGAGGGCGCGCCTGCACGTACGACACCATTGTGGCTGGCGGCGGTGACGGCACTCTGAATGAGGCAAGGCCGCTCGCTCGCACTGCCCTGGCTTGCTGGCCTTCACAGGTCGCGGGCAGGTCGTCACCGCACACTACGCTCTGGGGGCGGCAGCAGCCAGCAGGTGTGGGCTCCCGCTTCACCCCAGCTTCCGTGGCTCGTACGGGACATTGCCGCCCCCCCGCCCCCCTCGCGCAGGTGGTGGCGGCCCTGCTGAAGCACAACGCCCCTCCCGAGGTAGCTGTGGCGCAGCTGCCGCTGGGCACCGCCAATGACCTGGCCTCGGTCACCCAGATCCCGCTGGTGAGCAGCTTTGGGCGGGGCATAGCAATAATACGACGACGCAGCCGCCACCACAATGTTCCCCAATTCAGTCAGTCGTGCATTGACCATCCGTTGACCACCGGCCTGCCGGTTGCAGACTCCCTCTGAGGCCCTGGCCGCTGCCGCTGACGCCAGCAACGTGGTGCCGCTGGACGTGGCGCTGGTCAACGGCGAGGTGTTTATGAACATTGCTACTGCCGGACCCGTCAGCGAGGTGTCCTCTGCTGGGCTGAACCCGGTGCTCAAGAAAGCCCTCGGCCCGCTCAGCATGTTTGTGGCAGGTGGGACACACACCCACCACTGATGGCTGCTGCTGCTGTGCCAGCTTTGCCAGCCGCTGTGCATGCACAGCCCCACACATTTAGCCTGCCTAGCAGCTTGGTGCACACGCCTCCTCACGTGCATGCCCCCCCCCCACCCCCACCCCCAAAACCTCAATGCAGGGTTCCACAAGGCGGTGGTGGAGGGCATCGAGCCCAAGAAGGGGGTGAGGGTGACGTTCCCGCGCGAGGAGGGCGCGACCCTGGACAAGGGCAGCAAGGGACAGGCAAGCCCAGCTGCAGGGCAGCTTCCCGTTGTCTGTTTCAGGGCATAAGCATGCCATTCTCTGCGCCGCCGCATCAGCTGCAGCCCCCACTGCTGCCTGCATTGGTGGATGAGCACGGGTGGGCGGACGTGCTGCTGGCTGGAGGTGGGCGCATCGTCAGCCGGCTCGCCACCTGCCAGCCCCTGCGGATCCCACCATGATCAGCGGTGATTAGTCATCACTGATGACTGATCCGTGTATGTGTGGATGATGCAGGTCCAGGGGGACCTGCTGGTCCTGGCTGCCGGCCAGGGCCGGCAGATGGGGCGCTCGCTCAACGTCTGCCCAGAGGCGCTGCTGGATGATGGAGCACTGGACGTCATGCTGGTCTGGGGGTCCCCCGGGGAGCAGGTGGGTGGCGGTCGTTGGTGTGGGAGTGATGGGCGGCTGCACTGGCATGCTGTGCCTTGCACTGGCACTGCAGCTCTGGTGGCAGTGCTTCCCGTGTGCAGGACAATAGTGCTGCGTTGGTGCCAGGAGGCGCCTTATTGCCAATGAGCACCACATGCCCCCCGCCCCTCCTGCTTTCCCCGCCCCTCCTGCTTTCTGCTGCAGATGGTGGAGCTGGCGCAGCAGCTGGTGACGGAGGGCATCGACCAGGCGGGGCAGGGCATCCAGATGCTGCGCGCGCCCTGGCTGCTGGTGGAGGCGGGGGAGGCCATCAAAGTGAACCGCGACGGCGAGCCGTCCGAGCCCAGGACAAGGTGGGCACACAGTGGGACGTAGCAGGGCAGCAGGCTGGCGCGTGATGTGCTGGTGCGTGCCTGTCATCAGAGGTAGCAGTGCAGCAGGCTGGCTCGTGCTGGCCGTGCTGTGCTGCTGGTTGCCTGTCATCAGCAGCGCAGGCAGGGCAACCCTCCCGCCGTGGTGCCCCGGCTTGCTGCAGCCTGCATCACATTGCACTGGCACCCCTGGACCGCCGCTTGGCAATGATTCAGGAGGAGTGCGGTGCCGTGCCTGCACCTGTTGCTGCAGGCTGATGTTTGAGGTGGCGCCCAGGCGCATCCGCATGCACCTCCCCGGAGGCGCGGCCAACAGCATGCTGGTGTCCAGCCTGCCGGACGGGGAGCGGGCCGCTCACCAGCAGATAGTGTCCCCCTCCTCCGCGCCGGTGCCTGCCAGGCGCGGCAAGGGCAAGCAAGGTGAGTGGCTGTGCATGCAGCGGGCAGAGCCCGTCTTTCAGGTGTCCCTGCGGTTTTCAGGTGTCCACCTGTACAGTTTTTTTTTCCGGCGGCCTGCGTTGGCATTGAGGCATGCAACATGGCGAATTGAGCATGTGCTGCCCTGCAGGCGTCGACCTGCGCCGTGGCCTGCTGCGTGCCCTTCTGAGGCCGGTGGCACCACCAGGACTGGCAAGTGACGGGCCTGCTGTGTTCCTGCTGTGTTCCAGCTGGCCTGTCCGTGCCATGGGCGGGGGTTGCTTTGCCTGGCAACAGCTGCCCGCCACCTGGCATGAGGGTACCCCCCCCTGCGCTGCGTGCAGGGTGCCAAGCGCCGAGCAGCACTGTTCCAGGCTGGCCTGGGGGCGCTGCGGGCTGCTACCCTGGTCACGCTCGGCTACGGCCTGTGTGCAGTGGGGCGCAGCGGGACATGCAGCTCGGCCTGAGTCCCCCGGCCGCGTCGGCCGACGACTGTACGATGTGGGGTCACTAGCGGCGGGCAGGTGGCCAGAAGGTCAGCCCACGCACGCTGCCGACGCTGCAGCTGCCCGCAGCAGCAGTACAGCCGCAAGCGCCACTGCGTGTAACGCCACTGCATGTTGATAGCGCGCGTTGCGGGGCTGGTCTGGCTCGGGTCGCGCTGTCCACGTCGCTAAGCGCAGGCGCTGGCGGGTTGCGACTGCTAATTTGCCCGTAGAACAGCGTTGACAGCATGGCGGACCCCAGCCGTCCGCTCGCAGATCAGTTTGCAAACCTGAACACCGGATCAGCCGGTTATCCCGGCGCAGGTGGGCAGGAGGCATTGCCGTGGCTTGTCGCGTGACTGCGCGGGGGCTGCCGGGGCAGCGAGGTGGCCGGGGCAGCAGTCACTCGCGGCTCGCATGTCGAGCGATGCTGCCCCTCTTCCCTGCAACAGGCGGGTACCCGGGCGCGGCTCCTGGTGCTCCCCCCACTGCGGGGGCGCCGGTGGCCTACCCCCAGCCCTCTGCCGGCTTCAGTGGTGGCTACCCCGCCCCCGATGCGCCCGCCTACCCTGGCAGCGAGGGCAGCTGGTCCGGCTACCCGCAGCCTGGCGGCGGCCACCCGCCCCCGCAGCAGCCCGGCTACGCCCCGGCGCCTGGCAGCTACAGCCACCAGCCCAGCTTCCAGGCAGCTGCCGGCAGCTTCAGCGCCCCGGCGCCTGGCAGCTACAGCCACCAGCCCAGCTTCCAGGCAGCTGCCGGCAGCTTCAGC
>Ga0315905_10006867_pt1 | contig 11568 bp, 8 predicted proteins | sample LakEriMetagenome_5_FD_203522 | JGI IMG/M metagenome (GOLD analysis project Ga0315905, IMG submission 203522) | Freshwater fungal communities from buoy surface, Lake Erie, Ohio, United States - Buoy 4 MA121 | ecosystem: Environmental > Aquatic > Freshwater > Lake | place: USA: Lake Erie, Ohio...
TTGATGACCCGCACCCGCTTTGGCCGCTATGTCTTTGCCATCGGTGGCAACCCCGAGGCGGCGGCGCTGTCGGGCATCAACACCCGGATGATGACGGTCAAGATTTTCACTCTGATGGGTGGCGTTGCGGGCATCGCGGCTGTCATCGGCGCGGCGCGTCAGAACAGCGCGACCAATGCGATGGGCAATCTGGACGAGCTTTACGTCATCGCCGCCGCTGTGGTGGGTGGCACCTCGCTGGCTGGGGGGGTTGGCACGATCTATGGCGCGATCATCGGGGCCTTGATCCTGACCTCCTTGCAGACCGGCATGGTGCTGATCGGCTTTGGCGACGGGTCGTATCAGCGCATCGTGATCGGCGTGGCGCTGGTTCTGGCCGTGTGGCTGGACATCGTTTACCGCAAACGCATCAAGTAAGGGGCCAAGATCATGGCAGACAGAACCGGAACCCCGCTTGTCGAGCTGCGCGACATCTCGATTGCCTTTGGCGGTATCAAGGCGGTGGATCACGTCACAGTGGACCTGTTCCCCGGCGAGGTTGTGGGCCTTTTGGGCCATAACGGCGCGGGGAAATCGACGCTCATCAAGTGCCTGTCGGGCGCTTACAAGAAAGACGCGGGTCAGATCCTGATCAACGGCGAAGAGGTGGAGATCAACGATCCCCGCGATGCGCGCGGCTATAACATCGAGACGATCTACCAGACGCTGGCCTTGGCCGACAATCTGGATGCGGCGTCGAACCTGTTTCTGGGCCGCGAGCTTGTCGGCGCGATGGGCTTTGTCGACGAGACCGCGATGGAGGCCGAAACCCGCAAGATCATGGGGCGGTTGAACCCGAACTTCCGCAAGTTCAACGTGCCGGTGAACATGCTGTCGGGTGGCCAGCGCCAATCGGTTGCCATTGCGCGGGCGGTCTATTTCAACGCCAAGATCCTGATCATGGACGAACCCACAGCCGCGCTTGGCCCGCATGAGACGCAGATGGTGGCCGAGCTTATTCAGGAGCTGAAGGCGCAGGGTCTGGGCATTTTCCTGATCGAGCATGACATTCACAACGTGATGAAGCTCTGTGATCGGGCGGTTGTCATGAAGAACGGCCAGCGCGTTGGCACGGTGAATGTGGACGAGGTCACCGATGACGACATTCTGGGCATGATCATCATGGGCAAAAAGCCACCGCAGGCTTACTGACATGTTTTTGGGATTGGACCTTGGCACTTCGGGGCTGAAGGGCATTGTCATCAATGACCGCCAAGAGGTGCTGGCCGAGGCATCGGCCCCGCTGACGGTGAGCCGCCCTGCCGAAGGCTGGTCAGAGCAAGAGCCGTCGCATTGGATTGCGGCGGCGGAAACTGTGCTGGACAAGCTGGCAGGGTTTGGGTTGGGCAAGGTGCAGGGCATTGGGCTCTCGGGCCATATGCATGGCGCGACGCTCTTGGATGCGGCGGACAATGTGCTGCGGCCTTGTATCTTGTGGAATGACACGCGCGCCCATGTTGAGGCGGCGCGGTTGGACGCTGATCCGCGCTTTCGCGCGCTGTCGGGCAATATCGTGTTTCCGGGATTTACCGCACCAAAGCTCGATTGGGTGCGCGCGCATGAGCCGGGCGTTTGGGCCAAGGTGGCCAAGGTTTTGCTGCCGAAGGATTATCTGCGGCTGTGGCTGATTGGCGATCATGTCGCCGAGATGTCGGATGCGGCGGGGACGTCATGGCTGGATACCGGGCGGCGCGATTGGTCGGATGGATTGCTGGCCGCGACCGGGCTTTCCCGCGCGCAGATGCCGCGACTGGTTGAAGGATCGGCGGTGTCGGGGGTGTTGCGCGACACGCTGGCCGAACGCTGGGGCATGGGCCGGGTGGTGGTCGCAGGTGGAGGGGGCGACAATGCCGCCTCGGGCGTGGGGGTTGGCGTGGTGCGCGCGGGTGAGGCCTTTGTGTCTTTGGGCACAAGTGGTGTGCTCTTTGCGGCCAATGACGGCTATCAGCCTGATCCTGCCACGGCGGTGCATACGTTCTGCCATGCGTTGCCGGGGTCTTGGCACCAGATGGGCGTGATCTTGGCCGCGACCGATGCCTTGAACTGGTATGGCCGGTTCGTGGGACAGGATGCGGCGGCGCTGACGGGCGCGCTTGGCGCGCTGCAGGCGCCGGGCAAGCCTTTGTTCCTGCCCTATTTGGGCGGTGAGCGGACGCCACTCAACGATGCCGCCATTCGCGGGTCTTTCATGGGGCTGGAGCATGCCACCGACACCGCCGCAGGCACCCGCGCGGTGCTGGAGGGGGTGACCTTTGCCCTGCGCGATTGCCGCGATGCCTTGGCCGCCACCGGCACCAAGATTGAGCGGTTGCTGGCCGTGGGCGGCGGATCGCGGTCAGACTATTGGCTGCGCGCCATTGCCACCGCGCTGGAGGTGCCGGTCGATCTGCCCGTGGCGGGCGATTTCGGCGGTGCCTTTGGCGCGGCGCGGCTTGGCCTGATGGCCGCCACCGGGGCCGGGGCGGAAATTGCCACGCGCCCGAAGATTGCCCGCTCGGTCGATCCGGACCGCGCGCTTGTTGATCCCTTTGGCGCGGGCCATGCCCGGTTCCGTGCCGCCCAAACCGCCCTGCGGGGCTGCCAGATCTAAGGACATATCATGCCCGGCTATTTCCACGGCATTCCGGCCATTCGTTACGAAGGCCCCAGTTCCACCAATGAATTCGCCTTCCGCCATTACAACCCCGATGAGGTGGTGATGGGCAAGCGGATGGAGGAGCATCTGCGCTTTGCCGTCGCCTATTGGCATTCCTTTGCCTATCAGGGCGGCGATCCTTTTGGCGGGCAGACCCTGCAGCGCCCGTGGTTTGCAGACACGATGGCAGCGGCCAAGGCCAAGGCGGATGCGGCGTTTGAGTTGTTCGATATTCTGGGCGTGCCCTTTTACTGCTTTCACGATGCCGATGTGCGACCCGAAGGCGCGACATTCGCCGAGAGCAAGCGCAACCTTGATGAGATCGTGGACTATTTCGGGCAAAAGCAGGGCCAGCATAAGGCCAAGCTGTTGTGGGGCACCTCGAACCTTTTCAGCCATCGGCGCTGGATGTCGGGAGCGGCCACCAACCCCGATCCGGATGTCTATGCCTATGCGGCGGCGACGGTGAAGGCCAATCTGGACGCCACGCACAAACTGGGCGGGGCGAACTATGTGCTGTGGGGCGGACGCGAGGGGTATGAGACGCTGCTCAATACCGACCTGTCCGCCGAGCGGGCGCACGCGGGGCGGTTCTTGCAGCAGGTTGTCGAGTACAAGCACAAGATCGGCTTTAAGGGCACGATCCTGATCGAGCCGAAGCCGCAGGAGCCGTCGAAGCATCAGTATGATTATGATGTGGCCACGGTTTACGGGTTCCTCAAGGATTTCGAGCTGGAGCATGAGGTCAAGGTGAACATCGAACAGGGCCATGCCATTCTGGCGGGTCATTCGTTTGAGCATGAGATTGCGACGGCGGCGTCTTTGGGGATTTTCGGGTCGATCGACATGAACCGCAATGACTACCAGTCGGGCTGGGACACCGACCAGTTCCCGAACAACCACGCCGAAAAGGCGCTGGCGTTTTATGAGATCCTGCGGGCGGGCGGTTACACCACCGGCGGCACCAATTTTGACGCCAAGATCCGGCGGCAGTCTTTGGATGCTGAAGATCTGGTTCTGGCCCATGTTGGCGGGATGGACACTTGTGCGCGGGCGCTGAAATCGGCGGCGGCGCTGTTGGAAAGCGGCGAGTTGGAAGCCGCGCGCGCGGCGCGGTATGCGGGCTGGACGACGCCTGCGGCCAAGGCCATGCTGGCAGGTGGGCTTGAGGCGGCGGCGGCGCGTGTCGCTGCGGAAGGGTTGGAGCCCGAGCCGAAATCGGGCCGGCAAGAGCGTTTGGAAAACCTGTGGAACCGTTACGTGTAACCCCGACCCGCCGCCGTTTCCTGCAAGGGGCGGCGGCCTGCGGTCTGGCCGCGCTGCCTTTGCCTGCCTTGGCCGAGGCGCGCGCGGCGGAGGCGGTTTTGGCCCAGTGGTATCGGCTGTTGATCGAGTTGATCCGCAACACCGCCACCTATTCGCCCCCGGTCGCAGCGCGGTCTTTTGCCTATTTGGGCATCACCGCCTTTGAGGCTTTGGCCACGGGCAACGCGAGTTTGCGCAGTCTGGCGGGCCAAGTGCCCGACCTTACCCCCCTGCCCGCCCGCGAGGCCGCCCCGCATGAGGAGGCGCTGGTGCTGGATGCCGCCCTTGGTGCGGCGATGGCGGTCTTGTTCGGCAATACCGGCCCGATGGGCCTGCGCGCGATGGAGGCGATGCGGTCGGACATGGCCGAGACGCTGGAGGCGGGCTTATCGCCGGAGTTGGTGGCGGTGAGCCGGGCGCATGGGGCGGCGGTGGCGCAGCATATTCTGGACTGGGCGGCCGGCGATGGCGGGGCGGTCATTGAAAACATGGGCTTTCCCAAGGAGTACACCTTGGGCGACAAGCCCGAAAGCTGGCGGCCCACCTCGACCATCGGGGTGCAGCAAAAGCCCTTGTTGCCGCATTGGGGCACGAACCGACCCTTTGCCATTCCGACGGACGGCGCCTGCGGGCTGCCGCCACCTCCGCCTTACAGCGAGGAGCCCGGATCGGAGTTCTATGCCCAAGCGATGGGCACCTATCAGGCCTCAAAAAACCTGACCGACGAGCACAAAGCCATCGCGCGGTTCTGGTCGGATGATCCGATGATGTCGCCCACCCCGCCGGGGCATTGGGTGTCGATCATGCTGGACATTTTCGACCGCGACGCCCCCCCGGTGGAGCGCCGAGCCGAGGTGCTGGCCATGCTCGGCATGGCGATTTCGGATGGGTTCATTCAGAACTGGCGGTCGAAGTATGAGCATGACCTGTTGCGCCCGGTCACCTATATCCGCCGGGTGATTGATCCCGATTGGGAGCCGATGCTGATCACCCCGCCGTTTCCTGAATACCCGTCGGGCCATTCCACCCAATCGGGCGCGGCAGCGGGGGTGCTGGAGGGGCTTTACGGGCCAGGCTTTGCCTTTGACGACCATACGCATGAGGAAGATGGCTTGGGCGTGCGGTCCTTTGCCGGGTTCTGGCAGGCCGCTGAGGAGGCTGCGATGTCGCGGCTTTATGGCGGCATCCATTATCCGATGGCCAATGAGAATGGGCTGGCGCAGGGGGCTTGTGTGGCAGGGCATATTCTGGGGCTGAAAACCCGTGCGTAGGATGGTGCTTCTCACGCTCTTGGCGAGCCCCGCTCTGGCCGAAGACCCGGCGCTGCCGACTTACGTCGAGGAAACCGCGACATCGGGCATCACCACCGCCTATACCGGCGATTGGCAGTATATGGTCGGCGGCGGGGCGGCGGTGTTTGACTGTGACGGCGACCGGCGGCTGGATGTGTTCATCGCGGGCGGCGAGGGGCCCGCGGGGATGTATCGCAACCTGTCGGAGCAAGGCGGCGCTTTGCGCTTTGAGCCGGTTGAGGGGCTGGGGCTGACGGCGGTGACGGGGGCCTATCCGTTGGACGTCGACAGCGACGGGATCACCGATCTGGCGGTGCTGCGGATTGGGGAAAACCATCTGATGCGCGGGCTTGGCGATTGCCGGTTCGAAGAGGCCAATGCAGCTTGGGGTTTTGACGGGGGCGATGCGTGGTCCACCGCCTTTGCCGCGACGTGGGAGGCGGGGCAGGATTGGCCGACGCTTGCTGTGGGCAATTATGTTGACCGGTTTGAAGAGGCCTTCCCGTGGGGGTCTTGCACCGACAACTGGCTGCACCGACCGCAGGGGGCGGGCTTTGCAGCCCCCCTGCCCCTGACGCCCAGCCATTGCGCGCTGTCGATCCTGTTTTCAGATTGGTCGGGCACCGGCGTGCGCGATCTGCGGGTGTCAAACGACCGGCAGTATTACAAGGGCGGGCAAGAGCAGCTGTGGCATATGGAGGCCACCCCGCGGCTGTGGACCGAGGCTGAGGGGTGGCAGCGGTTGCGCATCTGGGGGATGGGCATTGCCGCCCATGATCTGAATGCTGACGGGTTCAACGAATATTACCTCACCTCGATGGCCGACAACAAATTGCAGGTGCTGGACCCCAAGGCGGGCGGCTTGCCGCGCTATAAGGATCAGGCGTTCAAGCGTGGGGTGACGGCGCATATGCCGTTCACCGGCGAGGATGCGCGCCCCTCGACTGCTTGGCACGCGCAGTTTGAGGATGTGAACAATGACGGGCGGGCGGATTTGTATGTGGTGAAGGGCAATGTCTCGACCATGCCCGACTTTGCCGCCAAGGATCCCAACAACCTGTTCCTGCAGCGCGCCGATGGCAGTTTCCTTGAGGCAGGCGCGCAGGCCTTGAGCTTTGCCACCGGGCGCGGCGGGGCGGTGGCGGATTTCAACAAGGACGGGATGCTGGATCTCTTGGCCGTGAACCGTTGGGAGACGGCGCAGATCTGGCGCAATGTCTCGGAAGGTTTGGGCGGGTTTATCACCGTGGACCCGGTGCAAAGCGCGGCCAATCGCAACGCGGTGGGGGCATGGATTGAGGTTCGAACCGATCAGGGATTGCAGCGCCGCGAGGTGACCGTGGGCGGCGGGCATCTGTCAGGGGTGCTGGCGCCGTGGCATTTCGGGATTGGCACTGCCGGGGCCGCCGAGGTGCGGGTGATCTGGCCGGATGGGGTGGCGTCGGAGTGGGTTCAGGCGCGGCCGGGTGAGGCTGTGGAGATGAAGCGCTAGGCAGGGCGCTCCTCGTCGAGCACTTCGTGCACGCCTCAAAGGGTGGTCGCCGAGGCGTGCACGCAGTGCTCGACGCGGCAGGGAAAAAGGGCGCGGGGGGATCCCCCGCGCCCTTTGTCAGTTAGAGGTCCGTGCGGCCAAGGTTCATCACCTTGTCCCATGCGGCGGCGAAATCAACGACAAAGCGCCCGGCGTTGTCAGCCTGTGCATAAAGCTCGGCCAGCGCGCGCAGTTGCGAGTTGGAGCCGAACACCATGTCCACACGGCTGGCGGTGGCTTTCACCTTACCCGTCTTGGCATCGCGGCCTTCGAAGGACTGCGCGTCCTCGGAGGTCGGGGCCCAAGCCGTGCCCATGTCCAGAATGGCGGTGAAGAAGTCGGTCGTCAGCGCGCCAGTACGGGCGCTGAAGAGGCCGTGCTTCGCGCCGCCAGCATTGGCGCCAAGGGCGCGCATGCCGCCGACGAGCACGGTCATTTCCGGCGCGGACAGCGTCAGAAGCTGGGCGCGATCGACCAGCATTTCCTCGGCGGTCACGCGGTAGCTTTGCTTTTGCCAGTTGCGGAAGCCGTCAGCGACGGGCTCCATCGGATCAAAGCTCTCGGCATCGGTGTGCTCGGCGCTGGCGTCCATCCGGCCCGGGGTGAAGGGCACGGCCACAGGGTGACCTGCGGCATGGGCCGCCTGTTCCACCGCTGCCGTACCGCCCAGAACGATCAGGTCGGCCAAGGAGACTTTCTTGCCGCCCGACGCCTTGGCATTGAAGGCCGACTGAATGGCCTCGAGCGCCTTGAGCACTTTGGCCAAGCTGGACGGGTCGTTGACCGCCCAATCCTTTTGCGGTGCCAGACGCACGCGGGCGCCGTTCGAGCCGCCGCGCTTGTCCGAGCCGCGATAGGTCGAGGCCGAGGCCCAAGCCGCCAGCACCAATTCCTGCGTGGAGAGGCCCGCGCCAAGGATCTGCGCCTTCAGAGCCGCGATGTCGGAGCTGTCGATCAGCGCGTGATCGCAGGCCGGAACCGGGTCTTGCCAGATCAGGTCTTCTGCCGGGACTTCGGGGCCAAGGTAGAGCGCCTTCGGGCCGGAATCGCGGTGGGTCAGTTTGAACCATGCGCGGGCGAAGGCATCGGCGAAGGCGGCCGGGTCTTGGTGGAAGCGGCGCGAGATCGGCTCGTAGATCGGATCAAAGCGCAGGGAGAGGTCGGCCGTGGTCATCATCGGGCGATGCTTGATGCTGGGATCATGCGCATCGGGGATCATGTCTTGCGGTTCGACATCCTTGGCCAGCCAGATTTGCGCGCCAGCGGGCGAGTGGGTCAGCTCCCATTCGTACTTGAACAGCATGTCGAAATAGCCGTTGTCCCACGTGGTCGGGTTCGGCTTCCACGCGCCTTCGATGCCGGAGGTGGTGGTGTGGATGCCCTTGCCCGTGCCGAACTTGTTGATCCAGCCAAAGCCCATGGCTTCCAAGGGTGCGGCTTCCGGCTCGGGGCCGACGAGGGCGGCATCGCCTGCGCCGTGGGCTTTGCCGAAGGTGTGGCCACCGGCCACGAGGGCGACGGTTTCTTCGTCATTCATCGCCATACGGCCAAAGGTTTCGCGTACATCGCGGCCCGAGGCGACCGGATCGGCCACGCCATCGGGGCCTTCGGGGTTCACGTAGATCAGGCCCATCTGCACGGCGGCAAGCGGGTTGTCCAGCTCGCGCTCGCCCTTGTAGCGGCTGTTTTCCTTGCCCGACACTTGCAGCCATTCGGCCTCAGCGCCCCAGTAGATGTCTTCTTCGGGCGCCCAAAGATCTTCGCGGCCAGCGCCGAAGCCAAAGGTCTTGAAGCCCATGGTTTCCAAGGCGACGTTGCCCGCGAGGATGTAGAGGTCGGCCCAAGAAATGCCGTTGCCGTATTTCTGCTTGATCGGCCACAGGAGGCGACGGGCCTTATCCAAGTTGCCGTTGTCGGGCCAGGAGTTCAGCGGCGCAAAGCGCTGGGTGCCGGTCGAGGCGCCGCCGCGGCCGTCGGCCGTGCGGTAGGTGCCGGCCGAGTGCCAAGCCAAGCGGATCATCAGGCCGCCGTAATGGCCCCAATCTGCCGGCCACCAGTCTTGGCTGTCGGTCATCAGCTTGGCCATATCCGCCTTCAGCGCGGCATAGTCGATCTTGGCGAAGGCTTCGGCATAGCTGAAATTCGCGCCCATCGGGTTGGAGGCGGGGCTGTGCTGGTGCAGGATGGCCAGATTCAACTGGTTCGGCCACCATTCTTTGTTGGTGCGCGCGCCATGGGTCGCGGCCTTGGCGCCGTGCATCACCGGGCATTTGCCTGCGTTGTTTCCGTCCATCTCGGTCTCCTTATTGAAAGCGGGGCAGCGGGACGCACCATGGGTGAGTCCCGATCTCTGGAATGGTTCTAACAGAGTTCTGCGATTGGTTTAAGTTGCATTTACTGATTGCTTTGATAAGATTTCCTTATGGGTAACACAACGCTCAAACAGCTTCGCTATTTCGAGGCTTTGGCGCGCACCGGCCATTTTGGCCGCGCGGCCGAGGTGTCGGCGATTTCGCAGCCAGCGCTGTCGATGCAGATCAAGGAGCTGGAGGCTGGGCTTGGCAGCGCGCTCTTTGATCGGGGGGCGCGGGCGGTGCGGCTGACGTCGTTTGGCGAAGAATTTGCCGCAAGGGCGCGGGAAATTCTGCGGCTGGTGGACGAGTTGGAGGATGCCGCGCGCATCGGGCGGGACCAGATGGCAGGGCGGCTGCGGCTGGGGGTTATTCCCACGGTGGCGCCCTATCTTTTGCCGCGTGTGATTGGCGAGGTGACGCGCGCCTATCCGGCGCTGGAGTTGCAGCTGCGCGAGACGATCACGCCCAAGCTCTTGCAGGACTTGGGTGAGGGGCGTTTGGATTGCGCCATCGTCGCGCTGCCGGTGTCGGAGCCGTCTTTGGTGGAGGTGCCGCTCTTTTCCGAGGAATTCGTGCTGGTGCGGCCTTTGGCGGATGCGGGCAAACCGGTGCCAAGTGCGGAGACGCTGCGCGAGATGCGGCTTTTGCTGTTGGAAGAGGGCCATTGCTTTCGCGATCAGGCGTTGTCGTTTTGCAACCGCCAAAGCGTGCAGCCGCGCGAGTTGATGGATGGATCCTCGCTGACCACGCTTGTGCAGATGGTGGGCGCGGGCATTGGGGTGACGCTCATCCCCGAGATGGCGGTGGCGGTGGAAACTCGGCTGGCGCCGGTGTCGGTGGCGGCCTTTGCCGCCCCGCGCCCGTCGCGGCAGATCGGGATGGTGTGGCGGCGCACCAGCCCCTTGGCGCGGCAGTTGGTGCAGATTGCCGAGGTGGTGCGGCGCTGTGGTGGGGGGTGATCTGGGGTTGTGAGGCCCCCACCCCCAGCCCCTCCCCACGAGGGGGAGGGGAGGTGACAGGCGACAAAACGGCGGTATGGGGGGCAGAGTTTGTGACGCCCTCCCCTTGTGGGGAGGGATGGGGTGGGGGCTGTTAGCCCTGCGTCCCGCGCGCTGTGCCGACGGCGACGGCAAGCGCGATGGCCATGGTCAGCGTGGCCGACAACGACCGGAAGGCCCCGAAATCCACCTCTTGCACGGTCAAGACCGCCTGTGCGGCGCGGGCAAGGGGGCTGGTCACTTGGTCGGTCAACGCCACCACCGGCACCCCAAGCGCGAGGGCGTCGGTGGCCAAGGCCAGCGTTTCCTCGGAATAGGGGGCAAAGCTGATGGCCAACACCGCATCACCGGGTCGCAGCGCGTGGCGGTGGTCAAGCTTGCCCGCCCCGTCATGCAGCATGGCTGGGACCGACATCTTTTCAAAGACATAGGCGAGGTAGGCGGCCACCGGATAGGCGCGACGCAGGCCCACGACATGCACCATGCCCGCGCCTGAGAGCAGCGCCACGGCCTGCTCCAGCGCCGCCTCATCGACCGCAGCGGTCAGCCCTTCGAGTGACAGACGCCCGGCCTCGACAAACTCGGCCACCAGCCGCGACGCGCCCCCTGCCCCGCCGCGCAGCGCGGCCAGACGGGTGGCATAATCGGGAAAGCCCGGCGCATAGGCGTCCCGGAACAGCCGCTGCATGTCGGAAAAGCCCGCAAAGCCCATGATCTGGCAAAAGCGCATCACGGCCGAGGGCGGCACATCGGCCCCGGCGGCAAGATCGGCGACGGTGGAGACCGCGATGCGGTCAAGGTTCGCGGCGACATGATCGGCGCATTGGCGCAGGCGTTTGGGCAGGCCGTCGGCGAGGTCGGCCAGACGGGCGCTGAAGGCTTCAACCGTTTGGGGGGCGGTTGGGGCCGTCTTGGTGTCGTCGGTCATCCATGCCCTCTTGACGCGTTCCCTTTGACGCAGGATAGCAGATGGAATAAATATTCCAAATCTAAACGCGCCTTGGGCGAGTATTCCATTCCTGCAACAAAGGACAAGCAAGATGACGGTTCGGTTCGGACTTTTGGGCGCAGGGCGCATCGGCAAGGTGCATGCAAAGGCTGTGACGGGCGATCCTAAGGCCAAGCTCGTGGCGGTGGCCGATGCCTTTCCCGCCGCCGCACAGGCGATTGCGGATCAATATGGCTGTGATGTGCGGTCGATCGACGCGATCTGCGCCTCGGCCGACATTGACGCGGTGGTGATCTGCACGCCCACCGACACCCATGCCGACCTGATTGAGCAATTCGTCAAGGCGGGCAAGGCGGTGTTCTGCGAAAAGCCGATTGATCTGTCGCTGAGCCGCGTCAAGCAATGCCTTGAGGTGGTGCGCGCCCATAAGGGCACGCTGATGGTGGGGTTCAACCGCCGCTGTGA
>Ga0315905_10006869_pt1 | contig 11567 bp, 19 predicted proteins | sample LakEriMetagenome_5_FD_203522 | JGI IMG/M metagenome (GOLD analysis project Ga0315905, IMG submission 203522) | Freshwater fungal communities from buoy surface, Lake Erie, Ohio, United States - Buoy 4 MA121 | ecosystem: Environmental > Aquatic > Freshwater > Lake | place: USA: Lake Erie, Ohio...
GCGAATGGCCAAATTTGGGTCCCAGTTTTTTCTAATTCAAGTTACTTTTTAAAAAGTACCGCTCCACCCTAAATCCGGTCCCGATTTCAGAACAGCCAACCCACTTCAATTTGAAGTGGGTTGGAGGCGGTGCAGCACCAGGTGAAGGTGCCGCCAAGGCGGCCAAGAGCACCACGGCATCCGGGAAAGGCACGGGGCACACAGACACAGACGCATATGACCATGCGCAGAAAGAGTGGAGACAGGTTGCGTTGGGCGCTAGCGTATTTGCTGCTGGGCGGTGTGTGCTGCGTTATGGGAGTGGGACTAGCGGAAAGTGATGCGACGCAGCAGCAGCGCGACGCGGGCGCAGCCGGTGCCGGCGCGCGAGGCGAAGACGGCGCCCTGGACACAGACCGGGACCCGGACTACTTTGTGCGCGAGGACGAGGTGCCACAGGGGCTCCCACCGCTGCAAGAGGAGCACGCCTACTTTGCGGCGCTCGACCTCGATCATGGTGTGACTCCCCACCCCCCTGTCTGCGCATCTTGTGCCCTGCCGTGTGCCTGCCCTCACCCGATTCACGCGCGCTGCACTTCGTATCCCCCTGGTTTGAGAGCAGACAACGGGGTAAATTTGTTGACAATCAGTAGACTGGTGTTGGTGGCGAGGGCTCAATGACGCCATGCCTGCCTCTCGCGCGCGCAGACGGCGTGCTTAACACCGCGGAATTCAAGAAGCACCTGGCCGCGCTCGACCTCGACGGCCACGACATTGATGCCATGTCATCGCAGTATGGCAAGAATCTGACCCTCGGCATGACCGTGGGCAAGGTACACACAGAATTTATTGTATAGAATGAACATACAGAAGGTATATGGTACACATAACGTATTGTTTTTCGAATACGGACCGTACGCACACTCACAAACGATGACAGGTTTGGGTGGAGCTGCATGGGAGCGACTCATCGGACTCGGCCTTCGCAGAAATCGACGCAAATAGCGATAAAAAGTTGACGTGGGACGAGTGGGTGCATGAGATGTTTCACGACCAGCCGCAGGAGCCGCTTTTCGTGGACGGGGAGGACGGCGACATCTTTACCGAAGAGCTGATGCTGTCGTTTGACAAGAACAGCGACAAGCATCTGACCCTCGACGAAGTGCGTGCCTTTGTGGGCAAGCACATGCGGCGAGAGGATGTCGATCCCGACTATACTGGTCGACAGGCGGAGGTTAGCAAGAGTAAGCAGGGCGGCATGGGCATGAGCTATCTCTTCATGATTGAGTTTGACAGCAACCACGACAACAAGGTGTCGGTCCAAGAGTGGATCGAAGGCTTTCAAGGCCAACGCGAGCAAGAAGAAGAGAAAAACGATGCCCGCCCCGTGGGCGACGCCCTTCTGGACCGTGCGGGATCACATCCATCTGCAAGAATCCAGACTGAGAGTCTTCCAATGTAATATAAGACGATGTAATATACATAATATTTGTTCGCCGCTGGCGCTTTTGATCGCTGCAGGCGCTCTTGTTTTGCAGCAGTCGCCCTTAATGATTTTGCTCCAGGCGCTCGCGCAGCGCAGGCACAGCGCGCAGGGCCTGCAGCCAAAATGCAACGACGACGCGCTTGCGCATCGCGTCTGTAGCAACATCATGCCCGCCTGCAGCAAAACCATCCCGCGTCCGCCTGCAGCAAAGGCAAGCCCGGCTTCCTTGCGTGTCAGCTTCACTTCTTGCTGCTGGCCGCTGCCTGCGGACCGCTTGCGGCATGAGGCCTGCCCCGGATGCCCTCTTGACGTCTGCGAAGGCTCTCGCAGGGAGTCTGGGGCGCTGGCTGCCCAGCTGGAGGGTGGAGGGCAAGTACAAAAGACTAGTCTGGCGCATGCCACAAACTAGGAGCGCGCTGCCAGCATGGGCCCCGGCCCCGGTCCTCTGCGCGCACTTGACCACAGTGCCAAGCACTGACGTGGCAACTTTTTGCATATTTCGCGAGTGGCAAGAGAGAAGGGCGTCGCAGCATGCAAGCTTGCCTGTTGCGAAATGCAGCGGCTTGCAGCACGAGAAACCATGAACTCGACCAGAGATACTCGAGAGAATGTGTCGATACTCGAGCATGTGGCGGGGGCGGGGGCGGGCAGGGTCGTGGGTGCCACAGGTAGACAAAGCTGTAGAGTGTGTAAGAGAGAGTGTGTAAGAGAGAGGGTGTAGGTTTAGGGTTTAGTTCTCTCTGGTAGTCAAAGCTGTAGAGTGTGTAAGAGAGAGGGTGTAGGTTTAGGGTAAGAGAGAGGGTGTAGGTTTAGGGTAAGAGAGAGGGTGTAGGTTTAGGGTAAGAGAGAGGGTGTAGGTTTAGGGTAAGAGAGAGGGTGTAGGTTTAAGGTTTAGTTCTCTCTGGTAGTCAAAGATAACTTGAGGTCAAGGCAGTCCTCAAGTCCACTGTTAAGTCAAGCTAACTTCAGGAGAGAACTAAACCCTAAACCTAAACCCTCTCTCAAGTCCACTGTTAAGTCAAGCTAACTTCAGGAGAGAACTAAACCCTAAACAAACATAAGGCACCACAATTCAAGTGCTTTGCCTGGGCTTGTCACGGCAGGTCACAAGAGGCCCGGTAGAATGGCGTACTGCACGACGCCGCAAGCGTCGGGCACAAGAAGTCAGGACCCACCCCCTACACCCTAAACCCTAAACCCTAACAGCTTGGTCTGGTCCTACCCTTTCCCGTCTCCTCTCCTGGACTGGCCCCAGCTTGGCCTCTGCAGGGAACCGCGACCCCAGTCCCTAGAACAGCCCTTGAGGTTTAGGTTGTCAGTATTCCCGGAGACACTAGTCACGTGACATTCTGGGAACCCCAGTCCCTAGAACAGCCTCTAGCATTCGCGCCATGAGCATTGTCCTACCGCGCCACGAGCATGGCCCTTCATATGCAAGGAAGCCCAGGCCCTAGTATTGCCTGAAGCCCTGTGCCTTAAGGAAGCCCTGTGCCTTAAGGAAGCCAAGGCCCTAGACACTTGTACACTTAAGGCACAGGGCTTCAGGAAATACTAGGGCCTGGGCTTCCTAGCAACAGCCCGCAATCGAGCGCGTGCGCGTCGCCTGCCGCCTGCGCCGCCAAGCGCTGCAGGCGTGACAGCGACAGCGACATCAACGCGCGCACGCGCCGCACCACTAAGCCTTCTTCGCTCGCCTTGTTTGCGGGCGCGGACGCGTAAGGCACAGGGCTTCCTTAAGGCACAGGGCTTCCTTAAGGCACAGGGCTTCCTTAAGGCACAGGGCTTCCTTAAGGCACAGGGCTTCCTTAAGGCACAGGGCTTCCTTAAGGCACAGGGCTTTAGGCAATACCCCGGGAATACTGACAACCTAAACCTAAACCCTAAATCCTAAACCCTAAACCCCGACCTTGCTGAGATGCGAGGCGCCGCTCTGTTTGGCGTACCACTTTCGCTGTAGAGTGTGTAAAAGAGAGGGTGTAGCTTTAGGGGTTAGTTCTCTCTGTTTGTCGTACCACTTTTTGCAGGTCAGCAGGGTCGAGGTGCAGCGGTTTCGGGTTTGGGGTTGCGGGATTCGGGTAGCACACTGCAATATGAGGAGGAGGATACATGCATATGAGGAGGAGGATACACACGGGATGCGGGTAGCACACTGCAACACGTGCTCCGCCTCGCCCCGCCGAAACCTTAAACACCAAACTCTAAACCCTAAACCTAAACCCTGAACATGCGCTCGGCCTCGCCTCGCCGCCGCACTGCCGCACCCCCCCTCTGCTACTACACTGGCCTGAGTGGGCACGGGCAGGTGAGGCAGTTGTATGGGGCAGCTGTATGGGGCAGTTGTATGGGGCAGTTGCCAAGACTCATGTGATGATTCTAAGAATCAGGTAACCAAATAAGTATGAAAACATTTATGATATGGAAAACCTTTTCCCTAAATATGAAAAATTCCCAGGATTCATAGATAATTCATCAAAAAAACCCTTGACGTATCTACTATATCTCCCCCCCCCCATATTTAGTGTAGTGGGTGTAGGCTGAGGGCTAGGAGCAATTACTCAACCGTTTGTCTAGAAAACACAAAAACAACTGGAACTCCCCCCCCAAAACTAAAAGAAGAGCAATTACTCAACCCGTGCATAGAAAACACAAAAAAATTTACCTTACCACAGAATTTGTTCTTCATATTTATTGTGGTGTTTTGTTGTTTACTTTCTTTTTCATATTTAGTAGGGTGGAGTGGAGACGACGCAGACTCGCATGTGCCCACCACCCCAGCATGTGCGAGGTTGGGGGGGGGGCGGGGGGGGACGGCTACCGTGCGGACAGCGGTGATGGTTAGGTTGACAAAACTAAACATTGCTGGCATCAAAGCACTCAGAGCCATGTGCTGTTCTCCCCCCGCCCCCCCTCCCTGGAGCACCGCGGCGGGGCTCTTTGCTTTTGCTAGTGCTGAAGGCTGAGTGCTTGGCAACGCCCCAAGTACTGGCAACGCTCCAAGTACTAAGTACCTAGTGCGTGTGTGCGTGGCGTGTGCCTTGAGTGTGCTGTGCTGCCAGAGTTAAGTATCTGGGTCCACAGCCCTTGCTTCAGTTCTTCACACACAACCCTGACTGAGAGTCTTCCAATGTAATATACGACGATGTAATATGATTGAGTTTGCCCTTGCTTCAGTTCTTCACACACAACCCTTCCTTCAGTTCTTCCTCGCGCGAGCGCGGGAGGCAGGGGCTGAAAAGACTATGACCAAGAGACATGGGCAAGGACATGGACGGCATGACACACACACACACACACACACACACGCACACACGCACACACACACACACACCAGAGAGACTGCGCGCATGAGGACGGCGCCATGAAATAACGGCATGCGATGGGCGCCATCAGACTCTGTGTCTCATCCCTCGAGGGGATGCGACACGAGGACTTGGGCAGAGTAGGGAGGGCAGCATGAGAGGGTGTAGAGTTTAGGGTTTAGGCATGAGAGGGTTTAGAGTTTAGGGTTTAGGGTGCTGACATGAGGACCTGGGCAGAGGAGTGAGGGCAGCACGGCACACTGACAAGACACACTCAAGGCACACGCAACGCGCGCACACACTAGACTCACAAGAGGACTTCGGCAGAGTAGTGAGGGCAGCACGAGATATGCCTAAACAGCCAGCCCCGTGGCACGCCATACGCCACTTGTGCCGCCGCAGAGCGGGAGGGCGAGAGCAGGAACAGGCGTTGCGGATCTCTCAGCCCCGCCAGCTCCACGTGCCTGCTTCCCCGTTGCCATCCACCGCGCACAGTGGTGAGTGGTCTCAGAGGGCGGTAAGGTGAGTGAGAGGGCGGTGAGGTAAGTGAGAGGGCGGTGAGGTGGCCTAGGCTGCTCAGAGGGCAGGCCCTCACGCTTTCGTCTCCTCTCCTTCTTGAACCCCATTCAACACCCGCACTTACCAAGAGCAGCAAGAGCACAGGGGCAGCAGGGCCAGACGAGGTTGTAGTGGGGTTGGGAGTCTGGGAGTCTGGGATGGGGGTTGGGGGGCACTGACGCGAGATGCTGCGCCACGTTTGCGGCCACAAAGACAATTATGCACACAATAGACCCCAGCGACAAGCCGCGCAAGGTCCACCTGCTGATTGGCCCGCGCACAAGCATGCGCACAAGCATGTTAGACGCGCCTCGCACCACGCGTGCATCAAGACACGCTGCACAGCTGCGGCGAGGCCAGGCTCGGCGTGGGAGCGTTAATGCCTCTCATCATGCGACTCTGCGCCCCAACTCCGCGCGGCACGCACTTCGAGGGCCAACGACGGGCTCAGGAGCAAGTAGAAGAAGGCGCCGACGCATATGGTGAAAGAGTGTTCCCGGCGGTGCTCGGAGAAGCGAGTCACGCACACGCTCTCGTAGATGCGCCGGGCGAGGTGGAGCTGCAGCAGCGCCAGAAGTATGCACGGCTGCACGTTCACAGCCGCAGGCCGGTGATTGGCCAGCGGCACCGCCGACGCGTGCGATGGCGCGCGACGCGGTCAAATGACGCACATCGCGGGGCACCCCCACCCCCGCCCGTCACACGAGAGAGAGAGAGAGAGGGGGAAAGGGAGGGAGGGAGGGAGGGAGAGAGAGAGCGAAAGCGCGCGCGCGCGCGAGAGAGAGAGAGATTCAGAGAGAGAGAGCGAGCGAGAGAGAGAGAGAGAGAGAGAGAGAGAGAGAGAGAGAGGTAGACAGATGGAGAGCACTGAGTCAGTGTATATATACACACTAACAGTCACACGAGAGAGAGAGACGCGCGCACCTCCCAGGCCAGGCACCCCAAGTTTATCGCGGCCCCGCCGACGTAGTAGGCCGTCCAGACGGCGCGTGGCGGGAGAGACATCTGAGCGAGCCGGGCCTGCAGCCGCGGCGCGGGTCCCGCGGGAGGTAGCGAAGAGACCTCGACCCGCAGCTTGCCTGGTAGCATGTGTGTAGCGCGTGTGTAGCGCGTGTGAAACGTTTGTAGCGCGTGTCTAGCATTGGTAGCGCGTGTCTGGCGTCTACCGTAGTGCGCGACGCGGCGCAGGGCCTCGACGCCCACCGGGAGGTCAGACGCGAGCAGGCACGCAGCCGTGCCCGCTGCCCACAGCATCCGCGCCGCCCACTGCGCGCCGACCTCCCACGCCATCACTGAATTTTTTTTTTAAAAAGGAGGGGTTCAATGCTTTTTTTTGAAAAAACAAAAAAAACGAATATTTTTTTCCATTCGACTTTTTTTCAAAGAACGAAAAATTGTCTCGCCGCTTTTAGGATCAGAATCAAGATGGCTGTCGGAGGGGTTGGACAAGCTCCCTTCGTTTGCTATGTCGAGAAGCGACCGGTCGTCGAGCGGTCGCAGAGCAGGCGCACTATCGTTGCCGGAGCGCTGGTGGCGGCGGCTCTGTGTGGCGCCGTGCTCGTCGTGCTTTCGCCCTCGGCGGGCGTGAGCACCGCCGAGAAGGCGACCGCAATCAAGCCGACGGCGGTCAAGGTCGGCCTCCAGTCGCACTCCGCGCTTGCACCCCAGGACAGCCGTCTTGCAATCATGCTCCTGAAGGCGGCTCCCCACTCCAAAGTGCAGCAGCTCCATCAGATGGTCAAGACGTGGCAGGACAAGGTTGTCTCGTCGGATGACACCGACCTCAGCCACGGAACAGTGCTCGCTGCCGTGCCCAGGTCCATCACGCAGGCGCTGCAGGCCTCTGGCAACCTCTGTGCGAAGAAGGATATGATCTTTGACAAGTTTGACGCGCTGCTTAAGAAGCTGGGCGCCGAGTCATTCGACCGCAACCAGACCGACGCCGCTGCTGAGATGGCGAAGGACGAGTCGATGAAGGCCTGGCTCGAGTCTGAGTCCTCGTACCGTCTGCAGCTCGAGAAGCAGAAGGAGGCTGAGGAGGGCGCCAAGTTCGCCCGCGACCGCTATGAGAAGTGGGCGCAGACTGTCCTGTCGACCGAGGACCGCGTCACTACGATGTCCGCAAGCTACGCTAAGGAGAAGGAGAGCATTGCCGACCAGCGCTCGCTCATCAAGGAGATCCTCCGCATGCTTGGCATCATGGCTGACCAGCCCCTGGACGCTGCGACCGCGGCGGCGGGAGGCTACATGTCTAAGAAGGGCATGTCGAAGCCGCAGCAGCTGACCCTCTCGCAAGTGAAAGCCAAGATCGCTGAGCTCAAGCAGGAGGCGGTCGCGGGTGGTCCCATCTCCCTCAGGGAGGTGGACCTGTTGCAGTCCAAGCTTGCCAACTTCGCCGAGACTGACGAGGTGAAGGACCTGCTGGGGAACATGCTGAAGGACCTTGACCTGCGCGAGTCGGTCATTGACTCTTCCCTCGCGGCGGCCACTAAGGAACTGCAGGAGCACAAGGACAAGCTCCTCAACTACGAGAAGCAGGTCGTTGACCTGTCCAACGCAGCGGACTCAGCAGCGATGAAGGTGCACCAAAAGAACTTGGAGCGCCAGGACCTCAATGGCAAGAAGATCACTGCCGGGGAGACCTACGAAGACGAGCACGCCGAGTACGTCGTGGTCGCCCCGCCCGCCGACCGCTCCATCTATATCCTCAAGGTGATCATGGCCAAGATCAACGAGTTCTGTACTCACGGCACCACGTCGACAGTGGAAAAGTCGTGAGCATCGTTAGCCTGTATGCTCGAAAACCACAGAGACGAAAACCTTTAATCTGCACCCAAGAGCCACACACTGCACCCTTACCACACTCGAGCACAATCAGCCTTTGTGGATCGCACCGCCGTAGGCGGTGACATGAAAAACTTGATTTGTGCCGGTTTTATCTGGGCCTCGAGATTTGGTTGCCCGCTGCGGACTTCGCGGCAGGTGCCATGCACTTGAAGGAGCCCAGCACTTTGCTGCGCGCTCCGGCATGTTGCTTCCGGCGACTCAGGGCCTCAAATGTTTGTGCAGGCGCCCAGGAAGTCTCATTCATTAAAAACACAGTGCCCGCACGCTGGCCTCGGCTTCTGGCGTCACGCTCCACTGTACTAGGTCTCTTTTGACACTGTACTAGGTCTCTTTTGACACTGTACTAGGTCTCTTTTGACTCGGCTTCTGGCGTCACGCTCTACTCATCATATGTACGTATGTATGCATATGTACTCATCGTTTACGGGTACATATGAAATCGCCTCACACACACATACAAACACACACACACACACACAGCACGAGTGCGTGCGGGCCAGCACAGGGTTGCGTGCGCGCTCGGGACGGCAGAACCTCGGGATTAATCGGCGGCGGGCGCTCGTAGGTCGACTGCACCGGCGGCACCGACGACGATAGCAGCGACGACGCGACTGACGAGGTAAGCGAGGCCTCACGAACTCATGAAATGCACATGTACACAGTGATCACACACGCACACCGAGCGCGGAGTGGCACTCATCCTCCTCCTCCTCTTGTGGCCCTGCCCGGGGTCTAGTCTTAGTAATCGGCGTAGGGATGAGGGAAAGTTAACTGGCCAGACAGCGATAAAGGGGCTTTAGGCCGAGGCCTTAAGGCCGATTTAAGGGCCTAGATTCTCCTTCATCGCTCAGACAATCTGCCTCGCGGCGCATTGTACCGCTATTGTCGCAGCGCATATCATATGAGGAGGAGGATACATGGTATGGCTCGTGGCGCATTGTCGCAGCGTATTGTCATGGGCTGTGTTGAGTGGCAAGTGTGATATTCTCAGGCTGCGAGCGCAGGGAGGGAGAGAGAGAGGGGGGGGCGGGGGGGAAGTTGGGAAGAGTCACGGACCTGTAGGCCTGTTCTCATTCAGCATGTATCATATGAGGAGGAGAGGAGGATACATGCGTAAGTGTCCAAGGATGCGTAAATGTCCACTTCACCCAACGCGCGTTTGGACGCCACTGGTGTCAACCCCTACGACAGGTGGCGTGCTGGCCGACGCAGTTTTATGTGTTTTTCCTTGTTTCTGAAGATTCGGAGCGCCACTTGGACGGCCCCTTGCGCGTCGTCTTTGAAGATTCGGGTGCCATCAGCGGGGGCGCGGCAACGCGGGGATGCAGAAATCAGAGTTGTGCGTTATTTGTAAAGATTTGTGTTTTTTTTCAAGATTCGCTAACTTCACTACTCAAAAACTCACGCAAGATTAGCATACTGTGTTGGTAAGAGTCTTTGTTGCCTTGTGCTGGAGTATTTCGGGTAGCGCTGCACTCATCGGGGAGCATCAGAGCGTGTCTAATCTAGGGAGTGCGAATGTCACGTCTACGTAGCATGCATGTGCGGTTCAGGCGATGGACGTATGGTTTAGGTATTATGAACGTGTAACCGGGCTGAGACTACTGGCAGTGCAAGCAGCGGTCAAGCTTCAACAGGCAGGCTGCGTCTCGTTGACCCTACATATGGATGCTAGTCAGCATGCGGTGGGTGCGGGGTTGTTGCAGTGGGAGGAGGGAGAGCAAGAAGAACGACCTGTATCTTTCCTCTCTCGCAAGCTCCAAGACGCGTCCTTTTTCATTACATTATGACCTTGGACGGGGCTGGGGACTGGTCCCCAATACCAGTACCTTGGCGCAAATGGCACCGTGCAGGCGCATTCAACAACCTGCCCCCTGCCCCCAGGGTGCAGGTGGAGGGGGCAGGGGACACGCCAGAAGAATGTGCGTGCTGTCACATCTCAAAAACGCTGCGCTGTAATATTGCTGCCCGAGCCGAGGGTGTAGCCAAACTGCTTCATGTTGCGTGTGACAGTATTGATCTTGATTTTCACCACTCCCGTGGACTCGACGCGCGTCACCTCCCTGCTCATGCCGCAGACCAGTCTCAGCAGTCAAGGCACAAGGCAGCACGTTCGCGAGGCAAAAGGCCCCCACCGATGGCGCTGCTGTGCCTTGAAACAGCTGACGCGGGATGGAGCAGGTGGCGAGACGCGAATCGGGGATTAACAGACCTGCCAGAGGGCAGCGCTGGTCTCTTGGTGTCGACGTATTCCGCTGGCTGCCCGTTGATCCAGCCAATAAACTGCTGCAACTTCGAAGACGAAACCGGGCGAAACATTCGCACCTGTTGGGCACAAAGACACAGGGCATCAGAGACAGTCTAGCGCAAGAGCCGTTGAAAATCGTGTACGCCTGAACGCGCACGACTTCACCTCAAGCTCGTGGGCGCCTGGTGTTGTTGGAAGATGCACCGCGCCGTAACCTCGTACAACATCTCGGTTTCTGCAGCGTCGCCCCACACCGTCAGCCGCGAGCACAACGCAAGCGGCGAGGCGCAAGCAACAGAACGGGAAGATGAGGGCGTGGGCTGCTCACAGAAAATCGGTGCCGTGGACGGCGAGGACCAGCTGCGGCCACCCGTACACATTGGTGCTCTTGAACGTCAAGTCCATTGGAAAGTTCCAGACAACCTTGGCCGGCCGGCCCGCCGGCACCGACGCGAGCTGCGTGACGCCCTCCTCCACGCCCGCCACCACCTGCCAGTCGCTCCCATGGTGCAGCGACCAGGTGCAGTACAGGTTGTCTTCGGTCGGGAAAAAGCCGGACTCGATCTGCAGGGGCCCATAGCATGTAAGAGGTCCTGGTTGTCAGGGGGCGCCGCAAGAGCGGCGTGCGCAGCCGCTGGGGCAGCGTGCGCACGGCATCAAGCGCGCCAGTCTGTGCACCTGTCCCATCGCGTGCAGCTCAAACGACGACGGCGCGGCCGCCTTCTTGTCCAGGTTCATGATGCCGCCCGCCTAACTTCAAACTGTTTCTACGAAAAAAAAATTCCTTTTTCCATTTTTTTGATTTCATTTTGATTTGTACGGGCGAATCACTTTGTACCGGGTGATCTCGGTCCGTCGTACAGATTGGGGTGGGGATTTCTGTACCAGCCATCCAATCTCTTGACCAATTGCAGTTGCCCAATTGCATATTTCAGCAGCATTTGATTTGTACGAATCACTTTGTACCGGGTGATCTCGGTCCGTCGTACAGGAAGATTGGGGTGGGGATTTCTGTACCAGAATCTCTTGAATCTCTTGAAAACGTCGTTTGGAGACGACGAGAGCCGATGGAATTTTACGTATCGAAGACTCGACTGTATTAAAAAGGAAAGTTTGGAAGACGCGCGGCAGCACGCGCTCCCCGTGGGCC